>OGUD01000096.1_pt1 | contig 87272 bp, 70 predicted proteins | sample 1573671 | NCBI WGS metagenome assembly OGUD01 (sample SAMEA2582065, study PRJEB24529) | metagenome | biome: Human gut stool | place: China | collected 2011 | reverse complement strand
GTAAATGTCCTCCGCCAAAAACGGCCTGTCCGCCATATCAATCATCGCCGCTTGATATGCTATCAGGACTTTTGTCCCCTGAACAGCTCGCAAAATGCCGGGATTTCGAATCGCTCTTATAATTTTAGATAATTGCCGATTTTATTCCATTGCTGAATTTCAGTTTTTTTGCTGAACAGGTGTGCAGTTGCAAAATATGAAGTTTGGCAAATGCTTAATTATATTTTTTATGAAAGGAGTTCAATCTTATGGACACAGCACATATCACACAGGGACTTGACCCAAGAAAAGCTGCACTTATCAATAATTTTGCCAATATAGCCCGAGGAAAAAGCTCAGATGAAATACTTCCGCTCTTACTTGCAGTATCCAACAAAGCAAAAAAAGAAGGCATCAGTTTCACACAGGATGAAACCAATGCCATCATAAATATCCTAAGAAATGATATGAGTCCTGAACAGCAGGGAAAATTAGATTTATTTATGCAGATGTTAAAAAATGCCTAGACTGATATTATATGCGGATATTGTTACAACCGTTACAAGCCAGTCAAAAATATGCTTTTCTTAACGGTTGTAAATTACTTATTATCTGCACTTTCATTTTTACCCGGTCTTTTAAGCTCCTTGATTGTAACCTTAAAGCTGTCGAAAAGCTTCGAATATCTCGTAGACTTAGCTGATGGGTTACGTTCGAGGAGTGACTTTATACGCTTATACTCACCTTTTTCCATACCTGAAAGTCTATTTGTAATTCTATCCTTAAAATTCTCCACATCGTCATCAAGCACTGCCGCAATGACATCCATACGCTTCTGCGCACGCTGTACACTCTCCATCTCCGATATATGCTTCAATATCTCCTTCAAGTCGAGAGCATCTCTTATAGATACGCCAAGATCCATGCTTCCGAACATGACAAGGAAAACAGTCAGTACTTCCGTAGCCGTCTGTGAAAGGTCAAGAACAGCATGTTCAATCGGCTTATGGATAAATTTTATCATAAGAATCGAAAAAAATCCCCATACTATTGATGTCGGCAGGCTTATATAGCCTTTTATGTTGGTTGGAATATTAGTATAATCCCAATATCTCACATGGAATATTGCCTCCATCGCACAGCCTGTGACAAGTTCCAGCGCAGATGCGCCAAGCATGCCACATACAAATACAAGGAAAAGATTATCCTTGACAGGCAGCGTGGCAAAAAGTATTGCCATTGCTCCGAAACCATATATCGGTATGAGCGGACCATGTAAAAAACCACGATTTACAAATTTGTGTTTTCTGATTGATACATAGCTTGTCTCCCATATCCAGCCAAGAAAACAATATGCGAAAAAGAATATTATTATCTGTAAAAAAGAATACTGCGTCATACAATCCTCATTTCCAAACGGTTACCATACCGCCCTTATTAAATATTTATGTTGTGTAACTATTCCCAGCATTTTCCTGCTTTGAACAGTTATCACATTGCCAATTATCCATGCCATGATACATAAATCACACAAAAGCATAAGACACAATGTCATTTAATACTCCTCCGCAATATCTATTTCCTTCTGCTCTGCCTCTATAGTCATTGGGCTTAGAGGTGTATGGCGAAGATATATAAGCCAATATCCGGCTCCAACGATTCCTGCTCCGCCCACTATATTGCCAAGCGTAACCGGAAGGAGATTTTTAAGCAAAAAGCTGCCAAAATCAAGTCCGGCAGCAGCTATTCCATACTCACTTGCAGCAGCTATTCCGGCAATGCCAAAATAAATATCCGCAATACTGTGCTCAAAACCACACAGTACAAAAAGCATAACCGGCCAGAAGCTCATTAAAAGCTTTCCTGACACTCTCTTTGCAGCAAAAGCAGCCCAAACGGCAATGCACACTAAGATATTACATAGGATACCACGCATAAAGGCTTCAAGAAAGCTCTGGTTTATTCTCGACATTGCAGCAGCAACAACCTTTTCGGCAAGAAGCCCACCATATAAATCAGGCACATGAGAATACACTACCATAACTGCAACAAAGCCTGCGCCGATAAAATTTCCAAGGAAAACAAAAAACCAGTTCTTAAGCATGCCTGCTACGGTCGTCTTTTTCTGAAGGACACTTATTATAATCAGATTATTTCCAGTAAATAACTCACTTCCTGCCACAAGAACCATTGCCATTCCGGCCGGAAACACACAGGCACTTACAAGCCTTGCAACGGATGCCGATGCTATTGTCGCTGAGGCTGTAGTCGATGCAATTCCGGCAAAGCCTATGAACATTCCTGCAAAAAAACCAAGTATAAGCATCTTCCACGCCGACAGCTTAACCTTGTGAATACCTATTTCTACAAAATTTCTTGCAATTTCAAGTGGTGAATGCATATAATCCCTCCTTATGCACACATATTTAGCAGGTAATTGCTAAAACAAGTGAATGAATTACGAAAATCATACAATTACCCACCATAATATTGAATAATGCCATGGCAGAACTGTCATAGCATTATTCATTAAGGTAATCAATTATTTACATACGATATTTACAATCTTGCCCGGAACATAAATCTCCTTGATTATGTTCGCTGTGAGCTTTTCCTTAACTGCATCCTTAGCTGCTGCAAGAACCGCATCCTTATCTGCATCCTTAGAAACCTTTACAACACCCTTAGTCTTGCCATTAACCTGAACTGCTATCTCAATGGCATCCTCAACAGTAAGCTCTTCTATAAACTTCGGCCAGACTTCATATGCGATTGTGTTGTCATGACCTAATACACACCAAAGCTCTTCTCCAACATGAGGGCAGATGCATGAAAGCATCTTCACAAAGCCTTCTGCATACTCTCTCGGACATGTTCCTGTTTTGTAGAGCTGGTTGACAAATATCATCATCTGGCTGATTGCCGTATTAAAAGCAAGATTCTCGAAATCACTCGTAACCTTCTTAACTGTCTGGTGGTAGAGCATTGTGAGCTCATCCTTATTGGCGTCTGAAATATTCTCAGGGTTAGTAAAGAAGTTCCATACTCTCACAATGAATCTCTTTGCACCTTCAACACCTGTTGCGCTCCATGGCTTAGATGCCTCAAGAGGCCCCATGAACATCTCATAAAGTCTTAAGGTATCCGCACCGTAATCTCTTACTATATCACTAGGATTTACAACGAATTCAGGGAAACGCTTACCCATCTTAATTCCGTTAGAACCAAGAATCATACCCTGGTGAACAAGCTTCTTAAACGGCTCCTTCACAGGTGAGAGTCCCTTGTCATAGAGGAAACGGTTCCAGATTCTTGAATACATGAGGTGGCCTACAGCATGCTCTGGTCCTCCGATGTAAAGATCTACAGGCATCCAGTGCTTTAAAAGCTCCTGATTGGCAAACTCATTCTCGTTATCAGGGTCAATGTATCTCATATAATACCAGCTTGAACCGGCACTTCCTGGCATTGTCGAGGTCTCTCTCTTACCCTTTAATCCGTTGTGGTTGTACTGCTTCCACTCTGCAGCATTCTCAAGTGGTGCCTGTCCGTTCTTTCCCTTATAGTCTTCAAGCTCAGGAAGGACAAGCGGAAGCTCATCGTCTGCAAGCACATGTATTGAGCCATCCTCAAGATATACGATAGGTACAGGCTCCCCCCAGTATCTCTGTCTTGCAAAAATCCATTCACGAAAGTGATAGTTGACCTTTCTTCTTGCGATTCCCATTCCAACGAGCTTATCCGTGATCGCTTTTTTAGCTTCCTCTACGGTAAGACCTGTAAACTCCTCTGAATTGATAAGCTTGCAGCCCTTTCCGAGATAATCACCCTTCTCAAATGCATGCTCACTTACATCAGCACCGTCAATTACCTGTATCATAGGAATATTGTGTGCTACAGCATACTCAAAATCTCTCTGGTCATGTGTAGGAACAGCCATGACAGCACCTGTTCCATAGCTTGCAAGCACAAAATCACCTATAAATACAGGAACCTCCCTGCCATTAACCGGATTGACTGCATATATTCCCTTGAGCATACAGCCGGACTTGGTCTTGTTAAGCTCTGTACGATCCATGTCATTTTTCTTTAATGTTTCTGCAATGTAAGCTTCAACTTCTTCCTTGTTCTCAATTCTTGGCATAAGCTCTTTTACAAGCCGGCCATCCGGTGCAAGAACCATGAATGTGATACCATAGATTGTCTCTATACATGTTGTGTAGATAGAGAACTCTCCACCTCCTACAATCTTAAAATCAACCTCTACACCTTCTGATTTGCCAATCCAGTGCCTTTGCATATCCTTAGTTGACTCAGGCCAGTCAATCTCATTTAGTCCTTCAAGCAGCTTCTCTGCGAATGCAGGCTGGTCGATTACCCACTGCTTCATGTTCTTTCTGACTACAGGATAGCCGCCTCTTTCTGACTTGCCGTCAATTACCTCGTCATTGGAAAGAACTGTTCCCAGCTCCTCACACCAGTTAACCGGCATATCAACAAGCTTGGCATAGCCCGCAAGATAGAGCTGTTTAAAAATCCACTGTGTCCACTTATAGAACTTAGGGTCACTTGTGGCAAGCATCTTAGTCCAGTCATAGTCAAAGCCTAACTCCTTAAGCTGCTTTGAGAAAGTCTGTATATTGCTCTCTGTAAATCCATTAGGGTGATGGCCTGTCGATACTGCATACTGCTCTGCCGGAAGTCCGAAGGAATCATACCCCATCGGGTGAAGTACATTATATCCCTGCATTCTCTTCATTCTTGACATGATATCTGTAGCTGTATAGCCTTCCGGATGTCCTGCATGAAGACCAACACCTGACGGATAAGGGAACATGTCAAGTACATAATACTTAGGCTTGGAAAAATCCCATACATCAGTCTTGAATGTCTGATGCTCTTCCCAATATTTCTGCCATTTTTTTTCAATAGTTTTGTGATTGTAAGCTTCCTGCTGCATTTTCTTTTTCCTCCAAAAATATATAAGCCCTGTCATCTCAGCTAGAGACGAAAGGGCTTGTTTAGCGGTACTGCTAGCTCTAATCAAGCTTTAACTGCCTGACGTTTATAGCGATATGATATATTTTTTCTGCCATTTTGTCAAATAGAAAAATCAAGGCATATTCTCTGTTCCGTGTAAGGTCTTACCTTGCCATCCGCAACAGCAACATGTGCAGGATTGACTGCATATGCCTTCAGCGCATCCTCGTCCACAAATGTTGTGTCGAGCATGACATCCGCATTAGAGCTAGGAAGTCCATTCGTATGTACATGAATCTCAACAAGTCCCGGTATTTTTCCCGCAAGTCCTTCAAGACCTTCCTTGATGCCAGCCTTGACATTCTCAAGCTCCTTCTCATCAAGCTCCTTTAATTTCCATAAAATAACATGCTTTACCATAGCATTTCCTCCTGATTTATTTTTTATTAGGATTAGGCAATCAATTCTTTGTTGTCTCCTCAATGTTGCTTAAAATCCTATGATAGCCTTCAAGCGTAATCATGCCGTCCGTATCATCGACTCTTTTTCCGCTGCAGCTTACAATGACTTCTCCAAGCTTCGGATGGCTCCACGGATATTGTAATTGCACAACCTTGTCGGAATCTATCATTCGTCTTACATTTTCAATGACATAACTTTTGTAATTCTCATTTATCCTGTTAAACCAGTAATCGTAGCATTCCTGAGGTGTGTATTTTCTGTCCACTGATATAATACGCTCCATCGTCTCATCAGCATGCAGCTCGTGATAGCTGTCCTCATCACTGATTCTGATAATCCACAATCCCAAATCAGTCTTTCTAAAATATCCTTCGTGTCAAAATATACTACCTGCATCCTGTCCTTGTACTTATAAAGCTTTTTTATGAACTTTTCATGCTCTTCGTACTCAGGAGTATTTCTGTTTAAGAAAAAGTCTTCAATTTCTAATGTCAGCATAATATACAGCAGTATAATCCCTGCAAATCACATCTAAGAAACGGCTCTCATCCTCCGTTATTAATGGCTGCCCCGCATTGGTACGCACCAAATCCTCTTCTGTTCTTTCCTTTGTATTCATGTTCATCCTGCCTGCCCCATCTTTCAAATACAATCCTTATCAGCAAATATCATCAGATATTTTTTCTGTTCTGACATGAACCCATGTTCCAAAAAGATTGTTTACATTTTATCACACTATAGAAAACATTTCCAGTTTTTAATATAAATGTAATTAATATTTTATTTTCATCATCTGTCAGAGGTATTTTCCTTTTCTGCTGCGAAAAATCGGTATTATAGCGTAATATAACAAAATAACCTCTTTCAAATTATGTTTATTCAATATATAATATTTATAATTTTATTTTTTATAGATGAATCTGTGAGCAGATAAGATTTCCTCATTAAATTGTATTAACCGGTTTTAAATTGTTTAATATGACCATGTTGAATTATTTAAATAATCATTTCACACTGTGCCACCACAGAGAAAGCAGGTAAAATTATGACAATGGCAGAAGCTATAATTTCCGGCAGTCTTGACGAAATAAAGAGATTGCAGATTGAAAATCCGGCATGTATTGATGCACTTTATAACGGTATGACACTCCCTAATCTGGCTGCCTCGACAGGCAATACAGATATTTTTAAATATATAGTCGAATATTCCCGTGCGAGCTTTAACGAGACTGATGCCGACAACCGCAATGCACTATTTTATGCAGTTCCAACAGATAATGCAGAGCTTGTTAAATACATAGTCGAAAGACTCGGTTTTTCCGGACTATCCGGAGACAAAAATCTCATAACACCTTATGATATTGCCATCGAGTGTGGCGCAAAAAATGTTATCTCCTATTTTGTTGAAAAATACGGTGACATAAGCGATATGTATAGAAACCCAATCCGCAAAGGCATGCACCCTGATCCATCGATTGTCTGCGTTGGCGATGATTTTTATATGGTCAATTCATCCTTCATATACTTTCCATGCATACCTATATCTCACTCTAAAGATCTGATTCACTGGGAAGTAATAGGACATGCGATAACCAACCCTGAATGGGCTTATATAAATGAATTAGAGGGTGGGCGCGGCTACTGGGCACCGGATATATCTTACTATGACGGAAGATTTTACATCACTGCCACATACAGGCTTAACGATACTGGAACCATATACAGACGGCAGATGGTCGTATCCTCCGACAAACCGGAAGGACCATACTGCGAACCTGCATTTATCGATGAGGACGGTATTGACCCATCCATATTTACGGATGATGACGGCAGAAGATATATGCTTCTCAACCGCGGCGCCAGAATATTCGAGATAAGCTCCGATGGCAAAAAGCAGTTAAGCCCTGCCACACTTCTATACTACGGAAGCCAGAAGCGTGCTCCTGAAGGTTCACATCTGTTAAAAAAAGACGGCTGGTATTATCTTTTTCAGGCTGAAGGCGGCACCGGCGAAGGTCATCGAATAACAGCTGCCAGAAGCAGGACTCTGTTCGGAGTGTATGAGCCATGCCCATTCAATCCTATAATGAGACAGAACAATCCCAAGGCAGGCATACAGCGCACCGGTCATGGCAAGCCTGTTATGACACCGAACGGGGAGTGGTTCATGCCATATCTGTGCGGAAGACAAATTGATGGAAAATACAGCCTCCTCGGACGTGAAACCGCTCTTGACAAAATAACATGGACAGCTGATGGATGGCCGATGGTAAATAATCTTGAGGGTCCGAGCGTTTTAGCAAAAAAGCCTGACCTTGTGGAGCATATATTTGATTCAGACTATAGTAAAAAATCCGGATTCGGCACCAAATTATCCTCTGAATGGTCATGGGTACGTGTACCCGAAGCAGATGCCTGCAGGATAATTGACAATGATGAGGCTCCATCTACTGCTCTGCTTCTGCGTGCAGGACGTGCCCCGCTCTCCACGATGTATTCAAGAAATATTCTTGTCCGTCTGCAGGAAGCGTTCTGCTTTGGCATCACCGCTGCACTAAGCTTAGACAGCCAGGTACTGCGTTACCATGGCGGCAATGTGGGAATTACCTGTTATTATGACGAAAATACTTACCTGACTTTCAATGTTGAGAATAATAGCGGAAAGCTGTTTCTAAAGGTAAATGAACATATTAACACAGTAACTACCACTGATTCATGCATTGAGCTTTGCCCTGAATCAGGTCTTCATTATTCATGTGATTACAAAGCTTTTTACAATTCAATCATTGAATTAAAAATTGATACGGAATATCTGAAAAGAAAATTTTCATATAGGATAATAAATACATCTGACAAATATAATAATGACGAAGCCGCTGTTTTAAAGGATAATTCTTCCGAATATGCTGCCGGATTTATCCCTGCTTGCACACTTGAAAATGTATATTATCTTTGCGATGAAGGACTAAGAAAAGGCAAACGCTTTACAGGTGCAATGCATGGAATGTATGCTTATCTGCCTTCATATGACACTGAAGACAATCCAAAGCTTCCTAAGAATGAGGAGCCTGTATACGCCCGATTTATAAGCTATGATTATATTTACCCATCCAATCGTATATAGCATAATGTATAACAGTAAAGCTCTTAAATGACGTAAAGCGGACATTCGCAATCCGCTTTCGCTACTTGCTCATGAACGCAGTCGCTTTGCTTATTCTGCGTTCAAAAGACAATACCACTGCCTTAGACAGTGGTATTGTTCATTAAGTTTTATTTATAGCTCAATGCCATTTTTCTTAAGCAGCTCTCTGGCTGACTCCACAGAATCGACACCTGTCTTATTCTTAATCGGTGCGAACTCCTTCTCACGCACGACCTCGAAAGGCAGACAGTTATCGAGCATCTGTATCATATCCAGTATGAACTGCTCGTATTTATAGCCATTTGGTTCCTCCGGCTTTATAAACTCACCTGCCTTGTTGATGTACGGTATCTTTTTAGCTGATTTATGGTAAGGGAGCTTTCTCTCTAAAAGGTTCACAAGCTTGTCAACCCTGAACAGATAGTTAAGAATCACGCCGAAATTATATGCATACTCTCCATTCTCATCCTTCTGCGTAAGCATGTCCTGCGTCAGCTCAATATATTCCACAATAGAAGGTCTTCCATCCTCTGTGCACATAACACCCACTTTTTCCTGTGGGCTTACTTTCCTTATGACCTTAGAGCCGACTGAATAATCCCCCTCAAGAACTGCTCCCACAAAAACAGGGTCGGCAATGCTCTGAAGCACATTATCGACAGCAAACACATTGAGCCACTCTATGCCTCTCTTATCTATCAGTTCAAGAAGTCCGCTCTTTTTCATCGAAAGGAACCATCCGCCATTTCCATTAGGTGACGCAGCTATACAATCCTTTGCTTCCATGTATACTTTTCCATTAAAATCAGCTGCCGGTGCCATGTCCTGCTTGAAAAAAGCCACATACTCAGAGTCATATCCGAAATATCCATGCTCTTTGAAAAACTCAACTGTTGCATCATGGTTTTTCTCGCTTGTCATAACAAAAAGCTGAATATAATTTCCTGATTTTTCTACAACCCTCATAAGGTTCTCTATAAGCCTCTGAAAGATGTATACATGCTTATTAACACCAATATCATACATCCCTTTAGGCGCATCAGAGCCGAGCCTTGTTCCCATTCCTCCTGCAAGCAGTACGGCTCCAACCTTTCCCGACCTTATCGCCTCCATGCCTATATGCTCAAAGCTTTCCCTTCCCATATCTATTTCATGGATTGTCATAGCTTTTATCGGCGCTATCCTGCCGCGCCCTGCTGCTTCGGCTGCCTGCCTTATCACGCCAAAATCTGTCCTGTCTATCTGCTCAATAAGTACTCTTTTCTGCTCATCCGTAAGCTCATCATAATATGAAAGCACATGCTCCTGCCCATATTTCTTAAGCTTTTCCATCGCTTCATTATAATTCATGATTATTCTCCATTTCACAATTTGTAGTTTTCACAAACAATATTTCCCCGCTTTTACACTGTCATTTTCTATGTTTAACTATTATCTGGCGGCTTCAGCTTAATTCTTCTCTTCCTTTTCATCATTGACTGCATTTTCGCATTCTTCTGCAAGCCTTTCTCCTCCGACAAATACAACTGTTATTCTGGTACCTATGTCAGGTCTGGTCAAGATATCAAAATATCCGTTATGCCTGTCAACTATCCACTTTGCAATCGAAAGACCAAGCCCGGTTCCGCCCATCTTATGTCCCCTTGCCTCATCCGAACGATAAAAGCGCTCAAAAATATGGCTTACATCAGCCTCATGCATACCTATTCCGTTATCCTGCACGCTGAAAAATACACCTTCCTGCCTGTTCCCTGTGCGTATCGTTATCGTATCACCCTTCTGCGTATACTTAGCTGCATTATCTATAAGAATCCTTGCACACTGCTTTATCATTGATACATCTCCATTCAGCTTTACCGGCTCACCAATATATTCATACTCATGTTCAGCATCAATCATCTTAGATTCCTCAAAAACCTCCTTCATAAGCTCATTAAGCTGTATATTCTCAATCCGGAGATTATTTCTTCCGCTGTCACCTCTTGCAAGAAAAAGAAGCTGTTCGACAAGCTTCTGCATGTGCTCGGATTCATTTTTTATCGCATCAATAGACTCATCAAGTATGCTCTCATCTTCCTTGCCCCAACGGTCAAGCATATCCGCATAGCCTCTTATGACAGCTATGGGAGTTCTAAGCTCATGTGATGCATCCGAGACAAATCTTGACTGCTGTCTGTACGTCTCCCTCATCCTCTCAAGCAGATGATTGAGTGCATTTTCAATTCCCTGAAGCTCATTATTATTGGTGCTTATCTTAGTATCAAGTGATGCTGCATTAACATTCTCTATCGCCGTCTCAAGCGATTTGAAATTATGCTCATTATATGCCAGATTTGTCAGTTTTTCCGTCTTTTTTGCCATCTCCCTGATTGGCAGAAGCTTATCATTGATATTATTTTTCATATTTGCAGACATCACAAGCACAGAAAAAAATTCCATGACAAGAATTACAATACCTGCAATAACCGCCACTCTCAGTTCATTCCTGCTTATCGTAAATACAGCCGTATTGCCTTTGGCATCAGTCATATTATATGAAAGAAAATCACTTCCTATGTTCCACTCAATGCTTCTCTCTGTCTTTAGGCTTACTTTTCCAAGAGCCGTCTTTTCCGCAACAAAAATCCCAAGAACCAGGACTATAACGCAGATAAGCACATCCATTTTCAGGATGTGCCACACAAATCTGCCAACAAATGCACTGTTAATCCGCCTTCCGATAGAATACATCTTTCTTGCACTGTTAGGCTGGCTCTTTGCACTTGACTGTTCTTTATCATTACTGTTTGCATTATTCTCACTATTAATCTTTGATGACATACCCCACTCCTCTGACTGTCGAAATAAGCTTAATTCCGAATGCATCATCTATCTTAGTGCGAATATAACGCACATATACATCTATAACATTAGTCTCCCCTGAGTAATCATATCCGCATACCTTCTCAAGCAATGTGTCCCTGCTCATAACTATATTCTTGTTCTCAAGCAAATACTCAAGAAGCGAAAATTCTCTGTGAGTCAATTCCACAAGCTGCGTATCAACCTTAACTTCATGCCTTGCCTTGTCAAGACTGACTCTCCCACATGAAAGTACGTCAGATTTCGGATGTATGTCTGCCATATCAGCCGACCTTTTAAGAGCGACCCTTATTCTTGCAAGCAGCTCTTCGATAGCAAACGGCTTAGTTATATAATCATCCGCTCCAAGATCAAGCCCGGAAACCTTATCCATAACAGCATCCCTTGCCGTAACCATAATCACAGGCATGCTGCTCGACTTTCTAAGCCGCCTTAACAGCTCCATTCCATTAAGTTCAGGAAGCATGATATCGAGCAGCATCAAATCATACTTCCCGCTCTCCGCCATGGCAAGTCCGTTTCTTCCGTCAATAGCTTTACCTACCTCATAGCCTTCATGCCTAAGCTCAAGCTCAATAAACCTTGCAATCTTTTCTTCATCCTCGACAATTAATATAGCAGCCATACATTCCTCTTTTTATTTTACTATCAGGTAATTATAAAACACATATCCGCCGGTAACCGGTCATGTGATTTTACCGGTATACTGCACTTTACAATTACTTTTCCTGCATTTATATAATTTCTCATCAATCACATTCTATATCCGGATTCTCAATTACTCATTGAACTCCTTCTTGATGTTATCTGTAACATCTGATGCCTTATCCATCGCCTTATTAAAAACATCATCCTTCCTGAATACAGGTCCTGAAAATCCATATCTGAATGAGAAGAACAGTCCCGCAATCAGAAGCGGAACACATACCCAGAAAGCAAGCAAAAGCAGGAGCACACACACCGTAATAGGCATCTTGATTATCTCTTCACCATTTCTGGTTACATCGAGAAAATTCTCATTGCCAATCTTAATAACCTTACCTACCCACCTGAAAAACTTTGCGAGCAAATCACCGAAAGTAACCTTCTTCGACTTCTTATCGGCCTCACAGAAGTCTGTCTCTAAGCTCCCATCCGAATTGCCATTCATTGTAGTTGTATAGCTTGTGCTATACGGCGCTGTTGTCTTACCAAGCTTCTCAAGATATACAACTGCGTCAAGCATATCAAAATCACATGCATTGAGCGCCGCCTTAGCGTCCTCAAGACTAACCCCTGTTCTCTGTGAGAGCTTCATCGCTCTGTCAAACTTTTCTTCACTGCTAAGTTCCATAATTATCTTCCTCCGTTTTCTTTTTTATACCCCTGCATACTGCAAGCATCGCTTGCAGTATGTCACCAATAAGCAGTTTGAAAGCTCTCTTTCAAACTTATTATATCCTCATAGGCAGGAGCTTTACAAGTATAATCCCATCAGAATATGCCATTTTCATATAATATTTTATTTTCTGATTGGTTATCTCTTGTCGATGGTTATAATATAAGCTTGGAAAATTAATCTAAAAGGGGAGAAAGATTAAAAAAACATTAAATTTCTTCTTGCTTTTTCTATTCACGTATGTAAGATATTCATGTATCGAAAGTAGACAAAATTAGCATTTTGTCCACTTTCAAAAGGTATAAAAAAAGTACCTTTGTATCTTATATAATTTCATATTTCCGGTTGAATCTCCATCATTTCTAACTGCTGATTTTCAAGTTCTTTTCCAATAGCTGCAATATATTGATTTACATTTTCTCCTGTTTTATATTCCTGTGCAATGTCCTCAAGCCTCCATATTTTCCCTGTAGATTTAACAAGTTCAGTTAAATTACTCAATGCATCCAATGTTGAATGAAATTCGTTTTCCTTTAGCGCTTCCTGAAACTGAGCAGCTGCTACCTGAATATGCATATCATTTAAAATCATTAGACTGTCGGCAGAATTATCCGGATGTATATTTCTTCTATTCTCGATATATTCCACAACCTTATCAAGATAGCTGCTTTCTTCCGGTGTTATATTCCTGTTATGTTCACGCTGTAATACTGTTGCCGGATCTATAGCAGGTGTTTCTGTCATTCGATACAGACATTCCGACTGTCTGTTTTGGAGATAAATATCATCAAAAACTCCTGTTTGATACACTTTTTCTATACTTTCAACAATCGCATGGACTGTATTATCATGCTGCTGTTTGGTTGTCATACTTGGAGTAGTCCCTATTTCCTTCATTTTCTCATAACGCTCAATTGTCCCAACATAAGATAATATTGGCGATACCGCCATAACAGCAAGTTCAACATTATATCCTCTGCTCTTTAGCAGCCTGGCTGTATTTATTGGCACAGCTGCCGTTCTAAGTGTGCCTTCAATGATAAGATTATATTTTTCCTTCGACAGCTCATCTATAAGGCGCTCCGTCACCTGTGATGAAAACTTCTGAGTGTGATTGACATAGGCATCTCCATATTGAACATATATCTTATCGAAATTGGGATGTAATTTCCTAAAGTCATCCCCTGAAATAACTATAACCGAATTTGACGCAAACAATCTGTCAAAGTATTTTATCGTACTAGACTTTCCTGATCCCGGTTGTCCTCCTAATAATATTGCGCCTGGTTTTATAACAGGCTTCTTCCCAGCTAATATAATCTGCCTAATCTTTTGATATCGTTATTCAAATTCTTCCAATGTATATTCTGCACAACTGATCATTTACCTACCTCCCAACTGTTGAGAGCTTTTTTAATGATTCATTAACTATCTGTAGCTTTCCCCTGACTATATATGCATCCTTCAACGAATTAATCTCATACACACCATTGTATAAATCACGAACTTCATCTGCAATCACATTTATAAATTTATCATTCGAATTTTTTTCTTGATATCTAATTATATCCGCACATATTCCAGCAGCAAATTCTCTTAAAACCTCAATCTCTTTTACTACTTCATAATCTGTCATAAAATAAAACCTCCTCTATAAAAATTATCTTATTTATTAAATAGAATACGATAATATAATTATCCATTCCCAAAATTACCTTAAAACATTTTTATATATTTTCACATATAAAACGAGGCAAACCATTTCAGTGCTATAAATTTATTATATCGTGAGCATAGCTCACTCAATAATTTCGCCGTTCGCCAATCATGCTAGCATATTGACTCGCTTGCGCTCATTATATCATAAAAATCATGATTAATTGCTATGTCAACACTATGCCCTTTAGCAAGTTCAATTCCAGTTGATGCCCATCCGCCACCTGCGAAGTTATCAACTATCAGCTCACCATCAATCATTTCTCACAATCCTTTTGGATGACCTTGTCATGTTCATTATCGTGCATCATATGAGATTGGGACGCTGGTGTCAGACCCCCCTGTCCCACCGGGACAGAGGGGTCTGACACCAGCGTCCCAATCCATTATTTAATTTTAAGTGCACGCATGGCATTTAAAACTGCAAGCACCATCACTCCGACATCGGCGAAGATGGCAACCCACATATTGGCAATTCCTATTGCGCCAAGCACAAGGCACACAAGCTTGACTGCAAGTGCAAATACGATATTCTGTCTTACAATTTTAAGAGTTCCTGTGGATATTCTCATGGCAATGGCAAGCTTAGCCGGGTCATCGTCCATGAGAACAACATCTGCTGCCTCAATAGCAGCATCCGATCCAAGCGCTCCCATTGCGACACCGATGTCCGCTCTTGAAAGAACAGGTGCATCATTGATTCCATCGCCAACAAATGCGAGATTCTCCTTCACGCCCTTCTCATCAAGAAGTCTCTCAACCTGTGCAACCTTATCTGCCGGAAGAAGTTCACTGTGTATTTCGTCAATGCCAATCTCTGCACCTACACGCTGTGCTGTCTTAGCTGTGTCTCCTGTGAGCATAACGGTCTTTATGCCCCCAGCTTTAAGACCTGCTATAGCCTCCTTAGATGTAGGCTTAACTACATCCGATATAGTGATACAGCCAGCATACATACCATCAATCGCAACATATACCGCTGTTCCCTCATCATGCTCTGATGCAACAGATGCGCCGACCTTATTCATGAGCCTGACATTTCCTGCTGCAACCTTTTTTCCGTCAACGACAGCTTTTACACCATGACCTGCAACCTCCTCGATTCCATTCACACGATCAAGTTCAAGTATGTCTGCAAAAGCTTTTTTAAGGCTGATGCTTATAGGATGGCTCGAACCGCTCTCGGCATATGCCGCATAGTATAAAAGCTCATCCTGCGAAAACCCATTCTCCGGATAATTTCCTGTAACCTCAAACACACCCTTAGTGAGTGTTCCTGTCTTATCGAATACGATATATTTAGTATCCGCAAGAGCCTCAAGATAATTAGAGCCCTTGACAAGGATACCATTTGTCGATGCGCATCCGATTCCACCAAAGAAACTAAGCGGAATAGAAATTACAAGCGCACATGGACAGCTTATAACAAGGAATGTGAGCGCTCTTATAATCCATGTCTGCCATGCTGCCGGATTGCCGGTTATCAGGTTAAAAATCGGTGGTATAAGCGCAAGCGCCAATGCACTATAACATACAGCAGGCGTATAATACTTGGCAAACTTTGTTATAAAATTCTCAGACCTTGACTTCTTAAGGCTTGAATTCTCGACAAGGTCAAGTATCTTTGATACAGTAGAATCGCCGAATTCTTTTGTTGTGCGGATTTTTATTGTTCCTGTAAGATTGATACATCCGCTTATAACTTCATCGCCACACACTGCATCTCTCGGAACGCTCTCGCCAGTGAGTGCGCTTGTGTTAAGTGATGTATTTCCTTCTATTATCACACCATCAATAGGAACCTTCTCACCTGGATTTACAACTATTGTTGTTCCAATCTCTACATCATCCGGGTCAACCTTCTCAATATGGTCATCGACAACGATGTTAGCATAATCTGGTCTGATATCCATAAGAGCCGCAATGTTCTTCCTGCTCTTTCCGACTGCAACGCTCTGGAAAAGCTCTCCTATCTGGTAGAAAAGCATAACCGCAACTCCCTCGCGGAACTCTCCTAAAGCAATAGCACCTACTGTCGCAACAGCCATGAGGAAATTTTCATCAAATACCTGTTTCTTTAAAATTCCCTTCCACGCTTTCTTAAGTATATCGTAACCTATAACAAAGTATGGAATAAGATAAAGCACCGCTGCAATCCACACGTTTAAATCAAGTATCTTCTCAAGTACCGTTACCGCTGTAACAAGTACTGCGGAAACTATAATTCTATATAAAATTGTTTTCTGTTTTTTATTCATAAAAACCTCTTTTCCGGACGGCTTGTCGCAAAATGGCGATGATAAATTTAAATGTAACCTTCAATCTGCAACCAACTTAATCTGTATTCGTCCAAAATCAAATTATGTATATTAAAACAAATCTGCCAGATAATAAATCTGCTGCCGATGCAAGCACCGACAGCAGATATCCAAATCAATGCCTGCATTAATATACTTTAAATTATACTGCTGCAAGCAGTCGTGCATTCATAATACAGCAATAATCATATGCATATCTTTTAAAGCTCAATCACACAATCATCTTCAACCTTCCTGCAGTTAGCGTAAGCTTCCTTCATAACTGCATCAACATCTGCTCCATCCTCAAATTCAACCTTGAGCTTAAGTGTCATAAAGCTTAATGATGCATCCTTAACTCCATTAGTATTCTTAACTGCCTCCTCCATCTTAGCTGCACAATTAGGGCAGTCAACCTCTACATTGTATGTCTTTTTCATGATAAAATCCTCCTTATAATTTAATATTTTAGCAAACGTCCATTCAGGTCTTCTAAGACACTCTGCACCGGATCAGTGCTTATGTTCCATCTTATTCCTCTACATGTTCCATTCCCATGCTCAGAATATTTCTTACATGTTCATCATCAAGGGCATAAAAAATTATCTTTCCCTCCCTGCGGAACCTGACCAGCTTCGCATCCTTGAGAATTCTTAACTGGTGGCTTACCGCCGACTGCCCAAGATTCAATAACTGTGCAATGTCATTCACACAGAGCTCACTCTCAAACAGCGCATATAATATTCTTATTCTTGTCGAATCACCAAACACCTTAAAAAGCTCTGCAAGGTCATACAGATATTCATCATCCGGCTGCTGCTCTAAAACCCTCTTCACAACATCTTCATGCGCTGCCAAAAATTCATTCTGATCTCCGGTATTATCCGCCATCTAATTCCTCCTCTCTTTGTACTAATATCTTTAACGTATTAGTATTTATTCATCTGTTCATATTTTTATTATATTCATATATATTCAGATGTCAATATGTTTTTGTATTTTTCTTTATATATCAAAGCATAGCTGCTGCTAATATTAAATATGTACTCTTTAATGTAAGAAAAACCATGCACCTTAATAAAAAAATCAAAAAAAAGTTGCTTTTTTTTCCATGTTATGATAGTATACATATCAGCGGCGTGTGGCTCAGCTTGGTAGAGCGCTACGTTCGGGACGTAGAAGTCGCAGGTTCGAATCCTGTCACGCCGATTATTTATATTTTAAAATATTCATTCACCGAATCAATTTGCAGCATCCTATTTTCAGGATGCTGTCTTTTATTAAAAATAATATTTTATTTTTTAAAGGCAGCCGTAATACGGCTGCCTTAATTTAGCACAGATGTTTATTCAAACCTAAACCACTTGAGGTCAAAATTGCATCCTGGCAGGAACACAAGATTCACATCATATATTCCTTCTACATTATCAAGTTCAAAATGTCTGCAAACATATCCGCCATCATCTTCATTCCCATGAACATTACGATTTCTGCTGTCATTCATATTATCCATCCTGCTGTCATCAGCCATGACAAACTCCGCAATCCGGTTAATACCACCTTCACTATTTGCAAAGCGTATATGTATTGTATTCTTCTCTAGGACTGAGCGTCCGCAGATTGTTATCCCATGTATGCCCTGTGACAAATTCATGGCTTTGTAAGTCAGTGATACGTTGTTTCCTATCCCTGTTACCGCATCATTGCAAACAGTGTATGTATCTCCATAAATTCCATCATTATCCACTGCAAGATTCTTATCATAAGCTCTCTCATACTTTTTGAAGCTGAAGCCCTTGATATTTATGTCATGGTCAGCGATAAAGCTTACCGTACACAGACCTTTAAATCTCTTAGGGAGCTTGTAGGTCTTCTCCTGATAGGTTGCCCATATAGATGGCTTGTCATAGATTACTCTGTCCATCAGCTCGGCACCCTCAGTGCCAGGTATTCCCTTCCATATCTCAATAGGGAACGGCTTGTTGTTAAGCTCATACACAGGAATTGTTATCTCGTCAGAACCATTTTTGCCAAAATTCACCTTCTCAAAAGCGATATATGTGCCACCCTTAGGCACGATGCCTCTGTCCTGTCCAACCGAAGGAATCTGTTCTGCTACCGTATACAACGTTCCATATATAAATTCATACGGATTAAACTCTGCAAGCCCAAGTCCCTCTGCCGTAAAGCTTACCTGTGATATCAGGCTTATCTTATCTCTTCCATTCTTCACGCAGCAGCGTACATTGTGCTTTCCATCGCCAAGTGCCTTTAATACTTTATGTATTCTGAAGCTGTCCTTACCTGTATCGGCATTATTAACAGGTGCTTTAACATCCGACAGCTCTGCGCCATTAGAATCAACTCCGGCATCATTTGTCACTCTCCATACAATGTCCCTATATGTGGCATTGTGCGGCAATATCTCTGCCTCTATCTCTACATGTCTGTTGTCCGGCCCAAGCTTGCGGCTTCCTTTTACAATAAGGCGAATATTTCGCACAGGTATCTCGTCATTTGCATTATTTCTTTCATTATCTATAAACGATTCTTCATATTCTGCATTAAGTTTCTCTGTTTTGTCAACTACGATATAGTCTGAACGAGAATGATTCTCGGTACATGAAACACCCGTCATATCTACATCTGCTTCAACAGCGCTTAATGTCACCGCTTTAGTTTCCATTCCGGCAGAGCTTACTTCAACTCTTATCTCGCCCGGCTCAGTCTTAGCGCCAATCACAGCAAGAAGCTTTCCTGAAAACATTCTCCTGCTGTTGGTCTTGTACTGCTCAAAATCCGCACTGTTTCCATTGTCCATTCCAAGAAGCCTTCCTGCTCCGGTGACTTTCACGCTGACTCTGTTGTTGGCATTCTCGACAGGATTTCCGGCAATGTCAACCGCACTTATGTCAATGTATGCCAAATCGCGTCCATCTGCCATAATCTGCGTGTTCTCAGGTGCCACAACAAGCTGCACTGCATCCGAAAAGCTCTTCTTTGCTTCCCTTGCTATCACATTTCCCTCTTCATCATATGCCACCGCTTCTATAGTTCCCGGCTCATACTTTACTTTATAATGTGCCAGCAGCTGTTTTCCATGCTTATGGTCAATATCATATTTTCCATAGGAGCTGCCATTTACGAACAGTTCAACCTGTGGTGCGTTAGAAGCTATCCTGACATCAATCTCTTCACCGTCAGAGAAGTCCCAATATGGAAAAAGATGCACCATCGGAGCCTTCTTATAGTCCGTCCACTCGGCCTGATATATATAATATGTATCCTTCTCAAAACCCGCCGTGTCAATCTGTCCAAAATAGGAATTCTTTGTCTGGTAAGGTGTAGGCTCACCGATATAGTCAAAGCCGGTCCACAAAAACTGTCCCATCGAATACTCTGCATCTGCGTCCATCGTTATGCAATATTCACTGCTCCTTGCTCCCCAGTTGGTCGTGCAGTTTCCAAGCGCTGAACACTGCTCATCGTCATCACACAGAATCTGCTGCTCAAAAGGGAACTTGTATATACCGCGGCTTTGAAGTGTCGATGCTGTCTCACTGCCGTATATAACCCAGTCAGGATGCGCCTTATGATGCTCCTCATAGTATTTCTCCGCATAATTGTAGCCGGCAAGCTTTACTATATCAGCACATTTTTGTGCATTCTCCCAAGGCATATAGTTAGAGCCGATAGTCACCGGAGCATTGCACTCCGGATCATGCTCCCTGACATAGCCTACAAGTCTTCTTGTTATCTCCTGACCATGTTCATCACGGTGAGTGTCATAGATTTCATTTCCTATGCTCCACATGATAACCGATACATGGTTCCTGTCACGTCTTATCCAGCTTGCAACGTCCTTTCCTGCCCATTCGACAAAAAAACGTGCATAATCGAACTCTGTCTTAGGCAGCTCCCACATGTCAAATGCTTCACAATCAACCAGAAATCCCATCTCGTCCGCAAGCTCTAATACTTCCTTTGCCGGCATGTTGTGCGATGTACGGATTGCATTTACACCCATCTTTCTTAGCTTATTAAGCTTGCGCCTGAAAGCATTCACATTAAACGCAGCTCCAAGGCAGCCATTGTCGTGATGTTCACATACACCATTTATTCTCACTTTGCGCCCATTAAGAATAAATCCATGCTCCGGTGAATACTCCTTCGTGCAGAAGCCTATCTTCTGTGTCAGCTCATGCACAATCTCATCTTTGATACTGACTGTCACTGTGCAGTCATACAGGTTCGGCTCCTCAATATCCCAGATAAGAGGTTTCGTAACATCAAGCTCCAATTCGACATTTTCCTTAGAACCTGTTTTGAACACACTGCCGCTTCCAGCCGCTGCATGCCCATAAGTAAATACACTGCCTCCGTCGTGGTCAATGCTTAGACAGACCCTCACATCCTCATATGCTATGTCCTGTCCGGAATTTTCAAGTTCAACCGTACATTTTACTTTCCATGTGCCATCTTCATCTCTATTCATGCGCATACCGCATGCATCATTTGTGATACTGTCACTAATGAACAAATTTGAAGCCTCGCTTTTAAGCTTTTTTACTCTGATATATGTACCGTCAGGCACTATATGAAGAGGCTCTAAGCTTAAAAAATATACATCTCTTATTATTCCTGCTCCCGAATACCAGCGTGTATTAGGCTCTTTATATACTGCTCTTACTACTATCTCATTTTTCCCTTCGTGCACATAAGCTGTAATATCAGCGTCAAAAGTAGAATATCCGTATTTCCACTCACAGACCTCACTGCCATTTACATACACTGTAGAATCCATGTAAACTGCACCAAACCGGACAATGAGCTTCCTTCCAAGCTGCTCCTGTGTTATATCGAAGCTTTTTCTGTACCAGCCTATACTGCTCTGATACAGATTGTCGGTATCATATATCAGCCAGTCATGTGGTATATCCACTTCCAAAAATTCACCTGCGAGCGCCTCCTCATACATAACCCCAAGCATAGTCTTTCTAAAGCTCCATCCATCATCCCATAAGATAGTTCCGTTCATAACCGCTCTCCATTTTTACATTTATAAAGTCATTGTAACCATTTCAAACCCTATAAGTAAAATTGCCTTTTCAGTTCTTTCCAACCCACACACATTCGTTCTCAAATACAGCATCAGCGTATTCTGCACTCTTATAAAGAGGTATTTCATGTCCGTCTCTTATAAAGAATACAATCTCCTGTGCCGCAATCTCGACAAAGTAATGTCCGGAATCATATTTTTCAAGCTCATATTCATCTGATGACTTCATTCTCACCATAGTCATAGGCTCCGGCAGATATACATACCTTCCAATAGCATTCTGCGTATATACAGGACAAATCATGATATCGTCACCGACATACAGCTGGTCTTCAGTCGCAACCGCCACTTTGTCATCCGGATGCTCGAAGCCAAGCGGCTTATACATAAGCGTGTCATCCTCAACAGCTTTTTTATATGCATCCCACAGATATGGAATGAGTGCGTAGCGTATGCTGACTATATTTTTGAATGCATCCGTATCCGTAAATCTGTATAATTCCTGGTATCTTGTGCCTGCTGCCGCATGATTTCTCATCAGAGGAACGAACACGCCAAGTCCCATCCAGCGCATCAGAAGCTCCTCTGTTGTGTTGTCGTTAAAGCCTCCGATATCTGAGCCAACATACATAAAACCGCACATATTGAGCGAAGGAAGCATCTTAAGACATAACAGAATGTGGCTCCACCATGAATGGTTATCTCCTGTCCATATTCCGCCGTACCTGTGCATTCCTATATATGACGCTCTTGAGAACATTAGAATATCTTTGTCCGGTGCAAGCTCCTTGAAGCTCTCCGATGCAGCTCTTGTCATATTATAACCGTAAAGATTATGTACATGGTCATGTCTTACAACAACTTCACCCTCAGGCTGTGTCGCTCTATGATAGAATCTCTCATAATCGCCAAGATTATTAGATACACCCTCCACAGTTCCTTTGAACTCAAAAAAGCTCTGTATGTCAAGATTTCTTCCCTTATACTCATCAATCTTATCGAATACTTCCTTAAGATGTTTCTCCGAATAGAATATCGCAGGTTCATTCATATCATTCCAAAAACCGTCAATTCCGGCATCTAAGAGCACCTTATATCCATGTCCGAACCATTTTCTTGCATCTGCGTTAAGCACATCAGGGAAATGCACTCTGCCCGGCCATACGCCTGCCACAAAATCCTCTCCATCAGCTTCCTTGCAAAAATACCCATTCTTTTTGCCTTCTTCATATGTCTCATAACCGTCTTCAATCTTGACTCCGGCATCAATTATAGGTACAAGATGAATATGCTTGTCATGCATTTCCTTCACAAAACCGGCAAATTCAGGAAATGTCTCATTATTTACAGTAAAATCCTTATACCTTTCCATATAATCTATATCAAGATACACTGCATCTATCGGTATATTCCTCTTTCTGTAATTATCAACAACATCGCTTACTTCATCAGCACTCATATAGCTCCAGCGGCACTGCTGATAACCGAATGCCCATCTCGGAGGAATATAGCTCTTTCCGATAATGTGCCTGAACTGTCTTACAATCGAATACAGATAATTCCTGCTCTCATCAGATTCGCTATCTTTCTCAGATGTTATCTCATATGCTGTAAAATTCTTATTGCAAACTGTAATTACAAGCTCATTCTTATCAAGATAACCTATATCGAATATTACTCGTCCCGGATAATCGATAAATAATCCCTTGGATTTTTCAGGGTGGTCTGTGTCAGCAATTATGATAAAATTATGTGCTCCGTAAAGTGAGCGCTTAGACTCTGTGTGATTAGGGTCATCGCTGCACTTGCTCTCATATACCCATCCGCGCTTGTTGATGCCACGCACATTCTCTCCAAGTCCGTATACTACAATGCTGTCAGACATTTCCACTCTGTATTGCATGGCATTTCCTTCATCTGCGTCATCCGGTCTGTCCCATGTAATTCCGCCATAAGGCTCTAAAGCTATATCCATCACAGCTTTGTCAAAAAAATTCCGTCTCTCACTTTCGGAAGTCTCCAAAATATTCTCTTTGTTCACAACGGCATAAGTCTCAAAAGGCTTGCCAAATACATACTTTTTAACCATAATAAACCTCCATGTTGGTTTTCCTAAGAAAAATGCACTACATATGTTATTATTTTAACATACATAGTGCCTTTATTCAATGATATAAAATTGTGTTATTTATATATAATGATGTTGGGGTCAAAAGGTCAAAAATCCTCTTGCAAGCAAGCTTGCATCGGATTTCCGACCTTTTGACCCTGGCATCATATAATTACCATAACATTTTTGATTACTGCACATGATAATCAGCCGAATATTGCCTATATCATCTCTGATTATCAGTCCTGTCAATGTTACATATATTTTAATGATGGAAAAGACGGATTCCTGTAAATGACATAACCATATCATACTTATCTGCACACTCAATAACAGCATCATCCCTGACAGAACCGCCCGGCTGTGCAATATACTTGACACCGCTCTTATGTGCGCGCTCAATGTTGTCTGAGAATGGGAAGAATGCATCCGAACCACAGATAACATCAGTATTCTTGTCAAGCCATGCCCTCTTTTCTTCCGCTGTAAATACCGGAGGCTTAACCTTGAATACCTTCTCCCATGCACCATCAGCAAGAAGATCCATGTATTCATCTCCGATGTAAAGGTCTATGGCATTGTCTCTGTCAGGTCTTCCAAGCTTATCTACAAACTGAAGTCCGAGAACCTGTGGTGACTGGCGTAAAAACCAGTTGTCAGCCTTCTGTCCCGCAAGTCTTGTACAATGTATTCTTGACTGCTGTCCTGCACCAATACCGATAGCCTGTCCGCCCTTTACATAGCATACTGAGTTAGACTGTGTGTATTTAAGGACAATAAGTGCAATCTTCATGTCAGTCATCGCATTTGCAGGTATATTCTTATTCTTTGTCACAATATTTGAAAGGAGTTCATCATTGCAGTTAAGCTCATTTCTTCCCTGCTCGAATGTGATTCCGAATACCTGCTTCTTCTCAATAGGTGCCGGAACATATGAAGGGTCAATCTGAATAACGTTATATGTTCCCTTCTTCTTTGCTCGGAGCATCTCAAGTGCTTCCTCTGTATAACCAGGAGCAATTACACCATCAGATACTTCTCTCTTTATAAGTCTTGCCGTATCCTTGTCACATACATCTGAAAGAGCGATAAAATCACCAAATGATGACATTCTGTCAGCGCCTCTTGCTCTTGCATATGCGCATGAAAGCGGGCTTAATTCTCCAAGGTCATCAACCCAGTAAATCTTAGCAAGTGTCTCATCAAGCGGAAGTCCCACAGCCGCACCGGCAGGTGATACATGCTTGAAGGATGTCGCAGCAGGAAGTCCTGTTGCCTTCTTAAGCTCACTTACCAACTGCCATCCATTTAACGCATCAAGGAAATTGATATATCCCGGTCTGCCATTTAACACGGTAACAGGAAGCTCGCTCCCATCCTCCATGTATATTCTCGATGGCTTCTGATTAGGATTGCATCCGTACTTTAACTGAATCTCATTCATGTTCGTTCTCCTCACTTTTTATGATTGTCTAAACATTCTTATTGTATATCCTGCTCTCGTACTTTCCGGTCTCAATATCGATATATCTTACAAAAAGTGACACCTTATTGTCAGCATTAAGACTATTCCAGATCATATCTGCGAATGTATCGATATCTCCTTCAATTTTAACCCACTTTGGCTCGCCTTCAAAGCTTGGAAGCGGATTGCCATCATGCATATATGTATGTATGAAGTGTCCCTCACCTGCAACAGGATTATTGTAAGCAAATGTATATCTGTTGCATGCGTCCGGATTTCCGTTGTTGCTCTTTAAAATAGACATTGCGTAATTGTAATTTCCACCCTCAATATGCATGATTCCGGATATTCTTGGTGTATAGTTAGGACCGTCCGGCTCGAACTGTCTGCTTCTGAGTGACTGCTCAAATGTGAGCTGCTTATCCATTCCATCATAAATTGTATCTGTCTGGTCGCCATTGGTTACGATAGTCTTGTTTCCAAGCACACGGACAGGTGCATAGATTATAAGGCTTGGGTCTTCAAGCTTAGATGGGTCAAATGCCTGTGTCCTTATGCCTTCTCCATCTTCAACAAATACACGGTTTCTGCTGTTGTTACTTCTTCCCATAATAAAGTAAGCTGTAACTGCACTCTTTCCATCCGGAGTCTTTCCGATAACAATTCCTCTTCCCGGATAAGCATTCTGGCTAAGCTCCTGCTTAAGTGATAACATTTCCATTGTGATTCCTCCTGTTTTTGCCCGACAGTATGTGTTACGATACATCGTAATGCAACAAAAAGACCGCCTGAGCGTACTATAATAAGCATCGCCCAGGCGGTCGGCATATCTTAACCAATCACTCCCTGCAGGTAATCCTGCCACGAAAACCGCATACAAATATGAGCCTTCGCTTTCCGCCAGTCGTGATTCTATACTTATGTTACATGATTAAGATAAAAATATCAAGATGTAATTCAATTAAATTGAATTTTATTATGTAATATTTATTTGTAATTGTAATTCGGATGCCACAATATGCTCTACAGACTTAAATAAATATAAGCAAATAAAATAAGCTTGTTATAATTATTTCTTTTCATCATATTTAGCAGCTGTTTTTCTAAGCTCTTCATCCACAAGACTATCCATCGGAGTGTTGAGAATACGCTCAGTCTCCTCGGCTTCCTCCTTAGCCCGCTTGTGCTTAAGCTTCACAACCTTGACAACTCCGAATACCACTACACCTGCTGCAACTACAATGAGTGCATACTTGGCAACATCCTTCGATGTGGTTGATTTTGTCATTATGGTATCAGCTGTGGAATTGAATGTCTTTACAAACATATCGTCTGTTGACAAATCACCATACCAATAATTATCGAGGTAACCCCAGAATATATCAACCGCTTCTGCATCCATCACCGAGCCTGCCTGTATTCCATTTACATAACACATATATCCCGGCTCATCCGATTCACTCTCGTTCTGCTCAGCAAAATATACATAAAGAAATGTTGATTCGTTTGAAATGTTCTCTTCATATAACTGCTGTGCATAGTCTTCCTTCTGTGAATCTGTATCAATTCCAGGTATGTAATCAAGCAGCATTATATATGGCTGAACACCTGTTTCATCGTAAAAATCCTTGAGTCTGCTCTCAGTCCTGCTTACATTGTCAAACCAACCAAGCTCATCATATATACAGTCATTGATATAACCGTTTCCGGAATCTAACTTTTCACGGTTGTAGCTGCTCTGAATAACATTTCCGCCGCTTGTTCCTCCTATTGAAAAAAACATACCTATAAGTATACCCATAAAAATCAGCAAAACAACTATACTTGTAAGCCATGAAACACATCCGCCTCCGCTTCTTCCTCTGCGTCCATGCGGTGGTGGTGCTCCGTAATACCCTCCTCTTGGTGGCGGCGGTGCTCCGTAATGTCCTCCTCTTGGTGGTGGCGGCGCCCCGTAATTGCCTCCCCTTGGCGGTGTGCTTGAAGGTCTGCCTCCTCTAAAACCTCCGGTAGGTCTTGATGCACCTCCCATCGGTCTTGATGTAGATGAACTTCCTACTCTATGTCCTCCGCTTGACCTTGATACTGAATGTCCTCCGCTGCTATGCCCTCCTCCGGCATGGCCGCCTCCGGTTCTTCCCATTTTAGAATCCTCCTCATAAAAAAATAGTAACTACATCAGATTATGCCGCTATTTTCTGATTATCCACGGTAAACCTGATAGTAGTTACATTTTATCACAACAAAGCATTACATGCAAAATATTTTTAGTCCGGCTCACACGCCTTCATACACATGTCCTATATGTGCATTCATCTTATGTATTATTCTGCCTGCTCCTCTTCACCGTCATGAACATCCTTCTTAGGTTCCTTAAGACCCGGAATCTCGATGTTATGCTTCTGGCAGTAATCCCACAGAGCAGCGTGAATTGACTCTTCTGCCAACAATGAACAGTGAATCTTCACAGGCGGAAGTCCATCAAGTGCCTCCATAACAGCCTTGTTCGTCACTTCCATAGCCTCATAGATTGTCTTTCCTATAACAAGCTCAGTTGCCATACTGCTTGTAGCAACGGCAGCGCCGCATCCGAAGGTCTTAAACTTGCAATCCTTTATAATCTTCGTATCTTCATCGATATCAAGATATATTCTCATGATATCTCCACACTTTGCATTGCCGACTGTGCCGACACCGCTCGCATTCTCTATCTCACCCATATTTCTCGGATGCTGAAAATGATCCATTACTTTTTCGCTGTACATATATATTCCTCCTGATAAAACCATATAAATCTGAATAAATCTTGTTTCTCTAAATGGATAATTCACCAAAAATACTATTTAAATAATGTGCGTAAACTGCTTAAGCTTCAGATGAATTATTAATTACTTCTTCTCACCATTCTTTACAAAATCTTCATAAAGCGGAGACATCTCACGAAGTCTTGCAACAATCTCCTTCAGTTTATCAACTGTGTAGTCAATCTGTTCCATCGTGATATCCTCTGAAAGAGTAAGTCTTAATGAACCGTGTGCTATCTCATGAGGAAGTCCTATCGCGAGAAGAACATGTGATGGGTCAAGTGAACCCGAAGTACATGCTGAACCGCTTGAACCGCACACGCCATTCATGTCGAGCATGATAAGCATTGACTCGCCTTCGATAAATCTGAAGCAGAAATGAGCATTGTTAGGAAGTCTGTCATATCTTGCTCCGTTTAGACGGCTGTAAGGAATCTCATTTAACACACGCTCGATAAGATGCTCGCGAAGTCCGTCAAGAATCTTCTTTCTCTCTTCCATCTTCTCGCCGGCAAGCTGTGCAGCTGCGCCGAATCCGACAATTCCGGGAGTATTAAGAGTTCCGGCTCTCTTTCCTCTCTCCTGTGCGCCGCCATGAATGAACGGTGCAAGCTTAACGCTCTTTCTCGCATACATGATTCCGATTCCTTTTGGTCCGTTAATCTTGTGTCCGCTTGAGCTTAACATGTCAATGTTCATCTCATCAACATTAATCGGGATATGACCGTAAGCCTGTACAGCATCGGTATGGAAAAGCACACCATGCTCATGTGCCACACGTCCGAGTACCTTGATAGGCTCGATTGTTCCAATCTCGTTATTAGCTGTCATAATTGATACAAGAATTGTATCAGGTCTTATAGCTGCTTCAAGCTGTTCAGGTGTTATTCTTCCTTCAGAATCAACAGGAAGATATGTCACTTCATATCCATGCTTTTCAAGATACTGGCAAGTGTGCAAAACTGCATGATGCTCAATATTGCTTGTGATAATATGCTTGCCTTTGCTGCCATACACTTCTGCGGCATTCTTTATTGCCCAGTTGTCCGACTCACTTCCGCCTCCGGTAAAATAAATCTCCTCCGGCTTAGCACCTATAAGAGCCGCTGCCTGCGCACGCGCTGTCTCTATAGCTTCCTTGGCTGTCTGTCCGAACTGATATACACTTGAACCATTAGCATAAATCTCTGAAAAATACGGCATCATGGCATCAAGAACCTGTGGTGCAACCTTAGTTGTAGCCGCATTATCCATATAAATAAAAGGTTTGCTCATAATATCCTCCATATAATCAAAAGTCAAAAACATATTATTTACAGTTAAATCTTATATATGTTCCGGCATTTTTATTTCCCTAGTACTTTACTAGGCTTTATCAAAGACACTATATACCCTGCCGGGCAATATGTCAATATTTTTTATACAGGAATTTTCGTTGAAATTCCCTATTAAGGTTCGGGTAGTCCTTAGAACATCTCGCTTCGTACAATGAAGAGAGATGCATAAATATAACCTGTCATACACTCGCAGACTGACTTGGCATGTTTTGACAGCCGAACCCTGTTAAAAATATAATTCACATGTCAAAACATGCTCTTGAACTTAATCATCAGTATTCGCACTTCCAGTAGTGTGCCGAGTACGGTTCAAGGAAACTTCCGCCTCCGAAGTCATGTTCCTCACCGGTTATAAGGTCAACCGCTTTTCCGCAATGTGCATCAAAATGGGCTGTATATCCTTCCGAATCAGCATTTATTGCGACAAACACTCTCTCATGCTCACTCTTTCTCTCGAATATACACTGTTTATTCGTCAACACAGCTGAATAAAAGCCTCCGTAATTCAACGCCTCGCTGCCCTTCTTTGCCGCCTCAAGCTTACTTATAAACTCGGTCAGTTCATTCCACTCAGGCTTTTCATAGCTTTGTCTTAGTGCCGGGTCGCCGTCAGACTTGTTGCCCGGTGCGCCCCACTCGCTTCCATAGTACACACAAGGTATTCCCGGCATTCCGAACATGAGTGCATATATAAGCGGAAGATGATTTTTGTTCGTAAGAATGCTCGCAACTCTTGTCACATCATGATTGTCCACAAATGAGAGAAGATGTTTTCCTCTGTATATGCACCAGTTCTCATAGCCGAACTGCCTGTTCAGTGAATGATTAATCTCGAACATATTCATGCTGTTAAAGCTTGAATACAGTCCCTTGTAGCATTCATAATTGGTTGCCGAATGCAGCATTTCATCATTTACAAGCCTGTTATAGTCGCCGTGGAGCATCTCTCCTACAAGGAATATCTCCCTTCCCTGCTCTCTTCCAAGCTCGTCCGTGAATTTTCTTAACCTTCTTAAAAAATCCATATCAAGACAGTATGCAACGTCAAGTCTTATTCCGTCAATTCCAAAATACTCGATCCAGTATCTAACCGCATCAAATATGACATTTATGACATCCTCGTTTCTTAGATTCAGCTTTACAAGGTCATAGTTGCCTTCCCAGCCTTCATACCACAGACCGTCATTATAGTTCGAATTGCCGCCAAGGTTGATATTAAACCAGGAAATATAAGGTGAATTCTCCCTGTTCTTTATCACATCCTGGAACTGATAAAAGCCGCGTCCTACATGATTAAAAACGCCGTCTAAGACAACCTTGATTCCTTCAGAATGAAGCTTATCGCATACCTCCTTAAAGTCCTCATTAGTTCCAAGTCTCACATCTATCTTCTTGTAATCTCTTGTATTATAACCATGTGTGTCAGATTCAAATACCGGAGAAAAATAGATTGCACCGCTTCCAAGCTTCTTAATATGAGGAATCCAGTCAATCACTTTCAGGATTCTATGTTCAAGCCGGCCGTCATTCTCAAATGGGGCACCGCAAAATCCCAAAGGATATATCTGATAAAATGTACTTTCATAAGCCCACATACGCCTACCTCCTAGTAAAATATCTCATTTCCTGTCTATTATCCCTCCGAACATGCAAATCATTATATTATCTGCTGTTATTATTCTATCCAGATAGCGGAAATAAAATCATTTTTTACACTTTTACTTATTATGACTTGGGTGTCAAAACATGCCCTGTAAACTTAACTGTGTATAACAAGTTATACACGCATAGTCTTAATTGGCATGTTTTGGCATCCAAACCCTATTATATAATAAAAAATCAGGACTGTCCATCCATATACGGATAAACAGCCCCATACTTTTTAATGTTATATGCTTTATGTATCTCTTATTCCGAAAAATATCAAAGCCGTGACATTTACTTGAGATAGAATACTTCCGGCATGAACTTAATAGGCTCTTCCTCATTGAAATCAAAGGAGCCTTCAACCATCTTAGATGTGATTGCATTCCAACGGTTACATGCCTCGCTCTTAGCTATGTATTCATTGGCATACTTGATATCATCACATTCGAAGCAGTAAAAAAACTGGTTCCCATTCTGAAAAATTGAATAATTGCGGTATCCTGCCTTAGTATGCTCCTCCATAATCTCCGGCCATGGATTGTTGTGCATCTTAACATACTCATCAAGGCATTCCGGCTTAACCTTCCATGTCCATGCATATTTCTTACTATGTTCCATATCTGTCAACCTCTTTTCGTATTTTTAGACAAGGAATTTCACAAATTCCTTTTGATATTATACATATTACTTTCATATTTGTCCATTATCAATCTATTTTTGTACAAATTGCTTTTAAAAATGACCTTTTTTAACACTTTATTGATAATTGTTAACAAATTGTTCATTTTTGTTTCACACCAGCGACACACAGTACTTCTATACTATAATCAAAGTTAAGGAAGAGGCAAGAAACCTCATAAATATCGAACATAGAACAGCCTAACAGAATTCTTTTTCTTTTTCATAAAGCCCGGTACTTTCCCCGAAGTACCGGGCCCTCCTTTTTAAGCATAATACTTGTCATTGGCATTTTTTATATCTCTGTCTTTTTCGAAAGCCTCACACGGAACAGCTTTCTTATAAGCTTTCTTCCATCAAACGGAATCACCGGATAGATATAGCTCTCTCCTGAGATTGTGTTATTAAATGCTATTGCAAGAAGAGTTATAATGACTCCTGTGAAAAAACCCCACCAATAAAACAGATATGTCAGTACTAGCGTTATAAGCCTGAAAAATTTGATTGCATAACCAAGCTCAAAATTAGCCTGTGCATACGTTCCGATTGCGACAAAAGCCATATATAACATGGTTTCCGGCGAAAACCACCCGGAGCTTACAGCATACTCACCCACCACGATACCCGCTACAACAGACAATGGCGTAGATAACATTGTCGGTGTATTCACTGCCGCAAGCCTCAATCCATCGATTGCAAACTCCAATATTATGAGCTGCCAGAACACATGGATATTTGCCTCATCCGCAAGGTTTATAAATGCAAGCCAGTCGGGAAGCTTTTCCGGATACTCAATAAGTGCCATCCACATAGGTGTAAGTATCAGCGTAAGCACAGACATTATAAATCTTGATATCCTTATATAATTTCCTACAAGCGGCGGAAAGTAAAAATCATCTGCCTCCTCCATCACATCGAATATACTTGCAGGCACAATAATAACAGCCGGCGAATTGTCAACTAAAAGCACAATATTTCCATCCAGTATAGCGGCAGCTGCCGTATCGGGTCTTTCCGTATATTTGAACTTAGGAAACGGATTGATATAAGGTCCTTCAAGTATAGCCTCCGCAAGACTTTCTATATTCATCGAGAGTGCATCCACATCTATGTCCGATATTTTATTTTTGATTTTTCTTACCAGTTTCATATCCGCTACACCTTCTATATATGCCACTGATATATCCGTCCTAGATTTTAATCCCGCCTGCAGAATCTCAACACACATTCTTGGATCTCTTATTCTTCTCCTGATAAGTGCAACATTTGAAACAACAGTCTCAACAAAGCCATCCCTTGAGCCTCTTAACACTCTGTCCTTCCATGGCTCGTCAACACTTCTCATCGGGTATGTTCTGCAGTCAATAGCCATGCATTCCTTATAGCCGTCAACAAAATAGCAGGCAACACCGGATAAAATAGCTGTTGTGATATCCTCAACATCATCTAAAAGGTCAACCTCCACATAAGGAATATATTTATCCGAAAACTCTCTTGCACTTTCAGGCACATCTCCATCCTGAATATCGGAAAAAGATTTTAAAAGTCTCTCCATGATTGTATCTTTTATGAAGCCATCTATAAAAAAGAATCCCGCATCCTTCTGCCCTAGCTTCTGCTCCCTGTATATAAGGTCAAAATTCTTATCAACATGAAGTATTTTCTTTAGTTCCAGCGTGTTCTCCTTCAATGAAGCTGAAATTTTTTTCAATTTTATGTTCCTCTTATCTTCATAATTTCAGGTATTCCGCCGTGGTTTCCTATTACACAAAAATAAGACCGACGGTGCTACCATCGGTCTTATTGTGTACTTTAATTTATATAATTATACTAACTGGCTACTCTTTGCGTAAAGATTTGTGACAAGTCTTGTGTACTGAACACTGCTCTTCATAGCGTCCATATCATCAACAGCCTTACCATTATCGCTTACACGGTCAAACTGAGCCTTCTCGTCCTTTGCAAGCTTAAGTGTTGCAACAATAGCCTTAATCTTATCCTCCTTGGAAGCCTTGCTATAATCGCCCTTTACACCTACAATCTTCATAACTGACTCAAGCTCTGACTCAGACCAGTTGCCGAATCTGTTATCCATCATATACGCAATTCTTTCTTTACGAGTAATACACTTAATAAAACCTCTTAACATAATAATCCCTTTCCTTTCCTGACAGATTCATCTTTAATCTGCCTGCCATCACTATAAATGGCTCTGTGCTTTTTCCTTTTCCTTACAGGTGCCATTATTACACACAAAGTCAATATATGCAAATAGAAAAAGAACCATTTTTTGGTAGTTTTATTGTAAAGAACAACCATATTTTTGTACAATCTGTATATGAAATCACTTTTTAATTGTGCAAAATTATGATTCCATGAAACAGATTTGTATCATTGTTAATTGTTTAGCACAATTTTTCACTTCAGACATTCCCTGAACACTCTGAGAGCATTTTTATAAAATATTTTTTCAATGTCATTTTCACTGAAGCCTGCACTTGAAAGTGCATCGCATAGACCCGGCAGATATGACGCATCCGCAAGCTCAAGCTTACCGCCTATGCCATCAAAATCCGAGCCTAATGCCATTATGTCAATTCCGCCCAGATTGGTAATATATTTTACATGACGAACCATGTCATCTATCCTGCTCTCCTCATCAACGCCTGCTCTTCCTGCTTCATTTAAGAAAGCTCCGCAGTAATTTAACCCCATGACACAGCCTCTTTGTCCAAATGCCCTTATCATGTCATCTGTCAGGTTTCTCACATGCGGATTCATCGCCCTTGCATTAGAATGGCTCGCAACAAACGGCTTGCTTGTATTATTATATATATCCCAAAAACCGGCATCCGACAAATGCGATACATCTATTATAATTCCAAGCTTCTCCATATGCTCAATAAACTCAAAGCCCTTCTCCTTCAAGCCTTTAGACGCATCTGCGTTATATGTGCAGCTTCCGTCGCTGTTGTAAACCACATAGTTAGGGTAAGCGAGTTCATTTTCATGGTTCCATGTAAGAGTCATCATTCTAAGTCCGAGCCTGTGATAATTTCGCAGCATCTGTATGCTTCCGGCACATATATCTCCTTCCTCACCTGTAAGAAGAGCCGACATCTTCCCTGCCTTCATATTCGCTTCAATATCCTCATAGCTTTTGACCTGTGAAATTATATCCTTATTCTTCTCCATTTCACAATAAAAAATGTCTACAAGCTTCATTCCGTCTAAAAGCACATTCTCCGAATATTCCTTGTTGATGTATACCGCAAAGCACTGAAGCATATAATCACCTTTTTTCATCTTCATCAGGTCAAGGTGATGACTATTCTGCCTAAGCTCCGATTCCATATTATTCTTTCTGTCGTACATAAGCGCCGACAATGTATCACAATGCATATCTATAACCTTCATAAGTCTCTCCTTATCTCCACAGGCTGCCCACAGCATATATGCTCTGTGCCAAATCCTGCCTGTAATTTTCTTTATTGGGATTAAAACTATTTATCACAACTCCATCACTCCCCGGTCTTGCAGTAGAATGAATATAATCGTCATCTCCTATATACATTGCAATATGTCCGGGAAAATACAAAAGATCTCCCTTTTCCATATTTTCGTATGCTATCTGCCTAATAGGAAATCCCGGCATAAGCTTGGCATCGCGGTAAATATAGATGCCATTTAACATATAAGACATAGATGTAAGCCCCGAACAATCAATGCCAAGAGGTGTCTTTCCTCCCCACCGGTACTGCGTTCCAAGATAGCTCTTTGCCGTACTAACAAGCCTTTCCCGCAGTTGCGTCTTCTGATAATCAGATAGTTCTGATATTCCTTTTGCATCAAGCGGCACCGGATATTTTTCTATGTATGGGCATTTGATATAGCCTGTTCTGCCATCATAAAGCCTGACACATGCATATCCGCTTTCCACGCATTCATATGTCCTGCTATTATAGTCTTGGCATTCCATCTCACAGCAACCGATAAGAACAGCTCCCCTTGTCACAGTCATAAGCCGCACTGATGAGACAGAAGGCTCTGCCATAATATCCGCAGTTGCTTTTGTTACCTGCACCAGACAGTTTTTCTCACATTCCGCAAAAGCCTTTCGTCCATCTATATCATTGTATATTATTACATCACAGCATTTCACATACCCTTCATAGCCATAATCTGTTCTTACTCCGATAAAATCACCGGCTCTCCCGGCACAACCCTCAATGACATCGAACCTCTGTCCATACAGACCTTCATCCACTATTGCAGACTTCGCATTTCCCTTCTCGGCACATTTTTTCTCACATGGCATGCCATAAATATCCACATATGTCCTATTAAATATTCCCCTCATTACACCTCCTCATGGGACAGTGGGGTCTGGTCCCTGTGTCCCAACACATATTCTTCCAATCATGGATTTACTTAGTCCTGTTATCCTGCTAAGCTGCCTGACTGAAGCACCCTGCCTTTTAAGTTTTATTACACACTCCTGTTTTTTATCCATATTTACCTGCGAAAAATCAGAAAGGCTGCCACATCCACTTATTTTTCTTAACATTCCAATGCATTCTTCATCATCCAGCGCCAGACGTTTTGCGACAATATCATCATATTCAATTACTTTATCTTCATGATTAAATGACATAAAATTCTCAAATTGACTGTAATCTTCAAAGATATTTACAATTTCCTGAATATCTGTTTCAAATATTTTTATGCCGTCACGTTTTTTAATAGTAATTTTGTTTTGGAATGGAAAATTACACCAAGGATACTCAGCCGCTTTATTCACAATTCCCGCCTTAACAGGATTATTGAAAATATATCTTGCCGTAACCATAAACTGCCTATCGCTAAGTACCGGCTCGCTTATAAATCTATTCTGGAACAAATGCCCTGCTCTGTCATATTTTCTATTATACCAATACACATATGCATTTTCTATCTTTTTCATTGTCATCGAAAGGTTTTCTGTTCCTTCTTGCATTAACATATGCACATGATTATCCATTAAGCATACCGAAAATAATTTGAACCCGGCAGTCTGCCTGCACTTTTTTAATATATTTTCAAAGTAAAAATAGTCCTCCTTTTCCTCAAAAATTATCTGCTTATTGACTCCGCGCAATATTACATGATAAATTCCCGACTCACATTTCTTTCTTGCTGTTCTCGACAAAATATATCTCCTTTATTTAGTTTTAGTTAAAAATTGGGGAAATTGTGGGACACTAGGGGTCTGACCCCTGTCCCAAAGAATATTAGAATTGTTGATGCCTCATTATACATCTTATTTCAATTTTATACAAGGCTAAATTTATAAGCATTGCTGGGACAGTGGGACCTGACCCCTCTGTCCCAAAAAATGGTTTACTTTTTTGTTGTGCCGCGTTAAAATACAAGTAAAATATAATTTATGGAGGCTATAATTATGAAATTAGTTAATACACCTGATGCTCCGGCAGCAATCGGACCTTACTCACAGGGCTTTATAACCAATGGTTTCTTCTTTTCATCAGGACAGGTTCCTCTTGACCCTGCCACAGGTGCAGTTGTCGGGACAACAATAGAAGAACAGACAGAGCAGGTTATGAAGAATCTTGGCGCACTTCTTAAGGAAGCAGGAGTTTCCTATGAAAACGTTGTAAAAACAACATGTTTTCTTGCTGATATGGGCGATTTCGGAAAGTTCAATGAGATTTATGCCAGGTATTTTACAGGAAAGCCTGCTCGTTCATGCGTTGCTGTAAAGACATTGCCTAAGAATGTATTATGTGAGGTCGAAGTTATCGCTGAAGTATAGGCTATCTTCTAAGCTGCAAATATCACACTATATATTATAGTTCAGGTGTCAAAACATGACAATTTAGACTATGCGTGTATAACGAGTTATATTTATGTATATCTCTTCGTTGTCCAAAGCAAGATGTTCTAAGGACTCTGTTAAATGCTTTCTATATGTTCGCCACCGAAGCAAAGCATACATCCTTGTATGCATTGCTTCTAAAGCAGCATCCATGCTGCTTTTGGCTGAAGATAGAGCAGAGTCCTAAGAAACATCTAAGCTTCTCCCAAAAGTCGAGATATACATAAATATAACTTGTTATACACAGTTAAGTTCTCATGGCATGTTTTGACATCCGAATCCTATTATATAAAAAGGCTTCATACATAGTCACCATACCATGTATGAAGCCTTTTTAATGCACAAATATCACCTCTAACTAAAAAAACAGTGATATAGAAAATTAAAATCCCAAATCATTAGCTCCAAGCGTTTATAAGTACTTATAAGCTTAGCTTTCCTTCAAGCTGTGAAAAATCAACATTCTTTACAGAGCCATTCTTAAACTCAATTCTGACAGGACCAAAGCAGCCACACTGCTGTGCGTCAGTGTAGATTATATTCTTAATCGGGAACAGTTCATCCTCTGTAAAATCGTCATGGCTCTCCTTAGTGATTACCTGTGAAATCATCACATACCTCTCATGTCCGCCATACTGCTTGTCTCTCTTCGCTCCGGCATATACAACGATTGATTTTTCGGAGTCCGGATTGCTTTCACTGCTGTTAACATAATCGATGAAATCCCAGCCATCATAGATTGTCATGGCAAGCTGCTTTTCTTTTCCACATGCATCTTTGCCTTTTAATATGACTGCCTTCGCATGCTTTCCTAAAATCTCAGTACTGCTCTCCTTCTCAACAACCTGTGTGCCATTATCAGGAAATCCATATGCTCCGAGTGTAAGCTCAACCGGTCTTCTGTGAAGCTTTAATTTATCTACACGCATTATGCCATATTCGACAGGGAAATCTGCCAGATACATGCCCTGAATCCAATGCATCTCTGTGTCAAGACGATAGTTAAAGAACTGTCTCCTGTAGAGTACGCCATCCCTTAATCCGCTCCAGAAGGTTGCATTTGCAAGTGATATATCTCCATTAGTCACATCACGGAGTACATACTGCTGCGATTCAACCATGTTCTCAGATACGTTAAACAACTCACTTTTCCTATCTGCGAACTTCGGTGTCGCCTCCCAAGGATATTTGGTGTTAAATGAAAGCTTCGCATAATTCCAGAGTCCATGCTTGTCTCCCACATCCTTTACAATCTTTCCCGAACGAAGTATAGTCTCTCCATTTGATTTATGGTTAGTAAAGCACAATGCCGGCCCGTCAAGTGCCGTCTCCTTTACATCGCCTTTACTAAGCTTCTCCCAGCTTCCATTATTTTCTTTTGCAGTCCAGAAAGGATGCTCTGCCGGAAGATGAAGGCACATGAATGCCTTTCCAAGCCAGAAAGGTGACTCTGCACAGGAATATCCCTGCACAAGAGGTGCAAACTGTCCGTAAAAACCGAGTGTAGGTATTCCGTCCCACAAAAAATCTTCCCTTCCAAGAAACTGCATAAGCGAGCCTGACATAATTCGTCTTGATAATCCTGCATCCGCTGTCTGATGCTTAAGAAGCATATTTCCGTCAAATGAGCTTGTAGCAGCAAAACGATAAATGTTGCTCCTGCCCCACATATTGGTAAAACCATCCTCGTCAAAGAAATCCGCATAGCTTTCCATTAGCTTATTGGAATTTTTCTCAAACTGCTCTGCTATGTATGGCATATTTTCATAGCCATACCACTGATTCCACAGTGGCGCATAGAAATTAAATGCCCAGCAGGAATAATAGTCAAAGCTCTGACCATCCCTATACCAGCCGTCACCTGCATAGTATTCAAGTATAGCCTGTGCATGGTCTGCCATTATCTCCTCGTCAATATCATAGCCGTTCATATTTAAAAATGCCATATCAAGCATATTGAACAAACGCCAGTTCTGAGGAACTGTGGCATGACGTGCATAACTGTCAAGAAATGCTGCTATCTTGTCTTTTTCCTCCTTGGTATATGTATCCCAAATCTCTTCCTTGCTTGCCCACAGGCAGATTACAAGCGCACATGTCTCAACCGTCTGCTGGAATGTCCTAAACTGGTCAGAATTGGTGCTCTCCTTAATTTCCTCATAAGTGCCTACATATGAAGGATGCCCCTTGGTGCATATATCAAGGATCTGCTGCTTATAGTAATCAGCAAGTCTGTAGCCGTTGAGCGTCAAATCAGGTATATTATGAATCATCGGCGCAGCGATGAACATTGAACGCGTAAGTCCCTCGAATATCTCTGCCTTAATCTCAGCCGCCTTAGTCTTATCATCTGAATAATAATGAGGATATGTTATCTGCGTCTCTTTTCTCGGCATCACAACAGGACTGTCAAACGTCTTTATGTGCTTAAAAATCCCTTCAAGCATATATATTCCTGCTTCAAGCCAGCTCTCTCTTGTAAGCCCTGTATATGGACTGAGTTCAAAATCTGTATGTTCTGGTACAAATTTTCCCATAAAAACTCCATTCCGCCATCTTATAACGGCACAATAATACAATCATAAAATTAATAATGCATATCTATCAACTCATCTTTACTCTTGTCACCTGTAAGCCTCACCCTGATGCCAAATTTATTCACACCACCGCATTCAGAAGCTTATTAAATATCACAAGCATTCTCAGGCTTTGCTGCGAGTGGCAGCATATGCGCTCTCAAGTGTATGCTTCAAAAGTACGGATGTTGTGACTGTCCCTACTCCGCCGGGAACAGGTGTTATAGCTGCCACATGCTCTGCAACATCGTCATAATCGACATCACCGCACATAGCGCCATCAACAAAATTAATGCCGACATCAACCACAATCTGTTCCGGATTCGTATAATTCTTCTTTATCATCTTAGCACTTCCGGCACAGGCTACGAGAATATCCGCTCTCCGGCACTCATCCTCGATATTTTTGGTTCTCGTATGACATACTGTGACAGTAGCGTTCTTTGCTAACATAAGCATCGCTAATGGCTTGCCTACAACAAGGCTTCTTCCTACAATCACAACTCTCTTTCCGGTTAAATCGACATCATAATGTGCAAGCAGTTCCATAACAGCCTGCGCCGTACATGGTGCATATCCTGTCTTATCTCCGGCAAAAACCTTCGCCGCATTCACCATACTTATGCTGTCAACATCCTTATCAGGTCTGATTATCTCCTTCAGTCTGTCATCACTAAGCTGCTTTGGAAGCGGTCTGAAAACCAGTATCCCATGTACCTTCTCATCTTCATTGAGCTCTTTAATCGTCTCTTCAAATGAATTTTCATCAATATCAATAGGAAGCTCGATTACACTTACATCCGCACCGACTGCACAAAAACGCTTCATTATTCCTTTTTCATAGGCAATGTCATCCTCGCGCGCTCCAACTCTTACAACAGCAAGCTTAGGATATACGCCTTTATCTTTAAGCTCTGCCACACGGCTCTTAAAATCTTCTGCCATAGCTTTAACAGCAGGCATACCTCTGTATTCTGTCACGATAATTCCCTCTCTAAGCTGTCTTTGCTATATATATTCTTTATCTTTTGTAATACTGTATTACCATGTGTCAATTTAACCTGATTAACAATTATTCCTGCTTCCGCTTAAGCATCACAAGCCATCTGATTGTTAAAATATTCTCTTATAATCCCATCTTTCCAAATACAACATCGTATACCTTATCGCATACATCCCTGCATTTTCTCTGATATGCCATAGCCTGCTCGTTAAATCCATCAGCAGCAACGCGGTTCTTCATGAGCTTGGTGTTGGCATACACATTCATTGCCGCTCCGTCTGCTGCCGCCCGGCATGCCGATGCTGCAACTCCAACATCGCTGACTACAAGCACAGAGCCTTTGACAGTCAGTTCGTCAAGAATTGCAAGAAGCTTGTCACATTCCTTTAAAATCTCAAGCGGTGTCTGTGCAGCCACAACAAGCGCCTGCTCTAAAATCTCTTCCCTTCCCGGTTCATCCTTTGGAATGGAATATGCTCTTGAAAGCGGAAAAAAACCTTCTGCGTCTTTATCAATCAGAGCAAGAAATACCTTCTTCTCAAAATCTGCATTCTTGATAATGCGTTCAATATCATCCTGATATACCGCATATTTCTTCTTGCCAGAAGTAAGAGCAGCCACCATCCGGCAAAGTGCCGATGCGAGCGCACCAAGCATAGCGCTTGCGCCGCCTCCGCCCGGTGTCGGCTCCTTTGTCGAAAGCCTTTCTATAAAATCGTATGTATTATCCATATTGTGTCCTTATCCGGTTTAGTTAATTTTTTCATAGATTAAAATATTCCATATGAAAATATACTATCTACTTTGCGAGAATGCTTTCAATCTTGGCAAGCTCTTCTTGGGTGAACGGTGCCGCATTCACAATCTGGCAGTTCTCTGTAATCTGTGACGGCTTTGACGCACCTATAAGTACACTTGTGACTTCACCATCACGCAGATCCCATGATAATGCCATCTGTGCAAGCGACTGTCCTCTGCCTTCTGCTATCTCATTGAGTGCAGAAATCTTCGCAAGCGTCTCCTCATTGACAGCGTTCTCCTTTAAAAACCTTCCATCCGTCCTTATTCTGCTGTCCTCCGGTATTCCATGAAGATATTTGTTGGTCAGAAGACCCTGTGCAAGTGGGCAGAATGCTATAATTCCGATTCCGTTAGCTGCCGCATATGATTTAAGTCCATCCTCCTCAATATCCCTTACAAACATCGAATATTTTCTCTGGTTGATTATAAAAGGTGTCTTAAGCTCTGTGAGAATCTTCACTGCCTGTTCAGTCTGAATCTTATTGTAGTTGGAAATTCCTACATAGAGTGCCTTGCCGCTCTTTACTATCGAGTCAAGTGCAAGCATAGTCTCCTCAAGCGGTGTCTCAGGGTCCGGTCTGTGATGATAATATATATCAACATAGTCAAGCCCCATTCTCTTAAGGCTCTGGTCAAGGCTTGCTATGAGGTACTTTCTTGAACCCCAGTTGCCATAAGGTCCTTCCCACATGTCATAGCCTGCCTTAGTTGATATCACAAGCTCATCTCTGTACCGGCCAAGTCCATCCCTTAATACTCTGCCAAAGTTTTCCTCAGCGCTTCCCGGAATAGGGCCATAGTTATTTGCAAGGTCAAAATGTGTGATACCATTGTCAAATGCTGTCTCACATAGAGCCTTCATATTATCAAAGGAGGCATTGCTTCCGAAATTATGCCATAATCCAAGAGAAACCATAGGAAGCTTAAGTCCGCTCTTACCACATCTGATATACTTCATCTTCTCATATCTGTCTGCTGCTGCAATATACATAAAACCCTCCAAAATTTGTTATATTTCACAAAAATAATATCACAATGACACAGAAAAATCAACAAAACAAACATAAATGTTCAAAAAACAAAAGACGGCACAGCTTACATATCCGTAAGCTATGCCGCACTGATTATTCCATATCAAGAATCTCCTGATAGAACTTCGAGTAGTCTGTTCTTCCTTCCTTGATGCACTTGATGGCTGAAGAAGGATGGCTGTTTAAGACACCTGTTAAAAGATAAGGCAGATCAAATCCCCATTTATCAGGGCCTTCCTTAAGCTTATTCATGTGCTTTTCAACAAAGTTCATTACCGGTATGAGATTATACTTAGGATTGCGAAGAAATGACAGAAGCTGTTCCATGTAGCAGTTACCTGCTCCTCTTCCCATTCCGCTCATAGTCGCATCAAGATAGCTTGCTCCGTTAATAGCCGCCTCGATAGTGTTAGCAAATGCAAGCTGCTGATTGTTATGTGCGTGAACACCAATCTTCTTGCCATACTTAGCTGCCGCAGCCATGTATCTTGCCGTAAGTCTCCTTACCTGCTCAGGATAGAAGGCTCCGAAGCTGTCTACAAGATATATACAGTCTGCATCCGACTGAGCCAAAAGCTCAAGTCCATTGTCAAGATTCTCGTCATCCACCTTAGAAACAGCCATAAGATTAACTGTAACTTCATATCCTTTTGCCTTGGCATCACTTATCATGTCAATGGCTGTAGGAATCTGGTGTATGTACGTTGCCACTCGAATCATGTCAATAACACTGTCTTCCTTATTGATTATATCTCTCTTATAATCAGTTCTTCCGACATCTGCCATAACACATATCTTAAGATCGGAATCATTATCTCCAACTATCTCACGGATATCATCCTCATTTGAGAACTTCCACTTTCCAAAATCCTTCGGGTCAAATATATCCTTCGAAGCCTTATATCCAAACTCCATATAGTCAACGCCTGCAGCAATGTTCGTCTTATATAAATCTTTTACAAACTCTGTTGTAAAACCAAAATTATTGACAAGTCCTCCGTCTCTTAATGTTGCATCGACAACCTTGATATCAGGTCTGTATGACACAATTGTTCCAAATGTATTATCCATCTTATTCCACTCCTGTATCCGAATAATTAAGCTATATATCAAATATAGCCTGTGCCTCATCCTTATGATATCATTCCAATCATCTGCTTTAAAGCGTAACGCTTTAAACTAATAAAGCACTATCTAAATATACACAAACACTTCCGTTTTGTCAATACATAATTTACAGACTCCTCATTCACTTCTTTGCAAACGATATTCTATTCACTCTTCATCGGGATAAAAACTCTGCTGTTATGGACATCATTATCCGCATTTACAGCCTTTGCCCTGTCCTGTGCCTCCTTGCAGAATACCATCTGTGCCTCCACTCTGGCATAGCTCCTGTCAGGCTTGCCGGCGTATTTTTTTTCTAACTGCTCTCTTACTTTTACATAGCTTCCGTCCGGCTGCATCATCTGTGCTTTTACATTATCTTCAAGCTGTACATCAAGTATGTGCCTGACTTCTCTTTTCAGCCTTGCATCTTCAACAGGGAACATTATCTCCACTCTCTTGTCAAGGTTTCTGGTCATCCAGTCGGCACTTGCCATATAGATTTCAGATTCTCCTCCATTTTCAAAGTAGAATATTCTGCTGTGCTCTAAGAATGTTCCTACGATTGAGCGGACTGTTATATTCTCGCTTACGCCTTCAAGCTGCGGTATCAGACAGCATATTCCACGGACAATAAGCTCTACCTTCACACCTTCCTTAGATGCTTTGTACATGAGCTCTATTATATCTTTGTCGCACACTGAATTCATCTTGGCGATTATATGAGCCTCCTGACCTTCCCTGGCGTGTCTTATTTCTCTGTCGACAAGATAGTGAAAGCGGTCACGCAGCCACAGCGGTGCAAGTGACAGCTTGTTCCAGCCTACAGGCTCCGAATAACCCGACAGCATATTGAACACAGCTGCAGCATCCTCCCCTATTGCCGGAGAACATGTAAAAAGTCCCATATCACAATAAAGCTTAGCTGTCGAATCATTGTAATTTCCTGTTCCGAGATGGACATAACGCCTTATGCCATCCTCCTCTCGTCTTACGACAAGCGTAATCTTGCTGTGTGTCTTAAGCCCTACAAGACCGTATATAACATGGCAGCCTGCCTGTTCAAGCTTTTTTGCCCATATAATATTATTTTCCTCATCAAAACGCGCCTTAAGCTCCACAAGCACCGAAACCTGTTTTCCGTTTTCTGCCGCTTCGGCAAGTGCGGCAACGATAGGAGAATTTCCGCTGACACGGTAAAGTGTCTGCTTTATCGCAAGGACATCCTTATCTCTTGCTGCCTGCTTTACAAAATCCACAACCGGGTCAAAAGTCTGATATGGATGGTGCAGCAATATATCTCCTTCTCTTATGGCATCAAAGACATTTCTGCCATTCATGAACTCCGGAACCGGAGCAGGAATATACTTAGGTGTCTTTAATTTTCCGTAGTCAAAGCTTCCATACAGCTTCATAAGAAATGTCAGGTCAAGCGGTCCATCTATTCTATATATATCACTGTCAGTAATATTAAGCTCACTCTTTAATCTTTTAAGCAGCTTCTTGTTGATATCTCCCTGTACTTCAAGTCTTATAGCCTGCCCCCACTGCCTTTTTCGTAGCTGCTTTTCTATCTCTTTTAAAAGGTCAGCTGCATCCTCCTCATCTATTGAAAAGTCGGCATTACGCATAATTCTATATGGATAAGCGCATAATATATCATAATTCAAAAACAATTTATCAATATTTCTCTCTATAATCTCTTCAAGAAGAATTATAGTATCCTGTTCTCCCGGAAGCTTCACGAATCTTGGCAGGACAGACGGCACCTGAACAGTTGCAAATTCCGTCTCCTCATCGTCACTGTCCTTCTTCTTTAAAAGTGCCGCAATGTTGAGTGTCTTATTTCTTATCAGCGGAAATGGTCTTGAAGAATCCACAGCCATAGGTGTAAGAACAGGATACACATCCTCATGGAAATATTTATCCACGAAGCTTATCTGTTCCTGCGTCAGCTCTTCATGGCTTCCGATAATGTGAAAGCCTTCCCCTGCAAGTGACGGCACAAGCTCATCATTATAAATTTCATACTGCTTCTTCACAAAATCGTGTGTTCTTATATCTAATGCCTCAAGCTGTTCCTTAGCACTCATGCCTGCTATATCCTTCTTGGTATAGCCTGCATTTACCATATCTTTTAGCGATGCCACCCTTACCATAAAGAATTCATCAAGATTCGAGGCCGTTATGCTTAAAAATTTAAGTCTCTCGAAAAGCGGATTTGAAGCATCTTTTGCTTCCCCCAGAACTCTGGCATCAAATTCAAGCCAGCTCAATTCCCTGTTAATAAAAATTTTACCATTTCCCATAATTATTCCCCATTTCTGTACAAAATAAACTGCTTTTCAACCGCTTAGCGTTTTCTTCTTATAACAGGCTTAAGTCCATAAACTTCCTCAAAGAAATCTACTCTCTCCGCAAAATATGATTTCTCCAATGTAATATCTTCAAATGTATGCGCTGTTATAACGAGCTTGTTATTCTCAACATCAACATCGATATCCCTGAATTTCTGCCTATGCCCTTTATCAAGTGCATTGCTCACCCTAAGAATAGCTGTAAGCTTCGCAATAGTCAGATAGTCCTTCTTGTCAAAGCTCCATAATGCATCATCCTCGTCGAAAACCATTGTGTTATATTTGACAACATTTGCAATAATCGACCTCTCCTTGTGGGAAAGCCCTATAATCTCTGTTGACATTATTATGCTGTACGAGCACTGCTCCGGATTAAGCATATTGATATACTGCCCACAGTCATGCAATATGCTTGCTATCTCTAAAAGAAATCTCTCACGATCGGAAAGACCATGATATTTCTTTATGCTGTCAAATATAAGCAGTGAATTCTTTTCTACAAGATTGACATGCTCTCCCCTGATTGAATAACGCTGGGATATATTCTTAGCTGTTGCAAGAATATCTGCGTTGAAGTCATGCTTTAACTCAAATTTCTTGGTCTTTTGTGCATGCTCTACTGCCATTCCGTCACACAATGTCACCTGTGGCATCCATATAGCATCCGCCTGTGTAAAGTCAAGCATCCTTGTATACACCATTGCACTTGGAAGAATAAGCTTCGCCTGATTCTCCTGAAGCATCATGATATCTGCAATCTGTTCAATGCTCTTATGGTATATCTTGTCAAGAAAGGCTTTGAACCTATCACGCGTTATATATTCACCGTCATCAAAATAATCCTTCATTCTGACATAATAAGGCACACAGTCACCGACAAATATGACATTACTTATTTTCTTGCTCCTTAAAAAAAGCTCATTCAAAGTAACCATATCATTATCTATGTACTCCCTCATTATATCTACATAATTAGCGACATTTTGTGACAACGCAGACATCATATTGCTTATTCTCACTGCTCCAAGCTTCACATTCTGTGTAGTCACAAGTGTACCGTTATTAAACAGCGATACCTGTGTACTGCCTGCGCCTACATCGACAAGAGCTGTTGATTTTTCAATAATCTTATTGAACTTATCACTTCTTGCGGCAAGAGCTTTATAGATTATAAAGCGCTGCTCCGAATTGCTTAAAATCTCCACATCAATACCGGTTCTGACCTTTATTCTGTCAAGAACTCTCACTGCATTTCTGGCTTCCCTCAGAGCGCTTGTTGCAAATGCCCTGTAATCATCAATACAGTAATCCTTCATTATCTCCGAGAAGCCATAGAGTATGTCGCACATCTTCTCGACATCCTCAAAGTCAACCTCTCTTTTTTCATATGTACTCTTTCCAAGCTCAAAAATATGCCTTATATGATCGATTTCCTTTATTCCGTAATCGCGTGAAATCTCATATATCACCATCTCCATGCAGCTTGAACCTATATCTATCGCTGCAAAGGTAGAGTATGCCATACTTATCATCCTCCTCATTAAGCACTGCTATAACCTCACAATTTTTATGAACATTGTATTTTCCAGCAAGGACAGACTATTCTCTTCCCTTATAGTTTCCAAGAAGCTTTATCGCTATTGATTCTTCCTCAATTCCTCTGAGGCAGTTCTTTACAGCCGCATCCGATATATGTCCGCCAAAATCCACATAGAACATGAATTCCCATTTTCTCTCGCTTATCGGTCTTGACTCAATCTTAGTCATATTAAGCCCATTGAACATTATATGACTGAGTATCGAATAAAGACTTCCTGCTTCATGCGGTATCTCAAAACAGATGCTAACCTTATCGGCATCCTCAGTCACTATTCTGTTCTTTGATACAATCACAAATCTGGTTGTATTCACACTGCTCGTATTTATATGCGGTGCAAGTATTTCAAGACCATAGAGCTTAGCTGCCGTCTCACTTGCTATAGCAACCTGAGTCATATCATTCTCATCGACAATCTTCTTGGCAGCTATCGCGGTATTAGGCGCACCTAACTGCTGCCAGCCTTTATCTTCGAGGAATTTTGCACATTGCATAAGCCCCTGCGGATGCGAATAGACTCTGGTAACCTTAGATAAATCTGTTCCCGGAATGCCTACAAGCGCATGCTCAATCCTGACAGTCTCTTCTGCGACAATATAGTTATCATATTCTCTTAAAAGGTCATAAGTATCATTCACTATTCCGGCAGTGGAATTATCAAGCGGAAGTACTGCATAATCGGCTCTGCCATTCTTGATTGCTTCCATCGCATCCCTGAATGTAGGAACACATGAACAGTCCGCAGCTTCACCGAAATATTTTAATGTGGCAGCATGGCTGTATGCCCCCGGAACTCCCTGATATACTATGTGACAGCCCGGCTTTTTAAGCTCCCTGACAGCCTCATGCGGTGCAGCCTTAGAATGTCCTTCCGACTCAAGTATGCCATACTGAAGCTTGCGGCTTATCGCCATAATCTGCTTGAAAAGCTCATCCACACATTTCTTCCCGAAATCATCCTCAACATACGCACACAGAGTCTTTAATTTTTCTTCCTCACGCACCTTATCATAGACCGGCTTATTGTTGGCAATCTTATACTCTGCAACATCTCTGCTTATCTTAAGTCTCTGCTTCATCAACTCTACTATCTGCCTGTCTATAACATCTAATTTCTGTCTTGATTCTGATAAATCTATCACACTGCAATCCTCCGATATATATTTATGGATTTTATCTATAACGCTGTACACGAATTATTTCATACCTTATAATTGTAACATTGTGCATAAATTTTCGCAATACAACATTGCTAATTGTATCTGTAATGTGTTAGAATAATATGTAAATTTTTGAGTATTAATGATATGAGGGTCAAAATATATTTTGCCCCTCATTTGATATCCTCGAATTGCTCCGCTGTAAAACAGCTCCCGCAATTCTAAAACATTCGGAATCCGCTGATTCCTCATGTTTTGCGGGTCCCAAGTTCAAAAGCCTAATCGTGCAAGCACGAACGGCTTTTTGACCTTTTGCCCCTGATATCATATTAATCCGTGAAAGGAAGGTCATAATATTATGAAAAAATTACCCGGCATAATAACATGTATTGTGATAGCTGCAATGTTTGCCGCAATCGGTACAGCCTCTTATCTTGGCAGTAAAATCTATTATAATGATGAAGGCTATATCGGTAATACATCCGGAAATCTTATGAATAAAGGGTTATTCGCCGAGCATAACGGCAGGATATATTTTGCCAACCCATATGACAGAAATCAGCTCTATTCCATGAACAGTGACTGTACCAACATCAAGAAGCTGTCTGATGATTCCGTATCCTATATCAATGTGACAGACAATTATATTTTCTATGTACGCAACAATTTTGACCCGGACAACGCAGGAATGTTATTTCGCGGACAGCTCTACGGTGTTATCCGTTCTAAGCTCAATGGAAAAAACGGCAAATCGCTCACTACCGATGTAATCTCATCGATGATTCTTCTTGGCAACCGCGTGTACTACGGAAGCTACGATGACGGAAAAATCCAGACGATGTACACAACGATAGACAAAAAAGAAACAGCCACAATAAAGGGCACGCAGATTCCGCTCTATAACATCATCGACAACAAGACTTACTATTCAGGCACCGACACAGACCACAACATATATTCATTTGATTTGTCAAGCAGTCTTGCAGATACACTTCTTGAAGGCAATACATATCTCGCATCAATGAACGATGATATATTATACTACCTTGACATGTCAGACAATTATGTGCTCACTGCATATGACACTTTGACCGGTACAACTAAGATTCTGTACGATGGCAGATGTGTCAATTACAATATCTACGATGATGTGATTTTTTTCCAGACCGAGGATGGCGACAATGCCCTGCACCGCATGAATCTTGACGGAAGCAATGATACTATTATCATGACAGGTAACGCTGATTCAATCAGCTGTACATCGCAGTATACTTTCTTTACACTTTTTGGTCAGAATACATTATACCGCGTACCTACACACGGTGGAACAGACGTAGAACTGTTCACATATACACCAAAAAAATAATTCATCCGGTATACAAAAAGCAGCGATGCATAATGGTATATAACACACTATTATGCATCACTGCTTTTATAATATCGTGAGCATAGCTCACTCAATAATTTCGCCGTTCGCCAATAGTGAGCAAGCTCCCTATGGCTCTCTTGCGCTCATTATATTTTATTTTTCCCGATTAAGCTCTTCCATCCGCACCTGTGCATCATCAAGGGACTTATAGCCATACTGAAGCACTGTATTTTCCATAATCATCTCGTTTAAGTTTCTGCCGCTCTGATACAGCTCTATCACATACCTGCAATACAATATAAAGGTATCCTTTGAATATGTGGAAAGCTCTCCTCTTAAGTAAGTCTCAGCCGATGTATCATATGGAGTATCCTCAGCTGTGTGGATATATCGAATCTGTCCTGCAAGTGCCGGATATTTCTTTACAAATTCTTCAAGCCATCCAACCTGAATTGCGATAATCTGCTCTGCTATCGTCCTTCTCTCGTCATCAATCACAGGAAGCTTGTCCTTAAACTTTTCATATTCCGCATAAGCTGTGCTTTCCATCATTCTCGCATATTTTTCTGTCACAAGATTCCTGCCTGTCTGCTTTGCATCCATTAAATCAGCCAGATAACTGCAGACAAGCTCATCATTCCATGCCAAAAACTGACTTCTTCTCATCAATGTAAAAGTATTGTAGTTATTCTGGCAGTCAGCCCTTCCGCCTTCATTATCTGTAGCCTGAAACATCTCCCACTCGATGTTTACTATCCTCTCTATCATGCTGCCTGTATCACTGTTATCCTCATGCGTTTTCATTGAGTTTTTCACGCTCTCATATCCCTGCATGATGGCATAACCCTGACTTTCCATATAGCTGTCTTGGCTTCCGGAAAGACTTTGCACATTAAGAAGCTTTACAAGCAATACACAAATACCCTCAATATGCTCCGATACTTTATCAGAATCGTGATAATCAATCTGCACAAGCATTCTGAGCTGTTCACATATTCCTGCTAAAAGCGGTTCCTGCCTGCGCTCTGCCATATCTGAAAGAGCCCTGCATGACCATTTATAATAAGGCATGTATTCCCTGTATACAAGAAAACACAGCTGTATTGTCTGCTCGATAAAGCCTGCATACGCAAGTGCTGCCGCTGCATAGTCCTCACGCCTTATACATCTTCCATAATTGTATTGACCATATTGCGCTATCTTTACAGCTGTCTCTGCCATCTTAGGATACCACAGTTCATCAGGATAGTACTCCGTAAGCTGCTGCCGTGCCTTTGTGAATATACCTTCATCATCCTTAAAAATCTCACCGTTTACAGCTGTAGCTGCACCTTCCTGTGAAATTTTATCCCATGCAATGATATCATCTCTTGCCGGAACAGCCGCAAAGCCAATATGCTCCATCAAAAAATCACTGATTTTTAAGACTCCGACACGCCCGCGTCCGTTTTTAGTCTCAACTCTTGAAGCCACGCCTAAAAAGCTCTTCGGCAGCTTATCATATTCTTTTGCAAGCTGCTTTCCAAAAAGCTCGTAATCCTCATCAGTAAGCCACATACACACTGCCGGCCCAAAATCATGGTCCTTAGACAATTCATCATCAAAGCCAAAACATTCGGAGCCGCATCCTGCAAGTCCTACTGCTATCCTGTGCTCATATTCGGAAAACTGTGTATGTATCATTTCCCTTACATAAGTCTCATAATATTCCTTTGAAAGCTCAAGCCCCTTTAAGACAGTGCCATCGCAGCAGACTGTCGCAAGCTTATTTTTTAGCTCGTTGATTCTTTTGGCATACTCTCTGTCTTTTATATCAAGCTTATTGTCAGCAGCCTTGTCAATACGCTCATCGCCCGGTGCAGCTTTCAGGCTGTTTTCACCGATAAGACCTTCGTATGCCGCTATGCAGTTCTCACATGTCGCCCTGTAAGCAGTATTGCTGTAACCATAACTTCTTGCAATCTCTGTCAGAGCTTCCTCGTAGGACTGTGCCGCCTTTTCATATTCACACTTTTTCAAATGAAGGTCTCCGTAAGCCGAGAGTGCCGCACCATAATGTGCATCCTTATACCTTCTGCCTTTATCTCTCCCAAAAATCCTAAGAGCCTTTAATATGTACTCCTCTGCATCGTCATACTCTTCCTGCCTGATATATAAAAGTGACAAATTGACATAGGTTGTAGCTTCCTCGACTTCACAGTCCGGCAGCTCCCTGATAATATCCAATGCCTTTAAAAGCTCGTCTTTTGCGCGCTTGTCATCACCTGTCTCAGAATAGAACAGGCTTATATTGTTATATAGCGAAGCATATCGGTAAGCGTCCCGGCATTCTGATTTTTTAAGCTCATCTGCGGCTATGCCGTACAGAGTCCCGGCCTTCTCATAATCGCCTGCCGCCCTGTATGCCGTGGCAGCATTTAACACGATAGTCGCATAATCCTGCGTACCGCAAAGTCCTGCCCCCTGCGCTATCTCCATCGCTTTATCCGCAAACATTTCAGATTTATCATGCTTTCCCGTGACTCGGTACAATCCTACAAGCTCACTCATAACCGTCAAAAGTGCCTGTGTGTCATCCCTCTTAACAGCCTGCTCTACATTATCAATCAGAAATTGTTCTGCCTCATCCATTCTTTTGTCCGATAAAAGCCCGTCAAGCTTCTGAAAAAACATATTATAATCCATATACTGCCTCCATACTATTTATATCATAAATAACCGCACAAGCCGGTATATCTGACGCTATACCATTTTCGTTGTCATATAGAGCGCAGTACATACACATGCGCTCTACTCTGCGGTCTGAAGCTTTACCATCTTAGCATATATTCCGTTTTTATTTATAAGCTCCGATGGCTTTCCTGTCTCAGCTACATGTCCGTCATATATCACGACAATCTTATCCGCACCTGACACTGTACGCATACGATGTGCGATAATTATAACCGTCTTGTTCTTTATAAGTCGTGATATTGCCTCCTGAATGAATGTCTCATTCTCTGCATCGAGTGATGCTGTAGCTTCATCAAGAAGAATAACCGGTGCATCCTTTAAAAGCGCTCTGGCTATAGAAATTCTCTGTCTCTCGCCGCCTGACAGCGCTGAGCCGTTCTCACCGATCACAGTGTTATATCCATTAGGAAGTCTGTCTATAAACTCATCACACTGAGCTTCCTTTGCAGCCTTAATAACCTCCTCATCAGTGGCACCCTTCTTACCTATCCTGATATTTTCCATAATAGTATTATCAAAAAGCGTCACATCCTGAAATACTATCGAATATGCACGAAGAAGCTTTTCCGGGTCAACCTGTGAAATATCCTTGCCTCCGAGCCTTATGCTTCCGCCATCGGCATCCCAGAACCTGGCAGCAAGCTTTGAAACAGTCGATTTTCCTCCGCCCGATGGTCCAATAAGTGCAGTGACTTCTCCCTGCTTTGCTGTAAAACTGATATCCTTAAGTACTTTTTCACTCTTATCATATGAAAAACTGACATTTGAAAACTCAATATCATATGATTTTACATTGAGCTCATCATTTCCCTTCTGTACAGGATAATCTATAATCTCATTCATCCTCTCAACATTGACATCCTGTGCTATGACTGCGGCAAGATTCATCAAGGTTCCCTGCATAGGCTCATATATTCTTGATACAACAAGAATGAACATAAAAAATGTCATGATATCAAGCCTGCCGTTACATAACAACGCCGAACCTGCCAGAGCAACAGTTCCTATTCCAAGTCTTAAAATGCACGATGCCGACACTACAAATACAGCAGTTCCAAGCTCCGCCTTAAAGCTCTCCTTCTCAAGAGCCTCAATCCTGCCTTTTAATCCTTCAAGATACTTATCCTCTGCATTGTATGACTTCAAGTCCTTGATTGTCTCAAGATACTCCTGAAGGTTGTCAGCCTGTGCGAGCGCAACATTTCTCTTTCTTCTTGAAATACTTCTCTGTACATTTCCGGAGCAGCCGACAATTATAAGTGCAACCGGGAGCACCCACAAAGCTGCTACAGCCATTCTCCAGTCAAAGAAGAAAAGGCTTACAGCTATAAGCACTGTCGAAATCATTGCACCGAAAAACTGCGGCATTACATGCGAAAAATTGTGCTCAAGCACTGTACAGTCACCAAGTATCGTTGAAGTGAGGTCTGCAAGATCCTTCTTTCCGAAAAATGAAAGCGGAAGTGTGCGGAGCTTCTCGGCAATATTAATTCTCCTATGCTCACTCTCCCTGTATGTCGAGAAAAATGACGAATTATACTGTATATAAAATACAATTCCAAATACAATTAAAATTATAACACAGCCTGCAATATATGTATATCTATGATTTGCCGGGACAGCACCGTCAATCAAATCTCCGGCGAGATAGTACATAAGTGCAACCGGAATCATCAGCATTATATTCTGCAATGTAGTTATCGCAGTACATTTTATAAAATCAACCGCTCCCTGCCTTGTAAGAGCATATCTTTTCATTAATTTTTCAATCATATAATCTCCATTCCGCCTCCCTACGGCGATACCGTATGAAACTTAGAACATCTTAATCAGCATATTTTCTGATTTAGATGTTATTTTCACACTACTACCTTCCATGTGACAGACTTCTTATACTCATCCCACATCTTTTTGTAATTATTCTCATGTATGTTATCCGCAAGCAGCCCATCATGTGTTCCGGACTGTACAATCTTTCCGTCCTTCAAAACAAATATCTCATCCGCATCCTTGACTGTCGACAATCTATGGGCAATCATAATCACTGTCTTGTTCTTACCCATCTCATCGAATGCCTTCTGCACAAGGCTCTCATTCTCCGGGTCGGCAAACGCTGTCGCCTCGTCAAGTATGACAATAGGTGCATCCTTAAGGAGTGCTCTCGCTATAGCTATACGCTGTGTCTCTCCACCTGACAGATATGTTCCGTGCGTTCCAAGCTGCGTATCGATCCCTTGTGGAAGCTTTGCTATTATGTCATCACACTGTGCAAGGTGAAGTGCTCTTTTAAGCTCATCATCTGTCGCATCCGGCTTTGCAAGCTTAAGATTCTCCCTTATGCTCATTTTCAACAGCTTATTATTCTGAAAAACATATGCAATCATATCATTTAATTTTGCTTTCGGAATCTGTCTGATATCCACACCGCCGATGCTTATACTTCCGTCTTTTACATCAAAGAACCTTGCGATAAGTGCCGCCGTTGTGCTCTTGCCGCCGCCGGAAGGCCCGACAAACGCTACATGCTTTCCCTGAGCTATTTTCATGGAAACTCCGGATACTGCGTCACGATCTGCACCATCATACCTAAATGATACATTCTTAAGCTTGATTGAATAATCACTGATATTCTTATTAGTCTCCTGCTCGGGAAGAGGTGAAAGGTCAAGTATCGACTGGACTCTTGTAAGAGCATCCTCAACAAGCATATTATTCTCACTCATAAACATCATCTTGGTAAATGTTGTTGAGATAATTGGTGTAAATATAATATAAAACAGAAGATTTACAACAAATTTCTCTGTAATATTTCCCCCTGCTGAGACTACAAGTGCAGCGCAGGTAAGGAAAGCGAACACACTGTTAATCGACACTTCAAAAAGCACCATAGGTCTGCGGCACATTTTTGTATATGACATACAGAACTTACCGTAATTACCTATAGAATCACGAAACTTCTTAAATGTGAAGACAGACTGTCCGAATGTCTTTACAACAGGCATTCCTCGGACATACTCTACCGCCTGGTTATTCATATCTTCAAGCGCATCCTGATAATGCCGCATATCCTCAGCCATCTTCTTACCCATCATTCCTGCCATATTCACAAATGCAAGCACAACAGGAACAAGGCTTAAAACTCCAAGCCTCCAGTCGAATATGAACAGCATGACTATGAGTGCCACCGGAGTGAGCATCGCATTGGCTGTATCCGGAAGCTGGTGCGCCAGATATGTCTCCGTTGCCTCCGCTGATTCCGCTATTATCTTTCTTACTTTTCCACTGCCCATGCTGTCTACCACTCCAAGCGGCAGCTTCTTCACATGATTTAGCGCTGCAATTTTCATGTTCGCAGCAATCCGAAATGCCGCCCTGTGTGAACAAAGCAGCGCCGCAAAATATACCAGCATGCTGATAATTGCCATCACAACTGCCATGACACCATTATGCACGATTCCATCCGCTTTCGAGAAATCCGGCATAACTTCAATAACCTCTTTTATAATTTTCCACAGATAAATAAATGGAAAAAGTGCGAGTATGGCACTCACCGCCGACATAATAACTGACGCATATGAAAAGCCCTTGCAGCTTCCCGCATACGCCATGAGCCTTTTAAAAGCTGATTCCTTCTTAGGGCTCTTTTCGTTTTCTTCCTTCATGGCTTACCTCCTGATCTGTTTTGTTATATACGCCAAACTCTTAACACATTTGGCTAAGTTGCGTTAGTTACCACTAACGCAACTTCAAATAAAAAGTTCCAATAAGGAACCTTTAATTTGCAAAAACAATGTAACTAACTATCATCAAATTAACTGACTGACATATCAAAAAGCCTCGCCCAGCCTGCCGTATAGAATTCTCGCAGCTGTCCAAGATATGTCTTAGCCTCACTGATATCATTCTTATGAATGAGAAGCTCAAAAAATGCCGTGAACATGCCGCTTACCAGCACATGCTCTAACTTAGGGTCTATCTGCCTGATATCTTTGCCATTCTTTCTCATCAGCTCCACAAAATCATGTGTAGCCTGAACTTCAACCATAGACATCTCATGTACCATGTTCTCATACTTAGTACCCTTCGAACATGTGAGTATGAGCCTGAACTCATCCTCATTAGCATACATGTATTCAAGCATCTGCTCCATACAGTCACCGCTCACTTTTCCCATATTCGACTGCTGTACATTCGCATCAAGCTTCTTAAAACCGTTCTGCGTACTGACATACATCTCCATAAGATGCTCGTACTGCTCAGATACAAGCGCATCAAAGAGCTTCTCCTTGCTGCCATAATAGCCATAGAATGCTCCTGTTGTCACACCTGCATATTTTACAATATTCCTGAGCGATGCTCCCAAAAAGCCTTTTTCAAGAAATTCCTTCTTCGCCGAATCATGTATCTTCTCTAACGTAGTCATCGTATTGTCCATATATTCTCCATTCCATTTTTCTGTTAAGACTTTTGTGGGTCAAAAAAAGCAGGTGATGTAACAGTGTTATATAGCACTGTTACATCACCTGTTATAAACCATATAATTGCATTTGTCAAGAAAAAACCTTTTATTTTTTATTCTTCAAACACTCTGAGGAGCTTATGCAGTATTTCGTATAATTCCTTAGCATCCTGCCGTGTTCACAACAAGCACCACATTACCGCGGTAGTCCTCCATGCAGGCATATATGAACATTCAATTAACACATCACTGTCATTTGGCATGATTACTAATTCTCCATGCAGACATATCTGAACACACATTCATCTGTATATTCATCATTGTCACCTGTAATATGTCCTACAGCTCTTATATTATTTTCGCCCTTTTTAAACCTGACATTGTCAACAATGAACACTCCGTTGCCTCTGTTTTCCATATTGCCGGCACTTATTCCATTTACAAACAGCTCCACATTGTCACAATTAGAATATACCTTCACATATGTTTCTGCACTTTCTCTCTCGACATATCGTGAACTTGTGATATGGGCAAAAGCATCAGCCTTATTCCAGTTTGCCTTGTACAGATAAAAGCTGTCCTTTCGTATTTTTCTGTCCCCTGTTACAAGTCCTTTGTCATTTAATGCTATCTGTCCGCCTTCATTTCTTGAATCGACAGCAAAGTCAAACAGCACCCACACAAATGTTGCCCACAGACAATCATGTGTATTGATATATTCAAGTGCCTGCTCATGCATAATGCTCTGATACTCTTCCGGATGCCACTGTCCCCATGCAAGCAGACCATTCTTTTCAAGCTCAGGATACAGCTCATGCTGCTTCACATTCGAACCCCAGCCATACTCGGATATTCCCATAGGTCTGTCATCAAATGAAGCCTTTCTGTCCATAAGCTGCTCGAAGTTTCCATCAAAATTCTTATCCGGATACCAGCCCGGATATATATTCCAAGCGGCAATATCAGATTTCCAGCCAACATTATTCGTGAAAACCGAATAGTCAGCCGTTCCTGCCTGGTTCATGGCATAATCTCTGTTGATTGCCTGAGTTGTATATCTTCCTGAATTATCTTCGCTGTGTGCAAGCTCATCAAGCTCGTATACCAGCTGCTTTGCATTGATAAAGCTGCTCGCACTGTTTTTACCGTTGCCAATCTCATTTTGAAGTCCCCAGAAAATCACGGAAGGTCTGTTGTACTGCTGCCTCATAAGCTCAATAAGCTGTCTTTTTGTATTTTTTCCAAAATTAGCCGATTCACCAAGCGCATTGACAAGCGGTATCTCCGTCCACAGAACAATACCATTCTCATCGCACAAGTCATAAAAATAATCCGTATGCGGATAGTGACATAATCTGACAGCATTTGCTCCAAGTTCCTTTATTATACCAATATCTTCCTCATGCTGTACTTCTGTAATCGCATTGCCCATTCCCTTGTAAAATTGATGCCTGTTCACTCCTCTTAATGGATGTGATTTTCCATTGAGATAAAAGCCGGTTTCCTTATCGACATAGAAATACCTGAAACCTACTTTATCGCTCACTTTGTCAAGCTCTTTTTGTCCATCCAGTATGCTTAAACTGACCGAATACATATACCCGGCATCATTTGCTGCTACGTCATCCATATCCGTATCATTTATAATATTTTCAGCCTTATTATCTTTTTTAGCTCTCTTATATTCTATTCCATTCCAAAGATGCGGATTATCAACCTTTACTGTCCTCTCAAAATCCACTCTGCAGCCTGCAAATACAGTAATCTCCTCCGTAAACGGCTCCGGTGCATTATCACCGTCAATCTGTACTTTTACAGTGACGTTTTTCGTCTCATCACCATCATTTACAATAGTTGTTCTGATGCTTAATGTACCGAAACTTTTCGGTGCTGTCATGCTTCTAACATCCGGTGTCGTGAGAAAAAGTCCCGATGAACCATTATTTTCAAGGTCGAAATGTATCTTATCTGCTATGACAAGATATACTCTCCTGTAGATTCCGCCGCACATGTTAAAATCAGCTGATATCGGTGCAATCGCCTCATCATGTGTATTGTCGACCTTCACTGCGAGAATGTTCTGCCCCCTGACAAGAAAATCTGTTATGTCAAACCTGAAAGCCGTGTAGCCGCCCTTGTGCGTGTAATCGTCCCCGCCATTATATGGCACATGTTTTCCGTTTACATATAAATCTGTTTTCTGGTTTACACCGTTAAATTCCAGATATATCTTCTTTCCTGAAAATCTCTGACTGTATTCAAGAATTTTTCTGTACCAGAAAGCTGTACGAAGATAGTCATTTCCGCCATCCTCCGCATCCTCAATATTCCATGTATGAGGAATATCTACAAGCTTCCAGGCACTGTCATCATAAGAAATGTCTGTAACTATTGACGCATCTAACGCTTCGCCGCCAAAATGCCAGCCCTCACACATATCTCTCAAATATTCATTGCCACGTCCGCTTGACGTGTATGCGGTGTTTTCATGCATAATATTTTTCTCCATTCTTCATAAAATCAGATGATATGATGTAGGGGTCAAAAGGTCTTCTGACCCCTATGATACCGGATTGTTTCGCACTGCGTGCTCCCACAATCCTCAAAACATTCATAATCCGCTCATTTTTCTACGAAAAATGGCTGCTTATTCATGTTTTGGCGGGTTCCAAGGTCAAAAATCCTCTTGCAAGCAAGCTTGCATCGGATTTCTGACCTTTTGACCCTGGTATCATGATATATATTACATATAAAAAATACCGCAAACCGCCATATCACACAATGTAATATTCTATGACATTATGCAAATTTTATGCTGACTATATTTCTCATATTTACAGCTTCCCCTGTCACAATTTTGCAGCGCCCCAATCTGCAATTAACGCTTTTTCTTGTTAATCTGCCTTCTCTTTAAAGCCACTGCCTTTCTGTTAAAATTTCTCTCACTCTCATTTTTCAGTCCTCTGTACAGCTCATACCTCTGTGCCGACAAGCTTCCATCCGCAATCGCTGCCTTTATGGCACAACCCGGCTCTGTATTATGCCGGCAGTCTTTAAACTTACAACAGCTCTCAAGTTCCACAATGTCTGCAAACGTGTCATCAATTCCTTCCTTTGCATCGCACATTCCAAGCTCTCTCATGCCCGGTGTATCGACTATCGTTACGCCGTTAGGCAGCATAAAAAGCTGTCTGGTAGTCGTAGTATGCCTTCCCCTCGAATCACTCTCCCTGACGGCACCTGTTTTCATGATATCACTGCCGGAAATGGCATTTACAAGCGTTGACTTGCCGACACCGGACGAACCCATAAGCGCTATAGTCACTCCCGCACTGCAGTATTCAAAAAGCTCTCTCATTCCGGCATGGCTTACCGCACTGACAGCATGTATCCTCACATCATCTGCTGCCTGTCTGACTTCACTTACATATCGCTCTGCATCTTCACATAAATCCGCCTTTGTTAGAACTACTACCGGGACAGCTCCCCCTGCTTTTGCAACCGCCGTGTAGCGCAATATTCTGTTCACATTAAAATTGTCATTCAGCGAGCAGACTATAAAACAGTAATCTACGTTCGCAACCATCTCCTGTTCAAGCGAATTTTTCATACTGTGGTCGCCCGGATACGGTCGTTTCAACATATTTTTTCTTCGGCACACCTTGACAATCCTGCTCTCACCTGACGGCCGGTATTCGAACTCGACATAATCGCCAACTATCGGATATTCAGGCTCGTCATAATAAAAGCTTCCCCTGCATTTTGCAGGAATCTCCCTTCCTTCAAAAAGAATTGTGAACATATTCTTCTGTACATTGCATATGCGGCCTATGCATGTACGGTTATTGTTTGTACTATCCAATCCATCGCTTCTGTTATCTCTGATATTTTTTGCAGCATTCTTGTCATTTTTAATATTCTTACTGTTATAGCTATTATTCTTTGACATTTCTTAGTCCTCTCTTATAAAAATTAATTCTGTCAGGTACATGATTAATCTTTACGGACTACCTCGGTACACTCTCATGTACCTATCAAATATATTGTTCAACATATATTAGTTAAAAAAACGCAAAGCAAGTTAAAAATATGGCATTCCATACAAAATGGCAAAAAAAGACCGCAGCAAAAATGCCACGGTCTATCAGCCTAAAACTATAATTATCCAGAATAACATTCACAAAATTGCCACTTAAATGCCTAGCTTCTGCTAATATAAATTTGCAATCCGTCCCTGCTCCATGTTCATAAGCAGCGATGATTGCAATAATCAAATTTCATCACAAATCAAAACCGAGGTAATCACACAATATTCACTTACAATCTCCAACTCTACATATCTCATAATGAATTACCTCGCTTTCTTAAAATCATTCTTTAGGTATTACCTAAACTGTTTTCTGGTTACATGGTGATTATATTGCTGTAATACTTGTCTTGTCAAGAAGTATTTTCCGATTGCCGCCAGTTCTCAAATATTTTCTACAGTCCTTTACTTGTTGCAAGTTCTATGCATTTTTGTTTTCTTATCTGCCTCAAATGCAGCAATCTCATCCAACGCAGATTGTATTTTTTTATCATAATCAGCCTTAAACATCTGATATTCTTCTTTATTCAGTATGCAGAAGATTGAGCCGAGTACATAATGCCCAGCTCTTTTTAGCCATATAAACTGTTATTTATGGTATAATTATTTCCACATTTTGGTCATTTAAAATGTGATATCTTTCCACCTTTCCGGTGCAATGTACTTACTTGTCACAATGCACTCCGGGTCAGGGGCAAGCACATGCCTTACAACCTCAAAAATTTTCCTCGCATCGCAAAGCAGACAGTCAGCATCACCGAATTTTACCTTTTTTGCGGCACCGCATTCTAAAAATGCCTGATTGAGCTTTACAAAGTCCTCTGATATATGCGGCTGTGATGCATTGTAATGCTTCCTCACATACACTTTCCTGTGTTCACCGTCAGGCATAGCTATTATAAGCTCCATCGGCTTGTCCGACAGTCTGTTAGGGATATTTAACACTTCCTCAACACTGTGGATATATGTATTGCGCTCATGTCCTACACCGACAAGAAGTATCTTTCCGCCGCAGTCCTTCAGTATGTCATAACAGCCGCCCGGTGTACAAGGTGTATTGCAAAACTCCTCACCCTTAAGATACTCCGCTGCATTTTGACCAAGTCCTGCCATGCTGTGTGTAGGGTGAAGTGAGCGCACCACGCCCTCTCTTTTCATAAACATATTGGTGAGAAGTCCAACACATGAAGGAGTACTTACAGGGTCATATATCGGATTTTCATTGTTTACGTTTTTCCATGTATGTGTCGGCAGCAGCAAAAGACCTTCCACAAAAAATTCGCTCCACACATCAAGCACCGTGTCCGCACCGCCATCTACCTGACCTATCGCTTTCATCGATGAATGTATCAGTACAGTCTCATTGCCATGTAAACCCATCTGCCTTAACTGCTTCGTAAGTTCATTTTTGTTATACATTTTATCCCCCTTCATACAGCAAGCATTTCTTGCTGTACTTCCACCAATAAATAGCTTGAAATTAAAACTTATACCCCATTTCCGAGCACCTTATCTAGAATACTCAAAATGCTGGTAGTCCTTGTTCGTCTCCCAGTCGCCGCCCCAATCAAAGCCATGCTCCGTAAATAATTTGTAGCACAAATCGTCATGGTCTATTTTATACAGGAAATCCACATCTCTGTCTGCATAACTTATAGCATCCTCAGGGCTCACCTTAATGCCGTTTCCTGTCTCTTTAACCTGTGGGTTATAAAATGGATTTACATCTACTGCCAGTCCCATGCCATGCTTTGAAACAGTGTCCGTTCCTGCTATCGTTCTGAAATTGAACGCTGATGTATTATTATCGCTCATCGAAAGTTCATCATCTCCATCATACTCGTCTATAAGAGCTATCTTTTCAATAGGATATTCCGCCTCATAGAGCTGCCTGAATATATCAAGCACATCATCAGCAATCAGCTTATTCACGATTAATTCGCCATCACATGTTCTTCCTGCAAAATCCACATACAGCACATGAACATATCTCAAATCGTTTTTCTCCACATGGCAGCCCTCTGTATAGCTCTTTCCCTGCATATTTTTCCATACACTGCTTGGAATATCGGACACATAGAAATCGCTGTCATACTTATTATCAATATTTCCGGCACCACCCTCTGTGCTGTCCGTAGGCCCATCAAATGTACCGTTTGACACATTCTGATAAGTTGGAGCAGTGCTCTCATATACTCCTGTGGCATTCCCCGAATCTATTGTTCCACCCGCTGGTGTATCCGCCTTGCTTCCAAAATACAGCATCGCTCCCAGCATACCAAGCGGCACAAGCGAAACTGCCATAACCCCAAGCAATATTTTTGTTATTTTACTCATTATTTTCTCCGATTAATTTCATGTCGAAACATATATATCCGCCGATAAACATCAATGCTCATCAACCACCTGAAAAATAAAAAACTTTAAATAGTACGACTCGTTCGCAGCCCACAGTATCGGATGATCCGGTCCCTGTGTACGAAACTCAACCTGTCTTAAACGCTTATGCACGCTCTGTGCAGCCTCCTTGATTGTCTTTGTGAAGAGCTCCTGCGTCATAAAGTGCGAGCATGAACAGGTTGCAAGATATCCACCGTCTTTTACCAGCTTAAGTCCCTTCATATTAATTTCTCTGTAGCCCTTTATCGCATTCTTTGTCGCTTCACGCGATTTTGTAAATGCAGGAGGGTCAAGTATCACAACATCATACTTCTCACCTTCCGATGCAAGGCGTGGAAGCTCATCAAGTACGTTCGCACACTTAAAATGCACAGTCTTGTCCAGTCCGTTAAGCTTCGCATTGGCTCTTGCCTGCTCTATCGCATACTCGGATATATCAAGTCCTGTCACATCTGCTGCTCCCGCAATTCCTGCATTTAACGCAAAGGTTCCCATATGTGTAAAGCAGTCAAGCACCCTCTTACCTTTACAGATTCTCTGTATTGCAAGCCTGTTGTATTTCTGGTCTAAAAAGAAGCCTGTCTTCTGTCCATTTACAACATCAACCATATAATGCACACCGTTCTCAACAATCTCGACATTGGTATCAAACTTGTCACCGATAAAACCTTTTACTGTCTTAAGTCCTTCCTTCTCGCGTTCTCTCGCATCACTTCTCTCATAGACACCTCGTATAACTATGCCATCTGCCTTCAGTATTTCCTTAAGGTCACTTACAATCTTCTCCTTGAAGCGCTCTATTCCAAGCGTCAGAGCCTGAACAACAAGAACATCCTCATACTTATCAACAACAATTCCCGGAAGGAAATCGGCCTCTCCGAATATAATTCGACATGATGATGTATCCACAGTGTCCTTTCTGTAATCCCATGCAGCCTTAACTCTGTTATATATAAATTCATCGTCAATAAACTGATTGGCATTTCTCGTCATCATTCGTATTCTTATCTTGGAATTCTGATTGATATAGCCTCTTCCAAGCATGTATCCGTTAAAAGCATGTACTGCAACTATATCTCCGTTTTTAAATGTTCCTGCTATAGTATCTATCTCATTGTCATATATCCACAGACCACCCTGTCCAAATTCTCTTCCTTCACCCTTTTTTAATGTCACTATTGATTCCGGCATATTTTTTCTCCATTTCTTTTTTTATTATTTGCTGTCAACTTTTCACATATCATTCATTATTTCCACTAAAATATATCTGGCATGTTCTCATTGGTTATTCTCTGTTCAAACACTTATTAAGCTGTTCTGCATAGTTTTTTCAATACAGTTAATAATATATCCGTCAAGACATAAAATCAAGCTTGAATAACTTTCCCTGTGAGGTAATCAAATGATTAAACAATTCATATTCTGCGGCAGCTTAGGCTGGTGTTTTGAAGTGTTCTGGACAGGAATGGGCTCGCTTTTTAAGCACGACAAAAAACTGATGGGTCAGAGTTCTCTCCACATGTTTCCAATATATGGGAGTGCCATCATCATACCGCCAATTCACAGACTCATCAAAAAAGCCAATGTCTTTGTGCGCGGCACAGTCTATGCACTGTGCATTTTCCTGACCGAATTTATCAGCGGCAGCTTCCTGAAAAAACACAACGCCTGCCCATGGGACTACTCGGACGCAGCACTCAACTACAAGGGTATAATAAGGCTCGACTATGCCCCTGTCTGGTTCGTTGTAGGGCTTATTTATGAGAAAATGCTATGCGCCTCGAAAAACAGGCCTGCCTTTCCGGATGCGCTTAAGCTTCTTAAAACACCTGCCACATTAAAAACCGGGCATTAAAGGATGCCCGGTTTTGTATTTTACTTGTTCTTCTTTTTAAAGGTTCTGTCTAAAAAGTTTCTGGCCCTTATCGGGTAATCTGACAGCACAAAAGGTCTTGTCGTTCTTCCGAATCCCATCATCGCTGCTGCTTTGTTGACGCTAGGAAATTCTCCATGCTTATTAAAATAATTAAAAAGCTTATAGATTCCGCGCTTCTTCTCAACAGGAAGATGCCACAGACACACTGAGTTGTATTTCCAGTTGTTACATATCAGGAAAAAGTCCTTGATCGTCCAATATCTGAACATATATGGCACAGCCTGTCTTACAGGGAGCGTGTGCGCTACCATCGAAGAAATGTACTCGTCATTGAACTTATATATCTTCTTCTCAATCACAGCATCGTAAGTCTTGTTAAACACGTCCTCCCACTTGGCAATGAACTCAGTCAAGTTTTCCCTCGTTCCGCCGAGGCACTCGCCGCCAAAATGTACAATATCAACTCTCTCACCGAAATATAACGGTGTTGTGTCTATAATCTCCTGTCTGTCCTTGTGACTGAGCCTGTGACCTATGTTATGCATCATTACACCATATTTCATCTCTGCAAACATATCGCTCAGATCATCCACACAATATACATCCGTATCAAGTGCAAGGTAATAGTCATAGTCGAGATTATGAACTGCATAATCAAGGCAGCATATTCTGTAGTTAACTAATGCCCACTTAAACTCCTTCGGATGTACATATTTATCGAACGAGAGCTCAATAATCTTAAGTCCGTTCTCTTCATAAAGTCTACGGTATTTTTCGTCCACGTTAAAATTGACAAACAAAGCTGCATCAAGGTCAGGTGTATTGCTGATGCATGATTTGAGACATACAAATGCATTTTTAAGATAACACTCCATGACGCTCATATCACACTTTGCCGCAATCTGTGTGGATGTACTATATTCCGAATTATACGCAAGCACGTTAACTACTAACTTTCGCACTCTACTTACCTCCAAAAACAAACATAAACTTATTCAAGTCATTAATTAGTATAAAGGATACTTATCTGTAAGTCCCTTTACAAGTCTTACAGCTTCCTCCCTGTTAGCTTCAGGGTCTGCTACCGCAAGTGCTATAGCTTCAGCAACTGTATCCATATCTTCCGTTCTGAAACCTCTTGTCGTGACTGCCGGTGTACCGAGTCTTATACCACTTGTGACAAAAGGTGACGCAGGATCATTAGGGATAGCATTCTTGTTACATGTAATATTCACCGAATCAAGAAGCTTCTCTGTGGCTTTTCCTGTAACGCCTTTGCTTATGAGATTTACAAGCATAAGATGATTATCAGTACCACCCGATACAAGGTCAAAGCCTCTATCCATAAGTCCCTTTGCAAGAGCCTGTGCATTGTCCACTATGTTCTGTGCATAAACCTTAAAGCTTGGGTCAAGTGCTTCCTTGAAGCATACGGCCTTAGCTGCAATCACATGCATCAATGGACCGCCCTGAATTCCCGGAAAAATTGCCTTGTTGAAATTAAACCTGTCAGCAGCCTCCTGATTGCAAAGAATCATACCGCCTCTAGGTCCCCTGAGTGTCTTATGGGTTGTTGTGGTAACTACATCTGCATAAGGTATCGGGCTCATATGAAGTCCTGCCGCAACAAGACCTGCAATATGCGCCATGTCTACCATGAGAACAGCTCCTACCTCATCTGCAATCTCACGGAATTTCTTAAAATCTATAGCTCTTGCATATGCACTGGCACCCGCTACAATAAGCTTCGGGCGGCACTCCTTGGCAATAGCTAATACATTATCGTAATCTATATATCCATCTGAATTTACACCGTAAGGAACAATGTTAAAGTACTTTCCTGACATATTGACAGGACTCCCGTGTGTGAGGTGCCCTCCATCTGCAAGGCTCATTCCCATAACCGTGTCACCCGGCTTAACAACGGCAAAAAACACTGCCATATTAGCCTGTGCTCCAGAATGCGGCTGTACGTTGACATAATCACATCCAAAAAGCTTCTTCGCTCTCTCTATGGCAAGATTCTCCACCACATCCACATACTGACATCCGCCATAATATCTCTTTCCCGGATATCCTTCCGCATACTTATTAGTCAAAGGACTCCCCATAGCCGCCATGACTGCCTTGCTGACAAAATTCTCAGAAGCGATAAGTTCAATATGGTCTCTCTGTCTTCCAAGCTCATCCGAAATCGCTGCTGCAATCTCAGGATCAAATTCTTTAACTTCTTCAAATGAATACATAATTCCTGCCTCCGTTAAATTGTAAATTTATTTATTGCCTCAACAAGATCCTCAGAATGGTTAATTAACTCTTCAGACTCATTATTAAGCTTCTTTACCGCCTCAAGCTGTTTTGTAGCAGCTTCGTTAACCGCAGTGACTGATGAAGCTGTCTCCTCAGAAACTGCGGAGATACTCTCTATCGCTGAGAGTGTATCTCTCTTAGCAATATCCATATCATCAATTCCGCTTGAAATCTCTGATAAGTTATCAGCAAGACCGGATACATGCTTATCGATATCTTTGAATACATCTATTGTATTTTTAAGTGCGTCCTCCTGTGAATTTACAATTACTTCCGCCTGCTTAGCAACCTCGACCGTATCGACTGTCTGCTTCTGAATTTTTCCTACTATTCCTTTTATCTCATTTACTGAATTAAGTGACTGTTCAGCGAGCTTTCTTATAGAATCGGCAACCACTGCAAAGCCTCTTCCTGCATCACCTGCCCTTGCAGCCTCAATGGAAGCATTGAGTGACAGAAGGCTTGTCTCATCTGCAATATCATTGATTGCACCGATAATCTTCGCTATTGACTGTGATGCCTCCTCAAGATCCTGAATATTGGAAATGACCTCTGCTGTAACCTTCGTTGTAGCTTTAGCTTTATCTTTGAGCTCCTGTATTGTCTCTAATCCATTCGATACAATCTGTTTTGTTGTATCGGCAACATTGGCTATCTTGCCGGCATTATCGGAAACAACACCTATCTTCTTTGATAAATCATCCATTCTTGTTAGACAGTTCTCTGCGTCCTGAGCCTGCGTCACAATTCCCTGTTCAATCTCAGCTATGGATGATGTGATCGACTTTGTCTCTTCAAGAAGTATTCCTGAATTGCCGCCTACGCTCTCTGATGACTTTCCTACAGCCTTAGATACCGTGTCAGCTTTATCAAGAAGTGCTCTGATATTTCCTATCATCTGGTTCGTGCTGTCACAGAGTATCATGAACTCATCCTTACGTCTTGTGTGGATATCTACAGTCAAATCACCTGTAGATGCTTTCTCAAGTCCATTCATAATCTTACGAATTGTAGTACCTATGCTTGTCGATAAAACAAATCCAATAATAATTACTATAAGTGCTGTTGCAGCAACAGTCACGGCAGTATAAACCGCTGTCTCATTCGCATCTGCTATTATATATGCCTCCGGCACAAGAGATACTATCATAAATCCGTCAACTTCAAGTCTGTGATAGAGCATAAGGTAACGCTCATTCTCGTACTCAATATATTCACTTCCATCACTCTCTTCAGATGCAAGTATCATATCATATAAATCTGTTCCTACAATATATGAAGTATCTAATGTATTATTCGCTGCTTCTTCATCGTTATCAGCAAGTCTTCTGTACGATATCTCTCTGCCATCAGGAGTAATAAGTGCAAGGACCGCATTCTCACCCATATTCACTGAGCTGATATTCTCTGCAATCTTATCATAATCTACATCGACAAGCAGATAACCTACCTGTCTGTATGAAGTATTATATGCCTTTCTGATTACACCGAATGCATACTTCGATGTCTCCATGTATTCATCGACTTCCGGATGATAACCTACCCATACAACATCTTCCTTATCTACTCTCTTTGCAATATCAAGCTCGCGAAAATCATTATATATTCCTTTCATACTGCTTGATAAAGCTGTTGTTACATCTTTGCCATAATTTGCTGTAAACACAATGGTTCTAAGATATGCATTTCCTATCTTTCGTGAATCAAGCTCATTCTTGAGTGTATTGTATATAGTGCTCTCTTTATATGGATCAGAAGAATATGCACCACCATAATACTCTCTTGCTGTCGTTGAAACGGCTATATCATATGACATTGTACGTATCGTCTCAAGTACAAGGTTCATATAATCTGCTGTCGTGTCAATAGTTGATTTCGAGGCAGACTCATAATTTTCAGTGAGTGCCTTCGCTGAACGCTCATATGAAAATACACCCATTCCAATCATAAGCACAACCGGCACGATAAATGAGATTGTAATCTTAAAACGGATGCCGGAAAACATTCTTATCTTCTTTACATCCTGTTTTCTTCCCTTAAGCGCCTTAACGTCCTCACCGACTTCGGCTTTCGCTTTTTTCGCTTTCTTTTTTATGCTCTTTCCTACTTCATCTGCAATGGCATCTGCTTTTACCTTTGCACCTTCATATAATTCCAAATTGTCCTTCATACTCATTAGCATCATCCTCTTTCCTGATGTAATCTTATCATTCAAATTTTACTATAGAAATTGAGATTTTGCAATTGTTTAATACTCTTTTTACATAAAATATACACAAAAAAATATGTAATTAGTACTATTTTTCAGTAGACATGCACTAATTACAGTTATTATGCACTAAGATTCTTTTCTATAGATATAATGATATCGGCATCATACAATATATTATCCTCAAAAATTGAGTTCTTCCATATCATAATCAATCGACATCTGATCCTGTCTTATCTTTTCAAGCATTCCATCCTCATGGATTACATCCATGAATGCAAGAAATACCTGCATATCATATTCCTTGACATCTTCTATCATAATAGATATTGCGCTGTCAAAATCATATGCCTCCCTGTATGGTCTTTCAGAGATAAGCGCAATGAATGCATCTGCCACTCTCATAATCCTCGCGCCAAGAGGTATTTTCTCAGCCTTGAGATTATCAGGATATCCCGAACCGTCATAGTTCTCATGGTGATATAACACTGCTTCACATATAGCATCATTATAGCTGTATTTTTTGAGAATTTCGTATCCTAATCTGGAATGTTTTCTCATATATTGAATTTCCTCTATAATCATGCCATTGGAATTTCTTCCGTACAGATATGATGAAAGCCTTAATTTGCCAATATCATGCACCATTCCCGCAACCGCAAGATTATTGCATTCCTCATCGGAGAGTCCAAGCTTTTTTGCTATAAGATATGTGAGATTGCTGACACATACTCCATGCCTTAAACCATCTATGAGGTCGATTTCCAATATCGTTTTAGCCCAGTCGTCAACCATAAAAAAATCGTCTCTTTCTATCTATCATTTCATCAATATTCTCAATATATGTTCTGACATCCTTGACATTTTCAACACGCTCTATGCGGTTTTCATCCGGAAATACAACCTTTGTCGATGCTCCGGCACCAACTGCCATTATAGTCTGCTTCTCCTCCATTATGAGAATATTATAAATTCCTTCCTTGCCAGACTTTGAATAGCCTACATTCTCAAAATTTCCTGCCATATTCTTCTGTCTGTACAGATAATATGGCTCCATTCCCATATCTGCTGCACATTTCGCTGTCAGATTAATGATATCATCAGTGTTAATCATGTCATAATTTTTATATTTTTCCCAGAATATATTAAGCTTTGCAGCGCGCTTGATAGCTAACGAATGCACTGTAAGACTGTCCGGTGCAAGCTTAGCCACCTCAGACATTGTCTTTTCGATATGTTCCTTAGTCTCACCCGGAAGGCCTATAATCAAATCCATATTAATGTTGTCAAATCCGCATTCTCTGGCAAGTATAAATGCTTCCTTCACCTGTTCAACCGTGTGATGCCTGCCTATAAGCTTTAATGTCTCATCGTTCATAGTCTGCGGATTAATTGAAATACGGCCAACTCCATGCTTTTTCATAACCATAAGCTTATCTCTTGTTATGCTGTCAGGTCTTCCCGCCTCAATCGTATATTCCTTTAACAATGATGTATCAAAATGCTCCTCGAAAAAGCTAAGAACTCTGTCAAGCTGTTCAGGTTCAAGCGTTGTAGGTGTTCCTCCACCCATATAAAAAGTATCAAGCTTCCTGCCATGCATAAGTCTTGAAGTAAACTCCATCTCTTTTAGCATAGCATCAACATACGAGTCAACATTTTCCTTCCACACAGCAAGCGGATAAGAAGTAAATGAACAATACAGGCACGTTGTAGGGCAGAAAGGTATTCCTGCATAGAGACTATATCCTTTATTATAATCAAGCTTTTCAAGAAGCCTCTTCTCATTTGATGCAACCTTTATTGCAAGCCTGCCCTTCCTGTCGCTCACATAATACTCTCTTCTTAGATAGTCAATAATATCCTGCTCAGACTTTCCCTCTTCAAGAAGGGTATATACTATCTTCGTTGGTCTTACTCCTGTGAGAGTTCCCCATGGAAGTTCCCTGCCTGTAAGCTTCTTTAACATATCGTACATCATTCTCTTAAAGGTATTTCTTGCCTGCTTCTTTCCCTCTGCTGTCTGCTGCATCTCGTCTTCGTATTCTTCCTGACCATCCTTGGCATCCTTGTGCAGATATATTCTTATAAATCTTTCACAGTCAGCCTTGTCAAGCCTTGTCATCTCCTGTCTTATAACTCTGACCTGTACAAACAGCTCCGGCTTGTCATGGCTAGCCTCCGGGATATTAGTAACTATCTTTGCATCAGGAAAAAAAGCCTTCAACATAACTCTCGAATCATTTTCCTGCTCAGTATCATTAAATTCAAGCAAAATCATATATAATACAACCTCTGTTTTTATTTTTACACTTAAAGGAATGGATTGTGTTCCCGCTCATATCCTATGCTCGTGCTCTCTCCATGTCCCGGAAATACTTTTATATCATCGTCAAGGCTCATAAGCTCTTCCTCTATGGCTCTTTTTAACTGTCCCGCATTTCCTGTCGGGAAATCACTGCGTCCCACAGAACAGGAAAACAGTGTATCTCCCGAAAAAAGAATTCCCTCTTTTTCAAAATAATAACACACACTGCCTATTGTATGCCCCGGCACCGAAACTGTTCTTATCTCAAACCCTCCAAGGCAAAGCACAGTTCCGGGCTTAAAATACTCATCTGCATCAAAAGTCATGCCCTCTCCGGTAAAAGGCAGTGACAGATTATTAGATTCATTTGTCATAATCTGCTTTTCATCCGCACCGGCATAGACCTTTATTTTGTACCTTTTTCTTATATCATCGGCAGCGAGCATATGGTCAAAATGACCATGTGTCAGCAATACAGCCACAGGATTCAAATTATAATGTGAAATCATTGCCTCGATTCTCGCTGCGTCCGCAGCCGGGTCAATAATCAGAGCATCCTTAAGCTGTCCGTCATCTATAAAACCACCCGGTGTTCTTGCTCCTCCGTCAAATACAGCATAACAGTTGGTAGCACACATTCCGAGTACTATATTCTCAACTCTTATCATGAATTAGTCCTTTCAATATCAAGCACTCCTTCGACATTTCTCAGCTTCTCAACAAGATGTCTTAACTGTTCAAGTCCCTTTATATCAAATGACATTGATATTGTCGCCGTTCCCTGCTTGCTTGTACGGCAGTTCATGCTGGTGACATCAATCTTATTTTCTGTAAGAATCCTCGAAATATCTACAAGCATACCTGTTCTGTTATTTGCAAATATCTTAATCTCTGTGGAATAGCTCTCTCCTGTCTCCTTATAAGCCATCTCCTGCCACTCGGCATCGATTATTCTTGCCCTGTCAGCTTCTGGAAGATTAATGATATTCGTACAATCCGTCCTGTGGATTGACACACCTCTTCCTCTTGTGACAAAGCCCACAATCTCATCTCCCGGAACAGGTGAACAGCACTTAGAAAAGCGCACTGCAACATCATGTATGCCCTTTACAATAATTCCGCTCTTGGACTTTTCGATAACTGCCGGCTTGTCCTTGTTATCCGGCTGCGACTGTGCTAGTACCTGTTCGTCCGTAATCTCCTTGCGGTGCTTCTTTTCGTATTCCTCCTGAAGCTTATTTACGACCTGACCTTCCTTAAGCGCGCCATGTCCTACAGCCGCTACAACGGAATCCCAGTCACGAAAGCCGTACTTAGAAAGTACTTTTTCAACAAACTCAGGCTTATATATCTCAGCAAACTGGATATTCTTTGTCTTACAGTATGTGGCAATAAGATCCTTGCCTTTCTGGATATTGTCCTCTTTAAGCTCTGCCTTAAACCACTGATTAATCTTAGTCTTAGCCTGTGCGCTCTTTACAATATTCAGCCAGTCACGGCTTGGTCCCTTAGAGTTCTGTGATGTTATAATCTCAACTCTGTCTCCGTTCTTTAAGACATAGTCAATAGTCACAAGCTTGCCATTGACTCTTGCTCCAACCATCTTATTGCCGACTGCACTGTGAATACTGTAAGCGAAATCAACAGGCGTTGAACCTGCCGGAAGGTTCTTTACATCTCCTGACGGTGTAAAGCAGTATACATTGTCCGAAAACAGGTTCATATCGTTCTTGATAAGGCTTAAGAACTCCTTATTGTCCGATGTATCGCGCTGCCATTCAAGTATCTGTCTAAGCCATGCAAGCTTAGCTTCCTCGTTGTCACCGCTCTTAGTTCCGTCAATGTTCTCCTTATATTTCCAGTGTGCCGCAATACCATACTCCGCTGTTCTGTGCATCTCATAGGTTCTAATCTGAATCTCAAACGGCTGGCCGTTAGGTGCAATGAGCGTTGTATGAAGTGACTGGTACATATTTGGCTTAGGCATTGCGATATAATCCTTAAATCTTCCCGGAATAGGCTTGTATATCTCATGGATTACTCCGAGTGCCGCATAACAGTCCTTGACTGTCTCTACCAGTATTCTCACGGCAAACAAATCATATATCTGGTCAAGAGTCTTATCCTGATTGACCATCTTTCTGTATATGCTGAAGAAATGCTTGACACGTCCGTCTATCTCACAGTCGATACCTGCTGCCTCTACATGCTCCTTAACCTCCGCTATGATATCTCTTACGAACGCTTCTCTTGCGTCCTTGCTCAGAGCAATCTCATCGGCAAGCTGCTTATACACCTCAGGCTGGAGATACTTAAGCGACAAATCATCAAGCTCTATCTTAATCTTAGAAATACCAAGTCTCTGTGCGATAGGAGCATATATATCCATCGTCTCCCTCGCCTTCTCCTTCTGCTTCTCTGGCTTCTGATACTGTAAGGTCCTCATATTATGAAGTCTATCCGCAAGCTTTACAAGGATTACTCTGATATCCTTCGCCATCGCAAGGAACATCTTCCTTAAATTCTCAGCCTGCAGTTCTATCTTGTCAGCAGAATAATTAAGCTGTGTAAGCTTCGTTACACCATCTACAAGAAGTGCTATCTCTTCGCCAAATTCCTTTACTATATCATCATATGTCATCGCAGTATCTTCAACAACATCGTGTAAAAGTCCTGCAACAATAGTCTCTTTATCAAGTTCTAACTGCGCTAAAATGATTGCAACACAAATAGGATGTATAATATAAGGTTCCCCCGACTTACGCATCTGACCTTCATGTGCCTTCTTTGCTACCTGATACGCCTTGTCAATCAATGACAGGTCCGTAGAAGGATGATATTTTAAAACTTCCTTTCTCAGCTCATCATAAAGCTCGTCTGGACTTGTAAAATCCGGAGGGCATGACAATGGCTCCTCATCTATTTTTCTCTTGGTTCGTAAAATAACTTCATCCGGCATGCAATCACCTCAATCTATAAGCTTATTTTTTCATTATAAAATTATTCATGTAAAAATGCAAATATTTTGTTAAGGAAATGATAATTAAAAAGAGGGCTCGATACCGCAAATGGCACCGATGCCCCCTTTTACTATGTTTCAGATAGTCCATTCAATACGATGACTATTATTACACACTTATAATATTATATCTGCCATAATGTACTTATCGCAATAAACTTACTTGCCTTCGTAGCAGATAACCGAATCCACATCATACTTAGCAAGCTTCTTGCGTCCTTCAAGGCCTGCAAGCTCCATGAGGAATACAATCTTTACTACTTCACCGCCAAGCTGCTCCACAAGCTTGGTTATAGCTTCGATTGTACCACCTGTAGCAATTAAGTCATCAATGATTACAACCTTCTGACCAGGCTTTATGGAATCTTTGTGCATCTCTATTACTGCGCTGCCATATTCAAGGTCATACTCCATTGAAACTGTCTCACATGGAAGCTTTCCCTTCTTGCGGACAGGAACGAATGCCTTCTTCATATTGTAAGCAACAGGCACACCAAAGATGAAGCCTCTTGACTCAGGTCCTACAACCACATCAAAATCAACATCCTTTAACTTGTCCATAATTCCGTTGATTGAAAGCTGAAGTCCGTCAGCCTCCTGAAGTACGCTTGTAACATCGCGGAAAATAATTCCCGGCTCAGGAAAATCAGGTATACTTCTTACATATTCTTCAAGTTTCTTCATAACTTAATATATCCTCCAAAATTCTGTTCATTGTCTAAAACTGACCGATATATCTTATCAGCACCTAACTGTATAGTCAACAATTTTAGTAACCATTAGGATTATTCTTTTGGAATCTCCATGAATCCTCACACATCTTCTTTAAGTCTCTCTCTGCCTTCCAATGAAGTTCCTTCTCTGCAAGTGATGCATCTGCATAGCAGGTAGCTATGTCTCCGGCGCGTCTTGCCTTAATGACATAAGGAATCTTGATTCCGTTGGCAGCCTCGAAAGCCTTGACGATATCAAGGACAGAGCTTCCTTTACCTGTTCCAAGGTTGTATATCTTAAGTCCCGGATTCTCCTTAATCTTCTCCATTGCCCTTACATGGCCCACTGCAAGGTCTACAACATGGATATAATCTCTCACTCCCGTTCCGTCCGGTGTGTCATAGTCATTGCCAAATACGGACAACTCTTTGAGTCTTCCGACTGCAACCTGTGTGATATATGGCATAAGATTGTTAGGGATACCATTAGGATTCTCACCGATAAGCCCGCTCTCATGCGCACCGATAGGATTAAAATAGCGGAGCAGAATTACATTCCAATCATTATCTGCTCTGTAAAGGTCGGACAATATCTGCTCAAGCATCGACTTGGTCCAGCCATAAGGGTTGGTACACTGTCCTTTAGGACATTCCTCAGTGATAGGTATAAATGCAGGATTTCCATATACTGTAGCTGATGATGAAAATACTATATTCTTTACATTATGCTTTCTCATAACATCGAGAAGCACAAGTGTACCGGAAATATTGTTGGTATAATATTCAAGAGGCTTGACAACCGACTCACCTACAGCCTTAAGCCCTGCAAAATGTATGCAGGAGTCAATCTGCTCTTTGTCAAATACTTCATTAAGTCCATCTCTATCGGCAATATCAACCTTATAGAACTTAACCTTCTTTCCGACAATCTGCTCTACTCTCTCGATTGATTTCTCACTGGCATTGACAAGATTGTCCACAACCACTACATCATAGCCGTTATTCATAAGCTCAACAACCGTATGGCTTCCGATAAAGCCCGCTCCACCCGTAACAAGAATCGACATAACTAATTCCTCCTCAACTGTTCAATATTAAAAAGTATGTTATTTTTATAACGAATTACTTTTCTGACTATCAGTATACCAATGTAATAAAATTCCTGCAATCCATTTTGGCCAAAATTTACAATACATTTGATAATCTTCTTCCGTTCTGCCATTATCAGCTATAATTTCCGTGGTTGTAGACTCCTGATGAATGCGATGATAGCACAACGGCTTTTTCTCATACAAGAACCCACCTCTAAGCCTTGAAAGCTTCTCCCATGCCTCCCAATCAACATTACTCTTCATTCCGACCGTGAAAATTTTATCAGGCATCAGTGACATGTTAAATGTGACAGAAGGACAGCATATCGGATTTCCCATAGCAAGTATCCTTCTTCTAACAAACCTTGAATGTGAAAATAACCTGCAGCTTTTTGTTCCGATTCCAAGCGGAAAAAGCATGAGCCGCTTAACTGACAAAAGCTTGTTGCTGTGACACGGCTCGCCATTTCTTAATTCCTCATAATTTGTAAAAAATATGAGAGGCTTTTTATCGTTCTCCATAGCATGCATGCATTCAACAGTATAATTCCTACGGTATACATCATCCTGATGTGCCACAGTTACATACTGCGTCTTAGCTTTGCTTATTCCAAAGTTCCAGTCCGCACTTATGCCCTTCTCTCCTTCATTTACAAACAGCTCAATATTATGCTTCCTTGCGATATCCTCTATATAGCTGTTCGGTGTCGATGTCGCCATGATAATCGTGCTTTTAACAGTCTGATTTTCCAATGATTCTATGCACTCCTCAAGAAAGCTGCTCTCTTTATAGGCACATATCACAAAGGTATGTTTATCAGAATAATCTTTTTTCATAAAAATCCCCATTCTACATATACTCTTTTGCCATGAGGCGAGTGTTTTAGTGCTTATTTATGCTTAATTTCAAGAATTCCTATGAAGAAGCTCCCGAACAACACCTGAACACCTGTGACCATGAATGTCACAGCCGGAATTGTGAGCCTCATCATCTGCTGTGGGTCAAGCTGCCCGAAATTCTTGCTGTTCCAGCCTACAAGAGCCATTATTGTGAGCACCAGACCCACAACAAAAAGCACTGCACCGATAAAAATACCCTTGTCAACCGTAAAGAATTTTTTCTTCTGCGTGTCAGGAACAGGAATAAAGCCTGTCATTCTTGCATATGTTCTCGTAAATGCATTGAATAATATAAGATTTACTCCTATCATAAGCATCGCAGACGTATACAAAAGCGTATTGATATCAAAACCGACCGCACCGATTGTTATGGTATTAGCGGCAAGAATGCACATCAAAACTGCACCAAGCGCCGTAAAAAATATGCCCGGATAGAGGAAAAGCCAGCTTGGGCTGTGCATAAGCAGGAATTTTAAGTGTCTCCAGCCATCATGGAAGCTTCTAAGATGCGGTGCTCTGCTTCTTCCATCAGGAGAGAGAGTCGTAGGCACTTCTGTTATTTTAAGCTTATACAATGTAGCTTTTACTACCATCTCGCTCGCATACTCCATACCGATTGTCTGAAGTCCAAGCTTCATAATGGAATCTCTCTTGTACCCTCGAAGTCCGCAATGGAAATCCCTTATGTCACTCTTATAGAAAAGCCTTCCGATAAATGAAAGCACCGGATTGCCGATGTATCTGTGAAGCGGCGGCATCGCGCCTTTTGCAATACCTCCCTTGAAGCGGTTTCCCATTACAAGGTCATAGCCTTCACGGAGCTTGCTAAGAAACGGCATAAGATTAAGGAAATCGTAACTGTCATCTGCGTCTCCCATAATGACATACTCACCCTTTGCAGCTTCACATCCACCGATAAGTGCCGCTCCATAGCCTCTTTGTTCTATAGGGACAACTCTCGCTCCTGCCTTAACCGCTATCTCACGCGAACCGTCTGTGCTTCCGTTATCAGCAATAAGCACCTCACCGTTTACGTTATTTTCTCTCAAAAAATTCTGCGCCTTTTTTATACATGTTTCCAATGTCTCTGCCTCATTAAGACAAGGCATGAGAATTGTAAGTTCATACTCATAGGACATAACAATGTCTCCAATCTGTTTCTTATTACTTAGATATCAATAAAACAGCCACTATCAATCATGTGTCGGTTTTACCATTATCTTTTTTAGTTTCTGACAACTCTTATTTGTCTGTTTTCCACATTTGCAATTATTACTTATCATCCTGTGCATACGGACCGAAATCAAGCTCATAAGGGAAATGTGTCTTTCTCTTCTCAACAGGCGGCGGTGTCATATAGTCACCGTACATCTTAGTCAGAAGCTCCTCCAAATGATTAGGGAACGGCAATGTCGTATCCTCATAAGGAAGTTCCCTGAGAGGATATATGTCATCTACCGAAAAAGTGTTAGTATAAGGAAGCGGATCACAAAAATATGCAATCCTCTTTGTCTGCACATTCTCATAGCGTCTGTTCGCCTTCTCACGCTTCATGTACAGCCATTCCTTTGATATTCCGAGCCATTTCATCACATGATGTCCGGCTACACATGCCGCTGTCACAAGCTTGGCTGTAATTCCATGTACATACAGGTACGGTCTTTCAATGCTCCTCAGAATAAGAAGTTTTCCCCAGAACCAAGCTGTCCACATCTGCCACCAATATGCAAGCCTGCCATCAGCCGCATTGTCAAGTGCATACAAATCAAGAAAAATTCCCCAGTTGCAGTCCACATCCTTCATTGAGTATTCCCTGAATTTCGTACCTTTAAGCACCAGTCTTGTAGTCGCGAGCGGATAATTGATATCCGTCTCTGTATTGAGCACTTCATATTTGTTACCCATCTGCTCTGTCACAAGCTCCATAAAGCGCTCATAATCTTTTCGTGGCATTGAGATATCTATATCGTCATCCCATGGTATATATCCCTTATGGCGCAATGCACCTATTCCTGTTCCGGCATAGCCAAAATATGTCAGATTGTTCTCATCGCATATTCTCTTGAAATCCGTAAGAATCTCCATCTCAAGCTTTTGCAGATGCTTTAGCTGCTCCGGCTCATAAAACTTAGGCATAATATGCTCCCTTCATTTTTATTTCAATAATATTCGCAATCCACTTTCGCTTCCTGCCGCACATGATTAAGACACTCCGATGCTCCGGCGCCCGTTTAATTTAAAAGCTGTGCCTTCTCATACTGCTCCTCGACAAATTTTCTAGCCTCGGCAGCGTTCTCCGGCTTGGTATCTTCAAGCAGGCAATGCACGAATGGCTTATAAGTCTTGACAAAGCTCATAAGAAGCGGATAGTTTAACATTCCTCTTCCTGATATAACCGACTTGACTTCACCGTTCTCGACTACAAAATCCTTAAGATGCATACAGCATATATCATCGCCGCAAAGCTCAAATGCTGTTCGGATAATCTCATCCTGCTTCTCGTAGTTGCCTGCATAGATTACATTCACAGGGTCAAATATGAGCTGAAGGTTAGGCGAATCGATTGTATCAAGCACCTTTCTTGCACGCTCGAAACTGCATACGATATGCTTGTACACAGGCTCGATAGATATAATCACGCCCATCTTCTCTGCGTACTCTACAACAGGACGAAGCCCGTCTATGAATACATCAAGAGCCGCATCTGTGTGATTGTCAGGTGTGAATGAGTACTCTTCATTGACAGCACCTGTCTCAGTTCCAACCATTCCTGCACCTACAAGGCTTGCAAAGCGTATATGTGCCTTGTATGTATCCTGTGTTTTCTTAAGACTCTCCTTGTTAGGATTTGCAAGATTGAGATAACAGCCAAGCACTGACACATCGACATTGTTCTTGGCACAAAGCTCTCTTATATAGAAAGCAAGTCCCGGTGTCATAACTCCATTGTTGACCTTAAACTCCTTTACAGCCTTTGAAAGTGCAAGCTGTGTGCAGTGAAATCCCTGCTTATGAATATTCTCAAAAAGATTCTCAAGACTGCTATGCTCAACATCATGTCCTCTTACACCTATTCTCATAATCATATACCTCTCTTCGACTTATCTTCTAAGGCAAAATTGCCCTGACTTCTCTTCCCATGCATCAGTTATATTGCGGCAGCAAATATATGTATACATGGATATATTTACTGACTATGCACATATGCACACCCATTCAATCATTTGTTATTGCATATATAACGTGTCAGCATACCTAATATATTGTACCATCAATATATTTATATTTCAATCAGCAAATAAGGTGTTTATCTGCCGCTTCTTTTTATAACATCCTGTCAAAGCACTGGCTTTACTGAATTTATAACAATCTGCAGCTTCCTTTTGCCATTATACTCATTAATTGAAGGATAGTAGAGCACATTCACATATGTGCCATCAGCATATGCCTTCTCAAGCACATCGTCTATCGAGAACATTATCGCATCCATTATAATCTCTGAAACAATCTGTCTTCCTGTACTATCAATAAACTGTGCCTGCTTGGTAAATATAAGCTTGGTAAACTGCGATTCTTTTCCAATATGTGAAAGACTCTTTATCTTTAACATTCTGTCAGCAAACACAGGTTTTTCATTGCCCTTTCCGAACGGCTCAAGCACCGACAAATCGCCAATCACCTTCTCCGATATATATTCGAGGGGCATAGGCACGTCTATCCATATCTTCAGCGTCAAATCTTCCTGCGTCAAGCCACAATTTTCATTGAGTCTTCTTCTAAACTCATCCAGTTTATCAGGCTCAATCGACATTCCTGCTGCCATCGGATGACCGCCAAACTTGCTAAGGAGCTCCTTGCACTGTGACAGCTTTTCGAACATGTTGTAGCCTTCTATCGAACGCCCTGACCCCTTAAGACAGCCCTCACCATCAGCAAAGACTATCACTGGCTTGTTATACCGCTCTCTTATCCTGCCTGCAATTATTCCTACAATACTCTCATGGCATTCCGGAAGATATACGACAAGGACATTGTCATCCTTAAGCCGGCTGTTCTCTATCATATCAAATGCCTTATCAACACCCTGTCTTGTAAGCTCCTTGCGCTCCTCGTTGAGTGCTGACAGCTCTCCCGCAAGATGCTCTGCCTCGCCTTTTTGTGTTGCAAGAAGCATCTTTATTGCAAGCACTGCCGACTCTAATCTTCCGCTGGCATTAAGACATGGTCCAATCACAAAACCAATATGATATGAGTTTATATGCGCCCTGTCAAGCTTATTCAAATCTATCAACGCATTAAGCCCAAGATTGTCTGTTCTCTTTAATTTGTCAAGTCCAAGCCTTACAATAGTCCTGTTCTCTCCCTGAAGGTCAACCACATCACCGACAGTTGCAACAGCTGCAAATTCAAGGAAATCATAAATTTCGTCCTCAGGTCTTTTATAAAGCTCAAAAAGAGCCTGTATAAGCTTCATCGCAACTACCGCACCGCATATTTTCTTCCATGGATATGTACAGTCGGAACGTGCCGGATCAACAACAGCATCCGCAGGCGGAAGTATTTCCCTTTTTCCTTCCTGCACCTCTTCAAATGGTACTCCATGATGGTCTGTGACCACCACTGTCATCCCAAGTGACTTTGCATATTCTATCTGGTTATACGCAGCAATTCCATTGTCACAGGTTATTATAACCTGTCTTCCCTCCTCATAAGCTTCATCTATAAGTCTCTCATTTATGCCATATCCGTCTGTTACCCTGTGTGGTACAACATAGTCCACATCAGCGTCAAGTCTTTTCAAGCCGCTGTACAGAATATATATTGAATTTATTCCGTCTATATCATAGTCTCCAACTACTCTTATAGTCTTATTATTATCCACAGCATCCTTTACAATGCCCGCCGCCCTGTCCATATCCTTTAACAGCCATGGCGAATGAAGACTTGCCACATCTCCATTTAAGTACTCATCATACTGCTCTGGTGTAACTATATCGCGGTTTCTTATCACACGCGCCACAACCTGGTCTATATTATACTTCTCACCTATCGCCTTAAAATCGGCTTGTTTCGCATATACACGCCACTCTTCTTTCAAATCTTTTACCTCTTCACTTCATCATTCAATCAGCTCTCTTTTTCATTACAAAAGCAATTTCGATATTACTCATTTTTTTGCCATACGCTCTGCATTGTAATTCCTTTCATCAACTTTCCTTAAAGCTGATTGTCCGGTACGCTTGCGCGTCCTTTTATCGGCAATGTACATATTAACATAACGCATCACCTTCATCAACATATTAATCCTTCATATTTTTACGCAAAGAACCCCACCGCAATATGCGGCAGGGTTCAAAACAAAACACATTATGGAAATTGAGAAAAAGCTTATTAATTTATGCAATCTTCTTATCAACCTTTAATGTCATGCTCTTCTTGTAAGGTCTTACAAGGAGATATACGAAACCGGCGATAACAAGGAATGCAACTACTGTCCAGAATGAGAATGGTGTCTCACCTGTGAACAGACCTACTACATTGTTGATTACAAGTGATACAAGGTATGCAAGACCACACTGATAACCAACAGCAATCCAGAACCACTTTGGAGAGTTCATCTCTCTCTTGATGGCACCCATAGCTGCGAAGCAAGGTGCACACAGAAGGTTGAACGCAAGGAATGCATAACCGCTTGCAAGAGTGAATGTAGCTGCCATGTTAGCATACACAGAACCTTCACCAACACTGTAAAGGATACCCATTGTACCAACAATATTCTCCTTTGCAACAAGTCCTGTGATGGAAGCGACTGTTGCCTGCCAGTTGCCAAAGCCCTGTGGAACGAAAATCCAAGCGATTGCCTGACCAATCTTTCCAAGGATACTCATGTCAATCTCATCCTCAGAAAGCATTCTAAAGCCGTCCTCCGTGAATCCGAAGTAAGTTGTAAACCATACAATAATTGTTGAAAGAAGGATGATTGTTCCTGCCTTCTTGATGAATGACCAGCCACGTTCCCACATGCTTCTGAGTACAGTTCCGACTGTAGGCATATGGTATGCAGGAAGCTCCATAACGAAAGGAGCCGGGTCGCCTTCAAAAATCTTAGTCTTCTTTAAAATGATACCTGAACAAATTATTGCAAATATTCCAAGAAAGTAAGCTGATGGAGCTACCCAAGGAGCACCACCGAAGATTGCACCTGCAACCATTGCGATGAATGGAAGCTTAGCTCCGCAAGGAATGAATGTTGTTGTCATAATTGTCATCTTACGGTCTCTGTCATTCTCGATTGTACGTGAAGCCATGATACCTGGAACACCACAGCCTGAACCGATAAGCATAGGAATGAATGACTTACCTGAAAGACCGAACTTACGGAAAATTCTATCCATGATGAATGCGATACGTGCCATATATCCACATGACTCAAGGAATGCAAGGAATATAAAGAGTACAAGCATCTGAGGTACGAAACCGAGTACTGCACCGACACCGGCTACAATACCGTCAAGGATAAGTCCCTTTAACCAGTCTGCACAGCCGATTGCGTCAAGTCCCGACTCTAAAAGTGCCGGAATACCAGGAACCCATACGCCATAATCTGCAGGATCCGGCTCCTCATAGCCTGCTGCTGCAAGAACCTGTGCTGCTTCCTTTACGTCTGCGCCTGTAGCATCGAACTCTTCAACTTTGAGTGTCTCTTCATCCTCAACGCCGTATGTAAATGTGTACGAATCATCAAGTGAAGCAAGCGCCTCATCAACTGCTGCCCAAGCTGCTGCTGCATCATAATCATCAGCTTCGCTGTCAAGAGCATCAAGTACATCATCTGCGCCTACGCTCTCAAGATAACCGGATACAACATTCATAGCGTCAACATAAGGCTCATCGTCATCTGCATATGCGGAAGAACCGATTGCGAACAAATGCCAGCCATCGCCGAACACACCATCGTTTGCCCAGTCTGTAGCCCAAGTTCCGACTGTTGTTACAGATACATAATATACAATGAACATAACAACCGCAAATATTGGAAGTGCAAGCCATCTGTTAGTTACAACCTTATCAATCTTATCTGATGTTGTGAGCTTCTTATTCTTGTTCTTTGTAAGACATTCACCTATGATTGATGATATGTATACGTATCTCTCGTTTGTAATAATACTCTCTGTATCGTCATCAAGTTCATTCTCAAGAGCTGTAACCTCTGCTGATACATCAGGTACAGTCTGAAGTCTTGCACCAATCTTATCATCCTTCTCAAGAAGCTTGATTGCAAAAAATCTCTTCTGCTCCTCTGGAACCTGCGCTCCGAGCTTATCCTCTACAGCTGAGATTGCTGCCTCAACGCCAGGCTGGAACTCATGAACAATCTGTGTTGCTTTCTTACTCTTTGCAAGAGCTACAGCCTTATCAGCTGCCTCCTTGATTCCTGTTCCCTTAAGAGCAGATATAGCAACGACCTGACAACCTAACTTCTTAGAAAGCTTATCAAGATGAACTTTATCTCCTGTCTTTTCAAGAACATCAATCATATTTACAGCCATGATAACCGGGATACCAAGCTCAAGAAGCTGTGTTGAAAGATAAAGGTTTCTCTCGATATTAGTACCATCAATAATATTGATGATGGCATCCGGCTTCTCTGTGATGAGATAATTTCTTGCAACTACCTCCTCAAGTGTATATGGTGAAAGTGAATAGATACCTGGAAGGTCAGTGATGATGACATCCTTCTCTCCCTTTAATTTTCCTTCCTTCTTCTCGACTGTTACGCCCGGCCAGTTTCCTACGAACTGGTTAGAACCTGTCAGTGCATTGAACAATGTTGTTTTACCGCAGTTAGGGTTACCTGCTAAAGCAATTTTTATTGACATGCTAAGACTTCCTTTCCACTTATTTATAAGCTATTAACTCAGGCTGCATATTAATGGAGCTTTTATTTTCATGCTTTCCCCGAAGCTTTTCATAGCTCATATAATCTTCTTCATATTTTTACAGGTTGCAAAACCGATTAATTATTTTTCTGCCCTTAAGTTTCATCAAGCTACTTCTTATTATGTAATGCTATTTTTTGTTGCTCTATACTATTCAAAATTGCACATTGCTATTTTTTATTAGTCATTTCTAACTCATTGTCAAAAAATAAAGATTTATTCAACCTCTATCATCTGTGCATCTTCTTTTCTCAGAGAAAGCTCATATCCTCTTACAGTTACCTCAACCGGGTCACCTAAAGGTGCAACCTTTCTCACATAAATCTCAACGCCCTTGGTAATTCCCATATCCATGATACGTCTCTTTACCGGACCTTCGCCTGTAAGCTTCGTTGATCTGCTCTTTGTCACTACCGCAGACACACAGGGACT
>OGUD01000095.1_pt1 | contig 88940 bp, 93 predicted proteins | sample 1573671 | NCBI WGS metagenome assembly OGUD01 (sample SAMEA2582065, study PRJEB24529) | metagenome | biome: Human gut stool | place: China | collected 2011 | reverse complement strand
AAAACTGTTTTCATAACGTTTTGTGCCTGAGCAAAGCGAAAGGAATGGATATAAAAATGAAAAAGAAAATAGTAGCGTTGGCGCTTGCTGTGGCAACAGTATGTTCCTTGACAGCCTGCGGCGAAAAGAAGGAAAAACAAGAAGGAAAAGAGCTTGAGAAAATTACATTTGTGCTGGACTGGACGCCAAATACGAATCATACTGGCTTATATGTGGCAGAAGAAAAAGGATATTTTGAGGATGCAGGGCTGGATGTAGAGATTGTACAGCCACCGGAAGACGGTGCAAGTGCTTTGGTTGCATCCGGAAAAGCACAGTTTGGAATTGATTTTCAGGATTCTATTGCACCTGCTTTTGCAAGTGATGATCCGCTGCCTGTGACAGCAGTTGCCACTTTGATTCAGCACAATACATCAGGTATCATTTCCAGAAAAGGGGAGGGCATGGACCGGCCTAAGGGAATGGAAGGCAAAACATATGCGACTTGGGACATGGAAGTGGAGAAAGCAATGATTAAGAACGTGGTGGAAGCTGATGGTGGTGATTACAGCAAAATTAACATGATTCCGAGTAATGTGACGGACGAGGTGACTGCATTGAAATCCAAACAGGTAGATGCAATCTGGGTGTATTATGCATGGGGAGGAATTGCGACAGAAGTAAAAAATCTTCCTACAGACTATTTTGCTTTCAAAGATATCAATCCGGTATTTGACTATTATACACCGGTAATTGTTGCAAATAATGACTTTTTGGAAGAGAAACCAGACACTGCAAAAGCATTTTTGAGTGCAGTGAAGAAGGGATATGAAGATGCGATCGCAGACCCGAAAGAGGCGGCGGATATTTTGTGCGAGGCAGCGCCGGAACTTGATAAAGAGTTAGTGCTCGCAAGTCAGGAGTGGCTGGCAGATCAGTATAAAGCTGAAGTAGAGCAGTGGGGTTATATCGATCCGGCGAGATGGGATGCATTTTATAAATGGCTCGGAGATAATGAGTTGATTGAGCAGGAGATTCCGGCAGGATTTGGATTCTCTAACGATTATTTGGAAAAGTAGGATGAGCAGCATGATTCGATTGGAAACCAAACAAGTGTCAAAATCGTTTGATGGAAAGAAAGTGATTGAGGATATTTCCATCTCCTTACAGAAAAATGAGATCGTGAGTCTTCTCGGCGTCAGCGGCGCTGGAAAGACGACACTTTTTAATGTGATTTCAGGGTTGATGGAGCCGGATTCCGGGGAAGTTCTTTTAAACGGGAAGGAGATTACCGGGCAGGCGGGACATATCAGCTATATGCTGCAGAAAGATTTGCTTCTTCCATATAAAACGATTGAGGAAAATGTGGCGCTTCCGCTCATGATAGAGGGAGAGAAGAAAAAAGATGCCCTTGCAAAGGTGCGTCCGCAATTTGAACCATTTGGACTTGCGGGAACAGAAAAGAAATATCCAAGTCAGCTGTCCGGCGGAATGCGCCAACGCGCCGCACTGCTTCGGACTTATCTGTTTTCAGAAGGGGTGGCATTGTTAGATGAGCCGTTCAGTGCGCTGGATACGATTACGAAAAGTGCGATGCATAAATGGTATTTGGATATTATGAATCAGATTGAATTGTCTACTATTTTTATTACACACGATATTGACGAGGCAATTTTGCTGTCTGACCGTATTTTTTTGATGACAGGAAAACCGGGAAGGATTACAAAAGAGATTGTAATTCAGGAGAAAAAACCACGTGGCGGAGAGTTTAATCTGACGGAGGCATTTTTAAATTATAAAAGGGAGATCATTACCCAGTTAGGTGTGGAATAGGCAGATGTGATATGCTAGAATGAAAATAGAAACAATGCTATAACATATAGGAGGCACGCGTTATGAGTATGAAAGAGAAGATGCATACAGGAGAGCTTTATCTGCCAAATGATGAAGAGATTATGAATGAGCAGTTACAAAGACTGGAGAGGTTATATGATTTTAATGCGACACGTCCTTTAGAGCAGGAGAAGAGGACGGCGTTGCTAAAAGAGATGTTTGCGGAAATCGGTGAGGGCTGTTATATTGAACCGCCATTTCACTCTAACTTTGGTGGCGGACATGTACATTTTGGGAAAAATATTTATGCCAATTTCAATTTGACATTGGTCGATGACACTCATATTTATGTGGGCGATTATACAATGTTTGGTCCGAATGTCACAGTGGCTACGGCAGGGCATCCGATTCTGCCAGAGCTGCGCAGTCAGGGGTACCAATATAATGCGCCTGTTCATATAGGAAAGAATTGCTGGATTGGAGCAGGGGCGATTATCGTGCCGGGAATTACGATTGGAGATAATGTTGTGATTGGTGCGGGAAGCGTGGTGACAAAAGACATTCCGACCAATGTAGTGGCAGTCGGGGTGCCATGTGAGATACTTCGCAAAGTGAATGAACATGACAGAGAATATTATTTTAAAGACCGAAAGATTGTATGGTCTGAGGATTAAATGAATGACAAAACAGGAGGATGTTTCATATGGAATTAGTAAATCATGTAGAAATCCCTGAGATTGGGCTTGGCGTTTATAAGATGGAAGCGGGAGCTGAGATGAACGAAGCAATTGGAAATGCATATCAATATGGCTACAGATTATTTGACACAGCTCAGATGTATAAGAATGAGGAGGCATTGGGAGATGCGTTGAAAGAAAATCATATCCAAAGAGAGACTGTTTTTCTGAACAGTAAAGTGGATAATTGTAATCAGGGATATGAAAAGACCATCTCAAGTTTTCATGATTCTTTAAAAAGATTGCAAACAGATTACCTGGATTCTTTTTTGATACATTGGCCGGGATTGAATAAAGAGAGGACTTTGAGTACATGGAAGGCTTTGGAGGAACTATATAAGGCGGGGCTGATCCGGGCAATCGGTGTCTCAAATTTTGAGATCAGTCAGCTGGAGATTTTGTTAGAAAACTGTGAAATTCCTCCGATGATAAATCAAATCGAGCACACTCCTTTTTTGCATGATGAACAGTTGAATTCTTTTTGTAAAAAGAATAAAATTCAAATTATGGCATGGGGACCATTGCTTCGTGGAAAAATGGAGGATGCTGGAATTAAAGAAATAGCCAGCCGCTACGCAAAAAGTCCGGCTCAATTATTGCTTCGATGGAATATTCAACAGGGAATTATTCCGATTCCAAAAACGAAAAACAGTTCAAGGCTGATAGAAAATATTTCGGTATTTGATTTTCAAATTGAGCCGGAAGATATGGCAAAATTAAATGCAATGAATGAAAATATCAGAACAAGCTATAATCCGTTGGAATATGATTTTTAATTGCGGATATGTTCATTTTCAAGTTGCATTCGTTTCAGTTCAGGCAGTATGAGATAGAGCATTACGATAAAACACAAGCTTCCGCCGATAATGTTTGAGACCGGTTCGGCGAGGAAAACTCCATCAGAGCCTATATGAAGCGCATATGGAAACAGGTAAGTCAGTGGTATCACGATCAACACTTTTCGAAGAAGTGAAAAGAAAATTGCCTGCTTCTTTTTGTTGAGTGATTTGAAAACGGTCTGTCCGATATACTGTAGATCCATAAAGATGAATGCAGCGAAATATGTTTTTAGGGCAGAGATGGTATGGCTTGCCAATGATTGATCAGAGCTGAAGATGCTGATAAGAAATCTTGGAGCGAACAGGATAACACTCCAGGCAATCCCGGTATACAAAAGAACCAAAAATGCCATTTCAATACCACATTTTTTAACTTTTTCCGATCGTTTGGCTCCGTAATTATAACTTAAAATAGGGGAGGAACCTTCCGTAATTGCATAGATGGGGGTCTCCACTATTTGGCGAATGCTGGATATAATTGTCATGACGGATATATATACATCACCTCCGAGGTGTGCCAAAACGCTGTTGCAGCAGATTGTCACAAGACTATTTGTGAGCTGCATAATAAATCCCGCGCTTCCAAGGCTCACAATGTCCTTGATATCAGCAATGCAGGAGTGCATTTTGCGGAGTGAAAAAAGCCGGACTTTGATCTCGGCGCGGCGTTTTAAAAAATAAAGCACAAATGCGGCAGATGCAACCTGAGAGATGACGGTTGCAATTGCGGCTCCCGGAACACCGAAGTGAAATACAAAGATAAAAATTGGGTCTAAAATAATGTTTGCAACAGCTCCGATTGTAACGGAATACATACCGGCAGCAGCATACCCCTGAGCGTTGATAAATGGATTCATCCCTGTAGTGATCATAGATGGAAGTGTTCCAATCAGATAGATCATCAGATATGGATAGGCATATTTTAGCGCATCTTTGGAGGCACCGAATAATAAGAGAAGAGGATTTGCAAAGAGCATGCCGACAAGCATCAGGATCAAAGAACAGCCACAGAGCAGCGTGAAAGAAATTCCCATGATTTGTCTGGCGTGTTCGACATCTTTTTTCCCTCTGCAGATTGAAAAAATCGGTGCGCCACCAGTGCCAAGCAGATTGGCAAAGGCGGTGACTATTACAATAATCGGAAAACATAGACCGACAGCCCCAAGGGCGGTAGTCCCAATATCTGGAATACGAGCGATATAGATGCGGTCCACAATGTTGTATAACAGTGCTAATAATTGAGCAATCAGCATCGGGAAAGCCGCATTTAAAAGATTACTTGTTGTGTTTCCATTTTCAAAATCAATTCGTTTCATCTGTACGTTTCCCCCTTGTGTTTTTCAGTGATATATAATATATAAATTTATTATAATATACCCTAAAATATATGGTATAATTTTCTAAACCGAAAGTCAATCATTCAGAAAAGAGGAGTACGATATGGAGAATCAAAAACAGCGTGTTTATGACGCACTAGAGCAACTGAAAATAAAATATGAGGTCGTGGAGCATGAACCGGTACATACAATGGAGGATATGGATCGATTGGGGTTGCCACAAAAAGGTACATTGTGTAAAAATCTCTTTTTAAGAGATGCAAAAGGGAAACGACACTTTCTCGTAACCTGTGATGAGAAGAAGACCGTGGGTTTAAAGACGTTAGGAAGACAGTTGGGGGCAGGAAATTTAAGCTTTGCTTCGGAAGACCGTTTGGAAAAATATCTAGGGTTAAAACAGGGAAGTGTATCACCGTTTGGATTGATGAATGACACAGAACATGCAGTGGAATTTTTTATTGACAAGGATTTGAGCCGATGTAAGAGTCTTGGAATCCATCCGTTAGAAAATACAGCAACCGTATTTTTATCATTCAAAGATTTAGATAAGTTTTTGTGGAATTTGGATGTGGATGCTATGAAGATTAAGCTATAGAACAGTATGAATATAACAAGTTCAATCGGTTTTGGGACGCTTTGAATGCAATCTAGATGAAAAGGTGTTTAAGAAAAAAGGCCGGAGGCTTAGGTGCTTCCGGCTTTAGTTTACATCTATGACGGTCAGTTCGTCATTAAAATGGTCACTGTAATGCAGTTGATAATCGTCTGTAATAAAGACAGCCTGTACATCCGGCAGGCTGTTGATCAGTTCCATGCCTTTTTCTAATCCAAGTGCAAAGCAAGTTGTGCTCAGACCGTCACCGTCTACGGATTTGTCTGAAATAATCGTGACAGAGATTAAAGAATTATCGTAAGGATATCCGGTCTTTGGATTTAAAATATGATGATAAAAATTTCCATCTTTTTCAAAATAGCGTTCGTAGATACCAGAAGAAACGACAGATTTGTCGTTTATCTCTAAAGCTGCAATTGTCTCGCTGCGTTCGGCAAATGGTTTTTGAATGCCAATGTGAAATGGTGATCCATCTGGTTTTTTGCCGATGCAGAGTGTGTTACCGCCAAGGTCAATAATGGCGCTTTTAACCCCTTTGGAGATCAAAAACTCTTTTATCTGATCTGTGATATATCCTTTGGCAATTGCTCCGAAATCAAGTCCCATGCCATCTTTTGCAAATCGGATTTGGTCTCCTTCCAGTGTAACATTTTCATAATTTACCAAAGGAAGCGCATTTTTCAAAGCGGCATCATCCGGAACGATTTTCTCATCTGAAACAAAATCCCACATAGAAGAGATCGGTTCGATGGTAATATCGAATCCGCCACCCGAAAGACGGGAATAATAAAGTCCTTTTGAGACTAAATCTGCAAAATCTGAGGATACTGTAAATGCCCCGTCGTTTTGTGGTAAAGTCTTGTGATTCAGCTTGTAAAGCTCGCTGCTTTCTTTCGTACGGCTGAAGATATTCTCATATTTATCGCAGATTGCAAGTGCATCGTCCAACAGTGTCTCATCTTTTGAATCATAGATTTTTAAGGTGACGACAGTGTTGAGTTTAAATGCAGTTTTAGAAATTGGCTCCGTGCTGTCGGCTTGATCTGGATGGATAAGCACGAAGATAAGAATCAGGAAAAAAATGCAGGCAACACAAAAGGTCAGAATTCTTTTTTTAGTCTGTTCCATAAATATAATAGTCCTCCTTGTCAGTGAGTTTATTATAAGCGTTTCAAAAAGAACTTGCAATGAAAAGTTCTTTTGAAATTTATATTGAAAAAGAGTATATGCTTGGATATACTGAAAAGAAAAAGGGGGCAGTGATTATGAGAGCAATGCATCCGGTAAAGGTGTTTTCAACAGACAATGCGATTAGTGCTGAGATGGCAGCAGGTCTGTTGCAGAAAGAGGAAATCCCGTGCTATATAAAGGATTTGGAGACGGGAGATTATCTGAGTATCTATATGGGATATTCTGTATTTGGAAAAGAGATTTATGTAGATGAAGAGGACTATGAACGGGCAAAAAGACTGCTGGATTCGGTCACCCCTGACAAATCCAATGTTGAGGAGGATTTAAAGGTAAAGAAAGCCAGGACGCCGAGAATCGCAGCGTGGTTTGCTTTGGTTATCATAGTGGTGCCGATTATTATTGCCTTGATTAATAGTGTGTGGAATTAAGTGGATGCAGGAGCGAAAGCTCCTGCATTTTTATGTGGTTTCGCAGCCATTTTTTGTAGATATTTGTGAATATGGGTTGACAGATGCGCACTCTGTGCATATACTGTGTATATAAATATAAACAGTATATGCACAGGAATAAACAAGGAGGAGTGGAGATGGAAGCATTACTACATGTGAATCATTTGGAAAAGAATCTGGATGAATTTGTGTTAAAAGATGTGAATCTGACGTTGCAGCCGGGATATATTATGGGATTGATTGGTGTGAATGGCACAGGAAAGACAACACTGATACAGACAATTTTAAATTTGTATAAGAAAGACGCGGGAGATGTTTATGTTAACGGCTATTCAATGGAGGAACAAGAGCGGGAAGCGAAGGATCAGATTGGATTTGTGCTTGATAAAAATGTGTTTGAGGAATCATTGAGTGTGTGGAAGAATGCAAAGCTTTTTGGAAAGTTATATTCTAGATTTGATGAAGAAGTTTTTCGAGAATGCTGCGAACGATTTCAGGTGCCGCTGAATCAGAAGGTTGGAAAACTGTCGACAGGATATCAGGTGCGGTTTCAGCTTGCATTTGCACTTTCTCATGATGCGAAACTTTTTATTCTGGATGAGCCTGCATCAGGATTGGACCCATTATTTCGAAAAGAATTGATGAGATATCTGCAGGAAATTGTGGAAGATGGAACGAGAAGCGTACTTATGTCCACGCATATCACAGAAGATTTGGATCGCATCGGAGATTATATATTGCTGATGAAAGATGGACGGATTGTATGGGACTTACAAATAGAAGAAGTGCGGGAGCGTTATCTGATCGTCTATGGCACAAAAGAAGAGGTAGAACAGTTTCGGCAAGGAAAAGTGATCTACAGGTCTTTTGGAGAATACAAAAATTATGCATTTATCAAAAAAGATACGAATATCGATTATGGAAGATATAGAACAAAGCAGCCGTCACTGGAAGAAGTGATGTACTGCTTGGAGAAGGGAGGATACGAAGATGTATAGAGTGATGATGATGGTGATGCTGAAAGATATGTGGAGATATGTGAAGAAAGAGAAATTTTCTCTGCTTTGGTATATGCTAATAGTAGCCATTGCTTTTCAAAACATGGCTGTGCTTTTGGGAATAGAGACAGTACAAGTCATTAGCATAAATCTACAAATGGCAGATTTGAAAAAAATGATTTTAGTCTGTGCAGCTTTTTTTCTTATATGTATTGTTCAACTGATGCGTGGCATTCCACTTCGTATTTGTAAAGCAATGTATCTATGCCCGGCAGGAGAAAAAGAGAAGGAACGATATTTATTCGGAATGCTTGTTGTGAAAGTTGTCGTCGGAATGATTTTTATTGGAGTATCTTTAAAATGTTTGGTAGGAGTCGCATTTTGGGGCGGAGATATCATGTTTATGGTTATAATGTATGGACTTTGTTTTTTTACGCTGTTAAATGTGAGTCTGACTTTTCGAATGGGTGATACCGGGGAGCGAAGAGTCGATGAAAATGGATATGTGATTCAGACAAAGACAGAGATTGTCGTAAAGGTATACTGGACGTGTACACTTCTGGTACAGTGGGTCATTCTCTTTGCGGACACGGTTATCTCAATGACTCCTCTGGTGAGAGGAATCATTTGGGGAGTTTGTTTTTTGATAAATTTGTTTTTTGTCGTGGTGTATGTGGGAGCCTTTTTGAAGGAGATCCTTTTATATGAAAATGTCTATTGTCAGAGATCAAAAAGAGATGATGTGCAGTATGATATTTGTTAATAACGAGAGGAGGAACAGACTTGGAAATTATCATACGGGAAAATGACAGTTTGCCAATCTATGAACAGATTGTGAGGGAAGTAAAAAAGGCGATTATTAAAAAAGAGATTATGCCGGGGGATATGATGCCGTCCATCCGAGCGCTTGCCAGAGAGCTGGAGATTAGTGTTATCACAACAAAACGTGCATATGAGGAGCTTGAAAAAGAGCAATTAATCTATTCGGTGGCGGGAAAAGGATTTTATGTAAAAGCGAGAAACAGAGAATTGCTGAAAGAAGATCAGATCCGCCAGATAGAAGAAAAGATGATGGATGTGGTGGAACAGGCAAAGGAGATGGGAGTGTCTCTTCGGGAGCTGAAAAAAATGTTGGAAATGTTTTATGTGGGAGGGCGATAGTATGTCTGGAGTATTACAATGTGAGCATGTGGCGCGGTTGTATCAGGGATTTGCATTAAAACCAATGTCATTTGAGATTGAAAAAGGATATCTGACAGGACTTGTGGGTGTAAATGGAGCGGGGAAATCTACGCTTTTGAATATTCTGGCAGGTATTGATGACAGGTATCAGGGAGAGGTCATCATTGCCGGAAAAAATCTGCGGACCGAATATGAGGAAGCAAAGCAGAAGGTGGCGCTGGTATCCGAGAAGCTTTCATATTTTATGGATAAGACACCTTTGGAAAATGGAGAATTGCTTGGAGTTTATTTTGAACGGTGGAGTATGGAGGAGCTGTATCTTTGGCTGGACCGGCTGGAAGTACCGAAAGGACAGCCGATTTATCAGCTTTCTAAAGGAATGTATATGAAATATCAACTCGCCTTTGCAATGTCTTATCAGCCGGAGTTTTTGCTGCTGGATGAGCCGACGGCAGGATTCGACCCGGTATTTCGAAAGGATTTCATCGGAATCATACAGGATATCAGAGATCGGGAAATCGGTGTGCTGATGTCCACTCATATTATCAGTGATATTGATCAGATTGCAGACTATGTAATGCTTATTGATGATGGAGAGTTAAAGTTCTCCAAGACAAGAGAGGAGCTTGGAAATCATTCTATACAGGAACTGATAGGACAATATGGACATAAGAAAGCGACAGTCAGAGATCTTTTGAGGAGGGAATGAGATGAAAGAAATGTATCGAAGAGAGAAGCGGAGAATACGATTTGAAAGATGGAGTTGGATTACCATCACGTGGATTCTGTATCTTATAAAATTACAAGGACAAGTACCTTCATTTTATTCGCAACATTATGAGGAAAGAACAAATATGATATTGGATTTTGATGCAAGCATATTGATTTTTTTAGGATTCTTTCTTCTGTTATCTGTAAACGATACTCTCTTTTTTATACGAGAGCAGGGAAAGAAAGTTTATTTGTTAGAAAAATATGCAATTGTACCGATGCGTAAGAAGAAATTATATGAAGTGCGGGTGAGATTGTTTTTAGAGACTATTCTTTATTTTATAATCGGTGCAAGTTGCATTTACGCAATCATGACAATTGCTAATGACTGTATATTTTCTCCTGCGGTTCTTTGTTTCGGTGCGATTAAGGTTCTTTGCGGCTGGATGATTATGATGATTTTGTTTATTGTGTTTTTGGATTTGTATCAGGAACACCAGTTTCGAAAAAAATAGAGGAACGGAATCTTTCGGAATTCTTAAGATTTTCATGGCGGGAAACTTAAACTTTCTAAGCTACAATACAATTAAATCAAATGAAGTAACGAAAGGATGAGTATTATGATTATGCAAAAGAAAGGATTATTATTATTTTTATGTTCCCTGATTCCAGGAGCGGGAGAGTTATATATGGGATTTAAGAAACGCGGTGTCAGTATGATGGCAATCTTTTGGGGAATTGTCGCACTGGCATGTGTATCGGGATTAGAATGGTTTGCACTGGCGCTTCCGGTTGTCTGGGCATATAGTTTTTTCCAGATACACAATTTGAAATCTTTGCCGGAAGAAGTGTTCTACTTGCAAAAAGATGAATATGCATTTCACTTTGGCTATGTCTTGGAACACAAACGAGAAATGCTGAAAAAGTATCGGGTAGTGATTGCAGCAGTATGTATTTTACTTGGAGGTTCGGTGTTGTTCCATACTTTTGGAGATATTTTATATTATTTACTTCCGATGCATTTGGCGGATTCATTTGCTATGGTAAGTGGAATGATAAAAAATGCAGTTGTGGCGGTTGTCTTTTTAGGCGGTGGTATTTACCTTGCCGTAAACAAAGAGAAATGGCAGGATTTTTTTGAAAAAGAAAATTAAGAAAAATTGCGGGCGATAGGAAACTTTCGTCCGTATTTTTATGCACTTCAAAGGTGGAAAAAGGTGAGATTTTGGGATATACTGTAACAAAATGCAAGTGGAAGGGAAAGTAGAGCAGATATGAGTAAAAAAATTACAGTTGCAGGAATTGGTGGAGTTGGAGGATATCTTGCAGGAATATTGGCGGATACCTATGATGAAGTTTCATTTATTGCGAGAGGTGAACGAAAGAAAAGTCTCGAAGAGAATGGGCTTGTTATATTGGAAAAGGAATTGTTGTGGATTCTTTGATTTATATCTTATCCTATACGAAAGAGGATTTTTCAGTAGTGCAGAAAGAGAATTTTGCCGATATTAAGATTGGAATTTCCAATGCGAATGAGAGGGAGAAAAAGGCAGTAGAAGACGTATACCAGTTGCTGAGAGGGGCGAAGGTGGACTGCGTTGCTGCGGAAGATATTGAGGCAGAGATTTGGAGAAAATACATATTTAACTGTGCGTACAATGTGCTAACCGCTCATTATCGGCAAAATGTCGGAGAACTTCGTGCAGATGCAAAGAAGCGGGAAGAGTTTCGCCGATTATTGCAGGAGGCTTATGAAGTCGGGAAGGCAAAAGGAGTGCATCTGGAGGAAGAAGATATAGTAAGGCACCAGAATCGATTTGAAAATAAACTTGCAGATGATGCGACAAGTTCACTGCAAAGAGATGTGGAGGATGGGAAGCACAATACAGAGCTTGAGACATTTTGCGATACATTGTCCGTGTGGGGAGAGAGCTTGGGGTAGATGTTTCGCTCACAGAGAAATTTTACAGGATGGATTCGTGAGTGCGTATTTTTGAAAGGACTGAGTAAAAAGAAAGGGAAAGCTGCTCCAGTGGCGCAAGCTTCCCCAAATGTAACTTAGATAATTTTTGTTGTCCATTTTGTGCAGTCCCAAACTTCATTTACGACGTCGCAGTAAAATTCCGGTTCGTGACAGATGAGAAGGACACTGCCTTTGTATTCCAGTAAGGCGCGTTTTAATTCGTCTTTGGCATCTACGTCGAGATGGTTGGTTGGCTCATCTAAAAGCAGGATATTTGTCTCGCGGTTGATCAATTTGCAGAGACGCACTTTTGCCTGTTCACCACCGCTTAACACACGCACCTGACTTTCGATATGTTTTGTCGTCAGACCACACTTGGCAAGGGCGGAACGTACTTCATACTGAGTATAGGAAGGGAATTCCTGCCAAATCTCTTCGATACAGGTTGTTTTGTTGTCTGGTGCAGATTCTTGTTCGAAATATCCAATCTGCAGATTTTCACCCAGTTCGACGGAACCGCTCAGTGGTTTGATCAGGCCTAAGATACTTTTTAATAAGGTTGTTTTTCCGATTCCGTTTGCGCCGACCAATGCAATTTTATGTCCGCGTTCCATAGATAAAGTCAGAGGTTTGGAAAGTGGTTCGTTGTATCCAATGACTAAATCTTTTGTCTCGAAGATATATTTTCCAGGAGTCCGTCCCTGTTTGAAATGAAATTCCGGCTTTGGACGTTCTGCCGCAAGTTCAATGACATCCATTTTATCCAGTTTTTTCTGGCGGGACATCGCCATATTTCTTGTGGAAACACGAGCTTTATTTCTGGCAACAAAGTCTTTCAGCTCACTGATTTCCTGCTGTTGGCGTTTGTAGGCCGCTTCAAGCTGGGCTTTCTTTACGGCATACACTTCCTGAAAATGATCATAATCTCCAACATAGCGGTTCAATTCCTGATTCTCCATGTGGTAGATGATGTTGATAACTTCGTTCAGGAATGGGATGTCATGAGAAATCAGGATAAATGCATTCTCGTAGTCAATCAGATAACGTTTCAACCATGCGATGTGTTCTTCATCCAGATAGTTTGTCGGTTCATCTAAAAGCAGGATGTCCGGTTTTTCCAAAAGTAGTTTGGCAAGCAGTACTTTTGTGCGCTGACCGCCACTTAAATCGGTTACGTCTTTCTCAAGACCGATATCCAAAAGACCGAGTGCGCGGGCAACTTCCTCCACCTTTGCATCAATGACATAAAAATCATGCAGCGTGAGTGTGTCCTGAATTGTTCCCAGTTCTTCCATGAGCGTCATCATCTCTTCTTCGTCTGCATCTCCCAGAGAGTCACAGATGGTATTCATTTTTTCTTCCAGTTCAAATAAATATGCAAATGCAGATTTTAGAACGTCCTGAATGGTCATCCCTTTTTCCAATACAGTGTGCTGATCGAGATATCCGACGCGGACATTTTTTGCCCATTCGATCTTGCCCTCGTCAGGCTGTAGTTTTCCGGTTACAATATTTAAAAATGTGGACTTTCCTTCACCGTTTGCTCCGACCAGACCGATATGCTCGCCCTTTAAAAGACGAAACGAGACGTCGCCGAAGATGGCACGGTCACCAAATCCATGTGATAAATGTTCGACATTTAAAATACTCATTTCGAAACTCCTTATTGTTGATAATTTAATTGATGTATATTGTCAATTAAAATTATTTTACACGATAAATAGAGTTTTGTCATCAAACTTCTGCTAAAGAACATCTTTTACAATGCGGAGAATGTTTTTTGACCAGATTTTTTCCAGTTGCCGTTCGGTGAATCCTCTCTTTTGCAATTCTGCGTATAGACGGTCAATCTGACCGATATCTGTCAGTTCTAATTTGCCGTCATCAAATCCATCGAAATCAGTTCCGATTGCCACCGAATCTTCTCCGCCGATATAAAACAGATGGAGAGCGTGTTCTGCCAGAGCTGAAACGGATGCGTGTCCGGCTGGGTTTACAAAATATGGATAAAAATTCAATCCGATTACGCCTCCTTTTTCTGCCAGTGCACGAATCATGTCGTCAGTCAGATTTCTCGGGTGCTCACAGAGTGCTCTTGCATTGGAGTGGGAGGCGACAATAGGTTTGGAGCTGGTGCTTAGCACATCCCAAAAGCCACCGTCTGATAAATGTGACACATCGATTAACATTCCGAGGGAATTCATTTGCTCAACTACCTCAAAGCCAAATGGTTTCAATCCTTTCTGCATGATTTTGCGGTCTTTACTGTTTGGAGAGCCAATGCAGTTTTCTTCGTTCCAAAGGAGCGTAACCAAACGGACTCCTTCCTGATAGAGCGTGTGTAAGCGATTCATTTGGCTATCCAAAATACCGCCTTCCTCGATCGTCAGAAAAGCGGAAAGTTTTCCCTGCGCCTGATTTTTGTCAAATTCCAGAAAATTTCGTGCGATTGCGATTGCGTCTTTGTTTTGAACAACTTCTTGCTTTATGCGTGTAAGCATTTGCATAGCATAGTCATAGCCTTTCGTATAACGACCATTTCCCTCAAATTGCTTTAGATAAATGAAACAGGCAAAAAACTGGGCAGTACTCTTGGCTCGTTTCAATTTTTGTAAATCTACACAAAACGGATTATATTTTAATGTAGTCCCGTTTGTCTCCATCAATTTCCAAATGGTGTCACAGTGCATATCAATCAAATTCATATTTTTTTACTCCTTGCATAATCTGTATTGTTATAGTCTACTCTATTATAAAAAGGATGTATATATGAAATCAAAAATTGGAATTGTTATTTGTGGGTTGATGGGGGAAAAGCAGTTTGTGAGTGACGCCTATATAAAGGCGGTGAAGTCGGCAGGAGGTCTCCCGATTATTCTGCCGCTTGTCAAATCAAATGAAGTGATTGCGGACTATGTGAAACTGTGCAGCGGTTTTCTGTTTTGCGGGGGCGGTGACATTACGCCGCTGCTTTTTGGAGAAGAGCCGGCACGTGGAATCGGGGAGACGGACATTGCGTTGGATCTGTTTCAGATTCGACTTATGAAATCGATTCTTAAGAGCAAAAAGCCCGTGCTTGCCATCTGTCGTGGCATGCAGATTTTAAATGTAGCTTGCCATGGTACGATCTGTCAGGATATAGAACTTCGAAAAGAACCTTCAATCAACCATATGCAGACAAGCATTTCGCGAAAGGATATCAGCCATAAAGTGAATACTGTTGCTGGCAGCAGGCTGCACCGGATTATCGGAGAGTTTGCCTACACAAACAGTTTTCACCATCAGGTAATCGAGGAGGTGGGGGAAGCGCTGCAAGTTACCGGAAGAACGGCAGACGGTGTGATTGAGGCAATCGAAATGCCATCGCACCCCTTTGTGTTAGGGGTACAATGGCATCCGGAAAGCATGTATGAAATTTCATCAGACATGCGCTATCTTTTTCGCGCATTTATGCATTTTGCGGAAAAATAAATTCGCAATCTTAGTACATCATACTATTTAATACAGATGGATCAAATAGTAAGGAGAAAATGATGATAAAAAAGCCGACAACCAAAAATGCCCCGGATATCAAGAGCAGTACGACCAGTTTCATCCGTTCTTCTTTCGCAAACAGGCTGTTTTTTGCATGTTTTGTCCCTTTGTGAATCAGATAATTTCCGATTGTGAGTAAAAGTGGAATAGCAGCTCCGTACATCACATACATTCCAATCGAGATCAAAGGGATTCCATTGTCTGTCATGGTCGACATTTGGCTTTGGAACATCTCATTTGAGTACATGGATTTCATTGCGAAAATACTAAGCAGCGGCATAGCATTGTTGATTGCATGAAACAGCGCTCCGTAAATCATATTGTCGGTCTCATATACAATGTAGCCGAGCATAATGCCAAGCAGTGCCGTCGGAACAAATCTCCAAATATTTCCGTGAAATGCACCGAAAATCAAGCCTGTGACAACGATGGCGATCCATTTGTTTTTTCCATTGTCAAAGCTGTGCATTACAACACCGCGAAATACGGCTTCTTCACAAATTGCAGGTGAGATGGACACAATCACAAAAGAAATTATAAATGTCAAACTTGCAAATTCCATTCCAAGACCCTGACTGACACCGATCACTTCTTCAGGGAAAAAGTATGCGATGATCATGGTGATGATCATAATTGCAAGAAATGATCCAATCCAAAGTAAAATCGTCCCAAAAACAGCCGAAAGTTTTGGCTTGTGAATTGGAAAGACTTGTTTGAAATCACCTCTGACAACAGCAGTAAGAGCGACCGCAAGTACAAGCAGAAGTATTTCGTTTAGCAAAGTACCGTAAAGTCCAAGATTTGCGCCTAAGATTGGACTTACGAAAAATACACAGACAGCTGACAAGATCAGCATGATGATTCCGTGATACACTTTCAGTGTTTTTCTGTTTTCTTCCATATAAAAAATATCCTTCCTAAATTATTTTACTCTCATTATAGCATATTATCTTTCAATACTGACATACTAAACTTGGAAACTTATTATAAATTTTTCATTATGAGGAGGAACCCATTATGTCTGATATTTCTATTTTAGATTTACAGAATCTCCGTCATCTAATCGGCGGGTATGAAACGACACACTGCAAAATGACTGATTATGCAAATCAGGCGCAGGATGCTGAGATTAAAAAACTTTTTCAGGATGCAGCGGATTCTGCAATGAAAAATAAACAAGATCTGATGAAATTTTTGTAAGAGGGAGGAAGTAGAATGAACGAGAAAACAATGGTATCGGATGCACTTGTCGGTGTAAACGGAGAGTTGAAAATGTTTGGAGAGATGATTCCGCAGACAGAGAACAAAGAGTTAAAACAATGCCTGAAACAGATTCGAAGCGAATGTGAAATGTCACAGGAAAAACTATATCAGGTGGCGCGTGAAAAGAGTTATTATGTTCCTGCCGCGAAGGCAACACGTGAAGAAATCGATCATGTAAAAAATATTTTGACACAACCATCTATGAAATAACATTGGTATGAATTTCAGGCATCGTAAAGCAACATTCCACGGTGCCTGAAATAAAAAAATAATCCCGTTCTTTTGGAGGCTTGGAAGGATGAAGAATACATTAAAAAAATCAGAAATATTTGGTGCGATATTTGTTATGGTGTTTGGGACGTTAATGCACTTTTTTTATGATTGGTCCGGGAAGAATCCTGTAGTTGCTTTGTTTGCTCCGTACAACGAATCTACTTGGGAACACTTGAAGCTATTGTTTTTCCCTGTTTTGATTTATTCGGTTTTCCAATATGCGTATATCGGGAAACAATATTCGGGCTATCTTACAGGAAGACTTGCAGGAATCGTAAGTGGTGCATTGACAATTGTAATCATTTTCTACACATATATGGCGGTTTTCAAACATCCAATTCTTTGGATTGATGTTACACTTTTTTATCTTAGTGTGATCGTTTGTTATCGGATTGCTTACTCAATTACGCTGCAAGAAAAAATACCAAGAGCAGCAGAAATATTGTCTGGGATTTGCCTGATTGGTATTATGTTGTTGTTTTTTTGTATTTCTGGTTCGTGGGTTAATTTTTGAAAAAATAGACATTTGCTTAATATTTTTATTGCGCCAATGCGTTAAAGTGTGATAGTATGTAGAAGATACGAATGTATCAAATACATATTTGAGAGGTTATTATGGATAAAAGAGAGAAATTTACAAGCAAGCTTGGCTTTGTTATGGCTTGTATCGGTTCAGCAATTGGACTTGGTAACATATGGATGTTTCCATATCGGTTGGGCGCCTACGGAGGAGCAGCATTTTTGATTCCGTATTTTATCTTTGTATTCATTTTGGGAACAACGGGATTGATTACAGAGTTCGCATTTGGACGACATTTTAGTGGCGGATCGATGACCGGTATTATGACCGTGTTCAAAGAAAAGAAACTAAAAGGCGGGAAATTTGTTGGTATGCTTCCAGCGATTGGACTGCTTGGAATCTTTATGTTTTACAATATTGTTGTGGGATGGATTCTAAAATATTTTGTTTTAAGCGGAACTGGGAAATTAAAGACAATCGATAAAGATACATATTTCAATCAGTTTGCAGGTTCTTCGGCATCTATTCCGTGGGATGCGATTGCGATTGTACTTACGGTAGTGGTAATCTGTGCGGGAGTAATCAAAGGGATCGAGAGAGTCAGCAAGATTATTATGCCAGCGCTGTTTGTGATCTTTATATTACTTGCGATTCGATCTTTATCGCTTCCGGGATCTATGGAAGGGGTAAAATTTTTACTGCAGCCGAAATGGCATCATTTGTTGGAGGTAGATACATGGGTTATGGCACTTGGACAGGCATTTTTTACGGTATCGCTTAATGGATGTGGAATGGTCGTATATGGAAGCTACCTGAAAAAAGATTATAATATTCCCAAACTTGCGATCAGTACAGCAGTGCTTGACACATTGGCAGCAGTGCTTGCGTCGTTTGTGATCATGCCGGCAGTATTTGCATTTGGTTTGGATGTCAATGCGGGACCTCCGCTTCTGTTTATGACGATGCCAATCATCTTTGATAAGATGCCGGGAGGAACGATTATTGCGATTGTATTCTTCTTAAGTTTGTTCTTTGCAGCAATTTCTTCTTCCATCAATATGCTGGAAGGTGTTGTGGAGGCAATTATATCAAACACAAAATTAACGCGTGTAAAAGCGGTCATTCTTGTTGGTGTAGTGACATTTGTACTGTCGATTCCATTAAACTTAAGCATGACAACATTTGACAATTTTACAAACTTGATTACAGTAGTTGTCTCACCGGTCATGGCGTTGCTGGTATTGATTGTATTCTATTATCTCTATGATGCGAAGAAAGCGCTTGCGGGAATCAACGAAGGTGCAGAAAAGCCGCTTGGCAATACATTTTTATACTTTGCAAAATATGTGTTTACGATTGTGACGATTTTGGTTGTTGTTCTTGGAATTGCATATGGAGGAATTGGGTAAACATTCGATTTTTCCAGAAAAAAGAAAATGCGGGTTGTAATAAAAAATTACAATCTGTATTTTTTTGTAGTATTTATGGAAAAAGCTTGACTGTGCCCTAAGGGAACATGATATAAAAAAGATAGAAATAGCATAAAGGAGGTGGGGAAGATGCGAATAAAAGAAGTCGAAGATTTGACGGGACTTACAAGAAAAGCGATTCGCTATTATGAAGAGAATGGACTGATTCAGACTGTCAAGGGGGCAAATGGATATAAAGAGTATGATGAGGAGACTGTAAAATGTCTTTTGGAGATTAAAAAATTACGTCTTTTGGATTTTTCCGTAAGCGACATTGCAGCTTATCAAAATGATCGGAATTGGGAACAGATTGTGAAAGAAAAAATAGAAGAAACAGAGGATGCAATTAAAACCGCCGGAAGGCGAAAAAAACTGTTAGAGCAGGTTCAAAAAGGAAAGGCGCTTTCGGAACTTGATGTAGAGCAAGAATTGTGGAAAAAGAAGATGGGAATACAGGAAATTTTGACGAAAAATAGTGTGTTTGGAATCTGTAATCTCATATTGTTTGGCATTGTTCACATTTGGTTAATCGGTGAATGGAATCAGATGAAAGAGATAGAACTTTCGAATACAATTCTGTTCGGGCAGTGTATGCTGACGGCATTTTTCTGTATATGGAACGCACATTTAGAGAAAGAAAGCAGAAAGCGTGGCATATTTCTTCGGCAACAAAAGTGGTATGAAAAAGCACTTATGTTGATTTTGTTTACACTCACCTATATAGTTGCCGGTCAGATGGAACTTTGCTGGATAGGAGTGCTTGGAGTGCGAATCACACAGATCCAGCAAGAAAAAGGACAGTTCTTTATGGCAATGGGAGAATTTTTATGGGAAGTTCCGAGGATGCTGTTTATTATAGGTATGTTTGGAATTGAAATACTACTTTTAATATTGGGATTTTTTGCCTGTGGAAAAAAAGCGGGAGAATTTCTAATTGACAGGTAAATTTTATTATGTTAAGCTTTTGTAAGAATCGTGTAAAAATTTAGAAAAATGATAAGATTTACGGAGGCAATTCTATGGATAGGAAAAATATGGCATTGATATTAAGCATATTTCTATTTGTGGGATTGCTTTTTTCAGTGGATCCCTTAGAGCGAGAGCGGGATTATAATTATGGTGAGACACATCAGATTTATTCTGCCGGTGCAGGTTTGACAAGCGGAGTCAGCGCAATCAAGACAGTCAGGCGTATCCAAACAACACTCATTTATTGTCTGTTTCTGACTTGGGAAATTTTATATGGAAAAACTGAAAAATGGATTAAGTTATATTTAAAGAGAATGGAGATGCTCTATTTTCTGAAACAGGTTCGAGTCTCGCAGCGGATGGATGGGAAAAAACGAAAAGAGCAGCTATATGCAACTCAGTGATCAAAATTATTGCAAAAGAAGAGAATAGGAGATAAATAAACAATGGAATTAAATGATATACTATTGTTGCTTGGAGGACTTGCATTGTTCTTGTACGGTATGCAGATGATGGGAAATGGTCTTGAAACAGCAGCAGGAAACAAGATGAAAAGCATCTTGGAAAAATTGACATCAAACAGAATCAAAGGGGTTCTTGTCGGGGCTGCGATCACAGCAGTAATCCAGTCGTCTTCGGCGACAACCGTCATGGTCGTAGGGTTTGTAAACTCTGGATTGATGACATTGAATCAGGCTGTATGGGTAATTATGGGTGCCAATATCGGTACGACGATTACCGGACAGCTGATCGCACTTGATATTGATGTGATTGCACCGCTATTTGCGTTTGCTGGTGTTGCGGTCATTATGTTTGCAAAAAATGAAAAAATCAAACATATCAGTGAGATTTTTGCCGGACTTGGTGTATTATTTATTGGTATGGGTATGATGGGAGATGCGATGGCGCCGCTTCAGCAGTCAGAGACGTTCATCGGCTTTATGGCGAACTTTAACAACCCGCTTGTCGGTATTTTGATTGGTGCGGTATTTACTGCGATTATACAGTCGTCTTCTGCGTCAGTCGGTATTTTACAGGCACTTGCAAGCACAGGTGCGATTCCGCTTTCGAGTGCAGTGTTTATCTTGTTTGGACAAAATATCGGAACCTGTATTACAGCAGTGCTGGCTTCTATCGGAACAAAGGTAAATGCAAAGAGAACGACGGTAATCCACTTGATGTTCAACATTATTGGTACGATTTTATTCTCGGTAATCTGTCTGATCACTCCATTTACAGACTGGATTGCAGCGTTGACACCGGATAATCCGGTAGCACAGATTGCCAATGTACATACGACATTCAATATTGTGACTACTTTAGTACTTCTTCCATTTGGAACACTTATGGCGAAAGCTGCCAAAGTGCTTCTGCCGGATAAAGAAGGGCAGGAAGAGGATGTTAAGCGATTGAAATATATCCGTCCATTTGAAAACAACCATACAGTCGGACATGCTGCAATGGTGATTAGTCAGATTGAAAATGAGGTAGAACGTATGCTTCAGATGGTAAAAAAGAATACAGAAGGTTGTTTTCGTGCTGTAATCAAAAATGACCAAAATATGGTTGCAGATTTGGAGGACAGAGAACAGTATATTGATTATCTGAATAAAGAGATTTCAAAATATATTGTACATCTGATGACAACAGAGATGACGATTCAGGATTCTCAGAAGTTAAACGCCTACTATCGAATCATCGGAGATTTAGAGAGAATTGGCGACCATGCAATCAACTTTGTAGATTATCTGCACAATATGAGTGAGTGGGATATCAAATTTTCGCAGTCAGCAATTGAATCATTAGAGAAGATGAAAGCTCTTTGCGAAGAGACTTTGGAAGGAATCAGCAAAGAAAATATCAATGGCAGAAAGCATGTATTAGAAGTTGCAGCGAAGAATGAACAGCGTATTGATGATATGCAGGAAAGTCTTTTGAAAGGGCAGATTGAGAGAATGCAGTCTGGAAAATGCAGTGCAGAAGCAGGGGTTATTTTATCAGAGATGCTTACAGACTTTGAGCGAATCGGAGATCATGCGCTCAATATTGCAGAGAAATATCAAGAGATGCAGATGTAATAGAGATAGACAAAGAGGACCGATTTTTGGTCCTCTTTGTCTATCTGATTATTTGTTGTTTTCTTTTTCTACTTCCGCCATTTTCATTGCACGTACTTTGAGAGGAAGTCCGAACAGTGTGATGAATCCGTCAGCATCGTGATGGTCGTATAAGTCGCCTGTTGTAAAGCTTGCCAAAGATTCACTGTACAGTGAGTATGGAGAAGTTGTTCCGGCTTTGATGATATTTCCTTTGTAGAGTTTGAATTTTACTTCTCCGGTTACATATTCCTGTGTGGATTCGATGAAAGCTTGAACTGCTTCGCGAAGTGGTGTGAACCATTTTCCTTCGTATACAATCTGAGCAAGTTTGTTGCCCATATCCTTTTTCACTTCATATGTAGCACGGTCTAATACCAGTTCCTCCAATTGCTGGTGAGCTTCCATAAGGATTGTTCCACCTGGTGTCTCGTATACACCACGAGATTTCATACCTACCACACGGTTTTCTACGATGTCAACGATACCGATACCATGTTTTCCACCGAGTTCATTCAACGTTGTAATGATCTCGGAAACTTTCATCTGTTTGCCGTTTACACTGGTAGGAACACCTTTTTCAAATGTCATTGTCACATATTCCCCGTGATCTGGCGCTTTTTCTGGAGTGACACCAAGCACGAGCAAATTGTCATAATCTGGTTCCTGAGCAGGATCTTCTAATTCCAATCCCTCGTGGCTGATATGCCATAAGTTACGGTCACGGCTGTAGCTGTGGCTTGCGTCAAATGGAAGGTCGATACCATGTGCTTTGCAGTATTCGATCTCTTCCTCACGAGACTGCATTGTCCAAATATCTGTCATTCTCCAAGGAGCAATAATCTTTAAATCAGGAGCAAGTGCTTTGATGCCGAGTTCAAAACGGATCTGGTCATTTCCTTTTCCGGTAGCACCGTGGCAGATGGCTGTAGCGCCTTCTTTTCTTGCAATTTCAACCAATTTTTTTGCGATTCCCGGACGAGCCATAGAAGTTCCAAGTAAATATTTGTTTTCGTAGATGGCATTTGCCTGAACGCAAGGAACGATATAGTCATCACAGAATTCATCGATGATGTTTTCGATATATAATTTAGACGCTCCGGATAATTTTGCACGTTCTTCCAATCCGTCTAATTCTTCGCCCTGCCCGCAGTCAATGCAGCAGCAGATGACATCGTAATCAAAATTTTCTTTTAACCAAGGAATGATAGCAGTTGTATCAAGTCCGCCAGAATATGCTAAAACTACTTTTTCTTTCATAATGTAATGCCTCCTAAACTTTTTTTACTGTTCAACTAAGGTTACTATACTCCTATTTTTTGCATAAATCAAGTGCAAATTGCAAAAAAATAATAAAATATGCAAAAAACATGAATAAATATTCCTTTAGAGAGATGTGCTTTCCTGATTTAGCGTAGAAAACTATTGACAAAAGCCAAAAGAGGTGTAGAATAAAAAAATAAAAATATCACACAGAAAAGGTTGGAGAATAAGTTATGGAAGAAAGACAGTATCATGCAACTTATAATTTCATAAAAAGATCTAATCGAAAGCTGCTTATTACACGCAGTGTTGTTTTTGTGCCGTGCAATCCCCTCGGGGTGTTCAGCGAAGCATAAATTCAATATTGTAGTTGTAGAGAAGTAGATGCTGTGTCTGCCAAGGAATATTCAGGGTAGAAGTATTTGTTGTATACTTCTATCCTGTTTTTGCGTTTAAACGGTATAGGACATAGAAAGAAGCAGAACAAGAGGTGTGTGAAATGGAACAGAGAGAGACAATAAAAAGCAAAAAACGAATCGTGATCAAAGTGGGAACAACGACGATCACACATAAGGAAACGGGAAACATCGATTTGGAAAAGCTTGAGAAATTTGTGAGAATTTTAATCAATTTGAGAAATAAGGGAAAAGAAGTGATTGTTGTATCGTCGGGAGCAGTTGGAATCGGCAGACAGGTGCTTGGAATCTGGGAACGACCAGAAGAAAGTGCAATAAAGCAGGCGTGTGCAGCAGTCGGACAGGGACGAATGATGATGATGTATGAAAAACTGTTTGCAGAGTATGATCAGTTGACGGCACAGGTGTTGCTGACAAAAGAATCCATTATGAGTAAAGAGTGCAGGCAGGATGCGAGAAATACATTTGAGGAGCTGCTGCGTATGAACGTCGTTCCGATTGTAAATGAAAATGATGCGATTTCTGTGGAGGAAGAGGCGTATGGAAATTTTGGAGACAATGATACAATGGCGGCTCATGTTGCCAGACTTGTGGAGGCAGATCTTTTAATCCTGATGTCGGATATCGAGGGACTTTATACAGATGACCCTCGGAAGAATCCAAATGCCAGATTTGTCCATACGGTGCGGTATATTGATGAGAAACTGGAGAGGATGGGAAAAGGAGCCGGAAGCGCTATGGGAACAGGAGGAATGGCGACGAAGATCGAAGCTGCGAAGGTTGCGACGAAGTCCGGGGCAGATATGGTTATTGCCAATGGAGCCAATATTTGTGCAATCAACGATATCATGGCAGGAAAGAAGATTGGAACATTGTTTATGGCAGAGAGGGAAAACGGGAGGAAAATCATATGAAATACATGGAACAAATCGGAATGAGAAGCAAGGCGACGAGTAGGAGTATCGGCTTACTGGGACAGAACAGAAGAAATGAGGCGCTGAAACAGGCAGCAAAAGAATTGAAGAAACAAGCAGCATTTTTATTGGAAGAGAATCAAAAAGACATTGCGAATGCGAGAGAAAAAGGAATGAAGGAATCACTTATAGACAGATTGATGCTGACCAAGGAACGCATTGCAGGAATTGCAGATGGGCTGTTACAGATTGCGGATCTGGAAGATCCAATCGGAATGGTGACGGATATGAAAGTGAGACCGAATGGACTTCGCATCGGAAAGAAAAGAGTTCCTCTGGGAGTTGTTGGAATTATCTACGAATCCAGACCAAATGTGACAGCAGATGCATTTGGTCTGTGTCTGAAATCAGGAAATGCTGTGATTTTAAGAGGCGGCAGTGATTGTATTTTTTCCAACAAGGCAATTGTGAGTGTGCTTCGAAAAGCACTTGACGCCACACAGATTGAGGAAGATGCGGTAATCCTGATTGAAAATACGGATCGTGCAGTGGCACAGGAGATGATGCGGATGAATACATATATTGATGTGCTCATTCCGAGAGGTGGAGCAGGATTGATCCAAACAGTTGTAAAGAACAGTACCGTTCCGGTTATTGAGACAGGCACGGGCAACTGTCATATATATGTAGATGCGTTTGCAGATCTTCAGATGGCAGTGGAAATCATTGATAACGCCAAGACACAGCGCCTTGGTGTATGCAATGCATGTGAGTCGTTGGTAATTCATGAAGATGTGGCGTGTCAGGTCGTTCCGATGATCTGTGACAGGCTGACGCAAAAGGGAGTTGCAATTCGAGGAGATCAAACTTCGATGGCAATAGACGAAAGAATTACAACAGCATCGGACGATGACTGGGGGATGGAATATTTAGATAAGATGATTTCTCTGAAAGTCGTCTCTTCCATAGATGAAGCAATCGCCCATATCAATACGTATAATACTGGGCATTCGGAATCTATTATCACAGAGAATTATCGAAATGCATTGAAATTTCAGGATGAGATAGATGCAGCGGCAGTGTATGTGAATGCTTCGACGAGATTTACCGATGGATTTGAATTCGGTTTTGGGGCAGAGATTGGAATCAGTACACAGAAACTTCATGCGAGAGGTCCGATGGGATTGGACGCCCTTACGACAACCAAATATATTATTTTCGGAGATGGTCAGATTCGATAAAATGAAAAGAAATACTTGCATAATATACAAAAATGATGTATACTTATGCAAGTATTTCTTTTGCATATCGTAAAACGTTACTCTGGTAACGTGCGAAAGGTTTGTGTTGCATTTTGCGATGCAAGTGTTAAAATAGGAAAAAAGGAAGAAAGGATGTTGGTTGTATGATCAAAGTGGGAATTATTGGTGCCACCGGCTATGCGGGGGGAGAACTTGTCCGTATTTTAATGGGACATAAACATGCAGAAATCAAGTGGTATGGCTCCAGGAGTTATATTGATAAAAAGTATTGTGAAGTGTATCAGAACATGTTTCAGATTGTTGATGCAGTCTGTATGGATGATAACATGAAAGCGCTGGCAGATGAGGTGGATGTCATATTTACGGCGACACCGCAGGGACTTTGTGCATCACTGATCGATGAGGAAATTTTGTCCAAAGTAAAAGTCATAGATCTGAGCGCAGATTTCCGTATTAAAGACGTGGAGACGTATGAAAAATGGTATGGGATTGAGCATAAAAGTCCTCAGTTTATCGAGGAAGCAGTGTATGGACTTTGTGAGATCAACCGTGAGGATGTAAAACATGCAAGACTTGTAGCAAATCCGGGATGTTATCCGACATGCTCAACACTGTCAGTTTATCCGCTCGCAAAAGAAGGACTGATTGACATGAGCACGGTTATTATTGATGCAAAATCAGGAACTTCTGGAGCCGGAAGAGGGGCGAAAGTGGATAATCTTTACTGTGAAGTCAACGAAAATATCAAAGCGTATGGGGTGGCTGTTCACCGACATACACCAGAGATTGAAGAACAGCTTGGCTATGCCGCAGGCGAGAACGTACTTTTGAATTTTACGCCGCATCTTGTGCCGATGAATCGGGGAATTTTGGTGACGGCATATGCAGCCTTAAAGAAAACAGTGACCTATGAGGAAGTAAAGGCGATTTATGATAAGTATTATCAGAAAGAAAAATTTGTGCGTGTATTGGAAAAAGATGTCTGCCCGCAGACAAAATGGGTGGAGGGCAGCAACTATGTAGATGTGAATTTTAAAATCGATGAGCGGACGAATAGAATCATTATGATGGGGGCGATGGACAATCTTGTAAAAGGTGCGGCAGGTCAGGCGGTACAGAACATGAATCTGATGTTTGGACTGCCGGAGACGACAGGACTTGAGCTTGTTCCGATGTTTCCATAAAACAGTCAGGAGAAGGGTAACATGATTAGACAAATGACGATAGAAGATTATGAAGGTGTCTATGCACTTTGGATGAAGATTCACGGGTTCGGAATCCGGAGTATTGACGATTCGAAAGAAGGGGTCGAACGTTTTTTGAAACGGAATCCAACAACAAGTATTGTCGCAGTGGAGGATGAAAAGATTGTCGGAAGTATCCTGTGTGGACACGATGGAAGAAGGGGATGCCTCTATCATGTATGTGTGGACGAAGCGTATCGGATGCACGGAATCGGACGGAGTATGGTAGTGAAAGCGATGGAGGCATTAAAAGAAGAGAAGATTAATAAAGTATCATTGATTGCGTTTATGGAAAACGATATTGGAAATGCATTTTGGAATGAGATCGGATGGACGAAGCGGGAAGATTTAAATTATTACGAATTTACGTTGAATGAAGCAAATATTACTGCGTTTAATAAATAAAAAGGAGATGGGCATGATGAAGATTGTAAAAGGTGGAGTGACAAAAGCAAAAGGATTTGAGGCGGCAGGTGTCGAGGCAAATATCAAGTATCAGGGACGTACAGATATGGCGATCATTTTCAGCAAAGAGCCATGTGTGGCGGCAGGAACATTTACGACGAATGTGGCAAAAGCGGCGCCGGTTACATGGGATCAGAAAATTGTAAAGGAAGGCAAAGTGGCACAGGCGATCATTGTAAATTCGGGGATTGCTAATGCCTGCACAGGGGCTGAAGGATACGGATACTGCAAAGATACTGCGGATGCGGCTGCGAAAGAGTTGGGGATTTCGGAAGACAGTGTTCTTCTTGGATCGACAGGAGTCATCGGAAAACAGCTTCCGATTGACCGCATCCAGGCAGGAGTAAAAATGCTTGCAGAGGCGAAAAGTAATACTGTTCAGGCCGGGACAGAGGCGGCAAAAGCAATTATGACGACAGATACCTGTGAGAAAGAGATTGCAGTGGAGATTGAGATTGGAGGCAAGACAGTCACGATTGGCGGAATGGCGAAAGGTTCCGGCATGATTCACCCGAATATGTGTACGATGCTGAGCTTTATCACGACAGATGCTGCGATTTCCAAAACAGCGCTTCAAAAAGCATTGAGTGACGATGTCAACGATACTTATAACATGATTTCTGTGGATGGAGACACATCTACAAACGATACGGTGCTTGTCATAGCAAATGGAATGGCAGAAAACGAAGAGATTGTGGAAGGAACGAAAGAATACGAGGTGTTTGCAGAGGCGCTTCATGAGATTAATGAATATCTGGCAAAGAAGATTGCAGGAGATGGAGAAGGGGCGACTGCATTATTCGAAGTAAATATTGTCGGAGCACAGACAAAGGAGCAGGCTGTCTTATTAAGTAAAGCAATTGCATGCTCGAATCTGACAAAGACAGCGATTGCGGGACACGATGCGAACTGGGGGCGTATTATCTGTGCGATGGGATACTCAGGAGCACAATTTGATCCAGAGAAAGTGGATCTGTTTTTTGAGAGTGCGGCAGGAAAGATCCAGATTGCAGAAAATGGAACTGCTGTAGATTACAGTGAGGAGAAAGCAACTGAAATTTTATCACAGCCGATTGTGACAGCAACAGCTGACGTTAAGATGGGTGATGCAAAAGCAACGGCATGGGGATGTGATCTGACACACGGATACATTGAAATTAACGCAGATTACAGAAGCTAATAAAGGGAGGAAAACGAAGATGAGTCCAAATATGCAAAAATTCTTAAGCAAAGCGGAGGTACTGATTGAGGCGCTTCCATATATACAGAGATTTAACCGGAAAATTATCGTCGTAAAATATGGCGGAAGCGCTATGGTGGATGAAGACCTGAAAAGACGTGTCATAGAGGATGTAACCTTATTAAAACTTGTTGGGTTTAAGCCGATTATTGTGCACGGTGGTGGAAAAGAGATCAGCAAGTGGGTGGAAAAAGCAGGGATGAAGCCACAGTTTATCAACGGTCTGCGTGTGACTGATGCCGATACGATGGAAGTTGCTGAGATGGTTCTTGGAAAAGTAAATAAAAGTCTGGTACAACTTGTGGAATCTCTAGGGGTTCGTGCAATCGGAATCAGCGGAAAAGACGGTGGATTGTTGAAAGTGGAAAAGAAACTGTCAGACGGCGCAGACATCGGATATGTGGGGGAAGTGACGCAGGTAAACGCTGAGATTTTGTACGATCTTTTGGAAAAAGACTTTTTGCCGATTGTATGTCCGGTTGGTCTAGATGATAATTTTGAGACTTATAACATCAATGCAGATGATGCGGCATGTGCGATCGCGCGTGCGATGGAGGCGGAGAAGCTTGCATTTTTGACAGATATCGAAGGAGTTTACAAAGATCCGAAAGATCCTAAGACGTTGATTTCGGAGCTGACGGTAGAACAAGCAGAAACGCTTATGAAAGAAGGCTACATCGGCGGAGGCATGCTTCCAAAGCTGCAAAACTGTATTGATGCGATTGAGAATGGTGTATCCAGAGTGCATATCTTGGACGGCAGAATCCCACATTGTCTATTGTTAGAAATCTTTACAAACAAAGGGATTGGAACTGCGATTTTAAAGGATGAAGAAAGTAGGTTTTACCATGAAAAATAATTATATTGAGACAGCAGAACAATCACTTCTTCATACATATAACCGTTATCAGATTGTTCTGGAAAAAGGAGAAGGTGTTTATCTGTATGACACAGAAGGAAAGAAATATTTAGATTTTGCAGCCGGAATTGCGGTATGTTCCATTGGATATGGTCATCCTCGATATATAGAAGGTTTGAAACAACAGATGGAGAAGTTGTTACATACGTCCAATCTGTTCTACAGCGTGCCGTCAGCAAAAGCGGCAGAACATTTAAGACAAGTGTCTTGCATGGATCGTGTATTTTTTACAAACAGCGGAACAGAGGCGATTGAAGGGTCGCTGAAAGCTGCCAGAAAGTATGCTTATACGAAACAGAGTGGCCGGTATGAGTTTATTGCGATGAACCATTCCTTTCATGGAAGAAGTATGGGGGCGCTTTCCGTGACAGGCACAGAACAATATCGAAAACCTTTTGAACCATTGGTGGAAGGCGTAAAATTTGCCGATTATAATGATTTGGAAAGTGTGAAAGCACTTCTGTCTGACAAGACCTGTGCGATTATTTTGGAGACAGTGCAGGGGGAAGGCGGGATCTACCCGGCGGAAACCTCTTTTTTGGAAGGGCTTCGAGCGCTTTGTGACGAGCAGGATATTTTACTTATTTTTGATGAGATTCAGTGCGGTATGGGAAGAACCGGATCTATGTTTGCATGGCAAGGATACGGAGTCAAACCAGATATTATGACGATGGCAAAGGCGATTGGAAACGGTGTGCCGGTAGGGGCATTTGCGGTGACGGAGAAGATCGCAAAGGCTTCGCTGCTCCCGGGAGATCACGGAACGACATACGGAGGCAATCCGTTTGTGTGTGCGGCGGTTGATACGGTGCTTCAGATTTTTGAAGAGGAACATCTGCTGGAGCATGTAAAGGAAGTGAGCGTATATCTGGAAGAACAGTTAGATCAGCTTGTGAAAGAAAGCAGTACTGTGAAAGAAAGACGCGGAAAAGGGCTTATGCAGGGGCTTGTTTTGGAAAAACCGGTCACAGAAGTGATTCGAAAAGGAATGGAGCATGGGCTTATCACAATCTCAGCAGGAGGTAATGTGCTGCGCCTTGTACCACCACTAGTGATCACAAAAGAACATGTGGATGAGATGATTGAGAAATTATCAAAAGCGCTGGAAGAATAAAATTCAGAAGAATAAATAAAAACCCGATTCGTTGGACAGACTAAAGGTGAAAAATTTTTAGGAGGGATCTCAATGATTGGGTTTTTTATTGCGTTAGTATCAGGTGCGCTGATGAGTGTACAGGGGGTGTTTAATACACAGGTGACGAAGACGACAGGAATGTGGGTGTCAAATGGATGGGTGCAGCTCAGTGCATTCGCAGTATGCCTTGTGGCATGGCTCATCGCCGGAAGAGACGATGTCATGACGATTGCAAAAGTAGAGCCGAAATATATGTTGCTTGGAGGTGTGATCGGAGCTGGAATTACATGGACGGTTATCAAGAGCATGGAGCAGTTAGGACCTGCAAAGGCGGCTCTTTTGATCGTGATTTCGCAGCTTATTATTGCATATGTCATTGAATTGCTGGGGCTGTTCGGTGTCGATAAACAGCCAATTGACTGGAGAAAAATCGGCGGTATGATCATCGCGTTAATCGGCGTTGCAATTTTTCAGTGGGAACGATAAAAGGTTTCACGGAAATGTAACAAGACTGTAAAATTTTGTTGTAATTTAAAAGGAAATTCGTTACAATAAGAATGTCTAAGCATAGAGGGGTATCTGTAGTATTCTATACTATGGAGGATTTATGCAAAGAAAAATAAAAACATGTATAATGTTGATGATTTTTATGCTGAGCTGTTGTGGATGCCAAAAGAAACATCAGGCGATGCAGGAATTGGAGGAGATCGCTCCGAAGCAATCAGAAATAGCTGAAAAAGAAGAACGAAAGGAAGAAAAGATGATATATGTCTATGTCTGTGGAGCCGTTACACAGACAGGTGTATATGAACTTCCACAGGACAGCAGGGTATATGAGGTGATTGAAAAAGCAGGAGGATTCGCCGAGAATGCGGATATTTCTGGGATTAATCAGGCTGCACTTTTGCAGGATGAGGAGCAGATTTACGTACCAGCAGTAGGCGAATTGGAGCAGACCTCACAAAATGAAGGCGAAGAAGGGGAAAAAAGCGGGAAGATTAACCTGAACACTTCCACAAAAGAGGAGTTGATGACCCTTCCGGGGATTGGCGAATCCAAGGCAGACAGTATTATAAAATATCGGGAAGAACAGGGGAAATTCCAATCGATAGAAGATATTAAGCAGATCGAAGGAATTAAAGATGGTGTCTTTCAAAAAATAAAAGATCTTATTACAGTTTAATATAGAGGGAGATAAACAATGGGAAAACGGGTATTAGTTGTAGATGATGAAAAATTGATCGTGAAAGGGATTCGTTTCAGCCTGTTACAGGATGGTATGGAAGTGGACTGTGCCTATGATGGGGAAGAGGCATTGGAGCTTGCAAAGAATAACGAATATGATCTACTCCTTTTGGATGTCATGTTGCCAAAGATGGATGGGTTTACAGTGTGCCAGCAGATTCGTGATTTTTCTGATGTGCCGATTGTCATGCTGACTGCAAAGGGAGATGACATGGATAAGATTTTAGGGCTTGAATATGGTGCCGACGATTATATTACGAAACCATTTAATATCTTGGAAGTAAAGGCAAGAATCAAAGCGATTATGCGAAGAACCGGAAGAAAAGAAGAAAAAATGATAGAAAGTAATGTTTTGGTCAAACATGATATGAAGATCGACTGTGAGAGTAGAAGAGTGTTTATTCAGGATCGAGAGATTAATCTGACAGCGAAAGAATTTGATCTTTTGGAGTTGCTCGCAAAAAATCCAGATAAAGTATACAGCAGAGAAAAACTGTTGAATCTGGTATGGGGATATGAGTACCCGGGAGATGCAAGAACGGTAGATGTACATATCAGACGTTTGAGAGAAAAAATAGAGAAACATCCAAGTGATCCGAAATACGTATATACAAAGTGGGGAGTTGGTTACTATTTTAGGGGTTAAATGGCAGATTAAAAGCAAACTCATCAAAAGTCTGCGTTCAAGGATTGTTTTGCTGATTATGCTGACGAGTCTGCTCCCATGTATCGTTTTAAAAGAGACACTTCTAAAACAGTATGAGGAAAACGCAGTGTCGCTTCGAAGTGCAGAGGTGCAGAATCAAGGGACTATCCTATGTAATCAGTTGAGCAGTTCCAATTATATGGAAGGGACAATTTCCGAAGCAATCAACTCAGAGATACTGCAGTTATCTAATATTTACAATGGGCGTGTGATGGTGATTGATTCCGAATACCGCATTGTGAAGGATACGTTCGGAACGGAAGAGGGAAAGACGATTATCTCATCTGAGGTAGTGCAGTGTTTTGGTGGAAAATCGACGAATCATTATGATGCCAAGGAGCGTTATATTGAAGTGGCCTCTCCCATTATGTCGGGAAATGGCAAAGAGATCATCGGTGCTGTACTAATCAGTATCTCAGCAGATAATATATTGGATACGCTGGAGATGTTGGAGTCGAATGCGAACATTATTCTTGGAATGACGGTGTTGTTGCTGATTGTTATCGTTTCTTTTCTTTCAAACAAAATGGTGAAACCGTTTGCAAGAATTACACAAGCGATTGAGGATGTGACCGAAGGATATGACAACGACTATTTGAAAGAGAATGCTTATACGGAGACGAAACAAATTTCCGATGCGTTTAACAAGATGTTGGGGCGCTTGAAGGTGCTGGATGATTCCAGACAGGAGTTTGTATCCAATGTGTCGCATGAATTGAAGACACCGCTTACATCTATGAAAGTGCTTGCAGATTCACTTCTTGCACAGGAGGATGTACCGGTGGAACTATATCAGGAATTTATGGGAGACATTACAGAGGAGATTGAGAGAGAGAACAAGATTATTAACGATTTACTGTCTCTTGTAAAGATGGATAAGACAGCCTCTGATTTGAATGTAAAACCAGAGAATATCAACGAGTTGGTAGAGCGGATATTGAAGCGGGTGCGCCCGATTGCGGCAGTGCGCAATATAGAAGTTGTGTTTGAAAGTTTTCGCCCAGTAACAGCAGAGGTTGATGAAGTGAAGCTTTCTCTTGCTATATCGAATTTAGTGGAGAATGCAATCAAATACAATAAAGAAGAGGGATGGGTGCATGTGTCCCTCAACGCAGATCACAAATATTTTTATGTGAAGGTTGCAGATTCTGGAATTGGAATACCGGAGGAGTCGATTGAACATATTTTTGAGAGATTTTATCGTGTGGATAAATCCCACTCCAGAGAGATTGGCGGAACGGGACTTGGTTTGGCGATTGCGAGAAATGCGATCGTCATGCACCGGGGAGCTGTGAAGGTATACAGTGAAGAAGGGACAGGAACGACCTTTACCGTGCGTGTTCCACTGAACTATATTGTGTAAATGCAGGTGGAGAAAAGGGGAATGACATGAAAAAAAGAATGTATGCAGCGATTTTGTTTCTGTGCATGATATTTGCAAGTGGCTGTACATCCGGGAAGCATATGGAAGATGCGGGAATGTACATCTACTATCTGAATACCGATGATGACGCGTTGGAAAAGCAAGAGTATGAAAACAACTCAGAAAAGACGGAGACTGTCGTGAAAGATATGCTTAAGGAACTGAAGAAAGCGCCGGAGTCGATTGAGATGAAGTCGGTATTCCCAAAAGAAGTCAAGGTGGAATCATTCGAGATCAAAGATAATTGTCTGGAACTGCATTTTAATAAGGCATATGCAAAGATGAAAAAGGCAAGGGAAGTACTCTGTCGGGCTGCGGTTGTGCAGACACTTGTGCAGATTGACGGTATTGATTTTGTATCTTTTTATGTTGGTGATGACGTGCTGAAAGATCGAGAAGGTGTACCGATCGGATTGATGAGCGCGGATGATTTTGTACAAAATACAGGATCTTCTTTGAGCAGTTATCAGGTGACGTCATTGAATCTTTATTTCTCAAATGAAGATGGGACAAAACTTGTGAGTGAAAAGATCAACGATGTACATTACAGCAACAATACATCTATCGAGAAGCTGATTATGGAACAGTTAATGCGAGGGCCTACAACGAGCAAAGCGCAGGCAACTATACCGGCAGAGACAAAACTTTTGGGGGTGTCTGTAAAAGATGGTATTTGTTATGTGAATCTGGATTCCACATTTTTGACAGAAGGATATAATCAAAAGCCCGAGGTGGCAATTTATTCGATTGTGAACTCCATCATCGAAAGTGGAAATGCAAGCCGTGTGCAGATATTGATCAACGGCGCAAGTGATGAGGCATATAAGGGAAGTATCCAACTGGATCGTCCCTTGGAATGGAATTCAGCATTAATTGAGGAGAAAAAAGAAGAATGAAAAAAAGACCATTATGTTACATGTGTCTGGTCTTTTTATTGATAAAAAGCGTGCTCCTGTTTCTGACAGGTGGGCAGTCGGGAGGGCTGCCTGCCGATTCTATTTTTCGGGAAGGGAAAGAAAAAGAAGTCATCTTGCAGGGGCAGGTATATCAAAAGACGAGCACATCAAAGATGCAGATCTTATATCTAAAAAACAATTCTATGAAAAGTCAAAATGAATCATTTTATGAATCCAAGATAATAGTATATGATAAGACATTTCAAAATATTGCGATTGGGAAAACGGTCAAATTGTGTGGAAAAGCCAATGTGTTTGAAGCAGCACATAATCCAGGGAATTTTGATCAGAGGCAATACTATGCAAAACAAAATATTTATGGTATGGTCTGGAGTGAAAAGATCATGGAAGTGAGTGGAAAGGCCAATCGACTTATGAATTCTCTTTACGGTCTGAAGCAGGCATGGAAGGGGAAGCTGACAGAGACGATGGGTGAAAAAAATGGCGCTATTTTAAGTGCGATTTTATTGAGTGAGAAGAAGGAGATGGATGCAGAGGTTAAGGAGCTGTATCAGAAAAATGGGATTGGACATGTTTTGGCAATCTCAGGACTTCATATATCTTTTATCGGACTGAGTGTGTATCAAATTTTCCGAAAAGTCGGAAGTCCTTATTTTGTCGCTGGAATCGGATCTGGTACACTGCTTTTTCTGTATGTCTTAATGATTGGTTTTTCTGTGTCAGTGATACGTGCTGCGATTATGCTTTTACTTCGCATTGGCGCAGATATGACAGGAAGAGTCTATGATATGGCTACCGCATTATTTTTCGCAGGGGCAGTGACTGTCCTTTGGCAGCCATTATACCTTGCAGACGCGGGATTTTTACTGTCATATGGAGCGATACTTGGAATCTTAACCATTCTTCCGGCAATAGAAAAACTGTTCCCGTGCAAATATCAGGTTGTGAAAGGGATGTATGCGAGTATCGGCATTAATCTAATACTGTTTCCGGTGCTTTTGTACTTTTATTTTGAGTTTCCAATTTATTCACTTTTATTGAATATGGCAGTGATACCGATGATGTCATGGGTTCTGGGGCTTGGACTTATCGGCAGCCTGTTTTTGCCAATCTGTCAGCCGATAGGTATAGTTTTGGTAAAAGTGTGTGGAATACTTTTGGAACTGTTTGAGTGGATGAGCCGCTTCACAAGCCGATTGCCGGGGGCGAGAATAGTGTTTGGACAGCCGTTGTGGTGGCAGATCAGTGTTTATTACCTTTTGGTATTTGGAAGTGTTATTTTTGTTTTGAAATGTAACAAAAAAGAAGCACTTCGGCTTCTTAGAAAGAGTGTGTGGGGTGTGTTTCCAATGATTCTGTTTGGGTTTTCTATCGGGCATGGGACAGGAGGAAAGCTTTTCGTGACAGTAATCGATGTGGGACAGGGAGATGGTATTCTGATTCGGGGACCGAAAAATGGGACTTACCTGATTGACGGGGGAAGCAGTGATGTCAAAGAAGTAGGAAAATATAGGATAGAACCTTTTTTGAAATCACAGGGGATTGGAACTTTAGACTATGTCCTGATCTCGCATGGAGACAGTGATCACTACAGTGGCGTTGAGGAGATGATCACAAGACAGGATGTGGGGGTAAGCATGAAAAACCTTGTGCTTCCGGCAACTTATCAACAAGATGAGGTATTAACAAAACTCGCGGCACTTGCAAAAAAAGCGGGAATAAGGGTGTTGGTAATTCATCCCGGCATGAGACTTCAGGAAGGAGATCTTCAGGTGACCTGCATTCAACCGGAGGAGGAGTTCCCAGGGGAAATCGGAAATGCTTCCTCTATGGTGCTTGATATCAGTTATCAGAAGTTTGGCATGCTTTGCACAGGTGATGTAGAGAAAAAAGGGGAGGAAATTTTGCAGGAACAGGTGGGAAAAAAGGTGTATTCGGTGCTAAAAGTGGCACATCACGGGTCAAAAAATTCGACTAAGGAAGAGTTTTTAGAGATAATCCAGCCAAATATTTCGCTGATCTCAGCCGGGAAAGGAAACCGATATGGGCATCCGCATAAAGAGACACTGGAGAGATTGAGCGCTATAGACAGTACGGTTTACAGCACAATCGAAAATGGGGCAATCACATTGAAAAGTGATGGAAATACGCTTTCGATTGTCGGATTTCATTGACATTTCAGAAGCTTGCATTTAGACTAAGAGAAGATAAGGTAGATGGAGTGTAGTGAATATGAAAAGTCTGAATGAAGATTTGAAAACCGGACAATTGAAACAGATATATCTTTTGTATGGCGAAGAGGCATATTTAAAAAAACAGTATAAAGACAAGCTGCACTATGCGATTGTTCCACCGGATGATACGATGAATTACGCATACTATGAAGGAAAAGGAATTAACGCGAAAGAAGTCATTGATCTTGCTGAGACGCTGCCGTTTTTTGCAGAGCGCAGATTGATTATTTTGGAAAACAGCGGATTTTTTAAGAATGCGTCTCCGGAACTTTCGGATTATATCAGGGAACTTCCGGAGACCACTTCTATGATTTTTGTCGAGAGTGAGATCGATAAGCGAGGAAAGCTTTATAAGGCGGTAAAAGACAAAGGAAGGATCGTGGAACTCGGACGGCAAGATGAGGCGACACTTCTTCGGTGGATTGCGGGGAGTGTGAGACGCGAGAATAAGCAGATCACGGAGCAGGTAATTCGGTTCTTTTTGACAAAGGTTGGAACTGATATGGAGAATATTCAAAGGGAACTGGAAAAATTATTCTGCTATACATTGGACAAGTCTGAGATTACCGCACAGGATGTGGAAGAGATCTGTACGACACAGATTACAAATCAGATCTTTGATATGGTCAATGCAGTTGCAGAAAAGCAGCAGAGAAAGGCACTTGATTATTATTATGATCTAGTGGCGTTGAAAGAGCCGCCGATGCGAATTTTGTTCTTGTTGACCAGACAGTTTCGACTGCTTTTGGAAGTTAAGGACATGGACAAAAGAGGATATCCACGAAAAGAGATTGCATCAAAAGTGGGATTGCATCCATTTGTAGTGGGAAAATATCAGGAGCAGGCAAGGGCATTTTCAAGCAAGGCACTTCGTGAAATTATTGAAGACAGCGTGGATATGGAAGAGGCTGTCAAGACGGGGCGGCTGAGTGATATGCTTGGGGTAGAGCTGTTTATAATGAAGTATTCCGCAAAATAATGTTTTTATAGTGGAATCCCGTTTGAAATTACGTTATAATAAAAAATTGTGAGAAAGTAATAGTTGGAGGAATAACAGTGGCAGGAATAGATCAGAGTAAAATACGAAATTTTTGTATTATTGCGCATATTGACCATGGAAAGTCAACATTGGCAGACCGGATCATTGAGAAGACCGGATTATTGACAAGCCGTGAGATGCAGTCTCAGGTGCTTGATAACATGGAATTGGAACGCGAGCGTGGAATTACGATCAAAGCGCAGACGGTTCGTATTGTATATAAGGCAAAAGATGGTGAAGAATATATATTTAATTTAATTGATACTCCGGGGCATGTGGATTTCAATTATGAAGTTTCCCGAAGCCTTGCGGCGTGTGACGGGGCGATTCTTGTCGTGGATGCGGCACAGGGAGTAGAGGCGCAGACATTGGCAAATGTATATCTGGCATTGGATCATGATTTGGATGTTGTGCCGGTGATTAATAAGATCGACCTTCCAAGTGCGGATCCGGAACGGGTGATAGAAGAGATTGAGGATGTCATCGGAATCGAGGCGGAAGATGCACCGCGTATTTCTGCAAAAACAGGACTGAATATCGAAGATGTACTAGAGCAGATCGTGGCAAAGATTCCGGCGCCGACAGGAGATCCGAAAGCTCCGCTTCAGGCGTTGATTTTTGATTCTCTGTATGATTCCTATAAGGGAGTGATTGTGTTTTGCCGTATCAAAGAAGGAACGGTGAAAAAAGGGACATCGATTCAGATGATGGCGACAGGAGCGAAGGCAGAAGTCGTGGAAGTTGGGTATTTTGGAGCGGGACAGTTCATTCCTTGCGAGGAACTAAGTGCGGGAATGGTTGGATATATTACCGCCAGTTTGAAAAATGTGAAAGATACGCGTGTTGGTGACACCGTGACAGATGCGAACAGACCTTGCAAAGAACCACTTCCGGGATATAAAAAGGTGCAGCCGATGGTATACTGCGGACTCTATCCGGCAGATGGGGCGAAATATCAGGATTTGAGAGATGCGCTGGAAAAACTGCAGCTCAATGACGCCGCACTTCAGTTTGAGCCGGAGACATCGATTGCACTTGGATTTGGTTTCCGATGTGGTTTTTTAGGATTGTTGCATTTGGAAATTATTCAGGAGCGTTTGGAGAGAGAGTACAATCTGGATCTTGTGACAACCGCTCCGGGCGTTATTTACAAAGTTTATAAGACAAATGGAGAAGTGATTGAACTGACAAATCCGTCGAATCTTCCGGATCCGGCTGAAATCGATTATATGGAAGAGCCGGTTGTGAAAGCTGAGATTATGGTTACGTCTGAATTTATCGGAGCGATCATGGATCTTTGCCAGGAACGTCGAGGAATTTATCAGGGAATGGAGTATATCGAAGAGACAAGAGCAGTGCTTCGCTACATTCTTCCTTTGAATGAGATTATTTATGATTTCTTCGATGCGTTGAAATCGCGTTCCAGAGGATATGCGTCATTTGATTATGAGATGGCAGGATATGAACGGTCAGAACTTGTGAAATTGGATATTCTTATTAATAAAGAAGAAGTCGATGCATTATCTTTTATTGTCCATAGTGGGACTGCATACGAACGTGGACGTAAGATGTGTGAAAAATTAAAAGAAGAGATTCCAAGACAGCTGTTTGAGATTCCGATTCAGGCGGCAATTGGAAGCAAAGTCATCGCGCGGGAGACAGTGAAGGCGATGCGTAAAGACGTGCTGGCAAAATGCTACGGTGGTGATATTTCCCGTAAGAGAAAGCTTTTGGAAAAGCAAAAAGAAGGGAAGAAGAGAATGCGTCAGGTTGGAAACGTAGAGATTCCGCAGAAAGCATTCATGAGCGTGTTGAAACTAGACGATAAATAGTAATTGGGGACGTAGTAAAATTGAATTTTACTACGTCCCCAATTAAATGTAGCCCTGTCCCTTTTTGGAGGTGGATAATGAAAAACGAACTGGAATTATATCTTCATATTCCGTTTTGTGTAAGGAAATGTGCCTACTGTGATTTCCTTTCAAGCCCGGAAAATGGGGAAACAATAGAAAATTATGTGGAGGCACTGATAAGTGAGATCAAAGCTTACCAAGCCCTGTCCCTAAATGACACAGTAGTGACTATTTTTCTTGGCGGAGGTACGCCGTCTGTTTTAGAAGGAAATCAAATGGAGCGAATTTTTGAGGCGTTACATGAGGTGTTTGAGATTGCAGAAGATGCAGAGATTACAGTGGAGGCAAATCCTGGAACAGTGACACCAGAGAAGCTGTCTGCCTATCGAAAACTTGGTATCAATCGTATCAGTTTTGGTTTACAGTCGGCAGACAATGGAGAATTGAAGCTGCTTGGAAGAATCCATACATATGAGCAATTTTTGGAAAGCTATGAGATGGCAAGAAAGGCAGGATTCACGAATATTAACATAGATTTGATTTCGGCAATTCCAAAGCAGACAGTAAGAAGCTGGGAAGAGACACTAAAGCGAATTATACGCCTCAAGCCGGAGCATATTTCGGCGTATAGTTTGATTATTGAAGAGGGCACGTCATTCGCAAAACTGTATGGAGAAGGCAGTCCACTGGAGCGAGATCTTCCAAGTGAGGAGGAAGAGCGTCTCATGTATGAAAAGACCGAAGAAATATTAGACCAAAATGGATATCATCGTTATGAGATTTCCAATTATGCAAAAGAGGGAATGGAATGTCGGCATAATTTGGGATACTGGGAACGGAAAAATTATCTAGGACTCGGACTTGGAGCGTCGTCTTTATTAGATAACAGACGCTATAGTAATACTGAGAATCTAAGAGAATATACAGAGTGCGCAGGACAGCCAGAGAAGATCAGAAAAAACACAGAGCATCTGACGGAGGAAGAGCAGATGGAAGAATTTATTTTTTTAGGACTTCGGAAGATGAATGGCATTTCAGAACAGGCTTTTTGGAATTGTTTCCAAAAAACAATCTGGGACTGCTACGGAGAAAATATCAGGAAAGTCATGGAAAAAGGTTTGTTAAAGCAACGGGAGGGCTGTTTGAGTCTGACAAAAAAAGGAATCGATGTGAGTAACTATGTGTTTGCAGAAATACTATATCAATAAAAATGTTGATTACATGAGGGAGGAAGCAAAAATGACATACGAAGAATTATTAGAAAACGCAAGACCAGAGATGGGAAAATATTGTAAGGCATGTTCGGTATGTAACGGAAAAGCATGTGGGAACCAGATGCCGGGACCGGGAGCGAAAGGTGTGGGAGATACGGCAATTCGCAATTATGAAAAATGGAAGGATATCCGTATTAATATGGATACACTCTGCGCAAATAAGAAGGTAGATACAAGTCTCAATATTTTTGGAAAATCATTCAGATATCCGTTTTTTGCGGGGCCGGTCGGAGCGGTAAATCTACACTATGGAGAAAAATATAATGATGCATCTTACAATGAGGTGCTGGTTTCGGCTTGTGCTAAGGCGGGGATTGCTGCTATGACAGGTGATGGAGTCAATGCAGATGTGATGAAATGTGCGACAGAGGCAATCAAAAAATCAGCAGGCATTGGAATTCCGACTGTAAAACCTTGGAATTTGGAAACGGTTAAAGAAAAAATGAGATTAGTAGAAGATTCCGGGGCATTTGCTGTTGCAATGGACGTGGATGCGGCGGGACTTCCATTTTTGAAAAATATGACTCCGCCGGCAGGAAGAAAATCCGTGGAAGAGTTACATAAAATTGCGGCATCAACCCGCGCCCCGTTTATTGTGAAAGGGATCATGACTGTGAGGGGAGCACTGAAAGCAGAGGCAGCAGGAGCAGATGCGATTGTCGTGTCGAATCATGGAGGGCGTGTGCTGGATCAATGTCCGGCTACCGCAGAAGTTCTGGAAGAGATTGCAAAAGCAGTAAAGGGGAAAATGAAGATTTTTGTGGATGGAGGAATCCGCTCCGGTGTGGATGTGTTTAAAGCATTGGCACTTGGTGCAGACGGTGTGATTATCTGTCGTCCATTTGTAACGGCTGCGTACGGAGGAGGCACAGACGGAGTGCAACTATATATAGAAAGAATCGGTTCAGAGCTTGCCGATACGATGGCAATGTGTGGAGCAAATAGTTTAAAAGAAATTACAAAGGATATGATATGGCGATGAAAAAGACAACATTAATGACGGAGGGAAATATTTGGAAACAGATTCTGTTCTTTTCCATTCCTCTGATTTTGGGAAATCTGCTTCAGCAGCTTTACAATACGGCAGATTCCATTATTGTAGGAAATTTTGTGGGAAGTGAGGCGTTGGCGGCAGTCGGCTCCAGTGGCTCGCTGATCAATCTTTTGATATCGTTCTGCATGGGAGCGTCTGCGGGTGCAGGAGTAGTCATTGCCCAGTACTATGGTGCGAACGACAAAAAGAGAGTGCAGGATGCAGTGCATACAACATTGGCGATTGCAGTGGTGACAGGAGCAATCCTGTCTATTGTAGGAATAGTGGCAAGTCCGCTGCTCTTGCAGTGGATGGGAACTCCGAAGGAGGTTATGCCGAATTCTGTTCTGTATCTGAGGATCTTTTTCGGAGGACTTGTGTTCAATGTGATTTACAATATGGCAGCTGGAATTTTAAATGCAGTGGGCAATTCCAAACGTTCCTTGATTTATCTGGCAATCGCATCTGTTTCCAATATCGTATTGGATCTTGTGTTTGTCATGGGACTGCATATGGGTGTGGCAGGTGTTGCGATTGCAACAGATATCAGTCAGGTGTTGTCAAGTATTTTCATCCTACGTTTTTTGACGCGTGTAGATGAGCCATATCGTGCGGAACTGAAAAAGATAAGGTGGGATGTCCCGATGGCAAACCGTATCATCAAAATCGGTTTGCCGACCGGAATTCAGAACATGGTCATTTCGTTCTCAAATGTGCTGATTCAGTCTAGCGTGAATGGATTTGGAGCGAAAGCAATGGCTGGGTTTGCGGCTTATATAAAAGTAGACGGATTTAATATTCTTCCGGTGATGAGCTTTAGTATGGCTGCAACTACATTTACTGGACAAAATATCGGTGCTGGCAAGATTGACCGTGTAAAGAAAGGAATGTGGGTGACCCTTTGCATGGGGATTGTTTATACAATCGTGACAGGAGTGCTGCTGCTTAGTTTATCGCACCAGATCATTGGCATATTTACAAAAGATGCGGATGTAATTTATTTTGGGACATTGGCAATGTGGTATTTCTGTCCGTTCTATTCACTGCTGAGCATCATGCATGAGATGGCGGGAACCATTCGTGGAACCGGAAAAACAATTCCGCCGATGGCAATCATTTTATTCTCGCTCTGCATTTACAGGGTGTTGTGGGTACAGCTTGTAGTTCCGCACTTTGACAGTATCCGCGGAGTTTACATTGCATATCCGATTTCGTGGGCAATCGGGGCGGCTTTGATGGCACTGTATGCGTGGAAAGGGAAATGGATTCCGAGAAAAGAAGAATAGTATAGAAAGAAAAATTTTATGAAAAAACGATATAATTTTAAAGTGATTTTTGGTATCTGGTATGTCTGAAAGGGAGTATTTTTCTGTCTAAAAATGTAACAGTTCAGCCATATACAAAAAAATGTAAAAAATATATAAACTAGGTTGACAAACGAAAATCAGAGTGTTATCTTAATAATCGTAAGGTGTTAGCACTCGAAAGAATAGAGTGCTAATAGAAAAAACCGAGAAGGAGGGTGAACATGAAATCGAATCATGAATTAGATGATCGTAAGATGAAGATTTTACAGACGATCATCAAGACATATTTGGAGACAGGTGATCCGGTTGGTTCCAGAACAATTTCTAAATATACAGATCTGAATTTAAGTTCAGCGACCATTCGTAATGAGATGGCAGATTTGGAAGAGTTGGGATATATCATGCAGCCTCATACATCGGCAGGTCGTATTCCGTCAGACAAAGGATATCGGTTATATGTAGATATGCTGATGGAAGAAAAAGAGCAGGAAGTTACAGAGATGAAGGAACAGATGCTTGTGAAGGCAGACAAGATGGATCAGCTTTTAAAGCAGGCAGCGAAGGTTCTGGCAACGAACACGAATTACGCAACGATGATTTCTGCTCCGACATATAACAGGAACAAATTAAAATTCATTCAGTTATCTCAGGTTGATGAGAAGCAGATTATTGCGGTCATTGTCATGGAGGGGAACATCATTAAGAATAAGATTGTGACTGTTTCAGAACCACTGAGCAATGAGACTCTATTAAAGCTTAACATGCTTCTGAATACGAACCTTAATGGAATGGAGATTGAGGAGATCAACTTAGGGATGATTGCCAGATTAAAAGAGCAGGCCGGAATTCACAGTGAAGTGATCAGCGATGTTCTTGATGCGGTGGCAAATACCATTCAGCTTGACAACGATTTGGAAATCTATACAAGCGGTGCAACGAATATTTTTAAATATCCGGAACTGAGCGATAATCAAAGTGCACAGGAGATTATCAGTGCCTTCGAGGAAAAGCAACAGCTCGCAGAGCTTGTGACACAGACACTTTCTAGTCAGGAGAACAAAGGAATTCAAGTTTATATCGGCAATGAGACACCGGTACAGACAATGAAGGATTGCAGTGTCGTGACAGCAACGTATGAATTGGGAGAGGGAATGCAGGGAACGATAGGAATTATCGGACCAAAGAGAATGGATTATGAAAATGTAATGACAACGTTGAAGACTCTGATGGTAGAGTTGGATGCAATATTCCATAAAGAACATTAGAAAGGTGGAACGATCCATTGGAAAAAGAATTTAGCAAAGAAGAGATGATAAAAGAAGCCGTGGAGGAAGCAAAAAAAGCGGCTAAAGAGCAGCAGACAGAGATGGAAGAGACAGCAGAAGAGGTAACTGACGAAGAACTTGCGGAAGAGAAAGATTCAGAAGCAGGGGAAGACGGGGCAGAAAAGAAAGACAAGAAGTTATTCAAACGCAAACCGAAAAAAGATAAAAAGGATGAGCAGATTGAAGAACTTACTGATAGACTGACAAGACAGATGGCAGAATTTGATAATTTCCGCAAGCGTACAGAGAAAGAAAAATCAGCGATGTATGAAGTGGGAGCAAAGGATATTATCGAAAAGATATTGCCGGTGATTGACAATTTTGAAAGAGGTCTTAGCGCAGTGACAGAAGAACAAAAGGATGATTCTTTTGTGACAGGTATGGAGATGATCTATAAACAGATCATGACAACGCTCGACGGAGTCGGGGTAAAAGTAATTGAGGCAGTAGGACAGGAATTCAATCCGGATCTACACAATGCAGTGATGCATGTGGAAGACGAGGAAGCAGGTGAGAATATCATCGTAGAAGAATTCCAAAAAGGATACACCTATAGAGACAGTGTCGTAAGACACAGTATGGTAAAAGTAGCAAACTAATTTAGGAGGACAAAATCATGGGAAAAATTATTGGTATTGACTTAGGAACAACAAACAGCTGTGTAGCAGTTATGGAAGGTGGACAGCCAACTGTTATCGCCAACACAGAAGGTGCAAGAACAACACCATCGGTAGTAGCATTTACAAAGACAGGAGAACGTCTCGTAGGGGAACCTGCAAAACGTCAGGCAGTTACAAACGCTGACAAGACAATCTCTTCTATTAAAAGAGAGATGGGTACAGATCACAAAGTATCTATCGATGATAAAAAATATTCTCCACAGGAGATTTCAGCAATGATTCTTCAGAAACTGAAAGCAGATGCAGAAGGGTATCTTGGAGAAAAAGTATCAGAAGCAGTTATCACAGTACCGGCTTACTTTAATGATGCTCAGCGTCAGGCAACAAAAGATGCTGGTAAAATTGCAGGTCTTGATGTAAAACGTATCATCAACGAACCAACAGCAGCAGCACTTGCGTATGGTCTTGACAACGAAAAAGAACAGAAGATTATGGTATATGACCTTGGTGGTGGTACATTCGACGTATCTATCATTGAGATTGGTGACGGGGTTATCGAAGTATTATCTACAGCCGGAGATAACAGACTTGGTGGAGATGACTTTGACCAGAAGATCACAGACTACATGTTAGCAGAGTTCAAACGAATGGAAGGTGTGGATCTTTCTACAGATAAGATGGCGCTTCAGAGATTAAAAGAAGCAGCAGAAAAAGCGAAAAAAGAACTTTCATCTGCAACTACAACAAATATCAACCTGCCATTTATCACAGCGACAGCAGAAGGTCCAAAACATTTTGATATGAACCTTACAAGAGCAAAATTTGATGAATTGACACATGACTTGGTAGAGAGAACAGCAGAACCTGTTACAAGAGCATTGTCAGACGCAGGTCTTACAGCTTCTGAGTTAGGTCAGGTATTGTTAGTCGGTGGTTCTACACGTATTCCGGCAGTGCAGGACAAAGTAAAACAGCTTACAGGAAAAGAGCCAAGCAAATCCTTAAACCCAGATGAATGCGTTGCTTTAGGAGCTTCTGTTCAGGGTGGTAAATTAGCAGGAGATGCAGGTGCAGGCGACATTCTTTTACTTGATGTAACTCCACTTTCATTATCTATTGAGACAATGGGTGGTATTGCTACAAGATTGATTGAGAGAAATACAACAATCCCTACAAAGAAGAGTCAGATTTTCTCTACAGCAGCAGACAATCAGTCAGCAGTAGATATCAATGTCGTACAAGGTGAAAGACAGTTTGCAAGAGATAACAAATCTCTCGGCCAGTTCAGACTTGACGGTATTGCTCCGGCTCCACGCGGAATTCCTCAGATTGAAGTTACATTTGATATCGATGCAAACGGTATTGTAAATGTATCTGCAAAAGATTTGGGAACAGGAAAAGAGCAGCACATTACAATCACAGCAGGATCCAACATGTCAGATTCAGATATCGACAGAGCTGTAAAAGAAGCTGCTGAGTTTGAAGCACAGGATAAAAAACGTAAAGAAGCAATCGACGCAAGAAACGATGCAGATGCAATGATCTTCCAGACAGAGAAAGCACTTTCAGAAGTTGGAGATAAGATTGATGCAACAGAAAAGGCAACTGTAGAAGCGGATATTCAGGCATTGAAAGATACTTTGGCAAAATCAAATCCAGAAGAGATGACAGATGCTCAGGTAGAGGAGATTAAAGCTGGTAAAGAAAAACTGATGGCAAGTGCACAGCAGTTATTTACAAAGATGTATGAACAGGCTGGAGCCGCAGCAGGTGCAGCAGGAGCTCAAGGAGGACCAACACCAGAAGCAGGTCCGGCACCGGAAGGATTTAACGGAGACGATGTTGTAGACGGCGATTACAAAGAAGTCTAGAGCGCTTAGTGCGAAGACTGTTCGAGCGAGCTTAGCGAGATGAATAGGGTTCTGCGGAATTTGAGTAAAATCAGGTTTCGCAGAACTTCCTTATGAAAAAATAGAAAGGTTAAAAAGTTATGGCTGAAACGAAGAGAGATTATTATGAAGTGCTTGGCGTTGACAGGAATGCAGATGATGCAGCATTGAAAAAAGCGTATCGGGTATTGGCCAAAAAATACCATCCGGATATGAACCCGGGAGATAAGGAAGCAGAAAAGAAATTCAAAGAGGCATCGGAAGCGTATGCCGTACTTAGTGATGCTGAAAAACGTCGTCAATATGATCAGTTTGGTCATGCAGCATTTGAAGGCGGGGCAGGTGGAGCAGGTGGCGGCTTCGGCGGTTTCGATTTCAACGGTGCGGATTTTGGAGACATTTTCGGAGATATTTTCGGAGATTTGTTCGGAGGAGGTCGCCGTGGAGGTCGTGCTGGCAATGGACCGATGCAGGGGGCAAATATCCGAAAAGGTGTAAGGATTACATTTGAAGAAGCTGTATTCGGATGTGAAAAAGAATTGGAAGTGGTCATCAAGGACCCATGTACAACATGTAACGGAACAGGTGCAAAACCCGGAACTTCTCCGGCGACTTGCCCAAAATGTGGTGGAAAAGGTCAGGTTGTATATACTTCTCAGTCCTTCTTTGGAACCGTACAGAATGTACAGACTTGTCCGGATTGTCATGGCACAGGGAAAATTATCAAAGAGAAATGTTCTGATTGTGCTGGAACAGGTTATGTGGCAAGCAAGAAGACGATACAGGTATCCATTCCGGCAGGTATCGATAATGGACAAAGTATCCGAATCCGTGGAAAAGGAGAACCGGGAACAAACGGTGGTCCAAGAGGCGATCTGCTGGTAGAAGTAACGGTGTCGAGACATCCTGTTTTTGGACGTCAGGATATGCATATTTTCTCGACAGCACCGATTTCATTTGCACAGGCGGCACTCGGTGGAGATGTGCGTATTAAGACGGTGGATGGAGATGTTCTATATAATGTAAAACCAGGAACAAAGACAGACACAAAAGTACGTCTCAAAGGAAAAGGTGTACCATCGCTTCGCAACAAACAGGTTAGAGGAGATCACTATGTGACACTTGTCATCCAGACACCGGAGAAACTGAGTGCGGAAGCGAAAGAAGCGCTTCGTAAATTCGATGCACTGACTGGAAACACATTGAATCAGGATATCGATTTCGAGAAGACGGATAAGAAAAAAGGAAAGAAAAAAGGATTTATGGATAAATTAAAAGAGTCCTTTGAAGATTAGTGAGGAGGTACATAAGTACCTCCTTGTTTTAGTGGGCGGTCAGGACGACGACAGTACGTGCTCCGATCAGATAATCATTGCCGACATGGGACATCTGTTCTTTTTCAAACGTGCATCCGCTAGTGTCTGACAGGGAGGTGTCCACAGCAAGATGCCATTGCAGCGGTTTTGGAAGCTTTGGCAAATGGATGAGAATGGACTCCCAATAGGGATTGACAGCGAGGTAGACAATGTCTTCCGAGTCCTGTTTTTCATCGTGACCGGCGAACATGGTGCATACTATTTTGGAATCTTGAGTGAAATTATCATCCCACGGCGTGACACCGTGCTGGCTGATCGGTGGAAATCCGCAGTGGCTTTGTGCGATGCTTTTTCGTATCGCCGGGTGATTGTGGCGAAAATGAATCATATATTTACAAAATTCAAAGATATCTCGATGAGTATCAAGTAATTTCCAGTCAAGCCAAGAGGTCAAATTGTCTTGACAATAGGGATTGTTGTTGCCGAACCGGGTGTCACAGAATTCATCGCCGGATAAGAACATTGGAGTCCCACGGCTGCACATCAATACAGAGAACGCGTTTTTGATCATACGGTAGCGGAGCTTTAAAATCAAAGCATCTTTTGTGTCGCCCTCTGCGCCGCAGTTCCAGCTCCGGTTATCGTCACTACCGTCTGTGTTGTTCCAGCCGTTCGCTTCGTTGTGCTTGTGATTGTATGAGTACAAATCATATAATGAAAAACCATCATGACAAGTGATAAAGTTGATAGAAGCATTTGTTCCACGTTCAAATGGATTGTATAAATCACTGGATCCGGAAATCCGAAGCGCGGCTTCCGGCGCTTTCCAGTACCCTCCTTTTAGAAAGTCGCGCAGATCGTCCCGGTACTTTCCGTTCCATTCCGACCAACGCTTCCAGGAAGGAAAATTTCCTACCTGATAGAGACCGCCTGCATCCCATGCTTCCGCAATCAATTTCACATCACCGAGAATCGGATCAAAAGCGAGTGTCTGCAAAAGAGGAGGCTTATCCATCGGAGTTCCATCTTCATTGCGACCAAGGATCGAGGCAAGATCAAAACGAAAACCATCCACCCGGTATGTTGTAACCCAATATCGTAGACATTCCACAATCATCTGTTGGACAACCGGATGATTGCAGTTGACGGTATTTCCACAACCACTGAAATTATAATAGTTTCCATCCGGAGTGAGCATGTAATACACATTATTGTCAATCCCCTTGAAGGAGAAAAACGGTCCATCTTCATTGCCCTCGGCAGTATGATTGAATACGACATCCAGGATGACTTCAATACCGTTTTCTTTGAGTGTCTTTATCAGTTGCTTTAATTCTGTACCGACATGATTGTATTCTCTATCAGATGCGTAGCTTGTATTTGGTGCAAAAAAGCTGACTGTGTTGTATCCCCAGTAATCAAGCAGTTCCCTTCCATCAATCACACGGTGATCCCGCATCTCATCAAATTCAAAAATGGGCATCAGCTCGACTGCATTGATTCCAAGTTCTTTCAAATATGGGATTTTTTCCATAATTCCGTGAAATGTGCCGGGATGCGCAACACCGGAAGAAGCATCTTTTGTAAAACCGCGTACATGTATTTCGTAAATGATCAGATCTTCCATGGGGATAATCGAAGGTTTGGTAATCCCCCAATCAAAATTGTTTTTCACAACCCGGCCCCGATATCCAAGAAATGCATCCGGTTTTTGCCCCCATTCACTTTGTCCGACGACAGCTTTGGCGTACGGATCCAGAAGTGGTTTGTGTTTATCAAATAGAAGACCCTTTTTCTTATCATAAGGACCGTCAAGACGAAAAGCATATTGAAAATCTTCCACATCAAGGTCAAATACAATCATGGAAAAAACATTTCCGATGCGGTAGTTGTCAGGGTATTTTAAAATAGCAAATGGTTCTTCCGCATAAGGCTCATAAAGCAGAAGTTCGCAAGAAGTGGCACCTTGTGAATGGATGGTAAAACATACGCCGTCAGAAAGTGCGGTTGCTCCATTTATATCAAAGAATCCGGGGCGAATTCGAAACCCCTCTAAAGTATCAAGAGGAACCATGTGGTCTGAGTGTATCATTGATTTTTGCATAAGTCGTCCTCCTTTGTCTGGAATTGAGTTATCTAACAATATGACTATATTGTAGCATAATTTTAGAGAATAAACAAAATAAAAATAAATAGTACAAGAGTGCTGTTTGTGTTAAAATAGAACGCAAAGAAAGCGTGGCACTGAAGATGTGTATCACGATTTCAAGGTGCAAATTATAGAAATAAGGAGAATAGAGATGTTACTATTAAATAAGAAAGATATTGAAAAGTCAGTTGATTTGGACGGAATGATGGATCAGATCGAGGAGGCATATAAGATCTTTGAATCGGGAGCTTACTATATGCCGCCAAGACCGACAGTGGAGCATGATAATAAGACACTGATTTACATGCCGTGTTATACCAAAGACAGTTTGGGGACAAAAATGCTTACGATTTTTCCGGAAAATGCAGGTCTTGGACTTCCGTCAATTGATGGACTGGTGTTGATGAATGATCCAAAGACAGGAAAACCGTTGGCGATTTTGGATGGACAGACAGTGACGGCATACCGAACAGGAGCTGTCGGCGGAGTCGGTATCCGGCATTTGTCGAGAAAAGATTGCCACACGGTGGGAATTGTAGGCACAGGCGTACAGGGATTTCATCTGGCGCTCTATGCATGCAAGGCGAGAGAGATCCACACTGTCTATGTGTTCAATCACAGTGGACGGGACTTGACAGATTATCTGGCACGTTTAGAAAAAGCGATTGATAATCCGGGGACAAAAGTGGTACAATGTAATACGGTGGAGGAACTGGTACGAAGCAGCGAAATTATCTGTACTGCAACACCATCTGAGAAAGCAGTGCTGCCAAATGATAAAGAGCTGTTAAGTGGAAAATGCATTATTGCAATCGGTTCTTATACACCGACAATGCGCGAGATTCCAGATGTTGTATTTGAGCTGGTGGATGACGTTTATGTGGAACTGGAATATGCATGTGAAGAGAGCGGGGACTTAAGTCAGCCGCTGGCAGACGGGATTCTGACAAAAGACAGAGTTCGGTATATGCATGAACTGATCGATTCAGACATAGATGAAGATGCACTTACTCAAAAGACAACATATTTCAAGTCAGTCGGTATGGGGCTGTTTGATGTGTGTATAGCACAGAGATTAATGGACGATGCCAATCAAAAAGGAATCGGGCAGCAGATTGAGTTTTAAGTAACAGTTCGGCTGATTTGAGTTTTAGTAGTTGAACGGTTGCAAATGATGAGATAAAGGAGACGGGATTATGAAAGTAGTAGCAACAGAAAAAGCACCAAAAGCATTGGGACCATATTCACAGGGATATGTACATAACGGTATTTTTTATTCAGCAGGGCAGATTCCAATCAATCCTGAGACAGACACTGTGGAGGCAACAGATATTGCAGGACAGACAGAGCAGGTGTGCAAGAACTTTGCAGCTGTGTTGGAAGCAGCTGGAACTTCATTTGACAAAGTTTTAAAGACAACATGTTTCTTGAGCGACATGGGCGACTTTGCAGCATTCAATGAAGTGTATGCAAAATATTTTACATCAAAGCCTGCGAGAAGCTGTGTGGCAGTTAAGACATTACCCAAAAATGTACTTTGTGAAGTGGAACTAATTGCAGTTGTAGAAGAATAGGAAGGAAATCAAGATGGCAGAACAGGAAAATAACGGAGCATGCTCTTCTGAGAGCTGTTCAGGCTGTGCACACGCAGATTCTTGTGCGAGCAAGAAAGTAGATATGACAGTGCCGGCAAATGAATACACACATGTTAAAAAAGTAATCGGTGTGATCAGTGGAAAAGGAGGAGTTGGAAAATCGATGGTTACAGCCTCGCTTGCAAGACTTATGAGAGAGCAAGGTTATTCGGTGGGGATTTTAGATGCAGATATCACAGGTCCATCTATTCCGAAGATGTACGGAATCCATGAGCACGCGATGGGAACAGAAGTTGGAATGTTTCCGTGTATTGCAAAAGATGAGACAAGAATTATGTCTGTCAATCTTTTGTTGGACAGTGAGGACACACCGGTGATTTGGAGAGGTCCGGTCATTGCAGGTGTTGTAAAACAGTTCTGGAATGAAGTACTCTGGGGAGATTTGGATTACTTATTCGTAGATATGCCACCGGGAACAGGGGATGTGCCATTGACAGTGTTCCAGTCTTTGCCAGTAGATGGAGTGGTCATCGTGACATCGCCGCAGGATCTTGTTCAGATGATTGTGAAAAAGACCTACTATATGGCAAAACAGATGAATATTCCGATTATCGGAGTTGTTGAGAATTACAGTTATTTGGAATGTCCGGATTGCGGAAAGAAAATCTCTGTATTCGGAGAAAGCCATATTGATGAGATTGCAAAAGAACTTGGCATGAGTGTACTTGGGAAAATGCCAATCAATCCGAAGCTTGCTGAGATGGTGGAAGCAGAGAAATTCTATGAAGTGAAAAATGAATATTTGAAAGATGCAGTGGAAAGACTGCAGTAGAAAAGAAGACGTATGAGAGAGAATCTTGTGCGTCTTTTTTTTGTAAGCGAAAATCTTAAAACTGCAGAAAATTTGAAGTCACTATTGCAAACATCTGTTCCGTGTGATAATATAAAAACAGAACATATATTCGAGTAAAGAGGAGCGAAAAGATGAAAATCACAGAACAGATGTCTCTTTTAGAAAAACTGAATATTTTATCAGATGCGGCGAAATACGATGTGGCATGTACATCGAGCGGAGTTGACAGACAGAACGATGGCAATGGAATAGGGAACTGTGCGAAGGCTGGAATTTGTCATAGTTTTTCAGCAGATGGAAGATGTATTTCATTATTGAAGATTTTGTTTACAAATGAATGTATTTATGATTGTAAATATTGCATTAACCGTTCTTCAAATGATGTGAGAAGAGCATCTTTCACTCCGGATGAAGTATGTACTCTGACAATTGAATTTTACCGCCGGAATTATATAGAAGGATTGTTTTTGAGTTCCGGAATTCTGCATAGTCCGAATTATACGATGCAATTGATTTATGAGACGCTTTATAAGTTAAGGACAGAGTTCCATTTTCAGGGATACATTCATGTAAAGGCAATTCCAGGAGCGGATCAGGAACTGATACAAAGAACAGGATTTTTGGCAGACAGGATGAGCGTGAATTTGGAGCTTCCGACAGCAGAAGGACTTAAAAAGCTTGCTCCACATAAGAATAGAAAAAATATATTGGCGCCGATGCGTCTTGTGCAGAGCAAGATGGCTGAGAATCAGAATGAGGTAGCAGTCTATCGGAATGCGCCGCGGTTTGTTCCGGCAGGACAGAGTACGCAGATGATCATCGGAGCTACTCCGGAGACGGATTTTCAGATTATCAATGTTGCAGAATCTCTTTATAAAAAGTTTGAATTGAAACGCGTGTTTTATTCTGCATTTATCCATGTGAATGAGGATGAACATCTTCCGGCAAGAACAGGAGACGGTCCTCCATTGTTGCGGGAACATCGCTTGTATCAGGCTGACTGGTTGCTGCGATATTATGGATTTGAGGCGAAAGAATTGCTGTCTGAAAAGAACCCGAATTTCAATGTGTTGGTAGATCCCAAATGCAATTGGGCACTGGAACATCTGGAATGTTTTCCGGTGGAAGTCAATCGAGCTGATTATCATATGCTTTTGCGGGTTCCGGGAATCGGGTATAAATCTGCTGGAAGAATTGTCAAAGCAAGAAGAATGGGAACATTGGATTTTCCGGATTTAAAGAAGATGGGGGTTGTGTTAAAGAGAGCGTTATATTTTCTGACCTGTAATGGAAAGATGATGTATCCGACGAAGATAGAACAAGATTATATTTTGCGCAATCTACTTCATGTAGGGGAAAAACTGCCGCTTACAGTAGAACAGATGAACTACAGACAATTGTCGTTATTTGATGATGTAAGCTTTGGGAGCGAACGGGCAAAACAAAATAGAGTGAATAAAGTTTTTAGATAATGGAGAAGATGACATGAAGCAGATTTTTGTATGCAATGATACGATTACAGGAATTTTTTCGGCAATTTACGATGCGTGGAAGATTGTACTCTCTTTTGGAGAGACTGGGATTGCACTGAAAGGGATGATGAACCAGGAACTTTTTTGTGAATACACTGAAAGTGTGGAGAGTGAGAAAAAGGCAATTGCAGTGGAGAATATGATAAAAAAGAATCTGGGGATGGAGGTGTACCGGAATATTTATTATGCAATATTGGCAGAGGATGCAAAGAAGGCGAATGCAGTTCTTGGAATGATGCAGGAGGCGAGGCGAATACACGATAAAAGGAAGATTATGGAGCATTTGTCGCATGAGCAGGTTAGAAAAGTGTTCGAGCTAAAGAGAACAGTGGAGAATGAAGCACACTGTTTTCAGGAATTTATCCGTTTTTCTGAGTTGGAGAGTGGAGTGCTTTTTTCGAAAATTGCACCTAAAAATCAAGTGCTTACATGCATCGCAGATCATTTTGCAAATCGTTTGCCGTTAGAGAACTGGATGATCTATGATGAGACCCACCAGATGTTTCTGATGCATCGCAAACAGCAGAATTGGTTTCTTGTTTGGAATGAAAAATTGAATAAAGAAAAGATAAACAGGGTATCCTATGCAGAGAACACGTACTCCGAACTTTGGAAGGGCTTCTTTGAAAATATATCAATAGAAGAAAGAGAGAGTTACCAGAGACAGAGACAACATTTACCGATTCGGTTTCGTGGAAATATGGTTGAATTTGTATAATAATCGACAAAAAATGAGTTCTAATTATACAATTCGACGATTGACGACAAGCGATTGAATTGGTATAATAAAAAAATGTGTTTAGCAATACCATGAAAGGAGTGATCACAGTGGACAAGAAGTTTCAAATAAGACTATCTGCTACCGAAGATGTAAAAGAATTTGTAAGAGCAGCTGGGCAGTGCGACTTTGACATCGATGTATTTTATAACCGTGTGGTAATTGATGCTAAATCTATTCTAGGAGTTCTAAGCTTAGATTTGACTCAGCCTCTGACTGTTCAGTATGGTGGACAGAATGATAATTTTGAAAAGACATTAAGAAAATTTGCAGCATAGATATGTGATGGAAGGAAGCTCTGAATCTTTTGCGGTGTAAGCCGAAGGTTTGGGGCTTTTCTTTTACACATGGATAAATAAACATGCTATAATGAGGCGGGAGGAAATACAGATGGAAGAGAAGATAATTCGTATTTCTGTTCGCAATTTAGTGGAGTTTATATTGCGGGAAGGCGATATTGATAATAGAAAAGCGGGGCTGCCGGATAAAGAGTCCATGCAGCTTGGTGGAAGAATTCACCGGAAGATTCAAAGACAGATGGGATCTGACTATCATGCGGAGGTTCCGTTAAAGATTACGGTTCCCTGTGAAGGATTTGCGATTCAAATAGAGGGAAGAGCAGATGGAATTCAGAAGACAGCAGATGGAGTTGTGGTTGATGAGATCAAAGGAGTCTTGCGTGAGCTGGAATATATTGAGAAGCCGGTCGGCGTGCACCTTGCACAGGCAAAATGTTATGGGTATATCTATGGGAAACAGCAGGAACTCGATAGCATTACAGTACAGATGACATATTGTCAGATGGAGACAGAGGAAGTGAAGCGTTTTCAGGAGATATTTTTGATTGAGGAATTGGAGAGATGGTTTTTCAATATTGTGATGCAATATGAGAAGTGGGCACGCTTTCAAGTCGAGTGGAGGCAGACAAGGGATGCGACAATAAAGGAGGCAGAATTTCCATATCCTTACAGAGAGGGGCAAAGAGAGCTTGTGACATCTGTCTACCGGACAATTCTGAGGAAGAAAAAATTATTTATTCAGGCGCCTACCGGTGTAGGAAAGACGATGGCAACTATATTCCCAGCGGTGAAAGCGGTAGGAGAAGGACTGGGGGATAAGATTTTTTACCTGACGGCGAAGACGATTACAAGAACTGTGGCAGAGCAGGCATTTCAGGTTTTAAAAAAGAATGGTCTGCAGTGTAAAGTTGCCACATTGACCGCGAAAGAGAAAATCTGTTTCTGTGAAAAGGCGGAATGTAATCCAGATGCATGTCCATATGCAAAGGGGCATTTTGACCGGGTGAATGATGCAGTTTATGAGATGATCACTACGATGGAGGAGATGAGCCGGGAGAATATAGAGACTCAGGCCAAAAAGCATAATGTATGTCCGTTTGAGATGGGACTGGATGTGTCGTTGTGGGTGGATGCCATTATCTGTGACTATAATTATGTATTTGATCCGAATGCACATTTGAAGAGGTTTTTTTCAGAGGGAAAAAAGGGAGAATACTTATTCTTGATTGATGAGGCGCATAACCTTGTGGAGCGTGGCAGGGAGATGTACAGTGCGGTTCTCTATAAAGAAGAGTTTTTACGGATGAAAAAAGCAGTCAGATATGAGAGTGTGAAACTGACACGGCAATTAGAGGGATGCAATCAAATGTTGCTGGAGATGAAAAGAGAGTGCCAGACATATAAAGAATATAATAGTATATCCCATTTTGCGTTGAAATTGTTGAATGTAATGAATGGGCTGCAAAAGCTTTTGGAAGAGAAGGAGCAGGTAGATGAGGAAGTTTTAGAATTCTATTTTCATATTCGGAACTTTCTTAACATCTATGAAGAAGTGGATGAAAATTATGTGATTTATACAGAATTGGAGGAAGACGGAGACTTTAAGTTGAAATTATTCTGTGTGAATCCAGCAGTAAAATTACAAAATTTTTTAAGTCAGGGCAACAGTACTGTGTTCTTTTCGGCAACACTTTTGCCAATCCGGTATTATAAAAAGTTGTTGAGCGTAGAGACGGATGACTATGCGGTGTACGCACATTCGCCGTTTAAAGAAGCGAATCGCCTTTTAGTGTTGGGACAGGACGTCAGTACAAAGTACACAAGGCGCGGATATCAGATGTATGAGCGATTTGCAATTTATATCAAGAATGTCATGCAGGCAAAACCAGGCAATTATCTTGTGTTTTTCCCATCGTACCGATTTATGGAAGAAGTGAGGGAGACATTTGAGAGATACAGGACAGAAGAGATGTGTTGTATGATGCAGGAACAGAATATGAATGAACAGGACAGAGAAGCATTTTTACAGGAATTCGAAGCAGAAAGAGAAGGAAGTCTAGCAGGATTTTGTGTGATGGGAGGTATTTTTTCAGAGGGAATTGATTTGACAAAGGAGCGTCTGATTGGGGCAATGATTGTAGGAACCGGACTGCCGCAGGTATGCAATGAACGTGAGATTTTAAAACAATATTTTGACAGGCATGGAGAAAATGGGTTCGACTATGCATATTTGTATCCGGGGATGAACAAGGTGCTTCAGGCGGCGGGGCGTGTTATACGAACGGAGGAAGACAAAGGGGTAATTGTACTTTTGGATGATCGCTTTGCGGGAAGAAGATATTTGGAGATTTTTCCAAGAGAGTGGAGAGAACTTACTTATTGTAATGTAAAGACAATCGGAGAGAAAGTAGAACAGTTTTGGAAAAACGCTTATATCGAACCGGAGTCTGATATAAGCGTCTGAAAAAGGTTATTCAATAGGTTGGAAATAGTTTAAAAATTCCAAGGTTGCTTTCGATACCGGGACATGCTCATTGTGAACGACAACGAGTTGTCTTGTAGGAAGAACCTCATCAGTGTGAACCACAAACAGATCGTCGGAATCTTTCGGGACACAGTAATCCGGAATAAAGGCGATTCCCAATCCGATTTTAGCAAGGTCGATCAAAAGATCATTGCTGCTGAGTTCGATCTCAGGGACGAGATCCAGCTGATGTTTTTGGAAAAGACTGTGTAAAAATTCACTTGTCGTACTTTTTCGATCGAGCATCAAAATAGGATAGTTCAGTAAATCGCGTAACGATAAGGCTTTATCCTTCAGTTCTGCAAAAGAACGGTTGGCGATAAAGACATCTTTGAATTCCGCAATCTGTTTAAAAGAATAAAGATTGCTCAAATAGGAATTCGGGTAGTTGATGACAATCAGGTCTACCTGACCTGTCTCCAATAATTCTACACATTTGATTGAAGTTTGGTTTGTTACTTTAATATGTGCGTTTGGAAATTCTTTATGAAACCGTTCTAAATATGGAACTAAAAAATAACGACAAATCGTGTCACTTGCGCCGATGCGAATCTGTCCTCCGGTGGAAGAAGAATCAATCAGCTGTGATTCTCCACGTTTGATCAGATTCATTGCAGGTTCCACATGACGAAGGAGAATCTCGCCTTCCGGTGTTAGCTGTACACGTTTTGTGCTCCGGATGAATAAGGTCTGGTCCAATTTTTTTTCAAGCGCTTTGATTGATTGACTGACGGCTGATTGAGAGATGAACAGCTGCTTGGACGCCTCCGAGAAGCTCAAGGTTGTCGCAACATAAAAAAATACTTTATATAACTCGTAATTGATATCCATTATTAGTCCTCCTTATAAAAGTACTGTTTTTATTATAAGGGGTAAAAGGTAGAATTACAATAGAGAATAGAAAATTTAGGAAAGGGAGATGAATGTATGAAGATAGTGCACTGGTTTTTTGGAATGACAGCAATTCTTTCTGTGATTGTCATCTTACTCATTTCCGGTTTTGAAATCGGAATTTACAGTGATTTTGGGTGGTATGAAAAGGAATATGAAAAATACAATGTCACGGAAGATTTGGAGATGAAGATGGATGATGTCATGGATGTGACAGAAGAGATGATGGCGTATCTGAGAGGAGACAGGGAGGATCTGGTTGTTTGGACAACTGTGAATGGAGAAAAACAGGAATTTTTTAATGATCGGGAGAAGGCGCATATGGTGGATGTACAGAATTTATTTTTGGGAGGTCTGACATTGCGTTTTGGTGCGATTATCGTGCTTGTGATTTCGTTGAGTGGATTGATTTTCACAAAGGGGAACTGGAAACGGATTTTGCCAAAATCATTTTTGACAGGTTTGGGAGCGTTTCTTGTAATTTCAGGAGGTCTTGGAGTATTGTTCGCATCTGATTTTAATAAGTATTTTTTCTTATTTCATGAGATCTTTTTTGACAATGATTTATGGCTGTTGGATCCTGCAACGGATTTGATGATCCGAATGCTTCCGGAAGGATTTTTCTTTGATATGGTCATTCGGATAGGAAGTATTTTTATTGGTATGCTGGTAATACTGCTCATTCTCAGTATACTGATTTTGTATCGACAGAAAGCGAATAAGAAAAACTTATAAGTGAGTTAAGATATATTAATTATACTAATGATGCGAAATGTGGTAGGATAAGGATAGTAGCCAAAATGGAATTACAGATGGAGGATAATATGAATAGTGTAAAACGTGTATATGTAGAAAAGAAACAAGAATTCGCAGTACAGGCAAAAGAGTTGAAACAAGAATTAAAAAGCTATTTGGGAATTCAGACGGTGGAAAATGTACGTGTGCTGATTCGCTATGACATTGAAAATATTTCAGATGCAACATTTGAGACGGCGTGCAATGGTATTTTTTCCGAACCGCCGGTAGACATTTTATATAAAGAAGAATTTGAAGTGAAAGAGGGAAGCAGAATTTTCTCGGTGGAATATTTGCCGGGGCAGTTTGATCAGCGTGCAGATTCTGCAGTGCAGTGTGTGCAGTTCATCAAAGAAGACGAGATGCCGGTAATCAAGTCAGCAACGACTTATGTCATTGAAGGTGCGATTACAGATGAAGAATTTGCCGCAATCAAAGCGCACTGCATCAATCCGGTAGATTCCAGAGAGACGGGTATGGAAAAGCCAGAGACATTGATTACACAGTTTGAAGAGCCAGAAGATGTAAAAATCTTTGACGGTTTTAAAGATATGGAAGAGGACAAGTTAAAAGAATTATATGATTCTTTAGGACTTGCCATGACATTCAAAGATTTTCTTCATATTCAGAACTATTTCAAGGGAGAAGAAAAGAGAGATCCTTCTATGACAGAGATCCGTGTGTTGGATACATATTGGTCTGACCACTGCCGTCATACAACATTCTCTACAGAATTAAAAGAAGTAAGTTTTGGAGAAGGCGATTATAAAGAACCAATCGTCAATGCATACAAACACTATTTGAATACACACAGTGAGATTTTTTCAGGAAGAGAAGATAAATTCGTATGCCTGATGGATCTTGCACTTATGGCAATGCGCAAATTAAAACGTGAAGGAAAGTTAGAAGATCAGGAAGAGTCTGATGAGATCAACGCGTGCAGTATCGTTGTTCCGGTAATCGTTGACGGCGTGGAAGAAGAATGGCTTGTGAACTTCAAAAATGAGACACACAACCATCCGACAGAGATCGAACCGTTTGGTGGAGCAGCTACTTGCCTTGGCGGAGCAATCCGTGACCCATTGTCAGGACGTACTTATGTATATCAGGCAATGCGTGTGACCGGTGCAGCAGATCCGACGGTGTCCGTAAAAGAGACAATGAAAGGGAAATTGCCGCAGAAGAAATTGGTGACAGGAGCAGCGCATGGATACAGCTCTTATGGTAATCAGATTGGTCTTGCAACCGGTGCGGTAAAAGAGATTTATCATCCGGATTATGTGGCAAAACGTATGGAGATCGGCGCTGTTTTAGGTGCGGCGCCAAGAAGAGCGGTTATCAGAGAGACATCGGATCCGGGAGATATCATTATCTTATTGGGTGGACGTACAGGACGCGACGGTTGTGGTGGAGCAACAGGTTCTTCTAAAGTACATACACAAGAGTCTATCGAGACATGTGGAGCAGAAGTTCAAAAAGGAAATCCACCCACAGAACGTAAAATTCAGCGTCTGTTCAGAAGAGAAGAAGTAAGTAAATTAATTAAAAAGTGTAATGACTTTGGTGCCGGTGGTGTGTCTGTTGCAATTGGTGAGCTGGCAGATGGACTTCAGGTGAATTTAGATAAGGTGCCGAAAAAATATGCAGGTCTTGACGGAACAGAGATTGCGATCTCTGAATCACAGGAGCGTATGGCTGTTGTCGTTGATCCGAAAGATGTAGAGCAATTTTTGGCATATGCAAAAGAAGAGAACTTAGAGGCTGTAGAAGTGGCTGTTGTGACAGAGACTCCAAGATTAGTATTGTCATGGAGAGGAAAAGAGATTGTTAATATTTCCCGCGCATTCCTTGATACAAACGGTGCACATCAGGAGACAACAGTGGCAGTTGACATTCCGAACAGAGAAGACAGTATTCTTGTGAAAGAGGATGTCGATGATGTAAAAGAAAAATGGTTGGATACCTTAAAGGACTTAAATGTATGTTCTCAGAAAGGTCTTGTAGAGATGTTTGACGGTTCTATCGGGGCGGGCTCTGTATTTATGCCGCACGGTGGAAAATACCAGATGACAGGGACACAGGCTATGGTTGCAAAATTACCGGTATTGACCGGAAAATGTGATACAGTGACTATGATGAGTTATGGATTTGACCCGTATCTGTCAAGCTGGAGTCCATATCATGGTGCAGTTTACGCAGTGCTTGAATCTGTGGCGAAAATTGTGGCAAACGGTGGAGATTACAGTAAGATTCGTCTTACATTCCAGGAATATTTCCGCAGAATGACAGAAGATCCGTCAAGATGGAGCCAGCCATTTGCAGCGCTTCTTGGAGCATATGATGTACAGCTTGGACTAGGACTTCCATCTATCGGTGGAAAAGACAGTATGTCAGGAACGTTCCAGGATATAGACGTGCCTCCGACACTTGTATCATTTGCAGTGGATGTGGCAGAGCAGAAAGACATCATCACACCGGAATTAAAAAAAGCAGGTAACAAGTTAGTATGGCTTCGTGTGGAAAAGGATCAGTATGATCTTCCGGTATATGCTCAGGTAATGGATCAGTATGGTAAATTCAGAGAGGATATCCAAAACGGAAACATCGTATCCGCTTACGTATTAGACAGACACGGTATTGCAGCAGCTGTCAGCAAGATGGCATTTGGTAACGGTATGGGTGTGAAGATTGAAAGCAATGTGGATAAGAGAGAGCTGTTTGCACCTGCATTTGCTGATATCATTGCAGAAGTACCGGCAGAAAAAGTATCAGAGCTTGCAATTACATATACAGTCATCGGTGAAGTGACAGATAAAGCAGCGCTTGAATATGGTGACGTGACAATCGAATTGAAAGAAGCAGTTGATACATGGAAAGCTCCGCTTGAAAAAGTATTCCCAACTGTTTCAGGACAGACGAAGGCGAAAGCTGTGCAAGAACAACTGTTCAACACAGACAGCATCCATATCTGCAGCCATAAGATTGGACAGCCAACTGTATTTATTCCTGTATTCCCGGGAACAAACTGTGAGTATGACAGTGCAAAAGCATTTGAACGTGCCGGGGCGAAAGTAATTACAAAAGTGTTTAAGAATCTGGATGCGGCAGATATTCGTGATTCCGTTGCTGAGTTTGAAAAAGCAATCGCACAGGCGCAGATGATCATGTTCCCGGGGGGATTCAGTGCAGGAGATGAACCAGATGGTTCTGCAAAATTCTTTGCAACTGCATTCCAAAATGCGAAGTTGAAAGAAGCGGTAGAAAAATTATTGAACGAACGTGACGGTCTTGCACTTGGTATCTGTAACGGATTCCAGGCGTTGATCAAGTTAGGATTGGTTCCATACGGAAAAGTTTGTGGACAGACAGCAGCATCTCCGACACTTACTTACAATACAATCGGACGTCATATTTCGAAAATGGTATATACAAAAGTTGTGACAAACAAATCACCTTGGCTACAGGGAGCTGAGCTTGGCGGAGTTTATACAAACCCGGCATCTCACGGAGAAGGACGTTTTGTTGCATCAGAAGAAGTGTTGAATGAATTATTCGCAAACGGACAGGTTGCAACACAGTATTGTGATCTGAATGGAACAGTCACAATGGATGAAGAGTGGAATCCAAATGGCTCTTACAGAGCGATCGAAGGTATCACAAGCCCGGATGGACGTGTACTTGGGAAAATGGCTCACTCAGAACGCCGCGGTGATTCTGTTGCGATCAATATTTACGGAGAACAGGATCTGCAGATCTTTGAATCCGGTGTGAAATATTTTAAATAAGTATAGAGTGTTATAGTTTCTATATCAGAAAAGGATACGATGCATATAAAAAAAGGGTGCATCGTATCTTTTTATTTGGTATGATAAGAAGGAAAGAGAGGAAAAGAGATATTTATGAAAGAGAAATTGGAAAAATCGGGTTCTTTTATGAGTACACTTCTGCTGCTTTCGGTGGTAACAGGGATTGTTCGGATTCCTAAAGAGAATTCAGAGACATTAAGTGAATCTGAAAAAAGGTATTGTGTTCTATGATTGATAGTACAGCGTTCGCGATGGATAGATTCCGAAGCGAGGCAGGGCGGATCAAGGTGGGAGAAGAGATTGCGCAAGAACGTTATAGAGGGAACCTGCTCAGAGCAATTTCCCACGATCTTAGAACCCCGCTTTCTGGTATTGTGGGGACAAGTGAGATACTGATGGGAATGGCAGACAAACAGGATGAGCGGTATATGCTTGCAGAATATATTTATAAAGATGCGGCGTAGCTACACGCACTTACGGTTGTAATGATTTTGACTACGATGGTTGCTTTTGTCCTACGAAAGGAATTCTTGGAATTTATTTGGAAGAACGCCGAAAATTACAGGAATTTGAATATGGACTGTTGATTGCAATGTTAAATGAGACCGGAGTAAAACTTCAAGATACATTTCACTGATAGTATGGTATAATATGTATAAATTATAATCTGATAGGAGAGGTGTATGGGAGAACAAGGGGCAAAACGTCAGAATGACGGTTGGAAAGGAATTGGTGTCACAATAGCTATTCTGGCAATAGCAACCGGGATTGGAGCGATGTTTCGCTACCTGAGATTTACAGAAGCAAATATATTGATTGTCTATGTACTCGGGGTTATGATCACTGCTGTAATTACGGCAAGCAGAATGTGGAGCGTGCTTTCTTCTCTTTGCAGTGTTCTGCTTTTTAATTTTTTATATACGGAGCCAAGATTTTCGCTCACGGCATATGATTCCGGGTATCCGATCACGTTCGTGATTGCATTTCTTGCGGCAATCATCGCAAGTAATTTAGCAATCCAGCTTAGAAAACAGGCAGAACAGTCAGCACTGATGGCTTATCGCACAAAAATTCTTCTGGAGACGAATCAGATACTGCAGAAAGCAAAAAATGCAGAGGAAATCATACGAGAGGCAGCCGGACAGATTGTGAAATTGATCGGGAAAAGTGTTGTGTATTATGAATGCACAGACGGAATCCTTTGTGAGCCGTCAGTCTGCCTTGCACAAGGAGAACAGGAAAAAAAGATTTATATAAGTGCGAAGGAGCGGGAAACTGCCAGGTACGCATTTGAGAGCAAAAAGCGTGCCGGTGCAAGCACAGAAGTAAAAAAAGATGCAGTCTGTATGTATTTGACGATTCGCAATGGTGACAATGTATATGGTGTGATTGGTGTTGCTCTGAAAGGGATACAGCTAAATACATTTGAAAGCAATCTGCTTCTCTCGATTTTAGGAGAATGTGCATTGGCGTTGGAGAAAGAGATCTATAACCGAAAACGAGAAGAGGCGGTTACGAAAGCGAAAAATGAGCAGCTGAGAGCAAATCTGCTGCGATCGATTTCGCATGATTTGCGAACACCGCTTACAAGTATATCGGGGAATGTAGCAATTCTTTTGAATAATGAGGAGGCGTTTGACAAAGAAAAGCGCAGACAGCTGTATACGGGAATTTATGACGATTCTATGTGGCTAATCAACCTTGTGGAAAATCTGCTTTCCGTGACGCGTCTGGAAGAAAGTTCTATGCGGCTCAATATGCAGGTGGAGCTTGTGGACGAGGTGATTGAGGAGGCGCTAAAGCATATTAGCAGAAAGCGGGAAGAACATCAGTTAGTCTATGAACCATCAGAGGAATTACTTCTTGCAAAGATGGATTCCAGATTGATAGTGCAGGTGCTGATCAATCTTGTGGAAAATGCCATAAAATATACACAGGAAGGCTCCCGCATAGAAATCTCTGCGGTGCAAAAGGGAGATATGATACAGATATCGGTTGCAGACAATGGAAAGGGAATCAAAGAAGATGCAAAAGAAAAAATTTTTGATATGTTTTATACCGCTGAGAATAAGCCGGCAGACAGCAGGAGAGGACTTGGACTTGGGCTGTTTTTGGCAAAATCCATTATCCATGCACATGGCGGAATAATTTGGGTCACGGATAACATTCCGAGCGGAACGATATTTTCGTTTACATTACAGGCTGAGGAGGTAACGATAAGTGAATAAACCATTGATATTAGTAGTAGAGGATGATACAGCGATCAGGAACCTGATTACGACCACATTAGAGACACAGGACTATCGTTTCCATACAGCGCCAAACGGCGTGCAGGCACTTTTAGAGTTGGTGTCTCAAAAGCCGGACATTATGCTTTTGGATCTGGGACTTCCGGACATGGATGGAATTGAGATTATTAAAAAAGTTCGTTCTTGGTCAAATCTTCCGATCATTGTAATCAGTGCAAGAAGCGAAGATCGAGATAAGATTGAGGCATTGGATGCAGGGGCCGACGATTATCTGACCAAACCATTTTCTGTGGATGAACTTTTGGCGAGACTTCGCGTGACGTTAAGAAGGCTGCAGTACATGAGTGTATCGCAGGAGCAGACAGAATTTGTCAATGGAGAACTGCGGATTGATTATGTGTCCGGCTGTGTATATTTGAAGGAAAAAGAGTTGCATCTGACTTCGACAGAGTATAAGTTGTTAAGTCTGCTTGCAAAGAATGTGGGGAAAGTGCTGACACACACCTATATTACAAGAGAAATATGGGGGAGTGCATGGGATAATGATGTGGCATCGCTTCGGGTTTTCATGGCAACACTTCGAAAGAAGATTGAAGAAAACCCATCGCAGCCACAATATATTCAGACACATATCGGCATCGGATACCGTATGCTTCGAGTTGTTAATAAGTAAAAGAGTGAATCACTTTCTTTTCTCCCATGATGATTAAAGTTTCATCGCGGGTGAAAATGTGTTCCGGTTCTGGAAGAGGGGAAATTTTCCCTTCTTTTTTTGTCGCAAGAATACTGATGTTATATCGGTTCCGTATAGATTTTTCAATAATGCTTTTGCCAATCCAATTGCCTGGAACTGCGACTTCACAGATCGCAACCTCCGATGTAAGCTCGATGTAATCAAAAATGTTCTTTGAGCCGTATTTTATGGCAAGGCGTTCAGCCATTTCACGTTCTGCGTAGACAACGTGGTCGGCTCCGTTTCGAAGCAGTAATTTGCGGTGTACGTCTCTGCAGGCGCGGGCGAGAATGTATTTCGCCCCAAAATCTTTTAACAGAACAGTGATCTCAAGTGCACTTTGAAAATTATCTCCGATTGCGACTACGCACAGATCAAAGTTATTGACACCAAGAGATTTGATGAAGGTCTCATTTGTGGCATCAGCAATCTGAATGTCCGGCAGAATGTTGATAGCATTGTCTGCACGCTCTTCGTTTTTTTCGACAGCAAGTACCGAATTGCCTTCCTCTAAAAGTTTACGTGTGATGTGACGTCCGAAACGCCCAAGTCCAATTACTAAAATAGATTTCATAATCAATACCTCTTTAACCAAGTTGAATTTTTTCCAATGGCAGAGCCGATGGAAGGGGTTTTCTTGTAAATGAAAAAGCCAAAAGCATGGTAAGGGAACCAACCCTTCCGAATATCATTAAAAATGCAAGCAATGCGTGAGACAGCGGCATCAGTTCTGGTGTGATTCCAGTGGAAAGTCCGACTGTTGCGATTGCCGATACACTTTCAAATAAAGAATCCAAAAAGTCTATATTCTCAATTCTGGATATGATCATGGCCACAGAAAATGAGAATGTAATGTACAAAAAGAAAATGCAGGTCGCTTTTCTTGTGATAAAGTCTTCCAGACGTCTGCCGAACACCTCAGTGGATTTTCTACTGCGAAATGTGGTGATGACAGAAAGAACCAAAACGGCAAAAGTCGTTGTTTTGATTCCACCGGCGGTAGAGCCAGGGGAGCCACCGATCAGCATCATACTGATAATCAGAAAACGACCAGTCTGAGTCAGAGCTGACAGGTTGACACTGTTGAACCCGGCTGTTCTTGCACTGACAGACTGAAAGGCTGACGCTGCTACCTGTTCGGAAAGTGTCAGATCCTCATAGGCGCCTGTTCCGTGTTCGCATACGAAAAGCAAAAGCGTGCCGGCTGCAATCAAGAAGAATGAGACACTTAAGACCAATTTGGTGTGAAGCTGCATTTTGTGAAAGTGCAATTTTGTAGCCAATATGTCGTGCCAAACAAAGAAACCAAGTCCCCCGATGATAATAAGCGCCATAATGATAAGGTTTACATACCAGTTTCCTACTTCTCCTGTCAGCGAGGAAAATGGCTGTACACTTCCCATCAGATCAAAGCCCGCATTGCAAAACGCGGAGATACTGTGGAAAATGGAGAACCAGATTCCTTTTGAAAGTCCAAACTTGGGGCAAAAGTGAAACGCAAGTAAAAATGCCCCTAAAAATTCAATGAAAAACGTACCTATTATAATAAAGCGCGTCATTTTTACAATTCCGCCGATTTGTGGAGCAGAGACAGAGTTCTGCATCAATGATCTGGATACCAAGCCAATCTTTCGCTTTGTGAGCGTCATAATTGAAATGCAAAGCGTCATAAATCCGATTCCACCGATCTGAATCAGACAGAGAATGACACTTTGACCGAAGAAAGACCAGTGAGTGTATGTATCAACTTGTATCAGACCAGTCACACACGTTGCAGATGTGGCTGTGAAAAAACCGGTAAATAAATTGGCTGCATCCGGATTTCTTGTAGAAATGGGAAGAGCCAAAAGTATAGAGCCGATACATATGATCGCACAGTATCCAAATAAAATAATCTTCATAGGCGAAAGGTGAAGAAAATGATGATAAAGTTTTTGTATAGAAGATATAAAAATCACCTCTTTGACTGTTTATAAACTATATAGATTATAAGAGATAGTAAATTAAAAACACATTAAGAAAGAAAAATTAATATAAAGATTATATAAAGAAAAAAATGACTTTAATAAAATCTTTACGGAAATGGATTTGTTTTTATCAGATTTTAACAGGAGGATTGCTAGAATACAGTGTAGAAGAAGAGGTGAGGAGAATGAGAAACTTTATATTAATTTTAGCATTGATTCTTTTGTTTGCGATTGGATTTGTCATCATGAGAAGTATAGACAATTTTATAGAAAATGGCGGATTTAAAACTGAATAAAATGCAAAAATTACGAAAAATTATAAAATAAAGACAAAAGTACGTGACTTATGGACAGAAAGGTGCTATAATACTTTTTGGAGATAAAGCATTAAAATAATAAAGGATGGGAGAGAAAAAAATGGATAACAAAAAAGATTTTAAACCATTTATTTCCGCTGACAAAATAGTACCAGAGTTCACATTTACATCGCTGTTCATTGGTATTCTTTTGGCGGTAGTCTTCGGTGCGGCGAATGCGTACCTTGGACTGAGAGTTGGAATGACTGTGTCTGCATCAATTCCTGCGGCAGTTCTTTCTATGGGAATTATTCGTGTGATTCTCAGGAGAGATTCAATCTTAGAGAATAACATGGTACAGACAATCGGTTCAGCTGGTGAATCAGTTGCAGCCGGAGCGATTTTTACATTGCCTGCATTATTCTTGTGGGCAGCAGACGGTGTGGAAGGAATTGAAGCGCCTGGACTTTTTGAGATTTTCCTGATAGCACTTGTTGGTGGTACATTGGGTGTTTTATTCATGATTCCGCTTCGTAAAGCGTTGATTGTTGAAGAACACGGTGTGCTTCCATATCCGGAGGGAACTGCCTGTGCAGAAGTACTTCTTGCAGGTGAAGAAGGAGGTTCAAAAGCATCTGTCGTATTTTCCGGACTTGGGATTGCGGCAGTATACAAATTTGTGGCTGACGGTTTGGGAGTGTTCCCAAGCAGTGTAAATTATGATATCAAGGCATACAAAGGGTCAGCAGTCGGTATGGATGTACTTCCTGCACTTGTAGGCGTTGGTTACATCTGTGGACCAAGAATTGCAAGCTACATGTTCTCCGGTAGTGTGCTCAGCTGGTTCGTATTGATGCCATTGATCAGCTTGTTTGCAGGGGATGCAATCATCTTCCCTGGAACAGAACCAATCAGTTCGCTTGCGCCAGGTGAGTTATGGGGAACTTACATTAAGTACATAGGTGCCGGTGCAGTTGCAACAGGTGGTATCATCAGTTTGATCAAATCATTACCATTGATCGTAAAGACATTCTCTCAGGCAATGAAGAGTATGTCTAATAATAAAGGAAAAGCAGCAAGTGGACTCAGAACAGATCAGGATATGCCGATGCCGGTTATCTTAATCGGTGTTGGAGTCATTGCAATTGCAATTTGGCTACTTCCTACATTCCCAATCAACTTATTGGGAGCGGTTATCGTTGTAATCTTTGGTTTCTTCTTTGCGACAGTATCATCCAGAATGGTTGGTCTGATCGGAAGTAGTAATAACCCGGTATCCGGTATGGCAATCGCAACACTTTTGATTGCGACAATCTTGTTAAAAGCAACAGGTCTTGATGGTGCGACAGGTATGAAAGGTGCAATCGCAATCGGTTCTATTATTTGTATCGTAGCAGCGATTGCAGGTGATACATCTCAGGATTTGAAGACTGGATTTATCGTTGGTGCCACACCAAAGAAACAGCAGTGGGGAGAATTGATTGGTGTTCTTACATCTTCGCTTGCAATCGGTGGAGTGCTTTATCTGCTCAACGAAGCATGGGGATATGGTTCAACAGAACTTCCGGCAGCGCAGGCTACAATGATGAGAATGATTGTGGAAGGTGTTATGAATGCAGATCTTCCTTGGGGATTGATCGGAGCCGGTGCGGCAATCGCAATTGTAGTTGAGATTTTGAGAATTCCGGTACTTCCGTTTGCAGTAGGTATGTACTTACCACTTTCTTTAAATGCCGGTATCATGGCAGGTGGTCTTGTAAGACTTGTTGTTGAAAAGAAACGCGGTCTTTCAGAAGAAAAGAAAAAAGCTGCTATCGACAGAGGTATTCTCTATACTTCCGGTATGATTGCCGGTGAAGGTCTTATCGGAATTTTACTTGCGGTATTCGCTGTAGTGGAACTTGATCTGACAAAATTGTTAGGTGGATTCTCGCTTGGACAGATTGGTGCGATTCTCATCTTCTTAGTTGTAGTTATCGGTTCGCTGTTCAAAGTAACATTGTTTTCAAAAGAAAATAAAAATTAATTAGAAGAGTAAAATGTTCATGCAGCCTTTTGACAGGCTGCATGAAATTTGTTATGATATAAAAAACTCTATTTTAACGGAAAGGCTGATAGAGCTATGGGACGGAAGAAAGAAAAAAAAGAGAATTATTTGGATTATGTGTTTATGAAGAATCCGGCTTACGCATGGAAAGAAAAAGAAGATGGTTTGGTGTGTCTGATCATTGAATGGAAAGGATTCTATCATTGGCTTGCACAGAAAGTATTTCACAGACCAAAGCAGAGCGAGATTGCGATGGATGTACTCGGAAGCTTTGTGTGGAAACAGTTAGACGGGAAAAGAGATATGCATGAGGTCGCAGAGTTGGTGAAGCAGGAGTTTGGGAAAAAAGCGGATCCGGTTTATGAAAGACTGATTAAGTTTGTTGAGATTATGAGGGATAATAAGTTTGTGTTGTTGAAAGAGGAAAGAAAAGATGTTTAGATATGTAATCTATATTTTGATGTTTGCGGTTCTTGGGGCAGTTCTTTATGCGTGGGGGCTGAAAAAAGCACAGAGTCAGTCGCAGGAGCTTGCAAGAATGCTCTATGCGAAGTGTGGTAAGATTGTGAAAAAAGAATTGAAAAAGAAAGAATATCTTCGAAAAAATGAGATTGAACAGTTGATCAAGGATGTTCAGGTCGGACAGTTTTACAGCAAGAATAAGATGGGCGTGACGAATCCAAAGGAGTTTATCAATCCGTTTCTTGAATACATGACAAAGAATGAGATTTTGAGAGAAGATATGATAAAAGGGAAAAAAGTATATTATCTAAAAAAATCTTGACTTTCATAGGACAACACGTTATACTGATAAAGTGTAATAAGGCAATGGGGCCGTGCAGATGGATTCTGTGCGGCTAATTTTATTATTTAGGAGGAAAACAATATGTCATATGTAGATGAGGTAATTGAATTAGTTGTGAAAAAAAATCCAGCAGAACCTGAATTTCATCAGGCTGTAAAAGAGGTGTTGGAATCTCTTAGAGTTGTTGTGGAAGCGAATGAAGAAAAATTCAGAAGGGATGCGCTTTTAGAAAGACTTGTTGAACCAGAAAGACAGTTCAAATTCCGTGTGCCTTGGGTAGATGATAACGGACAGGTTCAGGTTAACACAGGATACCGTGTACAGTTCAACGGTGCAATTGGACCATACAAAGGTGGATTACGTCTTCATCCTTCTGTAAACTTAGGTATTATCAAATTCTTAGGTTTTGAACAAATTTTCAAAAACTCATTGACTGGACTTCCAATCGGTGGAGGAAAAGGTGGTTCTGATTTTGATCCAAAAGGAAAATCAGACAGAGAAGTCATGGCATTCTGCCAAAGCTTTATGACAGAATTGTGTAAATATATTGGAGCAGATACAGACGTTCCTGCCGGAGATATCGGAACAGGAGCAAGAGAGATTGGTTATATGTTCGGACAGTACAAACGTATTCGTGGAGTATACGAAGGTGTGCTTACAGGAAAAGGATTAAGTTATGGTGGATCTCTTGCGAGAACAGAAGCAACAGGATATGGTCTGTTATATCTGACAGAAGAGATGCTGAAATTAAATGGAATTGAACTTGCAGGCAAGACGGTTGCAGTGTCAGGTTCTGGTAATGTTGCAATCTACGCAACACAAAAAGCGCAGGAACTTGGGGCAAAAGTTGTGACAGTGAGTGATTCTACAGGATGGGTATACGATCCGGAAGGAATTGATGTTGCGGCATTGAAAGAGATCAAAGAAGTAAAACGTGCACGTTTGACAGAATATAAAAATTATCGTCCAAACTCTGAATATCATGAAGGACGAGGCGTATGGAATGTGAAAGTGGATATCGCTCTTCCATGTGCAACTCAGAACGAATTACATTTAGAGGATGCAAAAGCGTTAGTTGCTAACGGTGTTATTGCAGTGGCAGAAGGTGCAAACATGCCTACAACAATGGAAGCTACGGAATATCTTCAGGCAAATGGTGTATTGTTCGCACCAGGTAAGGCTGCAAATGCTGGTGGAGTTGCTACATCTGCACTTGAGATGTCACAGAACAGCGAACGTCTGAGCTGGACATTTGAAGAAGTTGACAGCAAGTTGAAAGGTATCATGGTAAATATTTGCCATAATATGGCAGATGCTGCTGAGAAATACGGAGCAAAAGGAAATTACGTAGTAGGTGCTAATATCGCCGGATTCGAGAAGGTTGTAGAAGCTATGACAGCACAAGGAATTGTGTAAAAATTTGAAAAAATAAAAAAAATTAAAAAAAGTGTTGACATTTTGTCGAAAGTGATAGTATAATAGCAAAGCGGGTTAGAGATAACCCGCAAGCATATGGGATCATAGCTCAGCTGGGAGAGCATCTGCCTTACAAGCAGAGGGTCATAGGTTCGAGCCCTATTGGTCCCATGGTATTATTGTATATGGTAATATAGCATCGGTTGCTAATTTTGGAAGAATATTCTAAGAGTGTCGATGTGTATCGCGCGTAAGTGACAAAAAGACTGTCACTGAGTGCTCATAGCAAGGCGGGATAGCTCAGTTGGCTAGAGCACACGGTTCATACCCGTGGTGTCGCTGGTTCAAATCCAGTTCCCGCTACTATTATGGGATCATAGCTCAGCTGGGAGAGCATCTGCCTTACAAGCAGAGGGTCATAGGTTCGAGCCCTATTGGTCCCATGGTATTATTGTATATGGTAATATAGCATCGGTTGCTAATTTTGGAAGAATATTCTAAGAGTGTCGATGTGTATCGCGCGTAAGTGACAAAAAGACTGTCACTGAGTGCTCATAGCAAGGCGGGATAGCTCAGTTGGCTAGAGCACACGGTTCATACCCGTGGTGTCGCTGGTTCAAATCCAGTTCCCGCTATTGAGAAAAAGGGGTTGATGCTAATGCGTTAGCCTCTTTTGTGTATCGAAAAATTATGGAAAGGAGAATGTAAGATGAATGACAATAGTAGGAGAGCCTTATATCTCGTAGCAGGGGTTTATTTGGTATATCTGGGCGGAAAGCTTGTGTGGCAATTTATCAAAGGGATAGGAGGAAATCCAGCGGTATCCATTATAGGGGGAGTTGTGTTTCTGTTTGCGGGCATTTTTTTGGTGGTTGATTATATTCGTTACAAAAAAAGAGAGTTTTTGCAAAAAGGTACAAAGCAGGAGTTGGAGATAGATGTAATTAAAGGTGAGAAAAAAGATTCGAAGAAAAGCGAGGAATAAAACATGAGAGTGGGATTAGGATATGATGTGCATAAACTGACAGAGGGAAGAGAGCTGATTTTAGGGGGTGTGAATATTCCATATGAGAGAGGGCTGCTTGGTCATTCTGATGCGGACGTGCTTGTCCATGCAATTATGGATGCGCTTTTGGGAGCAGCGGCACTTGGAGATATCGGAAAGCATTTTCCGGACAGCGATGAGCGATATAAAGGAATTTCCAGCATTCTCCTGCTGGAACATGTGGGAAAACTTTTGGACGAGCATCTTTATGTGATTGAGAATATTGATGCTACGATTATTGCACAGCGTCCAAAGATGCTGCCTCATATAGAAAAAATGAGAAAAAATATTGCGGAGGCATTGAAAATTGAGATGGATCAGGTGAATGTAAAGGCGACAACAGAGGAAGGCCTTGGATTTACCGGGAATGGAGATGGAATTTCTTCTCAGGCAATCTGTGCGATTGAAAAGATTACGAATCTTGCCAGCTATAAAGTGGCGGACAGTGAAGAGAGAAATTGTGCCGGCTGCAGAGGGTGCTTAAGAAGCAATGATAAGGAAGCGTAAAGAATGAATCTGAGAAAATTAGAAAAGACGGAACATGAAAAGACACGTAGACTTTGGGAAGAGATTTTTACCGAAGATACAGAGGCGTTTTTGGATTATTATTATAGAATTAAGACAGCTGAAAATGAGATTTTTGTCATAGAAGAAGCTCAAACGATTCGGTCAATGCTCCAACTGAATCCTTATCGGCTGCGTGTGAATAAAGCCTGCTTTTCTGCGAACTACATTATTGCCGTTGCGACAGATGAAAAATATAGGAAACGTGGGCTGATGGGACGGCTTTTAAAACATGCGATGCGAGAAATGTATGACAGAAAAGAACCATTTACGTTTTTGATGCCGGCTGCGGAGGCAATATACTATCCGTATGATTTTCGATTTGTCTACAATCAAGGGCAATGTGAAGTGTCGGGGAGAGAGCAAAAAGAAGAGACGCTAAAGATTGTCCTTGCAGATGAGAAGGACTGTGCAAAACTTGCAGAATTTGCAAATCAATTTCTGAAGGATGAGCAGGTTGTGACAGTGCGGGATGAGAAGTATTATCGAACGGTTCTCGCGGAACAGAAAAGTGAACATGGTGGAATTGTCATGGCAAAGAGAGATGATCACATCGTGGGAATGTACTGCTATGCGAAAGGGGAGCGGTATGAGATTCGTGAACCACTGTTTTTGAGAGAAGAAGATTTCTTGCATGCGGTTTATACATTGACCGGAAATGAACAGGAACGTGTAAAATGCGGTGCATATGGAACAGAAAAGGAAGTGCCGATGATCATGGTACGGATTTTGCATTTGGAGACCTTCTTAAAATGCTTTTCTTTAAAAGGAGATGTGGATTTTTATATACAAGTTATAGATTCCTTTTTGGAGGAGAACAATCATATCTTTCATATTGTTGGAGATGCACTGGACGGCGTGACTGTTGTGAGAAGGTGTGCAGCACCGGAGCATTCATGGGGAGTAATTTCTATTGGAGAGCTCACAAATTTAATGTTTGGCTATCATTCCAAAGAAGATAGGCATCTGAAAAAAGAATTAAAAGAAAATCTTAAAAAGTTTATTCCGTTGTCAAAAGTTTTTTTGAATGAAGTAGTATAAAGGTTGACAAAACAAAAAAAATTTCATAAACTGTATAAATATAGTGAGAAAGACTTAGAACGAAAAGAGTAGTATATTTGGAACTGACAGAGAGAGATTGCCATCGGCTGAAAGCGATTTTGAGGAAAGAATATATGAAGTGCATTCGGGAGTTGGTTTGGCGAACATACAGTAGCCAGATTCGGGCAGCATACGTTACATGCATCAAGTGAAGGAAGGAGATTCCTTTATTAGAGTGGAACCGCGGATTGAACTTCGTCTCTAGAGTGTTTAGAGGCGAAGTTTTTTATTGCATAGAAAATCTGTGAATTTGGGAGGAACGTTGATGGGAATGATATCATATATAAAAGAGGAATTAAACGTAATCAAAGAACGGGATCCTGCCATCAAGACAGGAATGGAGGTGCTTCTTTATTCCAGCTTTAAAGCGATATTAAGTTATCGAGTGGCACATAAGCTGTTTTTGAACAAACATTATTTTCTGGCAAGATGGGTTTCACAGCGTGCTGCAAGAAAGACCGGAATTGAGATCCATCCGGGGGCAACAATCGGGAAAGGACTCTTTATTGATCACGGAAGCGGTGTGATCATAGGGGAGACGACGGTGATCGGTGACAATGTGACACTGTATCAAGGAGTTACGCTTGGAGGAACCGGAAAGGAAAAGGGGAAACGGCATCCGACGTTGGAAGATAATGTTATGGTGAGCGCCGGAGCGAAGATTCTTGGCTCTTTCACGATAGGAGAGAACTCAAAGATAGGAGCAGGCTCAGTTGTTCTGGAAGAAGTCCCGCCGAATTGTACGGTGGTCGGTGTACCGGGAAGAATCGTGAGGATGGGTGATAAAAAAATTCCGAGAACAGATATGGATCAGGTACATTTACCGGACCCGGTACTGAATGATCTAAGAGAACTTCATCAGGATAATCTGAAATTGAAAAAACAATTAAAAGAATTAGAAAGTCAGCTCAAATGTGTCACTAAGAAGGACGCAGGTGATGCACAAGAAGGAGGACATTATGAAATTATATAACACATTATCAAGAAGAAAAGAAGAATTTATTCCGTTGGAAGAAGGAAAAGTTAAGATGTATGTCTGCGGTCCGACGGTATACAATTTTATCCATATCGGAAATGCAAGACCGATGATTGTATTTGATACAGTGAGACGTTATTTTGAGTACAAAGGCTACGATGTGAACTTTGTATCCAACTTTACAGACGTCGATGACAAGATTATCAAAAAAGCGATTGAAGAGGGTGTATCTGCAAATGAGATTTCGCAAAGATACATTGCAGAATGCAAAAAAGACATGGCGGGAATGAACGTGAAGCCTGCCACAAAGCATCCGCTTGCAACAGAAGAAATCTGTGGTATGATCGAGATGATTCAGGAATTGATCGACAAAGGATATGCTTACGAAAAGAATGGTACAGTGTACTTCCGCACGAGAAAGTTTGATGAGTATGGAAAACTTTCACATAAGAATCTGGATAATCTGCAGTCAGGAGGACGTTCTCTGTTAGTGTCTGGGGAAGACGAAAAAGAAGATCCGCTGGATTTTGTTCTTTGGAAACCGAAAAAAGAAGGAGAGCCTGCGTGGGAGTCTCCTTGGTGCGACGGGCGTCCGGGATGGCATATTGAGTGTTCTGTGATGTCGAAGAAATATCTCGGAAATCAGATTGATATCCATGCGGGAGGGGAAGACCTTGTGTTCCCACACCATGAAAATGAGATCGCGCAGAGCGAGGCGGCGAATGGAAAGGAATTTGCAAGGTATTGGATGCACAATGCATTTTTAAATATTGATAACCGTAAGATGTCAAAATCACTTGGTAACTTCAGAACAGTGAGAGAGATCAGCGAACAGTATGACCTTCAGGTGCTTCGTTTCTTTATGCTGAGCGCACATTACAGAAGCCCGTTGAACTTTAGTGCTGATTTAATGGAAGCATCCCAAAATGGTCTCACACGTATCGTGACCGCTGTGGATAATCTGAAACATTTGGAAAATGCAACTTCGGCTGAGACGATGACAGATGTGGAGAAGGAAGCCTTCGAAAAGACGAAAGAATTTGTGGAAGGCTTTGAGACGGCGATGGAAGATGATTTTAATACTGCCGATGCAATTGCTTCTATTTTTGAACTTGTAAAATTTGCAAATACGACTGCGACAGCAGAAAGTTCAAAAGAGTATTTGAAAGGACTTCATGATCTGATTGTGAAACTGGCAGATGTACTTGGATTGATCGTAGAAAAAGAAGAGGAGCTGCTTGCAGAAGATATTGAAAAGCTGATTGAGGAGCGCCAGGCGGCGAGAAAAGAAAAGAATTTTAAACGTGCAGATGAGATTCGTAACGAGTTGTTGGAAAAAGGAATTATTTTAGAGGATACACGTGAAGGAGTAAAATGGAAAAGAGCGTAGGGTTTGAATTTGATTCCTATATGCAAGAAGTTTTTCAAATGAAAGAGGTGGATGTTCACAGTTATTCACCTCTTACATTGGCGTATATAGGAGACAGTATATATGATTTGATCATCAAAAGCCTTGTGATCAATCAAGGCAACCGTCAGGTGAATAAGCTGCACAAGGAGACCAGCATGTATGTTCAGGCGTCCACCCAGTCTCTCATGATGCGCGCGATGCAGGAAGAGCTGACAGAAGAAGAACATGCTGTTTACAAGCGTGGAAGAAACGCAAAATCGGTATCTCCGGCAAAAAATCAATCGATTACCGATTATAGAAGAGCAACCGGATTCGAGGCGTTGCTCGGATATCTGTATTTGAAAAAAGAATGGAAACGAATGCTGGATTTGGTGAAAATCGGTCTGGACAGTTTGAAAGAAAAAGAAGTGTAGGAGGCTTATATGAGCGAAGAGATAAAGGTAGAAAATTTGATGGTTGAGGGACGCAATGCAGTGATTGAGGCATTTCGCTCCGGTAAACCTGTGGATAAGTTGTTTGTGCTTGACGGCTGTCAGGATGGTCCGGTTCGCACAATTATCAGAGAGGCGAAAAAACATGATACTATCATTAATTTTGTGACAAAAGAACGATTGGATCAGATTTCTGAGACAAAGAAACATCAAGGTGTGATTGCATATGCAGCGGCCTATGAGTATTCAGAAGTGGAAGACATGTTGGAACTGGCAAAGAAGAAGGGTGAAGATCCGTTTTTGATTTTGCTTGATAACATTGAAGATCCACATAATCTTGGTGCCATCATTCGTACTGCAAACCTTGCAGGGGCACATGGCGTGATCATTCCAAAGAGACGTGCGGTCGGGCTTACAGCTACTGTTGCAAAGACATCTGCGGGAGCGCTTAATTATACTCCGGTCGCAAAGGTGACAAATCTCGCAAAAACAATGGAAGAGCTGAAAGAAAAAGGGTTGTGGTTTGTCTGTGCAGATATGGGCGGCGAATCCATGTACCGACTGAATCTGACAGGTCCAATCGGGATGGTTATTGGAAATGAAGGAGATGGAGTAAGCCGGCTTGTGAAAGAAAAATGTGATTTCATCGCATCTATTCCGATGAAAGGCGACATTGATTCTTTGAATGCATCTGTGGCGGCAGGTGTATTAGCATATGAGATTGTAAGACAGCGTTTGCAGTAGTTTTAGGAGAAAAAGAATGTCTGATTATGGAAAAATGACAGATGAGCAGCTAATCTGCAATCTGCGGGCAGGGGAACAGGAAATTACCGATTATATCATGGATAAGTATAAATTTCTTGTGAAGAAAAAGGCGAAAGAGATGTATCTTCTCGGCGGGGAAAACGATGACTTGATTCAGGAGGGGATGATCGGACTTTTCAAAGCGGTGCGTGATTATGACAGTGAGCAGGGAACGTCTTTTGCAAGTTTTGCAGATCTTTGTATCTCAAGACAGATGTACAGTGCAATCAAGGCATCTCAGAGGCAGAAACATATGCCGTTGAACTCTTATATTTCCCTGTATGAGCATGGAGAGGATACACAGGAAGAAAAACAGCAGCCTCTGATCGAGACGATTCAGACAATGAAAGACAATAATCCAGAGGAGTTATTCCTGAATAAAGAATATCTGCAGATGATTGAGCAGGAGTTAAAACAAAGGTTGAGCGATCTGGAAAATCGGGTACTGCATTTGCATTTGTTGGGAATCGATTATCAGACCATTGCAAAGCTTTTGGATAAAAGTCCGAAATCCATTGATAATGCACTGCAGCGAATTAAAGCGAAAATGGCAGGGATTGTGCAGATATAGAAGAATACAAGTAATTGACATATTTCATGATTTTGATTATAACATACGCAACAAGGGAGCCGATAGCTAGCTGGTACCTAGCCACCCGGCGAAATATGTAATACAAAATAGCGCTACACTTTGCGGGTGTGGCGCTATTTTTGGGGTAATTTGAAAATATTTGAATAGTTCTAAAAAAGCTGCTGGCGGGACTTCTACACAGAACGTATATTCTAATATATAACGAAAAACACTGAAAAAACAATGTTTTTATTAATTATCAATCTTCGCTTGCAGTAAGACGAGGGGGCATATATCCCCCTTTTTGTCCCCTTGGTGCATTGCACTATATTATTTTTATTTTGCTTATGCGTTCATTATCACGCTCTTTTAATCCTTGGGTAATATGCAAATAAATTTCTTTTGTGATTTGGCTGTCTTCATGCCCGAGACGCCGGGAAATAGTATCGACATCAATTCCTTTTGCCAGTAATAAAGATGCGTGTGTGTGTCTAAGCGTGTGTGTTGTGATGGATCGCCCTATGTTTTTAAGCGCATTTTCTTTTAGATACTTGTTGTAGGTATAGTAATTCATATGCTCGCCTTTTTGATTAGCGATAAGTAAATTAGAACGGTGACCGAACTCCATTCCCTCAATTTTTGTACATAGGAGAAGAGAACGGGTTGCGGTTTCAAGATCCGGTTGCATATAAACCTCTCGAAAGGAAGTAAGTGTTTTCGGAGTAGTCACAACTCCGTTATTTGGATCATAGTTTTTACTCACTCTTAATACGTGTTCCTCGAAATCAATATCTTCTTTTTCGAGAGCAACCGCTTCTCCGATTCTAAGCCCGGAAAGTAAAAGGAAATTTGTGAGAAGTTTCCACTTTTCCACCTGCATGGCTTTTAGGAGTTTTTTAACTTCTTTAGGCTCCATATATTTGTCTTGTATTTTCTCTTTGTGACTGACATCTTTAAATGGCTTCACTTTGTGCAAGAAAGAAACATCTTTCACATAATCATTTTCATAACCCCAATGTAGCAAGGCGAACAGTCTTATACGAAATTCGTTCAATGTTCCATTGGCTCTTCCGGAGGACGTAAACTGTTCTTTGATGTAGTTAGCTGTCAGTCGATTCACAATAATATCATGCCCTAAGATGTTCTTGATTGTATCCATAGCGTAAAAATTACGCTTGTAGGTGGAGAGTTTTACAGTCTGTAGCTGATAAGCTCTATACTTTTCAATAAGCTCCTCTAAGGTAATCTCTTTGTTTTCTACAGGGATACTTTGTCTAGCCTCTATCATACGTGTAAGCGTTTCCAATGCTGTCCTTTTGGCTGATGCAGTATCTTTTTCTAGTGTAATAGAAACTCGTTTCTTTTTTCCTGTCATGTAGTCAGTGTATTGTTCTACATACTTAAATTTCCCTGATGGTGTTTTCTCTATCCACATAAGTATCTCCTTTCATTTCGTGCCTGCCAGCGTGTGAAATGGTTGAAGATAATCTAACATGCATTCTGTTTAAGATTTGTAAATGAAACCGTTATAAATTGTAACGGTTTGCACTGGTGCAATTGCGCCGGCGCAAAGTCGTTATTCTGTAGGAATGTCGCTTTGTTCTTTGCAGTATTCCGGGATTTTGGTCAAATCTTCTACGTATCTTGCAGCCATTGCTTGACCTTTTGGATTTAATAAGTTTATGTTTAGTTCAATTGTTTGCTTTAATAAATCAGACTTTCCATCGGCAATATCAGCTATTTTATTAAATACTTCTACGCTGTGTGGCGATCCTGAAAATACCTGATTGTTGCGTATGATGGTTTTATATTCTAGTAATTCGCTTATATCAACTTCAAGAGCGTCGGCTATTTTATATATTGTTTCTATTTTGGGATTTCTCTTCCCGTTTTCGTATTGAGCGAGATTCTGTTGGGTAGTTCCGATTTTCTTGGAAAGCTCTTTTTGCGTAAACCCTCTTTCATTTCGTATTCTCTTTATATTTTCTCCTACTATTGGCATTATTACACCTCCTTTTTCTAGGCGTCTCTACATTGGATATTTCATATATACAATATCATATAATAGAATCAAAAACAATCAAAAAGATGTAAAAAAGCATTGACACAATCAAATGATTGTAATATTATAATGGTGTAACAATCATAAGAGTGTAAGAGAGGTGATAAAAGATGAAGCTTGACAGAAAAAAATATGAACTTGCAAGAGCGAGAGCGTGCATGGGACAGAAAGAACTTGAAATGGCTGGAATCCCGAAAGGAACGTTGTGCCGTATTATCGGTGGCGGAGAAGCAAGACCGGAAACAGTCGGGAAGATTGCAAAGGCTCTTGATGTTGATGTAACTGAAATTATTAGAACAGAATAAAATACGCCTGCCAGTGTGTGAAGTGATTGAAAGGAGATGGAGATCATGAGATTAAATGTAAATAAATATCAAGAGATGATGAAGCAGCAGAATATTGAGAAAGAAGATATTGAGAGAATGACAGGAATCACAGTTCAAACTTTAGGTTGGATATTTAAAAATGAATATTTGGAAGTATCCACCTTAGAGAGACTGGCGCAGATTGTAAAGTGTGATACAAATGAAATCGCTTTACCTGACCATTATGGAAATGAAAATACAATTGAATGGATTAGAGATGGAAAAACGGCAACTGTAGGCATTACACAGGGGAGGATTATTACAAGAGTTATGAAATTAGCAAAGAGCCACCCGGAAGAATGCAAAATTATTGCAGAAAATGAGGGCGGTAGTATTGTGGCAAGAATTCCTGTTGGTTGGATTAGGATTAATCCCGGGATGAACCTCACAGAAGAACAACGAGCAAAGAGAGCGGATAAGATGCGGGGAAATGTTTTAAATATAAATTACAATCGTAATGAAACTGACTGATTTTCAAATTTTATCCATTCAGTGAGGAAATGTTAGGGTAAGGGGATGAAATTGATTTTTAGTAAGAAAGGAGAATAAAGCATGACAGTGAATCAGATTAGAGACTACACAGCTTTAGTAAAACGAAAATCAGAGTTGATTCTGCAAAGTGGCAGCAGTTGGAAAACTGAATATGCTACAGAGATGCAGAACATTGACAATCATATCAGGAAGATGAGAAAGGAGTTATTGCTATGACGATTACAACATTACAAGTATTACACGGTAGCCCGGTTACAACCGTAAAAGAATTATGTAACCAATATAAGATTTCAGATCGGACCGCAAGAACCGTAATTAAGGAAATTGAGGAGCACAAAGATAGATACGGAGATTTTGCCGTGCTAGGTGATGGGGCGCTGAAAAGAATCAATTATCTTGTGTTTACAGATTACTGGAGATACAGAAAAATGCTTCAGGACAAAAACGCAAGAAAACACGTACCGGAATATAATCCTCGTAAAGTAGCTGACAGCCTTGGATTTTATGGTGGGCATGTATTTGACGGTAAAAATTAGGGTAATAGGTGATTAGATGGCGGAACAAAATAAAGGCTTTATTATTTATTATGACAACGAGATTATAGTCGGAAGATTGTCTGATGATGAAGCGGGAAAACTATTTAAGTCTCTCTTTCCTTATGCGACTGAACGTATTAAACCCAATTTCGAAGATAGCCCAGCCCTAGCAATGGCTTTCGATGTGTTAAGTTTGACAATAGACCGTAATGCGGAATGGTATAAACAGAAATGTGAGAAAAATCGTGAAAATATCAAGAAAAGATGGGAGAAAAAACATACAAACGAATACGGTTGTAATAAAACGAATACGAACGAATACGGTCGGGTACCTAATAAAGAGAAAGAAAAAGAGAAAGAAAAAGAGAAAGAAAAAGAGAAAGAAAAAAATAAAGAGAAGAACAAAGAGAAAGAGAGTACGAGAGAAAACATTGACTATCAGCAAATAGCTGATATGTATAATGCCACTTGCGTGTCATTCCCTCAGCTAAAGGTTTTATCAGACAAGAGAAAGAAAGCAATCAAGGCAAGGCTTAATACTTACACGGTGGAAGATTTCAAACGTCTTTTTGAAATGGCAGAGGGCAGCAGTTTTCTAAAGGGAGCAAACAACCGCAACTGGTCGGCCACATTCGACTGGCTGATTGCAGACGGTAACATGGCAAAGGTGCTTGATGGAAACTATCAGGATAAACAGAAGTCATCAGGAAATAGAGAACAGCCAAAAGAAGATAAATATGCTGATGATTGGATACCGGACTACATGAGAGGTATGAATACATATATACCACCGGAAGAGGATATATGGGGCGGAGGTGGTGAATGATGGAAGATGGACAGGCTTTCGCATTTTACCGAGTGCACGGAAAAGGCAATATGAACTATATGAGTACAGACTTCACACCTGATGAGATACTAGAAAGACGTTCCTATATGCGTAGAATACTAAGAGGTACACCATTTGATAATAGTTCTAACGACACACTAGATGGAATGAGAGTGTGGATGGACAGGATTGGTGATGGCTGTTTCATTGAGGATGTGAATGGTTATGAGTTTTTTCTCCCTCAAAGACGGATTGCAGAACAAGAATCTGAGTTTCGCAGGATCCGGGCAATGATGCCACCGGAATACATGAATTTAACAGGCAAAGATTTTGACTGGACAAAATACGGTTCGGATATATCCGAAAGAAAAGGAGTAATCCAAAAATTCATTATGAACTATGAGAATTTCCAAGATAAGAACATGGGTCTATACATTTACTCTGGGACAAAGGGCAGCGGTAAAACAATGCTAGCCTGCTGCATACTGAATGAAATATCAAAGAGATATGTTGGGAGTGTGAAGTTTATCAATGCGCTGGATTTCTTGGAAATGACAAAGAAAGGCTTCAATTACGATAAACCGGATGTAGAGGCGTTATACATAGCAAAAGTCCTTGTGATTGATGATATAGGCGTACAGCTTGAAAAAGAATGGATAAATACTGTGTTCTATAGGCTCATTAATAGCAGATATCAGAACGGAAAAGTAACCATCTATACAAGTAACATGCCTATCAATGATTTGAAGATGGACGACCGTATTATTGACCGTATAGAAGCAACAAGTTTTGAGGTGCATCTTCCAGAAGTGCCGATCAGGCAGCAGATGCGAAGAGCAGAGAAAGAAAAAATGATGAATGAAATATAAAACGCCCTCATCTAACGGCAATTAGACAAGGGCAAACACTGGACAGACCAGCTAAACAATACGCTTTAATAATAGCATGGCGTCCGGGGAAAGGACAAGGGGATTTATGAGTTTATATGAAAGAATTAATAAAAAAAATATAGATATTCCGAGTGCATTTGATTTGGATACCAATGCTTTGTACGATATCAAAGAAAACTCGATAGATCTATTTGATTTAATGGTTACTGTTTTTAAATTTGGGTATATGCAGGGCAAAAGAGCCGAAAGAAAGGCAGGTGCAGTGAGGTGATGGATAAAGACACTGCAAGTAGTCTGTTCAATAGAAACTGTTGTTTAATTAAGAATACAGATGTTATTACAGTAGAAATAGCAAAAAATCTTGCAAGTAAAGCAGCAGTTGAATTTGCAAAAGGAATGAATCCTGCAGGGTGGAACGGTTATGGTATTGGAGATTATACATTGTTGTATCTTACTAGAGAGACGTTTTTCTTGGTAGTGACGTATCAGAATATAGATGAATGTAGAAAGGCAGGTATAGCGCATGAAGCCAATTAATACATACAAGAAATGCTTATGCTGCGGAAGAAAGTACCAAGCCACAGCAGAACGGAAGAAATGTCTGTGCGGTGGCCATTTGTATCTGATCGGCACGGTTTACCAGCCGAAAATCATGAGAGGAGGCAAATAAAATGCTTTGCAGAAGTGACATGTTGAAAGAGATAGAAAGAGCGTTAAAGGATGCAGCATATGCAGATGTACGAAACATTTACATGCTTTTAGTAAGTGCTGAACTTATCGAGGAGAAAGAAGATAACTAGCGAAGATTATAAAAAATTGATCATTAAAATTATTGGGGAAATTGATGATCAGCGATCACTCATATCAATTTATACAGTGGTTAAAGAGTTGAATGAGTGACAAGCGGATTAAGGAGGAAGTATGGAGATAGAAGAGTTAAAAAAATATATACACAAAATGGTAGATGAAATCATGAACGAAAGGCGACTTAGACAAATCTATACAATCGTGCACAATAGTTTTATTCGGGAAGGAAAATCAAAATATGAGCGTGAAGATTAAAATATTTTATGAAAATGACCGAGAACTAGAGGAGATTAAGAAATCATTGCAAAATAAGATTAAACAATGTAAAATCCCTAAGAATCAAACAGGAAAATTCAAAAAAGCTTATATAAAAATCAATGAAAAATGAGTTGAAATTTGTATAATTTTGAGCTACACTATATATAGTTATTGATGTACATAAATAATTAAATAAAAGCGAGTACACCACTGAGACACAGTGGAAACCTGATAAAGGTGTTGGAAAGATAAAAACGCATGCGTTTATCTTTTCAATGCCTTTTTTGTTTTGAAAGGAGAAAAAAATATGATTAAAAAGGTATGTAAAGCGGTAGAACTTACCGGAGAGTTGAGAAAGGAAATTTCAGAAATTGATTTCGGACAATTTTACAGTGACGGTATTGAAGCTGTACAAAAACGATTTGAAATTATGAAAGAGATTGATCATCTTAGTGAAATTCAAAACTTATTGCTAAATGTAATCGGAGGGCATCATGATGACTAAGGAAGAGTATTTACAGAAAAGAGAAAGACTGTTGCAATCAGCAGAAAACGCTTTAAGGAAAGGCGATACACATGGAGCGGAGGAAGCGGAAAAGATTATGGGAGATATTCGCTTGCTTGATATGGAAAATGATACACAGGAAACTATTCCTGAAATAAAACCTATGAAAATGCCGTGGGTGTCTGATTCAACATGGAGCCCACAAGATGGAGTTGAGTATTTAAGTGCAGGGTCACAACAAAGTGAACTGTTTTTAAACAATTCAAGAGGAATGGTGGACATGGTAAAAGAGGAGGAGCCGGGAAGTAATAAGATATTAAAGATAGAGAATGCGCTGGGGCTGACCGTGAAAGGAATGGTAACCGGCAAATGGGATAATCAGGAGCTAAAAAATGAAGTTACTACGACCAGTAGTGGTACATTGATTCCTCAAGTTTTATCGGCGCAGATAATTGATATTGCTAGAGAAATCTCATTATTTTCTGTGGCTGGCGTTCCGGTTGTTCCGATGAAGTCAAACAATGTAACTATTAGCAGGGTGAAAAAAGATCCAATATTTACATTTAAGGCAGAGGGAGCAGAGGCGGAAGAATCTACTTTTGAGCTGGATGGAGTGCAATTAAATAGCAAGACTTGTTATGGTTATGCGTATGTAACAATTGAAGCTATCAATAGCAGTCAAAACCTTGACGCAATTCTAAAACAGGTATTTGCTGCTGCAATAGCGAATTCGGTTGATATTGCGATGTTGTATGGGCAGCAGGCAGCAGATGGCGAGAGTTACGAAGACTTCGCACCGTATGGAATTATGAACGATAAGGATATACTTGCAGTACCTGCAAGTAGTACGGTAAGTTATGATGACGTCATAAAAGGAGCTGGTGCAATTCGTAAGAATAACGGAACGCCAACGGCGTGGGCTATTAATGCCGTAACAGAAGAGGCTTTAGAGTTGTTAAAGACAACTGATGGACAATATTTGCAACAGCCAAAGTCACTTGACGGTTTGAAAAAGATTGTAAGCAATCAACTATCTAATGATGAATCAAAAGGTTCTGACATTCTTGTATTTGACCCGAAAGCTATGCTAATCGGAATTCAAAATAATATTCGAATCAAGATTATTGAAGACGAAAAGTGTTTAAAAAATGGTTTGGTTGGTTTTCAAATTTATACTATGCAGGATTGCAAAGTGGTCAGACCTAAGAGTATTTGTAAGATCACAGGGGTGAAAACTCAGTAGCCCCCCCTGAAAACAATATCTGTTTTTTAGATGAAAGACCGAGAGTCCTCATTCATTTAACACACAGGTTATCATGAGGGGGGTGTGGTATCCATAAAAAGAGCTGCAAAATTTTCAAAAGATATGTAAAGATTTACAGAAATGTAAAGAGAAATAAAAAAAGTATCTCGGGCTTTCGGTTTTGAGTGTCCGGGGTATTTTTTGAAAGGTGGCGTAAAAGATGGACAATGAACAGTTAGTTGCCCGGATCAGAGCCGGAGTTGATACCGCTGATAATATGCTTATACTGTATGAGCAGAATCATGGATTCATTCATAAAATGG
>OGUD01000093.1_pt1 | contig 90053 bp, 78 predicted proteins | sample 1573671 | NCBI WGS metagenome assembly OGUD01 (sample SAMEA2582065, study PRJEB24529) | metagenome | biome: Human gut stool | place: China | collected 2011 | reverse complement strand
TTGCGATGTGCGCCACTAAGCGCAGATTGTGGCGGATGAGCTTTTCCCGGGCGGATGAATCACCGGCCCGCAGATCGGCGAAGGCCCTGATCTCTTCCTGTGGACTCAGCGGGCGGGGGAAACTGCCCGCTTCCAGATGGAGCGCAAGCACGAGGAATTTGGACGCGAAAAATTGCAGCAGGGTCAACAGCATACGGAACACCTCCAAAACCGTTCTTCTATACAGTATGAACGGGGAGAGAGGGTTCAGAATCGTTTTCTGCTTATAGAAAGTGGTGGTCTATATGACAGGGGAGCAGAGCTATCGCTATTATAATGAGTTTCTCTGGCCGGACCGCTATGCTGACTGTGCGCCTGGCGCTTTTGCTGCATAAAGACGATGATACGACTGATTTTTAAAAAGATTGAATGAGATTTTATCAAAGTATTATTCTTTTGTGAATTTTAGCACTCTATGCTTGACAGTGCTAAAAGTATGTGCTATAACTAAGCCGTGCTCAGGAGAGAGGGGCATGAGGGAGCCGCAAGGCTCCCGGGAAGACTCCGCTCCTGATGCACATCTCATAAATTTTTTACCCGACCCGAACGCCGGGATTGGAGGAATGATTTATGTTTATGCCGACTATTTTTCATGAAAACCTGTTCGATGATTTCTTTGACCCGTTCTGGAACGATGGTGCGCTGGAGCGTGCGATGAACCGTGAAGAGCGTGAGACCTTCGGCAAGCGCGGTGCAAACATGATGAAGACCGATGTGAAGCAGACCGCCGACGGCAGCTATGACGTTGCTGTTGATCTGCCCGGCTGCAAGAAGGAAGACGTTCAGATGGAGCTGAACGACGGCTACCTGACCATTCAGGCCGTCCGCAGCCACTCCAATGACGAGAAGGATAAAGAGGGCCGCTACCTGCGCCGCGAGACTTTCTCCGGTACCTGCGCCCGCAGCTTCTATGTGGGTGACACCGTGAAGAAGGAGGACATCCACGCAAAGTTTGAGGATGGCATCCTGCACATCATGCTGCCTGCACCTCAGCAGCAGAAGGCTCTGCCGGTCAATCCCAACCTCATTGAAATTGAATAATGCCTGTGCATCGGTGTGAGGAACACCGGTGCATAGAACTTGCCCCCGGAGAGCTGCCCAAGGCTCTCCGGGGGCTTTTTGCGTTCCGGCATCTTTTCGGCAGAGAAAAGCGTGGTAGAATAGAAACCAAATAGTACCGAATCTATCGCAAGTCAAGAAAATAACACAACATGATAACAGCATATTTGCGATATGCAATTCAACGCTGTTGCTGTTGCACTAAAAAGTTGAATTGCTAGTAAGTCTGCCAAAAGAGATTTTGTATTGACTTTGAACTTTAAGAATGGTATCATAAGCACTAGGATAAGGTGAGTAGTGCGTCTTTTGTAATCGTAAGGGTACTTTGCTCCTTTAATGTAATTGAATTATCTGGGCAAACTTGATGTGAGTCAAGGACGCAAAGTTTGAAGCCTTCTGGAAGTTGTTTTATAAAACCAAAAGGCGGTTCGGCTGCAAAAGGATTTTCCCTTATTTTGGGGGAAGATACTATTGCAGCCTTTTTCTTTTTGCGCTTTCAATTTGTGCTTTCAATGGTGAGAAAGGATGGAAGTATGAGGCTGTTTTCCTACCTGTCTGTGGCAGTGCTGCTTGTGAGCAGTGTTGTGCTCACAGCGTATTCTCCGGACCTGCTTTCCATGGTCATCGTCGGCTTTATGTGTATGATCACACTGGCGGGGTGCATCTATGGCCTTTTGCCGACGATCTCGTTTACGGGCGGACTGCTGAACGGACAGAACAGCATCCGCAAGGCATCCGGGACCGAAGGCAGCTCGGCGTGGGTCGCGGCGCTGCGGATCGAGCGCTTCTTCCAGCAGAAGCGGCTGGACAAGCTGTTTGGCGAGTACCGCGAGAAAGTGCAGCACCAGCGGGAGACGGGGCAGATCGTCAGCGACATCGATGAGGTCCTCAACGAGGATGTCCTTGCGCTGTACACATGGCGAGGCGTCATCGCCCAGATCCCCGGCACCCTGACGGGCCTCGGCATTCTGGGTACCTTCGTGGGTCTGCTGCTGGGCCTGCGGAACATCAGCTTCGTCACGGTGGAGGCCGCTCTGGGCAGCGTACAGTCCATTCTGGCCGGTATCGATACGGCATTCTATACCTCCATCGCAGGCGTTATCCTGTCTATCCTGTTTAATATTATAAATAATGTATTGAGGAACATCATGAACCGCGAGACGGGACTGTTCCTGGAAGAGTTCCACAAGACGGTCATCCCCACCACGGACGAGCAGGCCCGCTACAGCAGCCGCCGCGAGGTGCGGCAGATCCTGGAACTGCTGGACCGTCTGCCCAAGAACACGGGCAATGGCGCTCTGACCGGCGAAGCCATGAGAGGAAATGGCGGCAACGAGCGCGTACTGATGCCGCAGATCTTGGACGGCCTGCGCAAGAACGAGTTCACCTTCTTCCTGCAGCCGCGGTATGAGCTGAACACCCGCAAGGTCATCGGTGCCGAGGCGCTGGTGCGCTGGAACCACCCGGTACTGGGCGTCGTTTCGCCCGCAGTGTTCATCCCGGTACTGGAAAGCAACGGCTATATCACGAAGCTGGACCAGTATATCTGGGAGGAAGTGTGCAAGACCATCCGGGTGTGGATCGACGAGGGTGTCCGTCCAATGCCTATTACGGTCAACGTGACCAAGACTGATATTCTGGCCATTGATGTGGCAGAATTCTTCTCGGGAATGCTGAAGAAATATCGTATCCCGCCGAAATATCTGGACATTGATATTTCGAGAACTGCCTATCTGGAAACGCACGACGTTCTGAGCGAGACAGTGGCTCAGCTGCAGCAGATGGGCTTCCGGGTCGTGCTGGACGGCTTTGATGGAAATTATATGGAGCTGAGTGCTCTGGGCGACATCGGCACCGACGTGCTCAAGCTCGACCTGTGCAGCGCCGAGATGCAGAACCGGACGAACGCACTGCCCGGTATCTTTGTGCAGGCCCGGACGCTCCGGCTGAACCTGCTGGCAGAGGGCATCGAGAGCGCAGAGCAGCTCAATGTGCTGCGCAAGGCAGGCTGCACCGAGGGACAGGGCTATTTCTTCTCCCGACCGCTGTCGGTGGATGAGTTCGCCAAGATTCTGAAAGTGGGGCACGCAGGATGAAAAGACACAGACAGAAACCGAATGAGGAGTACAACTTCTGGCAGCCGGCCACCGATATGATGAGCGGCCTTGTGTTTGTGCTGGTGCTCATCATTGCGCTGCTGGGTCTCTATCTTCTGAGCGACTACACCGGTTATGAGGAGGCGTCCTCCGTTTCCAGCGAAGGGCCTTCGTCCAGCGGCACCGGCTGGAACAATAACGACCCCGGCGGCTGGTACTATGACGGCGGCACCGGCGATGGTGATGGAGACGGCAACGGTCAGTTCGACCAGCAGATCATCCAGACCGGCGGTGGAGGCGGCTACGGCGAGGACGGCATTAAGACCGCCGTGTTCGTAGAAGTGGTCGATGATGAGACGGAGCGGCGCATCCCGGAAGCGGGCGTTACCTTCGAGCTGTACCGCACCGATACGACCCATCTGCAGAACGGAAGCCTGCAGACCCTGAATACCTATTATCCGGAAAAAATCAACTACCGCGACTATGAGACGACCGAGGAAGGCGTCTTTTATCTGCCGGAAAAGATCTGGCAGGGCAGTTACTATTTCCACGAGCTGACCGAGCCGGAGGGCTACGATGCGGCGGGGGACACCTATTATGATGTGAACCGGATGTACGACTGGCCCGACCCCTATGTGGTGCAGATCCGGCTGTCGCCCTGCAAAAACATCATTCGCATCCAGATGAACGACGCCGAGACGCAGCTGCCTGTGGGCGGCGGTACATTCCGCGTCATCGCGGCTGAGGACATCGTGACCAAGGACGGCACGGTGCGCTATACGCAGGGCCAGTATGCAGATACCATCGTCTGCGATGAGAACGGCTACGGCGAGAGCAAGGAGCTGTATCTGGGCAATTACACCGTGCAGCAGCAGACCGCACCGAACTACTACACCACCATGCAGGAAGATTTGAATGTCGAGGTGGAGAAGAAAAACGGCGAGGATCCGGAGCTGCATGAGATCGACGCAGAGAAGACCAAAATCGCATTGAGCGTCACCGATGAACTGAACTCCACCGGACTGGAAGGTGTGACCTTTGCTGTGAGCAACGAGCGCACTGGCATCACTCAGACCGTGACGACCGATGCCGCAGGCAATGTGCTGCTGACCGACCTGGACAAGAGCACGACCTATCACATCCGTGAGCAGCAGACGCTGGAGAACTACCGCCTGGACAATACGGACTACACCATGACGGTGGCGGCAGATGGCCGTATCGACGGCCTCAGCACGGCAGCTCTGTCCATCACCAACCGGATGCTGCGGGTGTCTATCCACGCAGTGGATATGGTCCTGCGCAGTGACACGGCAGACGAAAAGCTCTCGCTGTACAACGCTCAGGACCAGCTCATCCAGACCTGGACGACCAACGGTTCCGGCGAGATGTTCACCGACCTGACCGAGGGCAGCTACTATGTCGTGCGCGGTGAGCCGAATGCAGAAAACGCAAAGAAATATAACTTTACCGTACAGGATACGGCAAGACAACAGAACTGGAACGTGCCGGTATTCACGCTGCGCAGTGCCATCGCGCTGGCTGTGCTGGCTGTCATCGCGGCAGGCGTCATCTGGCTGCTGGTATTCCTGTGGGGCGTGCTGGCCCGCCGCAAGGCACGGAAGGCAGCAGAGGCCCAGAAAGAAGAAAAGAACGAAGAAGATTCGAACAAAAAAGAGTCATAAAGGGCGGTGAGAAACGATGAACAATGTTCAGCTCCGTGTAGGAGACCTGCTGTATGCGGCCTTCAAGCGCTGGAAGATGATTTTGGCGCTGGGCCTGCTGGGATTCATCTGCGGATTCGCGCTCAGCGGTGTCTCCTATCTGCAGGGCAACTACACCAGCTATGAGATCAGCTGTTCCATTGCCATCACCTCCCAATCATCGACGGGAGCCTTTACCAACAACTCCTCCTACCTGAGCACCAACGACTTCCATCTGGCGGAGGATATGGTAGACGCGGCAAGTTTTGTGATGAAGAGCAACCGTGTATTGCAGGCGGCTCTTGACAGCACAGGCCTTGTGTCGGTCTCGACGAAGGATGTTTACCAGAATCTGGAGGTGAGCCGGTACAACGAGACACAGGTCCTTCAGCTCACTCTGAGCTGGAACAATGCGGACGCCGGCATCCGGCTGATGAACGCCATTCTGGACGCCAGCAGGACGATCCTGCCGGAGACGCTGATGGTGGGATCGGTGGCGGTCATCGACGCCCCGGAGGCAAAGTACCTGATGGGTGGCGGCAGCTATGCCAGCCTCTGGATCATCTTCAGCCTGCTGGGCCTGATGGCCGGTGTGGGCATGGCAGTTCTGGAACTGCTTATGCGGCCCACTCTGGTGAACCTGAAAGACGTGGAGGATGTTCTGGGTCTGGAAACGCTGGGCAATGTCCCGAAGGACGACGGCTATTTCCAGAAGAATACCCAGCTCCTGAGCGAAAAGCACCGCTCGGATGCCGAAGCTGTGCAGAACTTTGCCTCGGCGGCATATATCCTGACCAATCGCTTCGGCACGAAGGAAAAGCAGCACCGATTCTATGTGACCTCTGCCGAGGACGGCGAGGGCAAGAGCACGGTGGCGGCGAACCTGGCTCTGCAGCTTTCGGATATGGAAAAGCGCACTCTGCTGCTGGACCTGAACACCCGCGCCCCGAGTCTGGGCGGAATGTTTCTGCGGAGCGTGGATTACAGCCGGACTCTGAATGCTTTGTATAAGGGCGAGTCTGCTGCACAGGAGGCCATCGTTTCGCTGACGGGCTTTCTGGACCTGCTGCCGATGGTACTGGAGCGCAATGCCGTGCCTTTGGATGGTACGCTGTTCGAGCTTCTGGAAAAAATCATGGAGCCCTACGAGTACGTGGTCATCGACGCTTCGTCGGTGGGTCGTTCCTCGGACGTTCTGCGCCTGAACAAACTGGCGAACAATGTGCTGTTCGTGGTGCGCTACGATGCGACGCCGCTGCCCGCTCTGCAGGATGCCATTGAAAAGCTGGATAAATCCGGTGTGCGTGTGCTGGGCTGTGTGGTCAATGAGACGCAGTCTCTGGGGACCTTCCAGTTCTATCCGGAGCGCACTGCAGTTTCGAACACACCGAAAAAGAACGAAAATACGGACGAAAAAGAAACTGGCGGCTCGCTGCCGGAAGATCTGCTTCGCCCGGCGGACGGTCAGGAGAAGACCGCTGACTGGAAGCCGTCCGGTGCAGGGAGCCAGAGCGTGCTGGACGAACTGACAGACGACCTGTACCAGACAAAGGGCGGCCTGAGCGACAATGAGGCCATGTGGGAATTGCTCCGCATGGGCAAAGACGGAAGCTGGAAGCAGGCCGAGGAAAAGGAGGCAGGCAGCAATGGAACGATACCGGAACAGCAGCCTGTCCCCGAACCGGAGCAGCATAGAGCAGACCCCGCCCCGGCATATGAGGAACAGCCCGCAGTCCAGCCGGGACTTACAGAAGAGCCAGTTGATGAGGCAGGAACTGCCATCGAACCCGAATCTGAGCCAGAACCCGAACCGAAGCCCGCGCCACGAAGCGCCGCGGTCGAGCGCACAGGGAGAGCCGCCCATGCGGCCCCGGAGCGCAGGGGACACAAGCGCCTCGGCTTCGGCCGCTCGAAACCGAAGCATTGAGCGAAGAGAAAAGCTCATCGATTCAGCGGTGGTGCTCATCCTGCTGGTCAGCATGGGCTTCCCGGGACGGTACACCCGTCTGCTGGGAGGGAGCAGCAGCACTCTGCTGGAATATGGCACGTTCGGCCTGCAGCTGGTTTTGATGCTGTTCTCGAGCGGGAGAGACGGCGTGATGAGTATAAAGCTGTTGGACCTCAAACAGCGCTATACAGCGGTCTACTATATGGCTGTCGTCTTTTTTGCGGACTCGATGTTCGTGACGAGATACCCGTCGGAGCAGATCATCACCTGTGTCCGATTTACCGTGACCATCCTGTTCGCGCTCTGGATGGCGGACCGCTACGACGGCGAAGACATCCTGCGGCTCATCTGCACAGCGCAGATGGTGTTCGTGGTGCTGACGCTGTTATACTGTGTACTCTTCCCGGGGACGATCTTTTCCCAAGAACAGGGAGAACACGACTTTATCGGATTTCTGCGCACCAAGAACAACGAGGCAGCGGAGCTTTCCGTTGGCATCCTGTTCCAGATAGCGTGGTTCAAACTGCAGCGCGCACGGCGGGAGATCCCCCAGCGCTGGGAGCTGATGCTGTTCGTGGTGCAGGGGATGATGCTATTTTTGTGCAACGCAAAGGGAGCGCTGTTCTGTGTGGCTATCCCGGCGGCCTATCTGCTGTTCGTGGAGGGGCGGAACGACCCGGAGTGGCGGCTGCCGCTGGGGCTGGTCTATGTGGTCGGCAGTGTGGGGTTCCTGATCGCGGCGCTGACCATCCTGCCGCTGATGGAGCCGCTGCTGAGCGCTATCGGTAAGGATGCGACCCTTACCGGCCGCACACCGCTGTGGCGGCAGATCATTCTGGTCATGACAAACAGCCACACCTTTACAGGATACGGGTTTGGTATGTTCTGGCGTGACCGGCAGGCGGTGGCGCTGCTGCACACAGCGTTCCGCAGCAACTCCTTTATGGGTACGATGACCACAGGTGCGCACAATGTGCTGCTGGAATACTGGCTCAATGTGGGTCTGTTCGGCTTGGCATCGTATTTTATTGCGCTCTTGGCCTCGTTTCGGCAGATGCGGAAGCTGGAACGTCAAAATTATATTTTCTGCGCGGCATATATGCTCTGGTTCATGGTCATGGGCTGGACGGAACGCTCCATGTCCACCTATGAATACCAGATGGTGTTTCTATTTTTGGCGATGGGAGTCGGGAGCAACAAGCCCCGGCCTGTGAGCCGACGCAGAGCAAGATTGGAGAAGGAAGCTACATGAGTACACACAGCGGGATACAGCTCATCTTGATTGGGCTTTTTTTGCTCGGCGGTTTTGCGGCAGTACTGACGGCGCTGCTGCGCCGCAACCGCAATCCCCGCGCAGTCCCGGCACTGGTGGCCGTGGTGGCATTTTTGTTCCTCTGTCTGGGGAGTGTGGTGATGGTGCTGGTGCAGACGATGCAGAACAGCGGCATGGTGCTGTTTGCTCTGCTCATCCTGACAGCGGTGGTCATGCTCTGCGGGATGGTCTGGTTTTTGCTGGGCCATGTGCGTGAGATGAACAAGACGATCCTGGCTCTGCTGATGACCTATCTGCTGGTGGTGCTGTTTGTGACTCTGCTGTCCCGTCAGGGGCAGCACAACACCTCCGTCATCATGGAGCTGGAGCTGTTTCGTGCGCTGAAAATGCAGGATACGGATGTCTTGCGGCATCTACTGCAGAATGCGGCCCTCTTTGTGCCGCTGGGTGTCCTGTTGCCCCTGCTGCACCGCAGTCTGCGCTCTGTCTGGTGGGCGCTGCTGGGCGGGGCGGCTCTCTCCACGATGATAGAGACGACACAGCTGGTATTGGCGGTGGGTCAGTGTGACGTGAACGACATCCTGACCAACACGCTGGGGGCTGTGCTGGGCTATGGTGTGTTCTGGCTGTTTGGCAGGAGGATGGAATGAAAGTCCTGATGGTAGAGCATTTCCTGCCCGGCAGTGTGTATACGCTGGAATTGTGCCGGGCGCTGCGCACAGAGGAACAGATTACGATTTTCTGCCGCAAAGGCGCGCCCCGGCCACTGGAAGGTGTGCAGTGGAAGGATAAGCTGTATGCTGGCGGAAAGGGATGGGCAGAGGCCCTGATGCGTTACGGTGGAGGGCTGCTGGCATTGGCCGCTGAGATCTGCACCGGACACTATGATGTCCTGCACGTGCAGGGGTTCAAAGATGCCCGGTATGAGATACCTCTTTACTGTAAGCTGAAGCGTCACTGTGGGATCCTGGTACATACGGTACACAATCTGCTGCCCCATGAGGCGTCGCCCCGGGATCGCAGACTGTACGGCGATTTTTACCGTGTCTGCGACCTTCTGGTGGTCCATAACTTATACTGCCGCCAGCTGTTGATGGACGAGTACCATCTGCCGCCGGAAAAAATCTGTGTGACGCCTCACGGCAGTTACACCCAGATCAGCCCGAAAGAACATCAGCTCCATACGGAAAAAACGGAGTTTTTACAGTTCGGCGTCCTGCGCCGCTATAAGGGTGTGGATATTCTGCTGGAAGCTCTGGCCCGCATGACGGAAACACAACGCAGCCGGGTCCATGTGACCGTTGCCGGGCAGCAGTTCCCCAAGCTGGATGCCACGGATTACGCGGCGCTCATCCGGGAGAAGGGGCTGGAAGGCTGTGTCACCTTGCAGCTGGGCCATGTGCCGGACGAAGCGCTGGATGCACTGTATCAGGAGGCGGACTTCTGCCTGTTCCCGTATCGGGAAATCTACGGCAGCGGTGCTCTCCTGATGGCCTACAGCTACAGCAAGCCGGTGCTGGCCAGCAGCATCCCGGCCTTTGAGGAAGAGACGGACGGGGGCTGCACGGGCCTGCTGTTCCCGCCCGAAGAGCCGGACGCACTGAAAGATGCCATCCTCCGGGCCGCAGACTGGACGGAGGAAACATATACCGGCACACAGTCACATATCCGACAGCTGGTAGAGGAAAAATATAACTGGAAACATTCGGCGGAATGTCTGGCGGAGGGATACCGGAACGCATGGCAACGAAAACAGAGATGAAACGCTCCCGGCGCGTGATTGCGCTGAATATGTTCTGGTCACTGCTATCGTTGTGCATCAATTACCTCATGAATTTTCTCATCACACCGTATGTGACCAATAACATCGGCGTGGAGGCGTACGGCTTCGTGGCGCTGGCGAACACATTTATCAGCTATGTGGATATTCTGGCGGTAGGCCTGAACGCCTTTGCCGGACGGTTCATCGCGATGGCGTACTACCAGAAAAAGCTGGAGAAGGCCAACCGCTATTTTTCTTCAACGATTTTAGCAGACCTGATCTTAGCGTGTGTCCTGCTGGCGGGAGGTACGGTGGCAATCGTCCGGCTGGACCGGATGCTGCAGATTCCGCAGGAGCTGACGGCAGATGTGAAACTGCTGTTTTTTATCGTGCTGATGCGGTATCTGCTCACGTTGCTGCGCACGGCGTTCGATGCTGCTGCGTTTATCTCGGAGCGCATCGACCTGGCGGAAAAGCTGCAGAGTGCGGCCTATTTGCTGCAGGCCGGGCTGCTTCTGGCGCTGTGCCTGCTGCTGCAGCCCCATGTGTGGTATGTGGGGCTGGCCGCGGCGGTGGGTGCGCTGCTTCTGCTGGCGGGCAACTTGAGGCTCTGCCATAAGCTGACCCCGGAGCTGCAGTTCCATGTAAAGGATTTTTCGCCTCATGCGGTGTGGGAAGTGCTCTCTACCGGCAGCTGGACGGCCCTGAACAACCTGGGCAATCTGCTGAACAGTGGTCTGGACCTGCTCATCACCAACCTGATGCTGAACGCTACGGTCATGGGACAGATCTCAGTGGCAAAAAGTCTGGAGACCATCGTGAGCGGCATGATCATGAAGATCAGTACGGTGTTTCGGCCCCGGTGCCTGCGGTTGTACGCGGAAGATAAAATGGAAGAGCTGACCGGGCTGCTCAAGATTTCCATGCGATGTACCGGAGGGTTCTGCAACCTGGTCGTGATGGGCTTTTTTGTGTGCGGCCATGATTTTATGGCGCTCTGGCTCCCGGGCCAGAACACGGACTTTCTGTTCCGGGCCGGGCTCATCGTGCTGCTTAGCGATATTGCCACCGGCGCGGTCCAGCCGCTGTATTATGTTTACACGCTGACCCAGAAGCTGCGGCTGCCCTGCTGCGTCACCATCCTGATGGGAACGGCCAATGTGCTGTCCATGTACATTCTGCTGCGGTATACATCGGTAGGCGCGTATGCAGTGCTTCTGACGACGTTGGTGATCAGCGTAGTACATTTCGTGGATGCACCGCTGTATGCGGCTCACTGTCTGCATCTGCCGCTGCACACATTCTATCCGACACTGGTGTGCAATGGAGCTTCGCTGGCAGCGGGATTTGCTGCGGCAGAGATGCTGCGCCGCATTCTGCCGGCGGCAGGCAGCTGGGGAACCCTGATGTTCAAGGCGCTGACCGCAGCGACTGTGCTGCTGCCGATAGTTGTTCTGATTTTACTGCCGCCACAGCTCTGGAAGAGTCTGGGCCGAAGGTTCATCAAATTAAACGATAAAGGCTGAACGAACGATGGAAAAAACAAAGTTGCTGAACACCTACGTCAACAATGTCACGCTGAAAGAGGCGGTGGAGTTTTTGCTGCAGAAGATACGGCAGCAGACTCCGGCCTATGTGGTGGAAGTGAATGTTGACGTCGTGGTGAAGATGGAACAGGACACCGTGCTGCGAAAAATAACGAACGACGCCGACCTGACGCTGGTGGACGGGCAGCCGCTCATCTGGCTTGCAAAGCTGTATGGCCGGCCTCTGAAAATGAAGGTATCCGGCTCTGACCTCGTGCCGACGTTGCTGGAATGTGCGGCAAAAGAGGGCCGCTCGGTCTTTGTGCTGGGCGGAAAAGAAGACGCAGCCCACAAGGCCGCAGAGAATATCAAGGCCCGTTACCCGGGGCTGGTGGTGGTGGGTGCGCTCTCGCCCAGCATGGGATTTGAAAAAAAGCCGGAGGAAGTGGCATACATCCGGGAGACGCTGCAAAAGGTGAAGCCCGACATCCTGCTGGCCTGTTTTGGCTGCCCCAAGCAGGAAAAATGGGTCAGCGAACATTACCGCGACTGTGCATCGGGCGTCACGCTCTGCGCCGGTGCCACGGTGGATTTTCTGGCGGGCAATGTCAAGCGCGCCCCGAAGGTGTTCAGCGAGAATGGACTGGAATGGTTCTACCGTTTTGTGAAGGAACCGAAGCGGCTGTTCCGCCGCTATTTTGTGGACGATATGCAGATATTCTGTCTGGCATGGAAGTACAGGAAGGAGCAGCAATGAAACTGGGAATCCTGTGTACGATGATAAACGGCTTCGGGCGGCGCGGCTACTACAACAGTCAGGAGGTCGGCCTGGGCCGTGCGCTGGCTGCCATGGGCCACGAGCTGACTATCTATAAGGGCATCGACCCTTCAGAAGAGGAAGAAAAGGTCGTCGTGGTGCCGGGGCTGGTGGTGTGGTATCTGCCTATGCGGCATCTGGGAGCCCACGGCTGGATGCCCGTCTCCGCGCTGGATGCAGAGACGAAGGCATTGTTCTGCTTTGGCGACCAGCAGCTTTTTCTGCCCCACATCTACCGCTGGTGCAAAAGACACGGGGCGGCATTCGTACCCTACATCGGCACGGCACACAGCCTGAATGATGGGCCGAAAGGACGGCTGATGAACATACTGTTCGAGACCGGGACGCTGCGCATCTATAAAAATAACCCTGTTCTGGCCAAGACGAGCGCAGCAAAGGCGGAGTTGGAAGCGCTGGGGGTGGAGCGTATCACGGTGGCCCCGGTGGGCTTGGATACCTCGGTGCTGAAGCAGGACTTCCGCAGTGTGGACCGGGATGCTCTCCGCCGGGAGCATGGCTATGCACCGGAAGATGTCGTGCTGTGCAATGTCTCCCGTCTCTCACCGGAAAAGCGGCCGCTGGAGCTCATAGACCTGTTTTTGAAGATACGGGGCAAAAAGCCCTTCAAGCTCATCATCGTGGGCAATGGCACACTGGAAAACGCCCTGAAAGAGAAGATACATTTCAACGGTCTCGAGCAGGAAGTGACCCTGTACGAGAATGTACCCTATCCGGAGATGTGGAAAATCTACTGCATGTCGGACTACTACGTCAACATGAACAAGGGCGAGATCTTCGGCATGGCCATCATGGAAGCTGTGTATTACTGCACCTCGGTGGCGGCCTACCGGGCCATCGGACCGTCGGTGACGCTGAAGGATATGAAGGGCCATGCTCTGTGCGACGATGACGACGTCATTGCGCAGTGGCTGCTGGCACCGTATCCGTCCCGGCAGGAGCTGGAAGAGAGCGCGGCGAAAGTCGCACGGGATTTCTCGTGGGAGCGCTGCGCCAGGGCATTTCTGGACATCGTGCAGAATGCCTCCAATTCAGATGTGAAATGAGTGACAGAAGATGATCATTACCAAAACACCTTTCCGGATGTCCTTCTTTGGCGGCGGAACGGACATGGAGAGCTTTTTCCGCGAATATGGCGGGGCTGTGCTCTCCACGACGTTCGACAAATACTGCTATGTCAACGTCCGGCATCTGCCGCCCTTCTTTTCCTACGCGACGGAGCTTTCCTACGCAAAGACCGAGCGGGTGAACAGCCTGGAAGAGATCGAGCATCCGGCCATCCGGAACGCAATGAAGATGCTGGATATGCATCATATCCGGCTGACCTACGAGGCCGACCTTCCGGCGCGGTCCGGACTGGGGACGTCCAGCTCATTTGCCGTCGGGATGCTGAACGCATTCTACGCGCTGAAAGGGCAGTATGCCAGCAAGGAAAAACTGGCCAAGGAGGCCATCTATCTGGAGCGGGTGCTCTGTGCAGAGGCCGGCGGATGGCAGGACCAGATCGCGGCGGCGTTCGGCGGCTTCAACCGCATTGATTTCAGCGCGGACGGGTACGAAGTGCGCCCAGTCCTGCTGTCGCCGGAGCGCAAAAGGCGTCTGAACGGCAGATTGATGATGTTCTTTACCGGATTTACCCGTTTCTCGGCGGAGATCCAGCAGCTCAACAACAGCCGGAACGGGGCAGACAAGCTTGCGCGGCTGCAGGAGATGCTGGCGCTCGTGGATGAAGCCGAAGCCATCCTGACCGACGAGCAGGCAGACCTGAACGAATTTGGCCGTCTGCTGGACCACACCTGGAAGCTGAAGCGCGGCACCGGCGCAGCAGTCTCTACCGACTGCATCGACGCGCTGTACGCCAGAGGCATTGCCGCCGGTGCGCTGGGCGGAAAACTGCTGGGCGCGGGCGGCGGTGGATTTCTGGTATTTTACGTGGAGCCGGAACATCAGGCCGCCGTGCGCCAGGCCATGCAGGAGCTGCTTTATATCCCGTTCCGCTTTGAAAACGGTGGCACGCGGGTCATCTACTATGCGCCCGAGGAGGAGCCGGCATTATGAAGGCTGTTATCATGGCCGGAGGCCGCGGCACCCGCATCGCCGCGCTGGCAGGGGATCTCCCCAAGCCGATGCTGCCCATTGACGGGCGTCCTGTGCTGGAGCGGGAGCTGGGATCCCTGCGGGAGCAGGGTGTGACGGATGTGCTCATCACAGTGGGGCATCTGGCCCCGGCCATCATGGAGTACTTCGGCGATGGCAGCGGATGCTCGCCGCAGACGGGCCGGCCCTTCGGCGTTCACATCGAGTATTTTGTGGAGAAAGAGCCGCTGGGGAATGCGGGCGCGCTGTTCCGCATCCGGGACCGGCTGGACGAAGATTTTCTGCTGCTGAACGGAGACGTGATGTTCGATGTAGATCTGCAGCGCTTTGCGGCGTTCCACAAGGTTCATGGCGGGCTGGCCACCCTGTTCACCCACCCGAACGGCCACCCTTATGACAGCGGCCTCATCGTGGCGGACAGCGAGCAGCGGGTGACCCAGTGGCTGACCAAGGAGGATGCCCGCCCGCAGTATTACCGCAACCGGGTCAATGCGGGGCTGCACATCCTCAGCCCGAAGCTGCTGGAAGGGAACATCCCGGCGGGAAAGGTAGACTTGGACCGGCAGATATTGAAGCCGCTGGCGGGGACGGGGCAACTGCTCTGTTACGACAGCCCGGAGTACGTCAAGGATATGGGAACGCCGGAGCGCTATGCGGCAGTCTGCGAGGATGTGCGCAGCGGCCATGCGGCGGCGCGGAATCTGCGCCGGAAGCAGAAAGCCGTCTTTCTGGACCGGGACGGGACCATCAACCGATACGTTGGCTTTCTGCGGAATATCGACGAGTTTGAGCTTCTGCCCGGCGTGGCACAGGCTGTTCGCAAAATCAACGAGCTGGGCTGGCTTGCTGTCGTGGTGACGAATCAGCCGGTCATCGCCCGGGGCGAGGTGACGGAAGAGCAGCTGGAAGCCATCCACTGCAAGATGGAGACCCTGCTTGGCCGGGAGGGTGCATGGCTGGATGCTATTTATTACTGCCCCCACCACCCGGACAAGGGATTTCCCGGCGAAAGGCCGGAGCTGAAAATCCATTGCAGCTGCCGCAAGCCCGCGCCAGGGATGCTGCTGGATGCAGCACAGCGGTTCAACATCGACTTGAGCCGCTCCTGGATGGTAGGAGACGGGAAAAATGACGTTCTCGCCGGAAAAAATGCGGGGTGCAGGACGGCGCTGCTCTGTGCCGACGGGACACCGCCGGAGCTGGGGCAGGAGAGGACGGCACCATCCTTATACGACTTCGTGGAGCAGGTGCTGCGTGGAAAAGAAGGAGAAGAGAAACGATGAAACAGACTGACGGGGCAAAAAAGCAGCTCGAGCTTCTGCTGCAGCGCTATCCCATCCTCGCCGGGCAGCGGGATGAGATCGACGGTGCCTACCAGATCATCGCGGCTAGCTACGAGGCGGGCGGCAAGCTCCTCATTGCAGGCAACGGCGGTTCGGCAGCGGATGCGGAGCATATCGTGGGCGAGCTGATGAAGGGGTTCAAGAAGACCCGCAGGCTGGATGAGGCACTGGCGGAACGGCTTCTCCGGGAAAGCCCGGAACTGGGGCCGGACCTTGTCCAGCATCTGCAGAAGGCACTGCCGGCCATCGCTATGGACGGTCATCCGGCTCTCACGACGGCATATGCAAACGACTGCGCCCCGCTGATGTGCTTTGCCCAGCAGGTCAATGGCTATGGCAGGGTGGGAGATGTGCTGCTGGTCATCTCCACCAGCGGAAAGAGCAAGAACATCCTGTACGCGGCGGTAACGGCCCGCGCTCTGGGCATGAAAGTGGTCGGCCTGACCGGCGGGGCAGACAGCCCGCTGCTGCCGCTGTGCGACGTCTGCATCCGGGTGCCGCTGCAGGAGACCTATCAGATACAGGAGCTTCATCTGCCCATTTATCACTGCCTGTGCCTGATGCTGGAAGAACATTTTTTTGATGAATAAAACCACTGCCGCTCTTGACAAAGAGTGGTTTTGTATCATAATAGTTGTACATACAACGATGTAGATACATCTTCTTGAGATAAGACCCGGAGGCTGTCTATGGATATTACCGAACGAAAAATCACAAAAATCGCGCGGGAGGCTGAAAAGCTCGTCCTGCTCACGATGCGGGAAGAGGGCGTCGGCACAGCGGAGATCGACCTCATCCATGCGCTGCGCCACCATCCCGGCTGTACGCAGGCCCAGCTGGCCGAACTGCTGCACGCAGACAAAGCGGCTATCGCCCGGCGGACCAAAAATCTGGAAGGGAAGGGTTATCTGACCCGCGAGGACGCCCCGAACGACCGACGGAGCCAGCTGCTTTTCCCCACAGAAAAGGCCGAGAGCATGAAATCCTCCAAGGCCGGAATTGAGGCCGCTTTTTACGAGTATCTGACGAGTGTACTGACGGAGGAAGAAGCCGCCGCCTTTGCCGCTTCGCTGAACAAGCTTTATACGGCGTCCAAGACCGAGAGCTGTGCGGGCTTCCCGCACTTCCGAAATGCCGCAGGGGGTGAGACGACCGATGAAAAATGAGAAGACCTTAAGCGCTTTTATGTCCGCCGCTTTGCCAACAACATCAACCGCCGGATGAAGGGCATCGTGAACAAATCAAGCTGTACTCTTCGGGGGCTTTTGTAATGGGAGAAAACGTGGTATAATATCGCTAACGCGATATTATAGTTTTATGCGCAGCGCCTTGCCGCTTGCTCCTGCGGAGCTGCGTGGCAACCGGCTTTGGATGCGCAATTATGCCATTTCACTGCGTTCATGGCATAATAGGAAAAAACTTTTGCGGGAAGGTGGATACGCCATGAAACAGGAAAAAGCCTATTACCATCTGCCCGGATCGTTCGAGTTCTACGAGCTGTACCGGGAGTTCCTGCCTCTGTTCCGGGCGCACAGAGAATACTTTTATGACTGGTGCGACATCGGCTCCATCTACGGCGCACCGGCCGACTGCGTCTGGGGCGGGGGACGGGCTGGCTTCGGGGAGCATGACCCCAAAGAAGTCCTTGCCCTGACGCGGGAATACGGCATCTCGGCGCGGCTGACCTTCAGCAACTCGCTCCTCCGGGAGGAACATCTTTCGGATAAAAAGTGCAACGCTCTCTGCGCCCTGTTTGAGCGAGAAAACCAGGTGCAGAGCGGCGTCATCGTCCACTCGGAGCTGCTGCTGGACTACCTGAAAACGCACTATCCGCAGCTTTATTTCGTGTCCTCCACGACGAAAGTGCTGACAGAGTTTCAGCAGCTCCGGGCGGAGACAGCCCGGGAAGAGTTCCGCTATGTGGTGCCGGACTTCCGGCTGAACAAAGCCTTTGGAGAGCTGGACAGTCTGCCGCAGGCGAAGAAAGACAAGGTGGAATTTCTCTGCAACGAGTGCTGCTGGGTCGGATGCCGGGACAGAAAGCGCTGCTATGAGAATGTCAGCCGAAAAAATCTCGGCGAAGCCTGCCCCGAACACATCTGTACCGCACCGGGTGCGGAGGAAGGCTACCGCTTCTCGAAGGCGATGGAAAATCCAGGGTTCATCGGCATCAGGGACATTCAGGATGTTTATATGCCGATGGGATTTTCCAACTTCAAGATCGAGGGCCGGGGCCTGGGCAGTGCGCTGGTATTGGAATTTCTGCTCTACTACATGACAAAACCGGAATACCAGCTGCATGTCCGGGAAGCCATCTATCTGGACAATATGCTCGACCTGTTCTGAGGAACTGCATTATCTGTCACTCCGACCTGTCGGACGGCGACTGATGCCACGACGAGGTGCTGCGGTGTACGGGGTGCTTTGCGGCAGTCTGGCGTATTCTTATACCAAGCTTTTGAAGGAGATAAAGAAATGACCGAAAAAGAAAAGATGCTGGCCCATCAGATGTACGACGCAAACTACAACAAGGAGCTGCACGATGAGCGCATCGCAGCCAAGGAGTTGTGCTGGGAGTATAATCAGCTCCGCCCGTCGAACGAAGAGGGCCAGAGAGCGGTCTTGAAGAAACTTCTCGGCAAGACGGGGGAGAATTTCTACATCACTGCGCCGTTCTGGTGCGATTATGGCTACAACATCGAACTGGGCGAAAATTTCTACGCTAACCACAACCTGGTCATCCTTGATTGTGCTAAGGTGAAATTTGGCGATAACGTCTTTGTTGCGCCGGACTGCGGTTTCCACACCGCTGGTCACCCCATCGACTTCGAGCGCCGCAACGCCGGGTTTGAGTATGCCTACCCTATCACGGTGGGGGACAATGTCTGGATCGGCGCAGGCGTGCAGGTGATGCCGGGCGTGACCATCGGCAGCAATGTGGTCATCGGCGGCGGCAGCGTCGTGGTGAAGGACATCCCCGATAACTCGGTGGCTGTCGGCAATCCCTGCCATGTCATCCGTGCCATCACCGATGAGGACAAAAAGACCTGCTGGAGCAGATAAAACAAGAAAACGGCCCCGCCGGCGAAATATTATTCCAGTGCAGAGGAGATTGAGGCTGAAATTGCAAAGGCCGTCCGGTTTTATGAAATCACCATCGAGCACCTGACCGGCAAGCAGATACACAGGAAACGTAACGAAACACAGCCCGCACAGAAGCTTTGTGCGGGCTGTTGCAGTCTATGTAGGCGGTGTGCTATACTGGTAAAAAAGCGGGGAGGAGACTCTTTCATGAAAAAAATCTACCTCATGCGTCACGGTGAAACGCTTTTCAACACCATGGACGTCAATCAGGGCCAGTGTGATTCGCCTCTGACAGAAAACGGCATCCGGCAGGCAAAGGCGGCAAAAGCGTGGTTCGATGCCCACAACGTCCATTTTGATGCGGTCTACAGCTCCACGTCAGAGCGGGCCTGCGACACAGCGGAGTTCGTCTCAGGCGGGATGTCCTATACCCGCCGCAAAGACCTCAAGGAAATTTTCCTCGGCATAAAGGAAGCTTCGCCCATCCGTGAAAACCCGACGTACCCCTACGGCGACTACTTCGTGAAGTACGGCGGCGAAGACCTGGATGCCTTCACCGAGCGGGTATACGGGGCAGTGAAGGACATTGCCGAACACGCGGCAGGGGAGTGCATCCTTATCGTCTCCCACGGCATGGCTATCCGGCGCTTTTTGACTAAATTCCCGGAAAAGGCGGGCGAGATCACCGGCTTTATCGGCAACTGCGGCATCCTCGAGATGACTTATGCAGACGGAAAGCTGACGGTAGAAAAAATCATCAACCCCAACGGTTGAGGATCAACAACAAAAAAAGTCCTCCTGAAGGGCGGCCAGATCTTGGACATCGACGGCATCAAAATCGAATGTTTCCTTCAAAAAGAAAAAGGCTCACGATCCGAATGCTCCTTACGACGGCTGCGACGAGCCGGATGACACCGGGCAGAACGCCAAGAGCGGCTATCTGAAAGGCATGGGCTGATAAATAAAACAAGGGCTGCTGTACAACACGGTACAGCAGCCCTTTGCAGTTATTTCCGGCTTGCCAGCTTGTTCAAAAGCATCACGGCCAGCACGATGACGCCGATAACCAGCACGATGCTCACCATCCCGATGACCATGATGGGCAGAGTCGTCATCCACGAAGTAAGATGCAGCATATCAGTCCCTCCTTTAGCTCAGCAGGGTCAGCAGCAGTCCGCCGGCGATGACAGAGGCTATCTGGCCCGAGACGTTGACACTGATGGAGTACATCAGCAGGAAATTCTGGTTGTCCTCCTCGAGGCCCAGCTTGTTGACGACGCGTCCGCTCATGGGGAAGGCAGAGATGCCGGCTGCGCCGATCATGGGGTTGAGCTTTTTGCCCTCCGGGAGGAAGAGATTCACCAGCTTTGCGAACAGCACACCGCCGGCGGTGTCAAACACAAAGGCCACGAGGCCCAGTGCAAGGATGATCAGAGTGTCGGGCCGCACGAACTTGTCGGCGGTCATCTGGCCGGCCACGGTCAGGCCCAGCACGATGGTGATGAGGTTTGCGAGGACGTTCTGCGCCGTTTCACTCAGGGTGTTCAGCACACCGCACTCCCGCAGCAGGTTGCCGAACATCAGAAAGCCCACCAGTGCTACACTGGCCGGAGCCACGAGCCCGGCGATGATGGTCACGACGATGGGGAACAAGATCTTGGTCAGCTGGCTGACACTGCCCTTCTGGTAGGGCATCCGGATGCGGCGTTCCTTCTGGGTGGTCAGCAGTTTGATGACCGGCGGCTGCACGATGGGGACCAGCGCCATGTAGCTGTAGGCCGCCACCATGATGGCACCAAGGTACTGGGAGTGCAGGACGTTGGCCACGAAGATGGCCGTGGGGCCGTCTGCCGCGCCGATGACGGCGATGGAAGCGGCGTCCTTCAAATCGAAGAAGAAGCCCGCGAGGAAGAGGGTGAAGAAGATGCCGAACTGCGCCGCTGCGCCGAAGAGCATCAGCCACGGCTTCTCGAGCAGCGGGCCGAAGTCTATCATCGCACCGATGCCGATGAAGAGCAGCAGGGGGAACAGCTCGTTGGACATTCCGGCCTCAAACAGAGCCGAGATGGGGCCGACGGTGTCGCCCTGCGTGATAGCGCCCGATAAGGGCAGATTGACGAGGATGGCTCCGAAGCCCATGGGGAGAAGCAGGCTCGGCTCCATCTTTTTTGCGATGGCGAGGTAGATGAGCAGGGCGCCGATGCCCCACATCACCACCATCTGCCAGGTCAGGTTCCCGAAATTGGAAAAGAGACTGGCGAATGCGTTCCAGAAATCCATGTCATTGCCTCCTTTGAAATCTGCGGTGCAATGACGAAAAAAGAGACTTCCGCCACAGCACCAATTACTGTGACAAAAGTCTCAAGCGAACACATGACATCGGGCATTTCTGCCGTGTTGACGCTGCCATGCAGCGCTCCCATAAGGTGGAGCGCCCTTTACTCCCTTTTATCCAATTCTATTAAACCAGAATATGCGAAGTCTGTCAAGAAATGTGCGGGACTTTTAGCTGAATCTTAGGGGGGACTCTGAATATAGAGTGAAAAAAGAGGCTGAAGAGTACGAAAATGCTTTTTGCACTTTATTCTTTTACAACGGCCGCCTTCTCGATGCCATAGCGGGCAAAGAGGGGGAGGGCCTCCGGCGGGACCGTCTCACCGCTGACCATGATGGGGATGGCAGGCGGGCAGGAGACCGCCGGTGCGGCGCAGATGCGGCCCACGGCCTCGGCGGCAGGGATCATCTCCTGCGGTGCAAGGACAGCTTCCCGGATGGTGAAGCGGCGGGGCTGTGCCTCGAGCGCCCCGGCCAATGCCGCGAAAGCGGCAGGATCGTCAGCCGTAACGGAGACATCGGCAGCAGGGGCCTCATCGCAGATGGCGTGCAGGGCCGTTTGCAGGCAGGCAAACTCTGCCGCAGAACTCTCGGCGGAGGGCATCAGCACGATGTAACGGGGGTCGGCATACTCGCACTCCACACCCCGCTCCCGCAGAGCCTGCGCCAGCTGCTGGCCAGAAAGACCCAGCGCGGCGGCGTCCAGCGTCAGCTTGAGGGGTTCACGGTGCGCCCCGGTGAGGGGGAGCGCCAGCCCGGGCCGGAGAGCATCCAGCTCCCGGCAGAGCATCCCCAGCCGCCAGCGGCAGATGTCCAGCTTCTCCCGGAAGCCGTCGGCCAGAACCGCGTTGGCAGCGTCCAGCGACTGCAAAATGAGATAAGAGGGGCTGGTGGAGCCGAAGAGAGCCAGCGCATTGCGCACCGCGGCCTCGTCGGCCTGCACGGACGAGCCAAGGTGCAGATAGGCACCGCCCGTGAGGACGGGCAACGTCTTGTGAGCCGAGTCACAGCAAAGGTCCGCGCCCAGCTGGATGGGGTGGCGGCTACCCTCCTTCAAAAAGTGGAGATAGGCGCCGTGAGCGTTGTCCACCAGAAGGGGCAGGCCGTGGGCGTGGCAGACCGCCGACAGCCCCGCGACATCCTGCACGAAGCCCAGATAGTCCGGGCTGGTGAGGTAGACGCCGAAGGGCGTACGGCCCTCGGCGGACAGCTCGTCCAGCGCAGAGGCAAGAGCTTCCGGCTCCACAGGGCAGGTGCAGAGCGCCCCGGCGGCGTCCGGCGCGGGCCAGAGCCACTGGATGTCGAAGTCCAGCAGAGCCGCCGCGTAAAGCAGGGCTTTGTGGGCGTTCCGCGCCGCCAGCAGGACAGGACGGCCTGCCTTTGCGGGCCGCATTTGGAGCGCAAGGTGGAGCATGGCCCGGATGCACTGGCTGCTGCCCTCGGTGCTGTAATAGGTGCGGGCGGTGCCGAAGAGCTGCGTCGCGTTGGCCTCGCTCTGGGCGATGATGCCCTCGGCTTCGTACAGCTCGTCTGCGCCCGCAATTTCGGTGATGTCAAGCTCTTCACAGCCCAGCGGGCCGCGGCCCTTGTGGCCCGGCATATGCATCCGGGTAGTGCGCTGCTGGGCGTAGCGACGGACAAAATCGACGACAGGAGTGTTCATGGCTTTATTCGCAGGCTTCGCCGTCTGCGCAGGCGTTGCAGGTGCCGCCCAGCTCGATGGGAACTTCGATGCCCTGAGCTGCCAGCTCCTGATTCTCAGCAACTTTTATCATGATGGCACACTCGACACGCTTCTTGAACAGCTCACAGCCGTACTCGTAGACGCCGGTGATGCTGCCGGTGGCGTGGTAGGCGTTGGCTGCACAGCCGCCAGAGCAGTAGAGCTTGGCCCAGCAGTCCTTGCACTCGGGGCGGGCGTAGGCGTTGCAGTGCTTGAACTCATCCCGCACGGCGGTGTTGGTGACGCCCTTCCAGATGTCGCCCATCAGGTACTTGGGGTCGCCGACGAACTGGTGGCAGGGGTAGAGGTCGCCCCAGGGGGTGACGGCCATGTACTCGGTGCCGGAGCCGCAGCCGGAGATGCGCTTGTAGATGCAGGGGCCGCCGGTGAGGTCGATCATGTAATGGTAGAAGGTAAAGCCGCGGCCCTCGCGGTCGCGCTTTATCATCTCCTTAGCAAGGATCTCGTACTGCTCCTTCAGGATGGGCAGGTCCTCGGCGGTGAGGGCGCTGGGGTCGGTGGGCTTGGTGACGACCGGTTCCATGCTCAGCTCCGTGAAGCCGAGGTCGGCCATGTGGAAGATGTCGTTGGTGAAGTCGGTGTTGTAGTGGGTGTAGGTGCCGCGCATGTAATAGTTCTTGTCGCCGCGCTTTTTCACGAACTCCTGGAACTTCGGCACGATGGCGTCATAGCTGCCGTGGCCTGCGTAGTCCTTGCGGAAGCGGTCATGGACTTCCTTGCGGCCATCGAGGCTCAGCACGACATTGTGGCACTCCTTGTTGCAGAAGTCGATGACATCGTCGTCGATGAGCATACCGTTGGTGGTCATGGTGAAGCGGAAGTTCTTGTTGTGGATCTTCTCCTGCTCGCGGCAGTAGGCGACGAGCTTTTTGACCATGTCGAAGTTCATCAGAGGCTCACCGCCGAAGAAATCGACCTCGAGGTTGCGGCGGGTGCCGGAGTTCTCGATGAGGAAGTCCATAGCCCGCTTGCCCACCTCGAAGCTCATCAGGGCGCGGTCGCCCTGATAGCGGCCCTGCGAGGCGAAGCAGTAGGAGCAGTTGAGGTTGCAGGTGTGGGCGACGTGGAGGCAGAGCGCCTTGACCACCGTCTGGCGGTTCTTGAAGTCGAAAGCCATGTCTTTGTAGACGTCGGGAGCCCAAAGCTTGCCGGCGGCTTCCAGAGAGGCCACGTCCTCGAGGCACTGGCGCAGGTCGGCCTCGGTGACGTCGGGGCGGTCGGCATACTTTGCCAGCATGGCGGCCACGATCTCGTCGGCAGAGTGCTCTTTGTACATCGCAATGACGTCGTAAGCCACGTCGTCCACGACATGGACCGAGCCGCTGCAGCTGTCCAGCACGATGTTATATCCGTTCAGTTGATACTGATGTACCATTTCATTCTCCAATCTATAATTGCCATAAAAAAATGCCGCCCTGCAAAGGCGGCATAGGGTCTGCAATGATTACTTATTGCTGTTCTCGCACTTCTGGTTTGCGACGCCGCAGGAGGTCTTGCAGGCAGACTGGCAAGAAGTCTGGCACTCGCCGCAGCCGCCGGTCACGACGCTCTTGGTCAGGTCACGAGTAGCGATAGTCTTAATACGTTCCATAGTTGAAAACCTCTCTAAGCTCCAAAGTTTCGCATACAGCTCTCTGTATACAGTGTTATCTTTATGTATGATAACACGATGTGCGGATTCTGTCAAGATTTTGAGGGTAGGTTTTTATCCCAGCGGCTGATACTTTTTCAGGATGGTATGCAGCCCCAGCTCCCGGGCGCGGGCCAGCAGGTAGCGGTAGCGGCACAAAAGCGCCTGCCGCTCGTAGATGCGCTGCTCGATGAGGTCGGAGTCCACCTCGAGGTCGAACATCATCGCGTTCCGCTTCAGGCAGAACAGGCACTCTTTCAGCTCTTCTTCCAGCTCGGGGTGGTAGCGCTCGTGCTCGTTGTCGCGGGGGATGCGGGGCGAAAGCAGAGTCTGGGTGGTCTTGGATGGGGTTTGCAGCATAAGGCGTCCTCCTTTATAAGTAGAAAATCAGGTACACCTTATTGTATGGTGCGGAACGTGCAGAAAATGCCACAAGAGAGTACAGAAGAAATTGCTTCTGCCCGGTCAGGCGTCGGCTTCTCTGAATTGCTCGAAAGTACGTCTGAATCGCGGCCTGCAAGAAAAAAGTACAACTTTTTTCAAAAATCTGCTTGACAAAACGCTCGAAGGCGGCTATAATAGCACACGTTGACCGGCTCAATGCCGCGAAACACAACAGGATATTGGGGATTTGCATAGTGGTAGTGCGGTAGACTCTGACTCTACTTGTGGGAGTTCGATTCTCTCATCCCCAACCAGAAAGCCATCTGATTCGTTCAGATGGCTTTTTTGTTTTATCTCTCGGTGCGTTTTTGGGCCGGTGCGACACAAAGCTCTGATTTTTTCTCGCCTGCCGGGGCTATACTGTTTCTTGATGCAACAGGGCAATACGGAAGATAGGAGCCAGGCAAATGAGCATTTGGGACGCATTCGGCAAAGGACGGTATAAGGGCTTCTCCCGGGAGGCGGGGCAGCTGCTGGATAAGGCGGTGGAGCTGGCCGGAGGGCTGGGCTGCAAAAAGGCAGACACCGGCCACCTGCTGTGGGCGATGCTGCAAGCGGACGGCGGCCCGGCGGCCCGCTTTCTGGCCGGGAAGAACATCTCGGAGCTGGAAGTGCGGCGTCAGCTGTCCGCCGGGCGGGATGGTTCGGTCACCAGGCTTGCCCGGGGCGATATGGCGGCGGACCTGCGCCGGGCGATGGACTACGCCATCATCGGGGCGCAGAACGCCCACCTGAGCCGGGCCGAGCCGGAGCATCTGCTCTGCGCCATGCTGGAAGACACCGACTGCGCTGCCGGGGTCATGCTGGCATCCATGGGTGTCCAGCTCACCGAGGCGGTGCGGGAGTGCCGCCAGCTTTCAGGGCAGTTCATCCTGCCTGTCCAGCCGCGCTCGGCGTCGTCGCTGCCGCGGGGCAGCCGGGCCAGCGACAAATACTGCCGCGATTTGACCCGCCGGGCGGCGGACGGCGAGCTGGACCCGGTGTTCTGCCGGGAAAAAGAGCTGGACCGGATGGTAGAGATCTTATGCCGCCGCCAGAAGAACAACCCCTGCCTTGTGGGGGAACCGGGCGTGGGCAAGACCGCGCTGGCCGAAGGGCTTGCCCAGCGCATCGCCGACAAGCAGGTACCCCGGATGCTCCAGGGGCGGCGTCTGCTGGCGCTGGACATGGCCAGCCTCGTGGCTGGTACGAAATACCGCGGCGACTTTGAAGAGCGGTTCAAGAACCTGTTGGAAGAACTCGTCCGGGACGGCAGCGCCATCCTCTTCGTGGATGAGTTCCACACCATCGTCGGCGCCGGTGCGGCAGAGGGGGCTATCGACGCGGCCAGCATCTTAAAGCCGGTGCTGGCCCGGGGTGAACTGCAGCTCATCGGCGCGACGACGAATCAGGAATTCCGCACCCACATCCAGAAGGACGCCGCCCTCGAGCGCCGATTTGGCCGCGTCCAAATCGAAGAACCTACGCCGAAGCAGGCTGTGGATATACTGGAAGGTCTGGCACCCCGCTACGAGCGGTATCACGGCGTCCGCCTGCCCAACGAAGCCCTGCGGGAGGCCGTGGAGCTCTCGGTGCGGTATCTGCCGGGGCGCTGTCTGCCGGATAAGGCCATCGACCTCGTGGACGAAGCCTGCGCGGCAGTGCGCATCCGGGCCGAACGGGAAGGGGAGAAAGACCCCGTCCTCAGCCGGAAGGAAATTGCCCGGGTGGTGGCGCAGGCCAGCGGCGTCCCGGCAGAACGGGTGGGCGAAAAGGAGCGGGAACGGCTTGCCCGCCTCGAAGAGCGCCTGAACGCCGAAGTCGTGGGCCAGAGCCGGGCTGTCGCCGCCGTGGCCGGGGCTATCCGGCGCAGCCGCACCGGGCTGGGGGAGCCGGGCCGGCCGATCGGCGCGATGCTCTTCCTCGGGCCGACCGGTGTCGGTAAGACTGCGCTGGCAAAGGCTCTGGCAGAGAGCTGGTTCGGCAGCGAGAAGGCCCTGCTCAAATTCGACATGTCGGAGTATCAGGAGCAGCACACCGTGGCGCGTCTGCTGGGTGCGCCTCCGGGCTATCTGGGCCACGACGAGGGCGGTCAGCTCACTGAGGCTGTCCGCCGCCGCCCCTACAGCGTGGTGCTCTTTGACGAAATCGAAAAGGCGCACCCGGATATTCAGAATGTGCTCTTGCAGATGCTCGAGGACGGCCAGCTGACCGACTCCATGGGCCGCAAGGCGGATTTCCGCAATACCATCGTCCTGCTGACCTCCAACCTCGGCGCACGATTCCTCGCCGGGCAGAGCGCACCGCTGGGCTTCGGGGCGGGAAGCGAAGCCGCCTTTGAAAAGCAGTCGGAAGCCGCCGTTGCCGAGGCGAAAAAGTGGTTCCGGCCGGAGCTGGTGGGCCGTCTGGATGAGCTCATCGTCTTCCGCCCGCTGGAGGAGCAGAGCCTCTGCTCCATCGCCGAAAAGCTGCTGGGCCAGCTGGAAGAGCGTGCTGCCCGCAGCGGCTATCAGTTGACCCACACGGCCCGGGTCGGCCCGGCGCTGGCGGCAAAAGCACATTCGCCCTATGGCGCGCGAGAGCTGCGCCGACAGGTAGACCGGGCCGTGGAGCAGGCCTTCGCCGACCAGATCGCCTCCGGCAGTGTGAGCCTCGGACAGCACTGGACGGCAGACTGTGCCGAGGACGGCACGATCGTGGTGCAGGAGACGCAGACGGCGGGTGTCGGCTGAAAAGCTCTTGCATCTGCTCTGGTTTTCCGCTATGATAGAAGGCAGGAACCACCAGAGGAGGAAGCCGAATGCGCTATCTGTTTTTGCTCAATCCCACCGCAGGCAAGCGGGACTGCACTGCCGAGCTGGCCCCGGCCATCCAGGCAGCAGCCCAGCGGGCGGGCATCCCGCCGGAAAAACGGAAGGTCGTTGTGACCCAGTACGCGGGCCATGCCCGGGAGCTGGCCGCTGAGGCGGCGCACACCGCGCAGGCCGACGGTGAGTCGGTGCGCATCTGGACAGCGGGCGGCGACGGCACCTTCAACGAGGCACTGACCGGGGCGCAGGGGTGCAGCCTCGCGGCGGTGGGGTGTCTGCCCTTTGGCAGCGGCAACGATTTTCTGCGCACCTACGGCACGCGGGAAGAGTTCAATGACCTCGACGCCCAGCTGGCGGGCGGCGAGGTGGACATTGATCTGATGCAGACCGACCTCGGCCTTTCGGCGACCATCTGCGCCGCCGGGCTCGATGCGCAGGTGGCTTACGGCATCCCGCAGTTCCGGCGCATCCCGTTCTGCGGCGGCGAGATGGCCTATGCACTCTCCATCGTCAAGCAGCTCTGCGGCCACATCGGCCGGAACGTGACCTTCACCATCGACGGCGAGGAGCTGACGGTGGACTGCCTGATGTGTGCCGTCTGCAATGGCCGCACCTATGGAGGCGGCTTTTATGCAGCCCCCGAGGCTCAGCCCGACGACGGCTGGCTGGACGTTTTCATCATCCGCAGGGTGAGCCGCCTGACGATCGCCCGCCTGCTGGGAATGTACAAGAGCGGCAGGCACTTCCGGAACGGTGAGCTGACGGAACAGGCGAAGCCCTACTTCATCTACCGCCGGGCAAAGTGTGTCTCCCTGCGCCCGGCAGACGGACGCGGCCCTATCGTGGCGACTGCCGACGGCGAGTGCGCTCCCTGCGGCGCCATCACCGCCCAGCTCAAGCCGCTGGCCGGGCGCGTCCTGCTGCCCAAACCGGCCTATGAGCGGTTCATGGCCCAGCGTGCCAACGTGTAAAATAAAAGTATGAGAAGCGCCCTGCACTTTTCTTTAGGGGCTCATCGGATGATCAACAAAGGCGGCGGCTTTCCTTGTCAAGGGAAGCCGCCGCCTTTTCCGTTATCTTACAGCCTGTTTCAGCTGCTCCAGGTCATCCGCATCCGGGTGAGAAAGAGCCTTGTCAAAATTCTCGATCATGGCATCCAGATTGGGCAGATGGATCGGCTGCTTTTTCATCTCTTCGTACCGCTGGCGTACGGACATCGGCATTTTGCCCTGACACATATAGCAGCCGAAAACAGTGTTGCTCTTGTCCAGCGAATGCTCCACCTTTTTCAGAATCTTATCAAAGTATTCTTTACTGCCGCCGAAGCCGGCAGTGCCAAAGAGAAAGATGTTTTTGCCGTGCAGCTGCTTCAAAAAGTCCGAAGTGCTTTCATCGGCTTTTCCCTTGTCCGTCCAGAAGCCTACATAAAGGGTGTCCGCTTCCATGGCAGCAGGATCCGGGATGCCGAAATAATCGCAGCCTTCCTGAGGCAGGCAGTCGTGCAGCGTATCTGCCAAGATTTTTGTGTTGCCTGTTTTGCTGCTGTATACGATCGCGTAACTCATAACTTCTCCTTTGTGAATGTCTTTTTGTTAAGTATATCGTGATTTTTTGCCGGGTGGGTTTATGCGTTTTTCGCTTCTTTTTCTCGCAAAGCATCATAAACACAGCGGGTCCCCTGATGTGCTATCAGCCCGCCCAGACACTTCTTGTTGCAGCGGAGACAGCGGTGGATCTGTTCCGCCTGCCCGTTTTTCAGCTTGTTCACCCAATCCGGGTCTGCCAGAAGCTGGCGGCTCATGGCGGCGCACTGGATGCGTCCGCTGGCGAGCTGCTGCTCCACAAGATCCGGGTCGTTCAGACCACCGACACCACAGATGGGCAGGTCGGTGTACTGCCGCACCTCATCGCAGAATTTGAGGAAGCATCCCGGCTGGCTGAAATAGGGATGATCGGCGGGCGGGATGGTGTTTTCCAACGCCGAATGGTTTGCCAGCGTTACATGGAAGCTGGTCACACCCGCCTGCTCCAGCAGCGGAACGAACACCGGTAGTTCTTCTTCCACCACACCGGCATTGCCAAAGTGCGGGTTTTCCTGCCGGACGGCCAGCTTGTAATCAATGGGCATCCCCGGAACCGCCGCATGGACAGCCGAGACCGCTTCCGCCGCAAAACGGGCGCGGTTTTCTGCGCTGCCGCCGTATTCATCGGTGCGGTGGTTGAAGATGGCCGAACTGAAACTGCCGCACATCCGGTCGCCATGCACCTGCATTATATCAAAACCGGCCTGTTTTGCCAGCACCGCCGCTTTTCCAAACCCGCTGATGATGGTCCGGATCTTCCGTTTGGACATCTTTGTAATGTAAGGAGCGACTTCGGCGTTCAGCTTTTCCCGCAGCTGATCCGGGGTGATTTTTTTCAACAGGACGCCGGGAATGTATTTGAACATCGCCAGCAGGTTGGAATCGCTCTGGTGCAGCTGGGCACAGACTTTGCAATCCGCATCATGGGCGATTTTCACGACCTCCTGGTAGAATGCAAAGCCTTTGGGGTCAAATAGAGATTTTTCAAATTTGCTTTTGCCCACCGGAACATCGCCCACGATGATCATGGCACAGCCGCCCTGTGCAATGGCACGGATCTTTGCAAGGTATTCTTCATCCGACAGCCCGAATGTTGTCGGCGCAAAAATGATGCGGTTTTTCAGCTGCATCCCACCATAATGGATCGGACTCAAGATCGTTTCGTACATCATTTGCACACTTTCTTTTGCACTGCTTTTTGCAGTAATGTCAGCAGCTGCTGCCGCTCCTGCGCTGTCAGTCCGCCCAGACTCTGCGCATCCCAGTCGATAAAGACCTGATGACAGACCACAAAGGCGTTTTCACCCCTCTGGGTCAGCTTCAGGTGGTAGCTGCGCCCATTCTTTTCTTTCGTCAGAAAGCCGTCTTCGGCCAGCTTGTTCAGGCTGCGCTGGGAGTGGCCCCAATCCAGATGCAGATCTTTGGTCAGTTCCGAAGGCGTACAATCCGGATGCTTTCCTACATAAATGACAAAATATATCAGCCCGAAGCTCAGACCCAGTTCCTGTAACCGCTGGGTCGTGTAAGCGGCAAACTCTCTGTGCAGGGTCAGAATGCAGGAAGATACCGTAGATAGCTCCATTTCGTCAACTCCTTCTTTTTTGAACGGAAAGCATTATAGCACTGTTACTTGACGAAGTCAAGTGTTTTGACTGTACTGTGTTTCGGAGCGAAAATATGAAGGTGAACCGGAATTGCCCAAATAGAGAGATGATCCCCCTATAGTTTAACGCACTGGTCTTATGACGGGTGCGCTTTTTGTTATCCGAAAGGTAGATGGATCGTACATTGTTCGTACCTGGCGAGGGCGAAAAGAACATGGCTCATAGAAAGGACATAAAAACTTAACAAAGAAATTTGCAAAACCCCTTGATTTTTGACTCCAAGATGAGTACAATACATTTAGCACTCAAGGAAAAGGAGTGCTAAACAACCGGAAGGGCAAAGCCCCCGGGACATAAAACAGTTTATCTTTTATATTTATAATAGGAGGGCAAGAACGATGAAGATCATTCCTCTTGCAGACCGTGTTGTTATCAAGACTGTTGAGGTCGAGGAGACCACCAAGGGCGGCCTCATCCTGACTGGCAGCGCTAAAGAGAAGCCCCAGGTGGCACAGGTCGTGGCCGTTGGCCCCGGCGGTGTCGTGGACGGCAAGGAAGTCAAGATGACTGTCAAGGTGGGCGACAAGGTGCTCACCAGCAAGTACTCCGGCACCGAGGTCAAGGTGGACGGCGAAGAATGCACCATCGTGCGTCAGGCCGACATTCTGGCTATCGTGGAGTAAGCGTCTTTCCCTCACACTGGATAATTAAGCTTTTACGAAGGAGCGATAAAATATGGCTAAGCAGATCAAGCAGGGCGAGGAAGCCCGCAAGGCACTGTGTGCCGGTATCGACACTCTGGCAAATACTGTTAAGATCACCCTCGGCCCCAAGGGCCGCAACGTGGTGCTGAGCAAGAAGTTCGGCGCCCCCGTCATCACCAACGACGGTGTGACCATCGCAAAGGAGATCGAGCTGAAGGACGAGTTCGAGAACATGGGCGCACAGCTGGTGCGTGAGGTCGCTACTAAGACCAACGACGCCGCAGGCGACGGCACCACCACCGCGACCGTTCTGGCACAGGCTATGGTCACCGAGGGCATGAAGAATGTCACCGCTGGTGCAAACCCGATGGACATCCGCCGCGGCATGACCAAGGCTGTCGCTAAGGCCGTCGAGACCATCAAGGCACACAGCCAGAAGGTCAAGGATTCCAACGACATCGCCCGCGTCGGCACCATCTCCGCAGGCGACCCCGAGATCGGCCGTCTCATCGCCGAGGCGATGGAGAAGGTCACTTCCGACGGCGTCATCACCATCGAGGAGAACAAGACCACAGCCGAGACCTACAATGAGATCGTCGAAGGTATGCAGTTCGACCGCGGCTACCTGACCCCCTATATGGTCACCGATACCGACAAGATGGAGGCTGTTCTGGACAACGCCGCCATCCTCATCACCGATAAGAAGATCAGCGTCATTCAGGACCTCGTTCCTCTGCTGGAGCAGGTCATGCAGAACGGCATGAAGCTGCTCATCGTGGCGGAGGACATTGAGGGCGAGGCTCTGTCCACCCTCATCGTCAACCGCCTGCGCGGCACCCTGAACGTCGTGGCTGTCAAGGCTCCCGGCTTCGGCGACCGCCGCAAGGAGATGCTGCAGGATATTGCTACCCTGACCGGCGGCACGGTTGTCTCTGCAGACCTCGGCTACGAGCTGAAGGACGCTACCGTTGACATGCTGGGCCATGCCCGTCAGGTCAAGGTCACCAAGGAGAACACCACCATCGTGGGCGGCGCCGGCGACAAGGACGCTATCGCATCCCGCATCGGTCAGATCCGCAACCAGATCGAGGCCGCTACCAGCGACTTCGACCGCGAGAAGCTGCAGGAGCGTCTGGCAAAGCTGGCTGGCGGCGTGGCTGTCATCAAGGTCGGCGCTGCTACTGAGGTCGAGATGAAGGACAAGAAGCTCCGCATCGAGGATGCTCTGAACGCAACCAAGGCTGCTGTTCAGGAAGGCGTCGTTGCTGGCGGCGGCACTGCTCCCATCAACGCCATCCCTGCTGTCCGTGAGCTGTGCGATACGCTGGAAGGCGACGAGCGCACCGGCGCTAAGATCGTCCTGAAGGCTCTGGAAGCTCCTCTGCGCCAGATCGCCAAGAACGCCGGCCTCGAGGGCAGCGTCATCATCGACAAGATCATCTCTGCCAACAAGCCCAACTACGGCTTTGACGCTCAGAATGAAGTCTACGTCGAGGATATGATCGCCGCCGGCATCGTTGACCCGACCAAGGTCACCCGCTCCGCTCTGGAGAACGCAGCATCCGTCGCTGAGATGGTTCTGACCACCGAGAGCCTCGTGGCCGACCTGCCCGAACCTCCGGCTGCTCCTGCTGCCGCTGGCGGTGACATGGGCGGTATGGGCGGCATGTACTAAGCCGCAGCCTTTCCCAAAACGCGCATACTGTTTCAGTATCTGAGGCAGAGCTTCTTCGGAGGCTCTGCCTCTTTTGTGTACCGTCCCTCTTTTCTGCCCATACTACCGGGCAGGGAAGGGGGGCTTTTTATGTCAGGTCGGAGAGTGCTTGCGCTGTACGGGGCGCTGCTGCTGGGGTTTGCGGCGGTGGTCTGCAGGTTGTACTGGCTCTGCTCGAACACGGAGTACGCCGTGCGGGCGGCGGCGCAGAGCGAAGCGGTCCTCCGCCTGCCTGCGGCGCGGGGAAACTTTTACGACTGCGGCGGTCTGCCGCTGACGGGGCTTTCCCAGAGCTGGCTGGCCCTCTGCTTCCCGGGTGAGGGCAGCTACGCGCGGCTCTACCCCTATGCGGACGCCGACGGGCAGGCCAGGCTTTACCGGGAGCGGAATACTTCCCGACCCTTTCTGCTGGACGTGGTGCAGGATGTAAGTGGACTGGGCGTGCGGTGCTATGCCGTTCCCCGGCGGTACGCCGCTGCCCCGCTGGCAGAACAGCTCATCGGCTACCTGGACAGCGAGGGCCACGGCGCAGCGGGCCTTGAGGCTGCGCTGGACGATGTTCTTTACACCGGCGAGCGGGATACACTGCACTGTGCGGTCACAGCGCAGGGACGGCTGCAGCGGGGCAGTGAGCCGATTTTAGAAAAAGCAGACTCTGCCCCGCAGGGTGTGCGGCTGACCCTCTCCCGCAGTATCCAGAGGGCCGCAGAAGGGGTGGCGGCGGAGAGCATGGCCACCGGGTGCATCCTTATTATAGATGTAAGCAGCGGCAAGGTGCGGGCCTGCGTGAGCCTGCCGGGTTTTGATGCGGCCAATGTGGGCGAGAGTCTGACTGCTCCGGACAGCCCGCTTCTGAACCGTACTTTTTCGGCCTATGCGGTGGGCTCGGTGTTCAAACCGGTGCTGGCCGCAGCGGCGCTGGAAGCCGGAGAAGGGGACTTCATCCGGGAGTGTCCCGGCTACGACGCCCTGAACGGTCAGGTCTACCGCTGTGCCGGAAGCGTACCTCACGGCCTCGTGGGGCTGGACGGCGCTCTGGAAAAGAGCTGCAACGGCTACTTTATCGAGCTGGGGCGGGAATTGGGGCCGGAGCGTGTCCGGAAGATGGCGGCAGCGCTGGGCTTCGGGAAGGGACAGGACATTGCAGACGGCCTCCGGTCAGCTTCTGGCGTTCTGCCCGAAGCAGAGATACTCGAAAACGAGGGGCAGTTTGCCAACTTCTGCTTCGGACAGGGGAAGCTTCTGGCGACGCCCTTACAGGTGGCCGGGATGATGAACACCATTGCGGCGGGAGGCGTCTACCACACCCCGCTTTTCGTGGAGTGTACCGTGGACGAGACGACGGGCGAAGAGCTCACGCCGCTGGCACATAGCTCGTCCCGGCGGGTGTTCGCGGAGCAGACGGCGGAAAAGCTGCAAGAGCTGCTGGCTGGCGTCGTGGCAGAGGGAACGGGCCAGCAGGCCGCCCCCTCCGAGGGGACTGCCGCCGGAAAGACCGGCACCGCCCAGACCGGCCAGTTCCGTGATGGCGAAGAGCTGAAAAACTACTGGTTCGCCGGTTTTTACCCGGCAGAAAAGCCCCGCTGGACCATCGTGGTGATGCAGGACGCCCAGACAGAGCCGGAGGTGTCCAGCGCAGCCGTCTTTGCCCGCCTGTGCGACGCACTGAGCGCCGGGGCGTGAATGGTTTTGCTTTTTTGCTTGCTTTTTTGGCTGAGGTATGTTACTATATACTTGTATTTGTATGTTTGTTATCCAAATTTAACAATAAAAGGAGCGTTTTCATCCATGGCAGTCATTGAAATCGTCGGCGGCGTCATTCTGCTTGTCGTCTCGGTGGTCATCTTTGCCCTCACCCTGATGCAGCACACCCACGGTCAGGGTCTGGCTGGTGTCATCAACGGCAGCGCTTACGGCGCAAACAACGCCCGTCTGACCCCTGCGGACCAGATGCTGGCAAAGGTGACCCGCATCGCCGGTATCATCTTCTTTGTGGTGGCCATCCTGGCCTGCGTGTTCGCAAGCCGTCTGGCCTGAGTATGCGCCCGCAGCCCCGTGATGAAAGCGGGGCTGTTTTTGTGTCTATATGTTGTTATAAAAGAGATAAGAGGGAAGAAGCCGCGCCCCGGTGGAGGGCGGGCTATGGTAGTTAAGGAGAAAGAAAATTTATGTCAATGCGCGATAAAATCGAACATGCCATCCAGAACCAGCCCTGCACCGTCAAAGAGCTGAAGCAGAAGTTCGGCGGCGAGCGCGGCGCAGACCGCAAGGTGATGGAAGCTCTGGACGAACTGGTGCGAGAGGCTGTCGTCTGCCAGCGTCAGGGCGTGTTCTTTACCGTCCGCTCCGGCCGTGCCGACAAGGCTCTGCTGTGCAAGGTGGTCAAGCTGGGCAAGAATTTTGCCTTCGTCATGCTGGAGGACGGCACCAGCGACATCTTCATCCCCGGCCGCTTCACCAAGGGCGCAATGCCCGGCGACGACGTGCTGGTGGAGAAATTCGAGCATCCCCGTGTGGAGGGCAGCGACGAGGGCGCGATCCTCGCCATCCTGACCGAGAAGAACGACCTGGTCGGTACTGTGCGCCGGGTCGAGGGCCGTCTGCGCTTCGTGCCGGACGACTGCCCGGCCATCACCATGCCTCTGGCCCGCGACTGCGAGGGCGGCGCAAAGGACGGCGACAAGGTAGCCGTCGAGATCCTGAACCGCGGCAACCGTCAGGAAGACCACCGCGTGGGCGTCGCCATGCGCTTCGGCAGCTCCGACGAGGCCAAGCGCTGCGCCAAGGCTCTGCTTTACGCAAAGGACATCCGCACCCGCTTCCCGGATAAAGTCCGGGATGAGGCCAAGAAGTTCGAGGGCGCAGAGGTCTCTGAGAAGGACTGCGAGGGCCGCATGGACCTGCGCGCCCTGCCCATCTTCACCATCGACAGTGCCGAGACCAAGGACATCGACGATGCCATCAGCCTGACCCGCACCTCTGACGGCGGCTTTGAGCTGGGCGTCCACATCGCAGACGTCTCCAACTACGTCAAGCCCGGCACCGAGCTGGACAACGAGGCGTTCAGCCGCGCAACCAGCGTCTATTATGCAGATCAGGTCGTTCCGATGCTGCCCAAGGCCCTGTCCAACGGCATCTGCAGCCTGAACGAGAACGAGCTGCGTCTGGCTTTCTCCTGCCTGATGCGTCTGGACAAGGAGGGTGGTCTGACGGATTACCGCTTTGTCAAGTCCATCATCCGCAGCCGCGTCAAGGGTGTCTACTCCGAGATCAACGCCCTGCTGGCCGGTACTGCCGACGCCGAGATCAAGGCAAAGTATGCCGACGTCATCGACCAGCTGCCCGCTATGAAGGAGCTGTACGGCCACCGCGCCCGCCTGCGCAAGGAGCGCGGCTGCATGGACATCGAGAGCGGCGAAGTCAAGCTCATCCTCGACGAGAATGGCCGTTGTATTGACGTCAAGAAGCGCACTTCCGGCGAGAGCGAGAGCATGATCGAGGAGTTCATGCTGCTGGCCAACCAGTGCGCTGCCCACTTTGCCCGCGTCAAGCAGATCCCCTTCATCTACCGTGTCCATGAAGAGCCCAACGCCGAGAAGCTGGAGCGTCTGCACGCTCTGCTGCAGGCCTGCGGCATCAATGACCACTTCGCCAAGGACGTTCCCACTCCCAAGGAGCTGAGCGCCATCCTCGAGGGTGTGCGCGGCACCCCCTATGAGCAGATCATCAACACCGGCATGCTCCGCTGCATGTCCAAGGCTCTCTACGAAGAGAAGCCCAAGGGCCACTATGGTCTGGTGCTGAAGGACTACGCCCACTTCACCAGCCCCATCCGCCGTTACCCCGACCTGGCTATCCATCGCATCATGACCGATATGCTCAAGGGTACCGAGAAGGAGACCATGATCCTCCGCTACACCGATTTCGCAGAGCGCGCCTCCAAGCAGTCCAGCGAGCGTGAGGTCATTGCCATGCAGATCGAGCGGAAGGCCGAGGACTGCTATAAGGCCGAGTATGCCCGCCGCCATCTGGGCGAGTGCTACGAGGGTACCATCTCCGGCGTGACCCAGCGCGGCCTCTTCATCGAGCTGGACAACGGCGTGGAGGGCTTTGTGCCTGCCTCCAGCCTGACTCCCTCCGGCACCAGCCTGACTGAGGGCGTCCGCCTGACCGACCCCGCTTCCGGCAAGACCTGGAGCCTCGGCGACAAGATGATGATCACCATCGTCCGCGCTGACGTCAATCTGGGCAAGATCGACTTTGAAGTGGCTCCCGCCGCCAAAGCCTGAGGAGGGGAGAGTATGAGCATCCGTCATGCACTGCCCGCTGACGTGGACACACTGGCCGAAATCGAAGCTGCGTCCTACCCGTCCGCTGAGGGGGCATCCCGGCAGAGCATCGCCGGGCGTGTGGCTGTCTACCCGGACTGTTTCTGGCTGCTGGACGAGGGCGGCGAGGTGAAAGCTTTCGTCAATGGCTTCGTCACCGATATGCCCGACCTCACCGATGAGATGTACGATGACCCCCATCTTCACACGCCGAAGGGTGCGTGGCAGATGATATTCAGCGTTGTCACCGCCCCGGCCCATCGGCACGAAGGCTGTGCTTCCCGTGTTCTGCGTCAGGTTTGCGCCGACGCGAAAGCCGCCGGGCGCAAGGGCATCGTGCTCACCTGCAAGGAACGGCTCATCGGCTTTTATGCGCAGTTCGGCTTCGTGGATGAGGGCGTTTCCGTCTCAACCCACGGCGATGTCGTCTGGCATCAGATGCGGCTGACATTCTGAGTCATCATAAAACTTTTTATCCGTCTCCGGTACGCCGGGGGCGGATTCTTTTCTATGCAAACCTGCCAGTATGACAAAAATTGCGGCAGTTGGGCGGTTTTGTTTGTTGTAGGGTGGGAAGCAGCGGGGTATACTGATGCCAGAATCAAACAAACCGGGGCCGAACGTGCTGCCGGTACAGAACAAAATGGAGGTCACGTCTATGTATTATTCCAGTGGCAATTACGAAGCCTTTGCGAGGCCCCGCAAGCCTGAAGGCGTGGATCGCAAATCGGCTTATATCATCGGCAGCGGCCTGGCGGCCCTGACGGCAGCCTGCTATCTGGTGCGGGATGGCCAGATGAAGGGGGAGAGGGTACACGTTTTTGAAAAAGACCCCCTGCCCGGCGGTGCCTGCGACGGCTACAAGTACGACGTCGGCTATGTGATGCGGGGCGGCCGTGAGATGGACAACCACTTCGAGGTCATGTGGGATCTGCTCCGCTCCATCCCTTCGCTGGAAACGGAGGGAGCCAGTGTGCTGGATGAGTATTACTGGCTGAACAAGGCCGACCCCAACTATTCCCTCTGCCGCGCTACCGTGAACCGGGGCGAGGACGCCCACACCGACGGCAAGTTCGGCCTGTCGGATAAGGGCGCGATGGAGATCATGAAGCTCTTCTTCACCCCCGACGAGCAGCTTGAGGACAAAAAAATCACCGACTTTTTTGACGATGAGGTGCTCAACTCCAACTTCTGGCTCTACTGGCGCACCATGTTCGCCTTTGAGAACTGGCACAGCGCCCTCGAGATGAAGCTCTATCTCAAGCGGTATATCCACCACATCGGCGGTCTGCCCGACTTCACGGCCCTCCGCTTCACCCGGTATAACCAGTACGAGTCCATCATCCTGCCCATGGTCACCTACCTGAAAGACCACGGCGTCCAGTTCTACTACGACACAAAGGTCGTGGACGTCCAGTTCAGCCTCGAGCCGGGCAAAAAGCAGGCGGTGGGCATCACGGTAGACCACAAGGGCGCGGTGGAGACCATCGACCTCACCGAGGACGACCTGCTCTTTATCACCAACGGCGGCTGCGTGGAGAGCTGCACCGTCGGCGCACAGAACAAGGCCACGGGCTTCGACCCCACCATCAAGCCGGGCAACGGCTGGGACCTCTGGAAGCGCATCGCCGCGCTGGACGACTCCTTCGGCCACCCGGAAAAGTTCTGCAGTCAGCCGGAACTGACCAACTGGGAAAGCGCCACCATCACGACGCTGGATGAGAAGATCCCCCAGTATGTCCAGAAGATTTGCAAGCGTGACCCCTTCAGCGGCCGCACCGTCACCGGCGGCATCGTCACAGTGAAGGACTCTAAGTGGCTCATGAGCTGGACCCTGAACCGGCAGCAGCAGTTCCGGGCACAGCCCAAAGACCAGCTCTGCGTCTGGGTGTACGGCCTGTTCAGCGATAAGCCCGGCGATTACGTCAAAAAGCCCATGCGGGACTGCACGGGCCGGGAGATCTGCATGGAGTGGCTCTACCATCTGGGCGTGCCGGTGGAGGACATCGCAGAGCTTGCCGAGCACAGCGCCAACACCGTGCCGGTCATGATGCCCTATATCGATGCCTTCTTCATGCCCCGCGCGAAGGGCGACCGCCCCGACATCGTGCCGAAGGATGCCGTGAACTTTGCCTTCCTCGGCCAGTTCGCCGAGACCGGCCGGGACACCATCTTCACCACCGAATACTCCATGCGCACCGGCATGGAGGCCGTGTACCGGCTGCTGAACATTGACCGGGGCGTGCCGGAGGTCTGGGGCAGCACCTATGACGTCCGGGCGCTGGTGGATGCCTCGGTGAAGCTGCGGGACGGCCGGAAGCTCACGGACATGGAGCTGCCCCTTATGGGCCGCATCGCCCTGAAGGAGGCGCTGAAGAAGATCGAAGGCACCGACCTCGAGAAGTTCCTGCGCCAGTATAACGCTATCTGATAAGACGATATTTACGACGGAACAATACCGCCCAAAACAAAAGGCCGGGTGCTGTATGCCTGAGGCAGGAAACAGCACCCGGCCTTTTGTGCTGATTTGCGCGAGATTTCATAAAAAGTCGTACTCATAAAGAAAACTATTATGCAGAATGACCATCTTTGTGCTTGCTCTTTCGGCGGTTCTGTGGTAAGCTTAAAATAAAGAATGCGGCACAGCGGAAGAGAGACTGTGCCGTAAAAATTGGTCTGGAACATAAAGGAGGTCCTTTTTGTGAAACACTTTATTTCTCGCCGCAATTTCCTGAAGGCTGCAGGTGTCACCGCCGCTGCCTCCGCCATGGCTGCTGCCGTTCCTCAGGCTTCGGCCGGTTTCCTGACGGGCAAGGATGCCGCTGTCACCATCCTGTACACCAACGATGTCCACACCTACATCGACAACAAGTCTCCCAAACTGACCTATGCCGCTATCGCTGCCATGAAGCAGGGCTACGTGGATGAGGGCAAGCCCGTCCTGCTGGTGGACGCAGGCGACCACATTCAGGGTACTGCCTACGGCTCCATGGACGACGGCGCTACCATCATCGAGCTGATGAACGAGGCTGGTTACGACATCGCTACTCCGGGCAACCACGAGTTCGACTACGGCATGGCCCGCACAAAGGCCATCATCAAGGAAGCGGACTTCCCCTATGTCTCCTGCAACTGGGTGGATCTGCGCACCGGTCTGCGCGTCCTGCCCGCTGTCAAGCTGTTCCCCGCAGGCGGCAAGTGGATCGCATTCGTGGGCATCACGACCCCCGAGTCCTTCACCAAGTCCACTCCTGCTTACTTCATGAACGCCAAGCAGACCAAGTACATCTACGACATCCTGGGCGGTGACGACGGCAGGAAGCTGTACGACGCCGTCCAGAAGGCCATCGACAAGGCCAAGACCCTGGGCGCAGACATCATCATCGGTCTGGGCCATCTGGGCGTTGACCCGTCCTCTTCTCCCTGGACCAGTGAGGAAGTCATTGCCAACACCACCGGCTTTGACGCCTTCATCGACGGCCACTCTCACACCGTCATGGAGAACAAGCAGGTCTACGATGCAGCCGGCAAGGCTGTCACCCTGACTCAGACCGGCTCTTATCTGGCAAACGTCGGTAAGATGACCATCGCCGAGGACGGCGCGATCACCACCGAGCTCATCTCCACCGCTGATGTCTCCGACGCCGCTGTGGCCGCTACCGCAGAAGCCTGGATCAACGACGTGGACGCTATGCTGGGCGAGCAGATCGCGACCACGGACATCAAATTCTACATCAACGACCCCGCTACCGGCAAGCGCCGCATCCGTATGGGCGAGACCAACCTCGGCGACTTCGTGGCCGACGGCATCTATACTTACTTCAATGAGGTCGAGCAGCTGGACTGCGACATCGCTATGATGAACGGCGGCGGCATCCGCACCGATGTGGACGCCGGCAAGTGGACCTTCAAGACCTGCAAGCAGATCAGCCCCTTCGGCAATGTGGCCTGCCTGATGTCTGTTACCGGCAAGCAGATCCAGGATGCTCTGGAGTTCGGCGCCCGCTTCGTCGGCCCGGAGGGCAAGGAGAACGGCGGTTTCCTGCATGTTGCCGGTGCGACCTACGAGATTCACACCGACATCCCCAACACCGTCCTCATCGACGACAAGAATGTCTGGATGGGCAGCGCCACCGGCACGCCCCGTGTCCAGAACGTGCGCATCTACAACAAGAAGACCGGCGCTTACGAGCCGCTGGACCTGAACCGCACCTATGCGCTGGCCGGCATGAACTACACCCTGCGCAATCTGGGCGATGGCTTCGCCATGTTCGACGGCGCAGAGCTCATCAAGGACTATGTCTCTGAGGACTACCTCGTCATGTCCACCTACGCCATGATCTTCGACGCTGTGAACGATGTGCCTGTCCTGAGCAGTGCCAACAGCCCGCTGGCAAGCTATCCGGGCTACCTGCTGAACTACGAGAATCCGTATGGCGCAGGCCGCATTCAGGTCGTTTGAGTTTTAGAAGAAAATCAGTAAGATAAACAGAAAGCCCCCTCTTCCAGTCGGAAGAGGGGGCTTTCTGATAACTTATGCTTTTGCAAACAGCCCCTTCAGTGCCAGCGGCGTCACGATAGAGGACACGACGATGAGCAGGATGACGGCTGTGAAGTAGACGGGGTCCACCACACCGGCCCCGAGGCCCTTCTGGGCCACAATGAGGGCCACTTCGCCGCGGGTCATCATGCCGACGCCCACTTTGAGAGAGTCGCCCCAGCTGAACCGGCAGAGCTTCGCAGCCAGACCGCAGCCGATGATCTTGGTGAGCAGGGCGACGATCACGAAGCAGGCGCTGAACAGCAGGATGGTGGGCGTCAGGCCGCTGATGTCGGTCTTCAGGCCGATACTGACGAAGAAGACGGGGGAAAACAGCATATAGCCGCTGATGTCCACACGGCGCTCGATGTAGGGCGCATCTTCGAGGGAACAGAGCACGATGCCGGCAATGTAAGCACCCGTGATGTCTGCGATGCCGAAGTACTGCTCCGCGATGTAGGCCATGGCAAAGCAGAAGGCGAGGCTGACGATGGTGATGCGCTGGGTGTGAGGGTTGCGGCGGTCCAGCCAGAGCATGGCCTTGTGGATGATGAGGCCGATGACGATGGCTGCGATGAAGAAGAGGACGGTGTCCATCAGCACATCGACGAGGCTGGTGTCTGTGCCGCCGCTGGCACCCAGCACACAGGTGAGCACCACGATGCCGATGACGTCATCAATGACGGCTGCGCTGACGATGGTGGTGCCGAGGAAGCTCTTGAGCTTGCCCAGCTCCTGCAGGGTGGCGACGGTGATGGAGACGCTGGTGGCCGTCATGATGGTGCCGATGAAGAGCGCCCGATAAAACTCCGGGCTGCCCAGCGCCGAGAAGCCGTAGAACAGGCTGTAGAGCAGGGTGCCGCCCGCCAGAGGAACGGCCACGCCCACGCAGGCGATGAGGGTAGCGATGGGACCGGCCCGCATCAGCTCCTGAAGGTTGGTGCCGAGGCCGGTGGTGAACATCAGCAGCACGACGCCTATCTCAGCAAAAATGGCGATGGAGTCGCTGGGCTGCACGAGACCTAGCAGACAGGGACCGATGACAAGACCTGCGATGATCTCACCCACCACCTGCGGCGCCCGGCATTTGCGGGCGAGCAGCGCGAAGAACTTGGCGCTGATGAGGATGAGGGCGAGATTCCGAAAGATGGAATACATATGCGATCCTTCCTTTGACGTTAGCAATCGTCCTGCTCCCCCGTAAGCCCTGCCATGCGCCGCGCACGAAGACAGAAGGGGAGAAGAACATTTTTTATTATAGTCCATCTTTCGGCGAAATGCAAAGGAAAACTGGCTTGGAAATAACTAAGGATGCCATATAAAAGAAATATGACGGATATACTGGAAAAGCATAAAAAGAATGATGAGGGAGATTTTGCTGTCATGCGCTCAAAAATACGAAAAAAATCCTGCGGGAGGGCTTGACAATTTTTGCGGGGCTTGCTATAATAAATTGCTGTCTGAACAGACACGCCGCACAGTCCGCGCGACGCCGCGCTGGCTGTGTACCCTTGGCCTCATATTCTTGAGGCCCTTAAGTCCAAAAGGAGGTGCTACAAAATGGCAAAGTACGAAACCATGCTGATTACCAGCGCTGCTCTCGACGAGGAGGCTTCTTCCGCTCTCATCGGTAAGTTCAAGTCCCTGATCGAGGCTAACGGTACCATCGATTCCATCGATGAGTGGGGCAAGCGCCGTCTGGCCTACCCCATCAACGATGAGGAGGAAGGCGTCTACACCGTGATCAACTTCACTGCTGACCCCAGCTTCCCCGCTGAGCTCGACCGTGTGTACAAGATCACTGAGGGCGTTATGCGCAGCCTGATCGTTGCCCACGAGGAGTAATCTTTTCGTGACGAAAAAGGAGTCCGTATTATGTTGAATGTTGTAGCGATCATGGGCCGTCTCGTGGCGGATCCCGAGCTTCGCACCACCCAGAGCGGCACCAATGTGTGCAGCTTCCGCATTGCGTGTGACCGCAACTTTGCCCGTCAGGGCGAGCAGCGTCAGGCCGATTTCATCGACATCGTCGCATGGCGTCAGCAGGCAGAGTTCGTCTCCAAGTATTTCCAGAAGGGCAGTCTGATCGCCATCGAAGGCAGTCTCCAGACCCGCCAGTATCAGGACAAGAACGGAAACAACCGCACCGCTGTGGAGGTCGTGGCAAACAACGTCAACTTTGCTGGCTCCAAATCGAATGGCAGCAATCAGGGCGGCGGCAGCTATCAGAATGCTGCTCCGTCCTACCAGAACGCAGCTCCTGCCCGTCCGGCTGCTGTGGAGGCAGCTCCCAGCTATTCCGCCGGCAATGCAGATGACTTCGCCGTCATCGACGACAGCGACGACCTGCCGTTCTGATTCCCGAACCGGTGTTTTAACCGTAAAAATCCAACAGGAGGTAATAAGCAATGGCTTTTGAAAGAACCGAAGGCTCTCGCCCCGCACGTCCCATGCGTCGCGGCCGCAAGAAGGTTTGCAGCTTCTGTGTCGATCGCATCGACACCATCGATTACAAGGACGTTCCCCGTCTGCGTAAGTACGTCTCTGAGCGTGCAAAGATCATTCCCCGCCGTGTCACCGGCACCTGCGCTTTCCATCAGCGCGCACTGACCGTGGCTATCAAGCGTGCTCGTCACGTTGCTCTGATGCCCTACGTCAGCGACTAATCTGAGATAATCAACCCAATCAAAATAATCAGCAATCAGCAAAGCGCCCTCGCCGATGACAAGGTGAGGGCGCTTTTTGGTTTGCTTTAGAGAGTTGACCTCTTCGCCAGAGGCTCCCCTACTAGGGGAGCTGGCGAGGAGCTTGCGACGAGACTGAGAGGTTGTACGAAGGACAGCCTGACCGTGAGCCGCTGCGGGACAAAACCTCTCCGTCATCGCTGCGCGATGCCACCTCCCCTATCGAGGGGAGGCATTGGCATTCCGCAAGGTTATCATCTCCAAATAGCAAAAAGCGCCCGACACCTCAATGAGATGCCGGGCGTTGCTTTTATGCGGTTATTTACAGCGTCTTGCAGAACTCTTTCAGGTAGGCGCGGAATGCTTCGCCGATTTCGGGGTGCTGCAGGGCCAGCTCCACCTGTGCCTCAGCGACTTTGAGCTTGTTGCCCATGTCGTAGTGCTTGCCGGTGAACTCCACAGCCGTCATGCCGCCGTAGTTGCGGGCATACTCGGCCATGGCGTCGGTCAGCTGGATCTCGCCGCCGGCACCGGGCTTGGTCCTGGCGAGGATGTCATAGATCTCCGGGGTCAGCAGTACACGGCCCAGAATGGAGTAGTTGCTGAACTCCTGACCCTTCTTGGGCTTCTCGATCATGTCGTCCACAAAGAAGTAGTTGTCATGGATGGGGGTGGTCTTGAGGCTGCAATAACGGCTCACGTCGGCCCAAGGCACGGCGGACACACCGGCAGCCGGGCGGCCAAACTCTTCGTAGGCACGGATGAGCTGAGCGCAGACCGGGTCTTCGCCCCAGATGACGTCGTCACCATAGATGACCACAAAGGGGTCGTCGCCGGTGAAGGGCTTAGCCATGCTGACAGCGTGGCCGAGGCCGAGGGTCTGCTGCTGGCGGACGAAGAAGATGTTGGCCAGATTGGAGATGCCGAGGCACTCTTCCAGCATCTTCTCCTTGCCGGGAGCAGCAAGTTTTGCTTCCAGCTCGGGGCTGCGGTCAAAGTGGTCCTGGATGATGTCCTGATTGCGGCTCACGATGATAAGGATGTCGGTGATACCGGAGCGGACAGCCTCCTCCACCAGATACTGGATGGCGGGTTTGTCCACGAGGGGGAGCATTCCTTTGGGCATCGCCTTGGTGGCGGGCAGCACGCGGGTGCCAAGACCAGCGGCGGGGATGACTGCCTTGGTGACTTTTTTCATGGTTCAAACTCCTTCACATTTATAGCAATTCAATTTTTTAATGCAACAGCGTTGAATTGCACATCGCAAATATGCTGTTTGGATGTTGCACTAATTTCTTGACTTGCGATAGATTCACGGCTGGGTGTATCAGCCATAGAAAGCGTTGAGGATGGCCTGCAGATCCGGGCCGAGCAGCAGGGTGAACGCACTGCCGCAGACACTCAGGAGCAGGACACAGAGAAAGACCGCGCCGAAGCTGACGCCGCCCTGGGCGCGGAGCACGGCCTGACGCTGTTGGGCATCGGGGAACTCAGACTGGATGCGGCGGATGTGGTCGGCGGCGCTCTTGCGGTAGAGCCACTTGCCGTACATACCGCGCACCAGCATCAGCACGAAGCTGAGGACAGAGCAGACGCGGGCAAATACCGTCAGAGCTGAAGCGCTCATGGCCGGGGCGAGGGCGCTGCCGGAGAGCTGGAGCATCTCGATAAAGGTGGGCGCTGCCAGCAGAAGTTCAGCGGCCAGAAAGCCAAAGGCCGGCTTCCACGCCTTGCGGTAGAAGAAGTAGAAGGGACCGAACAGCAGAGCCGAAAAGCTCATGGATACTTTGCTCTTCTGGAGCTGCATCCGGCTGTAAGCGGCGAGGTAAGCGGGAGCGGCGGGGCCGATATAGTCCAGCCAGTCCTGACGGTCGATGCCGTCCATCTTGGCCTCTTTGCCGAAGGCGTCCTCAAAAAACTCCTTCTCCGGGTCAGCGGAAGTGCCGAACTGACGGTACATCTGGGAGTAGTCGAAAGTCTCTTCACCGCTGCCGCGGGAAGAAGGAGGCTCCTGCCCCTCGGGGGGCAGCACAGCACCGCAGCAGCGGCACGTTTCCTCGTCCCGCAGGGTGCGCTCGCCGCAGGACGGACAGGTGCGGAGCTGGCTCTCCTCGTAGGGGAACTTCCACTCGTAGCCGGCGGCGTGGGCGGGGCGGTGGATGCACTGGCCCAGCTTCTCGTAGCAGACGCGGTGATAAGGCGCGCCGCAGTCGGGGCAGACCACGATGTCATCCTGAAGTGTGAGGGGCTTGCCGCAGCCCTCACACGGACAGCCATAGTATTTTGGCATAACATCCTCCAATGAATATGGTAGTTTACCAGTATTATACACTTAAAATGCGGAAAAGAAAAGGCGAAAATCTTCAAATTTCCAGCACAATGGTATTTTTTCCTCTTTACTTTATCATGGATTCTGGGTATACTAATGAAGTATCTGTGTATAAACTGTATCTTTTAGGAGTAAATCTCTCCGTCATTGGCCGAGTCCTCGGGCAGGCTTTCCTTCGTACAACCTCTCCGTCACGCCTACGGCGTGCCACCTCCCCTGGTAGGGGAGGCTTTGGCAGTCCCCGCAAAGTGAACGGTTTCGCCAGAGGCTCCCCTACTAGGGGAGCTGTCGAGCGCTAGCGAGACTGAGAGGTTGTACTAAGACGGGCCTGCCCGTGTGCGTGGCTGATGATGAAGAGGCTGCTCCTGTTCTTTGAGACGAGAGGAATAAAACGATGATCACCACTGATGAACTGAAAGTACAGCTGGCTGAATACCACACCGCTGTAAAGGACTTGGAGGAGGCGCTGGCCATCGACGCTTCCCGCAAGCGCGTGCAGGAGCTGGAGCACACCATGTCCCGCCCCGGCTTCTACGACGACGCTGAGCTGAGCAAGAAGGTCTTCGACGAGGTGGGCGACCTGAAGGGCAAGCTGACCCGCTTCGAGAAGCTGCAGGGCCTGTACGATGACGCAGAGACCATGCTGGTCATGCTGGACGAGGAGTACGACCCCGAGATGGTGCCGGAGGCCGAAGAGGCCGTCAACGCCGTGGGCAAGGCTGTGGACGAGCTGCAGCTGATGACCATGCTGAATGGTGAGTACGACCACAGCAACGCGATCCTGACCTTCCACGCCGGTACCGGCGGCACCGAGGCACAGGACTGGGCCGAGATGCTCTACCGTATGTACAACAAATGGGCGCAGGCTCACGGCATGACCGTCGAGGTCCTGGATTATCAGGACGGCGACGAGGCCGGCATGAAGAGTGCTTCCATGATGGTCAAGGGTGCCAACGCCTACGGCCTGCTCAAGAGCGAGAACGGCGTCCACCGTCTGGTGCGCGTTTCTCCCTTTGACGCCAACGCCCGCCGTCAGACCAGCTTTGCATCGCTGGAAGTCATGCCCGAGCTGGACAACACCATCCAGGTGGACATCCGCCCCGAGGACATCGAGATGCAGGTCTACCGCTCCTCCGGTGCCGGCGGCCAGCACATCAACAAGACTTCTTCCGCTGTCCGACTCATCCATAAGCCCACCGGCATCGTGGTCAGCTGCCAGACCCAGCGCAGCCAGTTCCAGAACCGCGACTACGCGATGGAAATGCTGAAGGCAAAGCTGTACCAGATCGCCAAGCAGCAGCACATGGATAAGATCGACGACATCAAGGGCGTCCAGAACGAGATCGCATGGGGCCACCAGATCCGCTCCTACGTCTTTATGCCCTACACGATGGTCAAGGACCACCGCACCAATTATGAGACCGGCAACGTGGACGCTGTCATGGACGGCGACCTCGACGGCTTCATCTTCGCTTACCTCAAGGCTGCAAGCCGTGGTGAGCTGCAGGATACCTAAAATCAGAGCATAACAAAAACGTCTGTACTTCGTTTGGAGGTACAGACGTTTTTCTTTTTATTCGAGGTCGCCGAGTATCCCCGGCCAGAGCGCCTCCTCCTGCCGCATGGCGACGAAGCAGCAGTCGAGGTACATCTTGTTCACGGCGGCGACGATGGTGCCGCGCAGCAGACGCTTTTCGTCGTCGGCATCCGGGTCGAGGTCGCGGATGGTGCTGCCGGCACCGAAGATGTAGGGCAGGCAGTTCTCTACCTCGTCGCAGAAGTAGTCGTAGGCTTCGGCGGCGGTGCAGTGAGCCCTCTGCATCTGAAAGAGGGTGTCGATGTTTTCCAGCGAGAGGACATTTTTAGACAATACGATATAGATGAGAGAAGCCAGCTGTTCGCGGGAATACTTCTTTTTGACGGGGTGGGAGATGACTCCTTTCTTGACGTAGTTGCTCACCATGGAGGGGGTGAGCTCCACCCCGGGGAAGCCCCGGAAGCAGCTGTTGACGAGCTGCACGGTCTGGTCGAGATACAGCCCCACGGAGGGCAGCTCCCGGTAGCGCGGCAGGGAAAACCCGGCGGCGCAGGCCGTGACACGGCGTTTCATTTCCTGATTCATGGTGGTAGTATAGCGCATTTTTGAGTCGGGGTCAACCGTTTATGAAAACAATATTAAGAATTTTACAAATCACTTGACAGGTTTTTGAAAAACTGATATAGTGGACTCACCGAACGTAAAAAATGCGGCGGACACCCGCCGGAATGGAGATAGATGAGATGAAACGAATCGTTGTGGACTCTTCCGCCAGCCTGTACAAGCTGGACGGCGTGGATTTTGCTGCTGTGCCTCTGAAGATCGTGACCGACGAGAGGGAATACCTCGACGACGGCACGCTGAACGCCGTGGAAATGGCGACTACCCTGCGCACCTATAAGGGCAAGACCAGCACCTCCTGCCCCAACATCGGCGACTGGCTGGAGGCTTATGAGGGCGCAGATGAAATTTATGCCATCACCATCACCGGCACCCTGTCGGGCAGCTGCAACGCCGCCCAGCTGGCCGCAGAAGAGTATCAGGCAGAGCACCCGGGTGCTCAGGTCTTTGTGCTGGACAGCCTGTCTGCCGGCCCGGAACTGGTGCTGCTGGCAGAGCATATCCGTGCGCTCATCGAAGAGGGCAGGGAGTTTGACGAGGTGTGCGAAGAGATGCTGCGCTACCGTCACCACACCCATCTGCTGTTCTCGCTGGAATCGCTGGCGAATCTGGCCCGGAATGGCCGGGTGAAGCCCGCTGTGGCTGCTGTGGCGCGGATGCTCAACATCCGGGTCATCGGCAAGGCCAGCGATGTGGGCGAACTGGATGTCCTCTGCAAGACCCGCGGCGAGCACGGCGCTCTCGAGCGCATCGTGCTGGAGCTCAAAAGCCACGGCTACACGAACGGCAAGGTCATCATTGCCCACTGCGGCAACCCCGCCGCCGCCGAGCGCCTGATGCACATGGTGCGGGCTGTCTTCGAGGGCGCACAGGTGCGGGTGACCGAATGCGGCGGCCTGTGCAGCTACTACGCCGAGCTGGGCGGCCTCATGGTGGGCTTCGAGGACGCGGACGCCTGAGCTTGAAATCTCCGCATCTCTGCGCTATACTATTCCCATAAAAATGCTGCCGAAAGGCAGCGGGGGAGGCGCAGATGTTCTTTCGGCTGCCGGTCGTACGGTTCTTCAATCGTGTCATCAACAGGGCCACGGTTACAGTGGCCCTTGTTTTGCTGCAGATCGGCTGGCTGCTCTGGGCCTTCTTCTCCCTCACCGCCGGAAAGGTGTGGGTGAATGCGGGGCTGAACGTCCTCAGCCTCTTCATCACCCTCTACCTCGTGCGGAAGGACGAGAACAGCGACTATAAGATCATCTGGCTCGTCCTCATCGGCATGATGCCACTGCTGGGCGGTGCGCTCTATCTGGCATTCGGCAACAAGGCCCCTGCCAAGCGGATGCGCCAGCGGATGCAGGCGGTGGAGCGCCAGCACACCGCCGACCTCGCCCAGCAGCCGGGCCAGACCGACGCCCTCGACCCCGCCAGCAGGGGACTGAGCCGGTATGTTTCGGAGTACGGGCCATACCCCGCATGGAAAAACTCCACCGCAAAATATTACCCCTGCGGTGAGGCCATGTACCCTGACCTGCTGGCCGACCTCGAAAAGGCAGAGCGGTTCATCTTCCTCGAGTTCTTCATCGTCCGCACCGGCAAGATGTGGAAGGGGGTAGAGGACATCCTTGTCCGCAAGGCGGCGCAGGGGGTGGACGTCCGGCTCATCTACGACGATTTCGGCAGTCTGCTGGGCCTGCCGTCCGATTTCGTGGTGCAGATGGAGCGGGCGCATATCCGCTGCATCCCGTTCAACCCGGTGGTGCCGCTGGTGTCGCTGGTCATGAATCACCGCGACCACCGGAAGATCGTGGTCGTGGACGGAAATACAGCCTATACGGGCGGCATCAATCTGGCCGACGAGTATATCAATGAAGAAGAGCGGTTCGGCTACTGGAAGGACGCGGCCCTCCGCACCGAGGGCGCGGCGGTCTGGAACTTCACGGTGATGTTCCTCGACCACTGGAACGCCTTCCGCCCCAGCGAGGAGGATTATGCGCCCTTTATGCCTCAGGCTGAGTCCCTGTCTGCCCAGTCGGACGGAGTGATACAGCCCTACGGGGACAGCCCGCTGGACGAAGAGGCTCTGGCCGAGACGGTCTACCTGAATATCATCAATCAGGCCCAGCGGTACGTCTATATCTATACGCCCTACTTCGCGGTGGGCGAGACCATGCTGGAAGCCCTCAAGGCGGCGGCAAAGCGGGGCGTGGACGTCCGGCTGGTGCTGCCGGGCATCCCGGACAAGAAGCTCATCTTCCGGCTGACCCGCTCCTATTATGTGCCGCTGCTCCGGGCGGGGGTGCGCATCTACGAGTTCACGCCCGGCTTCCTCCACGCCAGGTGCTACGTCAGCGATGACCGCGCCGCCGTGGTGGGCAGCATCAACATGGATTACCGCAGCCTCTTCCTCCACTTTGAGTGCGGGGCGCTGCTGCTCTATAACAGTCAGGTCATTGCTCTGCGGGACGATGTGCTTCGCACCCTGCCAGAGTGCCGGGAAGTGCAGCTGGCCGACTGCCGCACCTCGCTGGCCGGGACGCTGCTGGACAGTGTGCTCCGCCTGCTGAGTCCGCTGATGTGAGCGATACTGTGGTGGAATAAGTGGCAAAGTTCCATAAATCAAATGATATATCGTTTAATATTGATTGTTTGCCAACCTGGCAAAGTTCTCCTGATTGGCAAACTACCTACTTTGCCAGCAAGCCTTAAGTTTGCCAACGTGGCAAAGTTTGATTTGTGACGATAACACGCTGGTATTTTGGAACTTTGCCAGATAACACGTCGGTCTCAGGGCAAACGTGCATGATTGGCTCTGTGTCGGGCTATACTATTCCCAAAGAGATGAAAGGGAGCGTAACGCTTATGACACAGAGACAAAAAGCTCTTCTGAGCTGTGCCGTGGCGGCGGCACTGCTGCTGTCCGGCTGCCGCAAAGGCAACAGCGATTCCGGCAGCATGAGCAGTTCGAACGCCATGTCCGGCTCGTCCGGCAGCGCCAGCACCACCCAGACCGGCGGCTGGAAGACCGGCCTCGGCATCCTGACCGAGGCTTCCGATGAGGCCCGCACCGGCACCATCCATACCATCGCCGCCGCCGTCCTGCTGGACGGAGACGGCAAGCTGGCCGACGTGATGCTGGATGAGCTGGAAGTGGAAGTTACCGCCGACGGCAAAGGCGTCGTCACCATGCCCACCGACTACCGCACCAAGCGCCAGAAAGGGGACGACTACCCGCTGGCAGCGGCATCTTCGCTGAAAAAGGGGTGGGCCGAGCAGGCCGATGACTTCGCCGACTACCTCACCGGCATGACGCCCGAGCAGGCATCCATGCTGGAAACGGATAAGGACGGCAAGGCTGCGGACGCCGACCTGCTGTCCGGCTGCACCATCCGGGTGGATAAGTACCGCGACGCCGTGGCGAAAGCCTGCACGAATGCGTCCGCCCTCGGCGCGGCGAAGGGCGACCGGGTGAGCCTCGGCGTGGAGGCGGAGAATGCCTCTTCGGACATCACCGCCACCGACGACAAGGATGTGAACGCAGAAGTTGACCTTACCGTCGTGGCCCTGACTCTGGATGCCGATGGCCGTGTGACAAGCGCCATCGGCGACATGGCAGAACCTGCGCTGACCATCGCGGCAGACGGCGGCGTCACCGCCCCGGACACCGTCCGCTCCAAGCTTGAGCTGGGCGACAGCTACGGGATGCGGAACGCATCCAGCCTCGGCAAGGAGTGGTACGAGCACAGCGAGGGCTATTGCAGCTACCTCAAGGGCAAGACTGAGAAAGAGGTGGCGGACATCCCTGCCGACGGCTCGGACGCCGACCTCGCGGCCCTCTGCACCATCTCCATCGACGCCCTGCAAAAGGCCGCAGGGGATGCGTTTGAGAATGCGTCATTATAAATTGAACGGAAAGTCTGACCGTCACCGTGAGGTGGCGGTTTTCTTTTTGTCCTTTGTACAAATACACCGAAAACCCGATCGGAAAGGGGCGGTCTGCGGGCAAAACGCGAAAAAATCGGTTTTCCTCTTGCAAAACGGGGCAAAACGCGCTATTCTATAGTCACAGTTTAACAATTTAGCATGGTAAAGCGGTAAAACGAAGCGCCGCTTCTGAAGCACTGCTTCTAAAGGAGGAATTTGTATATGAAACGTCTGGTATCTGCTTTTCTGGCCGGCGCGATGGCACTGAGCCTTGCCGCCTGCGGCGGTTCTGCATCCACTTCTACGGCTGCTTCTTCTGCCGCCGCCTCTGCCGCCCCGGCAAGCTCCGTGGCCGCTGACAGCGACCTGGCTTACATCCAGTCCAACGGCAAGATGGTCATCGGCTACACCGTGTATGAGCCGATGAACTACACCGACGCCGACGGCAACTTCACCGGTTTCGATACCGAGCTGGCTACTGCCGTCTGCGGGAAGCTGGGTGTCGAGCCGGAGTTCGTGGAGATCAACTGGGACACCAAGGAGACCGAGCTGGCTGCAAAGAGCATCGACTGCATCTGGAACGGCCTGACCCTGACCGATGACCGCGAAGAGAACATGGCCTGCACCAAGCCCTACGTCAAGAACGCCCAGGTCGTCGTGGTGAAGGACGGCACCGACTACACCTCCACCGCCGACCTCATCGGCAAGACCGTGGTGGCTGAGGCTGGCTCTGCCGGTGAGACCACCATCACCGAGAACGCCGACCTGTCTCAGGCTGATTTCATCTCCAAGGCTGTTCAGACCGACTGCCTGATGGAAGTCGCCGCTGGCACTGCTGACGCCGCCATCCTCGACCTGACTCTGGCCTCTGCCATGATCGGCGAGGGTACCGACTACGCAAACCTCAAGATGGTGGATGAGCTGAACGTCGAGGAGTACGGCGTGGCCTTCCGCAAGGGCAGCGACGTGGCCGAGGCTGTGGACAACGCTTTCGACGAGCTGAAGGCTGACGGCACCATGCAGACTCTGGCTGACAAGTACGGCCTGACTCTGGCTGAGTAACTTACATTATAAACGGATAGGTGTAGTGATTCTGTGACTGTGATTTTGGAGCGTCTGACCGGCGCATTCGCGCTCAACTGTGAGCTGTTCTTTCTGACCTTGCTGTTCTCGCTGCCGCTGGGCCTTGTGGTGGCCTTTGGCTCCATGAGCCGGTGCGCACCGCTGCGGGGCGTCGTCAAGACCTTCGTGTGGGTCATCCGCGGTACGCCGCTGATGCTCCAGATCATCGTCATCTACCTTGGCCCCGGCCTGCTGGGCATGACCAACCCCTGGCCCTCCGGCTCTTCGGGCCGTCTGGTGGCGGCGGTGGTGGCTTTCGCCATCAACTACGCCTGCTACTTCTCTGAGATCTACCGCGGCGGCATCGAGGCTGTGCCGAAAGGCCAGACCGAGGCCGGTCAGGTGCTTGGCATGACCAAGAGCCAGATCTTCTTCAAGGTCACGCTCCTGCAGGTCGTCAAGCGCATCCTGCCCCCGATGGGCAACGAGGTCATCACGCTGGTGAAGGATACCTCGCTGGCGAACGTCATCGCCAACAAGGAGATCATCATGATGGCGAAGGAGTACAGCGCCAAGGGCCTTATCTGGCCGCTGTTCTCCACTGCAATTTTCTTCCTCGTCTTTGTCGGCGCACTCACCCTGCTGCTGGACTGGGCCGAGAAAAAGATGGACTATTTCCGCTGCTAAGGAGGATACTGAATTATGGCATTACTCGAAGCCTCCGGCATCGGGAAAAATTTCGGCGAGACGAAAGTTCTCAAGGACATCTCGCTCACACTGGAACAGGGCGAGGCGCTGGCGATCATCGGCTCGTCCGGCTCGGGCAAGACGACACTGCTGCGCTGCCTGAATTTCCTTGAGCGTCCCGACACCGGCGTCATCAGGGTGAACGGCGAGACCATGTGGGACGCCGCCGACCCTGCCACCCAGCGGGAGAGCGAGGTGCGGAAAAAGCGCCTCCACTTCGGCCTCGTGTTCCAGAACTTCAACCTCTTCCCCCAGTACACCGCGCTGGAAAACGTGATGCTGGCGGGGGAGCTTCTGGCAAAGGAGCAGCCCGACTACAAGGCCAACAAAAAGGCCATCCACGCCCAGCTGGAAGCACAGGCCCGTGACCTGCTGGCCCAGATGGGCCTGTCGGAGCGGGCAGGCCACTACCCCCACCAGCTTTCCGGCGGTCAGCAGCAGCGGGTGGCCATCGCCCGCGCACTGGCGCTCCACCCGGACATCCTCTGCTTCGATGAGCCCACCAGCGCCCTTGACCCGGAGCTGACCGGCGAAGTCCTCCGTGTCCTGCGGGACCTCGCCGACCGAAAGACCACCATGATCATCGTCACCCATGAGATGCACTTCGCCCGGGACGTGGCCGACCGCATCCTATTCATGGACGGCGGCGTCGTGGTGGAGGAAGGCCCGGCCCGCCAGCTCATCGACCACCCCCAGGAGGAGCGCACCAAGCAGTTTTTGGCGCACTACTCTGAATAAGACAGGCTATGGCCCTCCCCGCTCGGGAGGGCTTTTTTGCGCCACTCACGCCGAAAACACCACGATTCGCGCAGTTTTTATTTACATTCTCCGGATTTTTTGGTAAGCTTGTATCGAAAAAGGCTGATTCTTCAAAAGACGAACAGACCAAAGGAGGACAGACTATGAGACTGAAGAGCGCACTCCGGCGGGGCGTGGCCGCCGCCGTCATCGCGGGCATCGTGGTGAGTTCCGGCATCCCGGCCTATGCGGCCCGGTGGGACATCGCCAACGGCGACATCACCGTGAAAGCGGGCGACGCCGAAGGAAAGAACAAGGTCTCACAGGGCGAGAAGGAGAATGTGGAGGACACCGACACCGTCATCACCGGCGAGTCGGATAAGAACACCGTCACCATCGACACCTCCAAGGGCGACGTGGACGTCACCTTCGACGACCTGAAGATCGACGTCAGCGGCAAGAAGGAGGGGGATGGCAGCGATGACAGCCCTGCCCAGGAGAGCAAAGCCGCTGTCACCGTGCAGGGCGACCACGATGCGGCCATCGAGCTGGACGGCGACAACGAGCTGAAGAGCGGCGGCTATAATGCGGGTCTTGAGAAGAACGAACACGAGTCGAAAGGAACGCTGACCATTAAGGACGACAAGGGCAAGGACGGCTCCCTCACCGCCGAGGGCGGCGACGGCGGCGCAGGCATTGGCGGGGGAAAGGAGAGCACCGGCAGCAACATCACCATCCGGGGCGGCACCATCGAGGCTGTGGGCGGGAGCAACGCGGCAGGCATCGGCGACGGAGCAGGCCGCGCGTCGGACGACACCGACGACCCGAACCCGGGAGACCTCTACATCTGCGGCGACGCCGAGGTGACGGCCAAGGCGGGAAGCCAGATGACGGACGCCAAGGCCCCGGCCATCGGCGGCAGCTACGGCGAAGTACCCACGGAGAACCTTTCTGACGATGAACATAAGGTGACGGGAGGACGGCTGACCCGTCTGAACGCGGACGGCACCGTGATGGAGGGGATGGGCTACGACTACACCTCCACCCCCACGCCCCAGCCGGACGACGACGAGGACGACGATGATGATGACGTCCCGCCCCCGGTGCAGGAGAACGCCCCCGAACCCCTGCCCGGCGGCATGGTGGTGGGCGGCTTCTTTTCCAGCCGGGTCACCATCCAGCGGTGGGATTCTGCTTTGGCCATTGAGAGCACCGACCCCATGCCCGGCAGCTTAAAGGCCGGCGACGCCGGAGAGGTCCTCACCCCGGGGGGTGTGGTGCTTATTGAGAGCGCCGCTCCCCGCTCCACCGTCACCACCGACATCTCCAGTCTCCGGGAGGACGGCGTGGAGGACATCTTCTTCCGCTATGAGGACACCATGACCCACTATAGCGTGGACAAGATGGCCGACGCGGCGGGCGAGGACGCTGACGTGGAGCTGAAGCAGAACAGGGAGGACATCAGCCTCCGGCTGGACGGCGAAACGCGGGACGACCTGTCGGAGCGCTATCTGGAGTGGGTGCCGGTGCAGACGCCAGAGCCGCAGGAGTGGCTGATATTGACCCACGAACTCGCGAAAAAAAGAGACGACCTCCCGAGTTTGGATTGGTGGCTCGAGCCTGAGAGAGAGGAAACGGTAGAGCAAAAAACGAGTGAAGAGCTCAGACGTGAACTCGACGAATTACTGAAACAAGAGCGGGAGATGATGGACTTCCAACTCGCGAAAAAAAGGGACGACCGCCCGAGTTTGGATTGGTGGCTCGAGCCTGCGAGAACGGAAACGCCGAGAATCGGGCTTGAGGAGACCCTGAAACAGCTGGCTTCCCGATTTGAGGCCATCGCTCCCGAGGAGGATAAGCCACGGCTTTTCCTGCTGGAAACCACCGTCCCGGATGGCACAAAGTATACCAATCTGTTGGAGAGTGACCTGCGGAGCTATACCGACCTTGGTGACGACTGGGACGACCTGCCGGATACCCAGGGTGAGATAAAGCTCTGGATACCGGAGGACTTGGGGCAGCCCAAAGAAATAAGCATCTCAAAGGAGAGCCTGAGCCGCATCGGCGGCATTGCATGATACACAGAACGAAAGGAGATGTACTATGAGACTGAAGAGCGCACTCCGGCGGGGCGTGGCCGCCGCCGTCATCGCGGGCATCGTGGTGAGCTCCGGCATCCCGGCCTATGCGAAAACATGGAACATCGCCGACGGCGACATTACGGTCAAAGGTGCGAGCGATGAAAGCGGAAACTATAACAATGTCAAGCAGGGTGAAAAGGATTTCGAGAAGGATGAGGGGGAGACCGTCATCACCGGCGAGTCGGATAAGAACACCGTCACCATCGACACCTCCGAGGGCAACGTGGACGTCACCTTCGACGACCTGAAGATCGACATCAGCGGCAAGAAGGAGGGGGACGGCAGCGGCAAGACCGAGGTGGATGGCAGCGGCAAGACCGAGGGGAACGTCAGCGACGAGACCGAGGGGGACGTCAGCGGTGACAGCCCAGTCGATGCGGGCAAAGCCGCCGTCACCGTGCAGGGTGACCACGATGCCGCCATCGAGCTGGACGGCGCCAACGAGCTGAAGAGCGGCAGCTGCAATGCGGGTCTTGAGAAGAATGGCAATGAGTCCTCCGGCAAGCTGACCATCAAGGACGACAACGACACCAAAGGCTCCCTCACCGCCGAAGGCGGCGAAGACGGCGCAGGCATCGGCGGCGGCTACGAAAGCGGTGCCGGAAACATCGAGATCACCGGCGGCACGGTAGAAGCCGTGGGCGGCGAGGGTGCTGCCGGTATCGGCGGCGGCGTGTACGGCCCGGGCCGCGACATCGAGATTTCCGGCGGCAAGGTGTCGGCCACGGGCGGCAGCTACAGCGGCGACCCCCGCCCCGGCGCGGCAGGCATTGGCGACGGCGCGGGTGCGTGGTCTGAGATAGACCCGGATGCGCCGCCCAGCAATCCCAATCACATCATCATCTCCGGCGACGCTGAGGTGGAGGCCAAGGCAGGCGCAAGCACCGGCGGCGAAACTGCGGCCATCGGCGGCGGCATAGTCGGCGAGATCCCCAATGACGCCCTCTCTGACGACGACCACAAGGTGACGGGCGGTAGTCTGACCCGCTACGACCCCGACGGGAAGAAGATGGAGGACTACAGCTACGACCGGCGGACGCCCTCTCAACCGGAGCAGCCAGACAAGCCGGAGCAGCCGGACAAGCCGGAGCAGCCGGACAAGCCGGAGCAGCCCGATGATACCGAGAACGACGAGGACGACGACGAGGACGACGACGAGGACGACGCTCCAAACACGCAGGCTGGCGAGGTGCCGGACCGTGTGAAGCAGATGTACGAGACCGTCGGCGTAATCACCCATCTGGATGGCACACAGGAGCTTGGTAATGTGGCCACGGCGGAGTATGACCCGGTCAACAAGGTCCTGAGCTTCGATGCCCACAGCACACTCTTTCGGATGACAGGCGACTCGCTGCGGGAGCTTGCAAAGGAGGTCCATGAGCTTCGCATCCGGTTCCTTGATGGGGAAGGACGGGAAATGGAGGCCGTCATTCCGCTGGTCCGGATAAAAGATCTGGTCGGCGTGAATGGTGCGTTCGAATTCGGGCTGTACCATGAAGGAATTTATAGATTCCATGTTGTCGGGCAGACAGGATATGATAGAGAAATGTTCTCGCGTGAGAGAGAAAAGTTCTTGTATGAGAATGTCTTGCGCGAAAACGGCAAGGAACTGGTCCTCGTGTACCACGTTGGCGATGAGGAAGAGAAAGCACAGGAGACTGCCCGGGTGGAGGAGGCCATCGCCCGCCGCAGGCAGGAGAAAGAGCAATGGTGGGGAGTTGTCATCTCCGGTCTGGAAGGCGGCTCCCTGAGCGGACAGCCCGGGCTGACTCAGCCGGGAACGGGTGCCGTCGGTGACCTCAGCGGGCTGACGACTCTCTCGCCGGACAGCCTTACCACGGCCCAGCAGCCGAAGCAGCCCGCCTCCGACCAGACGGTGTGGAAGACATTTACCGGTAACATCGTGAAGCTCGCGGGCGGGAAGCAGGACAGCAAGAAGGACGACCCGGCCCCCTCCGTCGGTGACCTCAGCGGCCTCCCGACTCTCTCGCCGGACAGCCTTACCACGGTTCAGCAGCCGGAGACAAGCGCCCAGCCGTCGGAAGCAAGCGGTCAGCAGCCGGAAACAGGCACCCAGCAGCCGGAAATAAGCGCCCAGCAGCCGGAAGTAAGAGGATGGGTAAAGGACAGTCAGGGTAAGTGGGTATGGCTGTCGGGCCAAGAGAGCGGCCAGCAGCCAAACTGGAAACCAAACTGGAAACCAAACTGGAAACCAAACAAATGGGTAACGCTCCATGACTATGGTACGTGGGATCCCTTTCATGAGTCCGCATATTATGACTTATATTATGACTCCACATATTCTGACTCTGCATGGATGTACGATTATGAAGGCTGAGAGCGTGGGCTGAGAGGGAGTGCAGCAGGAGGGTCCTGCGCAGGGGCAGCCCTGCCGCCCCCTGCGCACAATCACCAAAAACCACCGATAGAAAAATAGCAATGTTGTACGAAGAAATCTGAGAAAAACCCCTTGCAAAATCACGATAAGCTGAGTATAATACCATTCATGAAACGCAAAACGTCCTGCCCCTCGTCCGGCAGGGCGTTTTTGTCGGTAAAGATCCGGCAAAGAAATGTTAAGTGACCGCCCGGGGAGGGGCTTTGTATGACAAAAGACATGACACAGGGCAGCCCGCTCAAGCTCATCCTTGCCTTTGCGGTGCCGCTGATGCTGGGCAGTCTGTTCCAGCAGTTCTACAATCTGGCCGATACCATCATCGTGGGCCGCTTCGTGGGCGTGGATGCGCTGGCGGCGGTGGGCAGCGTGGGCGGCCTGAACTATCTGGTGCTGGGCTTCGTCAACGGCATCGCCTGCGGCTTCTCCATCCCCATCTCGTGGACCTTCGGCGCGAAGGATTACAGAGAGATGCGGCGCTACACCGCCAATACCGTCTGGCTGAGCCTCTTTTTCGCCGTCGTGCTCACGGTGGTGACGGTGGCCCTGACCCGGGCGGTGCTGGTCTGGACCAACACCCCCGACAACATCATCGACATCGCGGACATCTACATCCGCACCATCTTCTGGGGCATCCCCTTCACCCTGCTGTACAACGTCACCAGCGCCCTCATGCGCGCGCTGGGCGACAGCAAGCGGCCTCTCTATTTCCTGCTGGTGGCCAGCGTGCTGAACATCGGCCTCGACCTGCTCTGTATCCTCGCCTTCCGGATGGGGGCGTTCGGTGCGGCCTTCGCCACCGTGTTCAGTCAAGCGGTGGCGGGCATCGGCAGTCTCATCTACATCGGCCGCCACTACCCGGAGCTGAAATGGAGCAGGGAAGAGGGCCGTCTGAGCGCCAGCCACTGCCTCAAGCTCTGCAACATGGGCATCCCCATGGGCCTGCAGTGCAGCATCACCGCCATCGGCAGCGTCGTGCTGCAGGGCGCGGTGAACGGTCTGGGCAGCAGCATCGTGGCCGCGCAGACCGCAGGCAGCAAGGCCGCCCAGTTCCTCTCGGTGCCGCTGGAGAGCATCGGCACCGCCATGACCACCTACGCCAGCCAGAACATGGGCGCTCACGACCTCAAGCGTGTGAACCGGGGCGTCAATACTGCGCTGGGAATTGGCTGCGTCTACAGTGTGGCATCCTTCCTCATCCTGCGTGTGCTGGATGTGCCGCTCATCAGCCTCTTCCTCGAGAGCAGCGAGGTGGAGATCATGGCGAATGCCCGCAGCTTCATCTTCTGGAACAGCGTGTTCTACATCCCGCTGGCCGTCCTCATCATCTACCGCTATACCATCCAGGGCCTGGGCTATTCCGGCCTTGCCATGTTCGCGGGCGTGGCCGAGATGGTCGCCCGTGCCATGGTGGGCTTCTGGTTCGTGCCGCTCTGGGGCTACTTTGCGGCCTGCATCGCCAACCCTGTGGCATGGTTCTTCGCCTGCTTCTTCCTCATCCCGGCGTACTTTGCAGTGCGCAATCGGCTGATGAAAGAAAATGCATATGGGGTGGGGGATTAAACCTCGCCTACAGCTCCCCTTCGGGGGAGCTTTTGTTGTATTTACAAATCCCCCCAAAACCGCTATACTATATATAGTTGTGTCAAAACGAGGAGGCGGGACGATGGAGCAGGAGCTGGAACGGCTGGAAGGCACGGTAGAGGACATTATCTACCTGAACGAGGACAACGGCTACACCGTGTTCGAGGTGTCGGGCGGCGGTGTCGTCACCGTTGTGTGCGGCGTGGTGGGAGAGCTCCACGCCGGTGAGAGCGTCGTCTGCCGGGGCAGGTACGAGAACCACGCCACCTATGGCCGACAGTTCCACGCACAGGAGTGCGAGACGGATATGCCCAAAGACCTCGAGGCCGTCTACGCCTTCCTCGCCAGCCGGTCGCTGCCCTACATCGGGGCTCGGACGGCGGATAAGATCATTGACAAATTCGGCGCGGCGGCGCTGGAAGTTATCGCCAACGACCCCGCCCAGCTCACCCTCATCCCGGGCATCTCGGCGGACAAGGCCGACCGCATCCAGCAGGAGTTCAAGCGGATGTTCGGAATGCGGGAGCTCATCGCCTATCTGGCTCAGTTCGAGATCAGCCCCCGCCGGGCGATGGAGGTCTTCCGCACCTTCGGGCCGGGGGCAATGCAGGCCATCCAGCAGAACCCCTACCTGCTCTGCGGGGAGCCGCTGCAGCTGGACTTCCGCCATGCCGACAGCATCGCCCAGTATTACCAGATGGCAGGGGACTGCGCCCAGCGGCTGGAAGCCGCCCTTCTGCGCACCCTGCGCCACAACGCCGGCAATGGCCACACCTGTCTGCCCCGGGCGCAGCTGCTGGAAACGGCGTCGAACTTCATCCACCAGCCCCCCGAAAAGCTGGCGGCGGCGCTGGACAGCTGCATCCAGACCGGGAAACTGGCGGTGCGGATGTTCGACGGCACACCGTATATTTATCTGCCGGATCTGCTGGCCGCAGAGCAGGACATCGCCGACCGTCTGGCCGTGCTGACCAAGCGCGGGAAGCAGACGGCCCACGGCCTCGACAAGAACATCCAAATACTGGAACTGGCGCAGGGCTTTGCTTACGCGCCGCTCCAAAAGGAAGCCATCCGTAAGGCCATGACCGAGAACTGCCTTGTCCTCACCGGCGGCCCCGGCACCGGCAAGACCACCACGGTCAACGCCATCCTGCAGCTGCTCGAGAACGAGGCCGAACGGGTAGCCCTCTGCGCTCCCACAGGCCGCGCCGCCAAGCGTCTGAGCGAGCTGACGGGCCGGAAAGCCTCCACCATCCACCGTCTGCTGGAAGTGGACTACACCGGCGGTGTGGTCAGCTTCATCCACAACGACAAGAACCTGCTCAAGTGCGACGTCGTTATCCTTGATGAGATGAGTATGGTGGACGTCAAGCTGTTCCAGGCCCTCATTGCGGCACTGCGGTACAGCTGCCGTATTATTATGGTAGGCGACGCCGACCAGCTGCCCAGCGTCGGCCCGGGCAATATCCTCGGCGAGATCATCCGCTCCGGGCTGGTGCCGACGGTCTGCCTCAACGAGATATTCCGGCAGGCCGCTCAGAGCCTCATCGTGGAGAACGCCCACCACATCATCTCGGGTGAACCGCTGAAAAAGGGCGGAAAGACGGACGATTTCTTCTTCCTCGAAGCCGACGGCGACGCAGCCCAGAAGCTGGTCTGCGACCTTGTGACCACCCGTCTGCCCCGCAGCTACCAGTTCGACCCGGTGAAGGATATTCAGGTGCTCTGCCCCACGAAGCTCGGCCCCACCGGCACCCAGGCCCTCAACGCGGAGCTGCAGGCCATGCTCAACCCGCCAAAGAAGGGCAAGCCGGAGCTGCAGAGCGCGGCCCGGGTCTTCCGGGTGGGGGACAAAGTGATGCAGGTGCGCAATAACTACGAGATAACGTGGCAGCGCATCGGCGGGGAACAGGGTGTGGGCGCCTACAACGGCGACATCGGCATCGTGGAGTCCATCGACGTGCGCAGCCGCTCCATGGTGGTGCGGATGGACGACCGGCGGCTGGTCTACCCGGCGGAGAACCTCAACGAGCTGGAAATTGCGTATGCCATCACGGTACACAAAAGCCAGGGCAGCGAGTTCCCGGCGGTCATCCTCCCGGCGGCGCAGGTGCCGCCCCGCCTGTGCTACCGCAACCTCTTCTACACCGGCGTCACCCGCGGGCGGAAGCTCTGCATCGTGGTGGGCCGGCGGGACGTGGTGAACCGGATGATGTCCAACATCCGCCAGAACCTGCGCTACAGCGGCTTGGCCGCTCTGCTGGCCCAGGCTCTGCCCCCGGAGCAGGAGAACCTTTAAGGGTTTCTTTTTGGATACACCTGTGTTATACTATAATGTGTTTTGATGACCCGCGCCCGGAGATGGGCGATGGAAATAGAGAATGGGCAGCAGAGAAAGGAAATATCACAACTATGGCACAGAACGACATCGGTATCGATCTTGGTACGACGACCATCATCATCGCGCAGGAGGGGCAGGGCGTCGTGCTCAACCAGCCCAGCGTGGTGGCGGTGGATACCCGCAAGAACTGCGTGCTTGAGGCCGGCGACAAGGCCCTTGCAATGGTGGGCCGCACGCCCAACTACATCTCCGCCATCTTCCCGCTGAAGGATGGCGTCATCAGCGACCACACCATGACCCGGGAGCTCATCTGCCGCTTCGTCAATCAGGTCTACAGCTCCCACATGGTCAAGCCCCGTGTGGCTGTCTGCGTGCCTGCCGCCATCACCGGCATCGAGAGCGACGCTGTGGTGGAGGCCGTCATGGCTGCCGGTGCGCGTCAGGTCTACCTCATTGATGAGCCTATCGCCGCAGCCCTCGGCTCCGGCATCGACATCACCGTGCCGGATGGCCGGATGATCATCGACATCGGCGGCGGCACCACCGACATCGCCGTGCTGAGCCTCGGCGGCAAGGTCAAGGCCACCAGCGTCCGCGTGGCCGGCAACCACTACGACGAAGAGATCCTGAAGTTTGTGCGCAACAAGTTCAGCATCGCCATCGGCCAGCGCACCGCTGAGAACCTGAAAAAGAACGTGGCCTGCTGCCCCCAGAAGGCGGATTTCAACGAGACCATGGAGATCAAGGGCCGCAGCCTGCTCACCGGCCTGCCCGTGCGCGTCAATGTCTCCACCTCCGACCTCTACGAGCCGGTTATGCGCCTGAGCGAGCAGATCGGCACCGCCGCCCATCAGGTGCTGGAGAAGACTCCTCCGGAGCTGGCCGGCGACATCTACCGCAACGGCGTCGTCCTCACCGGCGGCGGCGCACAGCTCCACGGCCTGCCTGAGTACCTGAGCCAGGAGCTGAAGGTGGAAGTGACCGTCTCGCCTGACCCCGTCAACTGTGTCGCGCTGGGTACGGCCATGAGCCTGCGTCTGGGCGACAAGCTGGAGACCGGCTTCATGGACGCCACCCCCCGCATGGGCCGCCGCTGAGAGGAAAGCGCTGTTCACAGAATCGTGAAAAACAATATGATTTTTGTTCATAGTTGTTGAATCGACCCGGAAAATATTGTATAATATCTTCAAATCGCTTTTTGCCGCCCGCCCCCCGGGCGGCAAAGAAAAAAGTAAATAGGAGGAAGACCATGGATTTAGGTTATGATGTGATCGTTACCATAACCGGTATTGTGCTGGTGTTTCTGATCCTCGTCCTGCTGATGGCCATCATCACGCTGGAGGGCAAGATCTTTGACGCCATGAACGGCAAGAAGGCAGCTGCCAAGGCTGCTTCTGCTGCAAAACCGGCTGCTCCTGTGAAACAGGCCGCTGCGCCCGCTCCTGCAAAGGCTGCTGCCCCGCAGGTCGAGGCCGGTATCCCCGGCGACGTTGTGGCAGCCATCATGGCAGCCATCTACTCTATGGGCAACGGCAAGTATGTGCTGAAGGCAGTCCGCCGCGGCAAGAATGGCTGGGGCAAGGCTGGCGTCAACGACACCACCGCACCCTTTTAACACAGGAGGAAAAACATGACTCAGTTTATTGAGACTCTGGTCGGTATTTTCCAGAGTTCCGGTTTTGCCAAGTTCGGTGAGCCGGGCGGCTGGCTGTACGCAGTGATGATCTGCGTAGGCTGCTTCCTGCTCTACCTCGCTATCGTCAAAGAGTTCGAGCCTCTGATCCTGCTGCCCATGGCTTTCGGCATGATCCTGGCCAACCTCCCCGGCAGCGGCGTCATCCATATGCAGTACTTCGTCGGTGACGGCCTCGAGCACCCGATGTGGGTCGAGATCCTGAACAACGGCGGTCTGGCCGATATGCTTTACATGGGCGTCAAGCTGGGCATCTACCCGCCGCTGATCTTCCTCGGCATCGGCACCATGACCGACTTCGCACCCCTGATCTCCAACCCCAAGAGCCTGCTGCTGGGCGCTGCCGCTCAGTTCGGTATCTTCGGCACTTACATGGGCGCTCGTCTGCTGGCCGCTACCGGTCTGGTGGACTTCACCCAGAAGCAGTCTGCTGCTATCGCCATCATCGGCGGCGCAGACGGCCCCACCGCTATCTTCGTCACCTCCCGTCTGGCTCCTGAGCTGCTGGGCTCCATCGCCGTCGCGGCCTACAGCTACATGGCTCTGGTGCCTGTTATCCAGCCGCCTATCATGAAGGCTCTGACCTCCAAGAAAGAGCGTACCGTTGTGATGAAGCAGCTGCGCACCGTGACCAAGACCGAGAGGGTCATCTTCCCCATCATGGTCACCATCATCGTCTCCCTCATCGTGCCGGATGCCGCCGTTCTGGTCGGTATGCTGATGCTGGGCAACCTCATGAAGGAGTGCGGCGTCGTGGACCGTATCCAGAAGACCGCCGGCAATGAGCTGATGAACATCATCACCATCTTCCTGGCTCTGTCTGTTGGCTGCACCACCTCTGCAAACACCTTCCTGAACAGCCGCACCCTGTTCATCATTGTGCTGGGTCTGATCGCCTTCTCCTTTGGTACCGCTGCAGGCGTTCTGTGCGGCAAGGTGATGTACGCCCTGACCGGCGGTCAGGTCAACCCCCTGATCGGTTCCGCTGGCGTTTCCGCTGTGCCTATGGCTGCCCGTGTTTCTCAGAAGGTCGGCCAGAGCGAGAACCCCTCCAACTTCCTGCTGATGCACGCAATGGGCCCCAACGTGGCCGGTGTTATCGGCTCCGCCGTCGCTGCTGGTATCCTCATCAACATCTTCGGCTAAGCATTTCCTGAGATCCCCGCTCCATCGTGGTATTGACCGCGGTGGGGCGGTTTTTTGTTTGCATTGTTTTTATGTACAACTTTTTTGAAATGTGATATACTATATTTTAAGTGATATATCCAGAAATGATTGAAAAGAACAGGTGAAACAATGGCAACAGATCTCGCACAACAATTCTGCGCTTTGCGTGATACGTATATCGAAAAGCAGTTCGGACGCCTGAACGATATGCAGCGGGAGGCGGTGTTCACCACCAACGGCCCTCTGCTCATCCTCGCGGGTGCAGGCAGCGGAAAGACCACCGTGCTGGTCAACCGCATCGCCAACCTCATCCGCTTCGGCTCGGCCCACGGCTCCAAGTGGACGCCCCGGGAGGTGACGGAGGACGATGTGAAAGCCCTGCGCACTGCCATCATGACCGGCACCGATGCCCCGTCGTGGCTGGACGGGATGCTGAGGAAGGATGCCGTCCGGAGCTGGAACGTCATGGCCATCACCTTTACCAACAAGGCCGCCGGTGAGCTGAAAGAGCGCTTGCGCCGGATGCTGGGCGGGGAAGAGGGCGACGAGGTGTTCGCCTCCACGTTCCACTCGGCCTGCGTCCGCATTCTCCGCCGCTGGGCCGAGGAGATCGGCTACCCCCGCAGCTTTACCATCTACGACAGCGACGACTCCCAGCGTGTCATGAAGACTGTGTACAAAGAGCTGAGCGTGGACGACAAGTTCTTCCCGGTCAAAAGCGCCATCAACCAGATGAGCCGCTGGAAAGACCAGCTCATCAGCCCCGCCGAGGCCCTGAAGACCCCGGCCCGGGACACGAAGGGAGCGCTTGCGGCCAAGGTCTACGCCGCCTATGAAAAGAAGCTCAAGGAGGCCGGTGCTTTCGACTTCGATGACCTCATCTACCAGACGGTCATCCTGCTGTCGGAGCACGAGGACGTGCGGGAGTTCTACCAGAACAAGTACAAATATCTGCTGGTGGACGAGTATCAGGACACCAGTGTGGCTCAGTTCCGGCTCGTGAGCCTGCTCACCGGCCCGGAGAAAAACATCTGCGTCGTGGGCGACGACGACCAGAGCATCTACCGCTTCCGCGGCGCGACCATTGAGAACATCCTCAACTTCGAGCGCATCTATAAAGGCACCAGGACCATCCGACTCGAGCAGAATTACCGCTCTACATCAAATATCCTGAATGCCGCCAACTGTGTCATCCAGCACAACACCGAGCGCAAGGGCAAGACCCTCTGGACGAAGAACGGCGAGGGCGACAAGGTGCAGGTCTACACCGCCGAGAACGAGCAGGACGAGGCCAGCCATATCGCGGACGTCATCGGCCAGCACCTCAAAGAGGGCGGACATCTGGCCGACCACGCCATCCTCTACCGGATGAACGCCCAGTCGGCCCCCATCGAAAGCTATTTCACTCGTGCGGGCATCCCGCATAAGATCGTGGGCGGCCAGCGCTTCAATGACCGCAAGGAAGTCAAGGACATCCACTCCTATATGTCCATCGTGGCGAACCCCCGGGACGATGTCCGACTTCGTCGAATCATCAACGAGCCTGCGCGCAAAATCGGTGCGACGACCATCGAAGTCATCGCGGATTTGGCGGCTCAGCAGGGCATCAGTATGCTGGATGTCATCTCCCATGCCGACCAGTACGCCAAGCTCAGCCGCGCCATCGCGCCGCTGTTCAAGTTCTGGGACATCTACCAGAAACTGCAGGAATCGCTGGAAACGAAGACGCTGGATGAGTTCGCCTCCGATGTCATCGAGATCACCGGCTACCGCGCCATGCTGGAAGCCGACGCCGCCAAGGGTCACGAGGATGCCGCTGACCGTCTGCAGAACCTTGGCCAGCTGGTCAACAACGTCAAGAGCTACTGCGACCAGCACGGCGAAGAGGCCTCGCTGGAAGGCTATCTGGAGGACATCGCCCTCATCAGCGACATCGACAGCTACAACGAGAGCGCCGACCAGGTGGTGCTGATGACCATCCACTCGGCCAAGGGCCTTGAGTTTCCCTATGTATTCCTCATTGGCATGGAAGAGGGGGTCTTCCCCAGTGAGATGAGCAAGTATTCCGAGGCTGACCTCGAGGAGGAACGCCGCCTGGCCTATGTCGGCATCACCCGCGCCAAGAAGGAGCTTTACATCTCCAACAGCGTCACCCGGATGCTCTATGGCCGCACCCAGCGCAACGAGCCCAGCCGCTTTCTCCGGGAAATCGAGCCGGAGTACATCGAAGAGACCCGCAGCCCGGTGCTGGAACAGCGCTCCCGTCTGGGCGGCTGGGGCAGCGGTTACGGCAGCGATACCGTGCCGGGCGGTGCGTCGGGCTACTCCGGCCCCTCCGGCTGGGGGCGTGCGGCCTCCGGTTACGGCTCGGGCTATGGCAGCCGCAGCGGCTATCTGAATAAAGAATATAACGCACCAATGTCCAATAACCGAGGCTTTGGCTCCGATTATGCGGGCCGGGGAAGTGCTTCGTCGGGTCATGGCGGCTGCAGCTCCGGTTCGGGAAGCAGCGGCTTCGGCTCTGGCTATGGCCGTCCGGCAGCGCCCAAAGCGCCGGTCAAACCCGCAGGCGGCGGTGTGACGTCTTCGCCCCGTCCGGCAGCGGCATCCACCGGCCCCAAACACTATGAGCCGGGCGACATCGTGGAGCACAAGGTCTTCGGGCGCGGCAAGGTGCTGAAAGTCAAGCCCGCCGCCGGCGACCAGATCGTGGAGATCAGCTTCGAGAAGGTGGGCGTGAAAAAGACCATGGCCAACTTTGCGCCCCTTGTGAAGATAACGACGGAGGAATGAGAAAAAATGATGACTGTCCGATTGATAGCACATACGCCGGAGCCGGAGAAGGTCGTGGCGGCCGCGGCGAAGCTCTGCTACTCCGACGCCCACATCACCGACCTGCTGGACGGGCTGGATGAGGAAAAGACTGCCCGCTTCCTGACCATGCTCAGCGATTTGGGCCACGCCAGCCCCATCGAGCACGCAAGCTTCACCTTCGGCATCGAGGGAGTCAGCCGTACCCTGCTGGCTCAGATCACCCGTCACCGCATCGCGTCCTTCAGCGTCCAGAGTCAGCGGTACGTCCGTCTGGACGATTTCCGCTATGTCATCCCGCCCGAGATCGAGGCCATCCCCGAGGCAAAGGCGGCGTTCATCGAGAGCATGAACGAGGACGCCAGGCGCTACCTCGACCTCGTGCAGAAGCTGGAAGACGGCCACACCGCCCGCCTGATGGCCGAAGGTCTGCCCGAAAAGCAGGCCCGGGCCAAGGCTTCCAAGCAGGCCAACGAGGACGCCCGCTTTGTCCTGCCCAACGCCTGCGAGACCAAGATGGTGGTGACCATGAACGCCCGCAGCCTGCAAAACTTCTTCCACCTGCGCTGCTGCAGCCGCGCCCAGTGGGAGATACGGCAGCTGGCCGAAGAGATGCTGCGGCTGGTCTACCCGGTGGCACCCCATATCTTCCGCACCGCCGGCCCGGCCTGCGTGTCCGGCCCCTGCCCGGAGGGCAAGATGTGCTGCGGCCGCACCGCCGAAGTCCGCGCCCAGTACGCCGCGCTGAAAGGGGAGAAGGCAGAATGAGCAAGGGCAGGCTTCTTGTTATCGAAGGGCTGGACGGCTCCGGCAAGGCCACCCAGGCAAAGCTGCTGGCCTCCCATCTGGCCGAGAGCGGTCGAAGGGTGATGGAGATCACCTTTCCGGACTACGAGAGCGATTCCAGTGCGCTGGTAAAGATGTACCTCTCCGGCCGGTTCGGCGATAAGCCCGACGACGTCAACCCCTATGCGGCGTCCAGCTTCTATGCGGTGGACCGGTACGCCAGCTATAAGACCAAGTGGGGCAGCTTCTACGAGGCGGGCGGCATCGTCATCGCTGACCGCTACACCACGTCGAACGCGGTGCATCAGTGCTCCAAGCTCCCGCCGGAGCAGTGGGACGATTTCCTCCGCTGGGCCTTTGACTACGAATACAGGCTGCTGGGCCTGCCCGCGCCGGACGCTGTGGTGTACTTACAGGTAGACCCCGCCGTGAGCCAGAAGCTCATGACCGGCCGTTACCACGGCGACGAGAGCAGGAAGGACGTCCACGAAAAGGACATCGAATATCTGGCCCGCAGCCGCCGTGCCGCCGAGTACTGTGCGGCGCATCTGGGCTGGGCCACCGTCCATTGCACGGAAAATGGAGCCATGCGCACCATCGAGGATATTCAGGCCGAGGTGCGGGCGCTGGCGGAAAAAGAACTCGGATAACCGCGAAAATGGGAGGGATACTATCAATGTATCGTTTGATGCAGCCGTCGGATGAGGCGGCAGTCGTGGCACTGTGGCAGAAAGAACGCGGTGACAGCGCCGAGTTCATCAAGACTGCTCTGGAAAAGTTCGCCGGGGCGGAAAATATCTACGTCGCTGAGGAAAATGACGAGATAGTCGCTGCGGCGCTGGCGGTCCCCGTCACCCTCAAGGGACGCAGCGGCAGTTACCTCTACGGCCTCTGCGGGCAGGGAAGCCTGCTTCTGGCAGGACTCGTGGACTATCTCTGTGCGCAGCAGAAGCTGCGGGGCGCGGGCTTCACCGTGGCCGTTCCGGCCGGACAGGAGCAGGCCGCGCTGCTGGAAAACAAGGGTTTCCAGCGGGCTTTTGCCCTCCGCTGCCTGCCCCGGGAGGTGTCCCGCAACCTGTGGAGTCAGGCGGAATTCGACTCCGTGACGGCCCGCAAGCTCTGTGAGCTGCGGGAGCGCTTCTATCCCGATACCGTCCAGTTCCCGCCGGAGCGGATGGCCGTCGTGCTGACCGACCTCTACGCCCGGGGCGCGACCATCGTGTCCAGCGAGAAGGGCTACGGCATCTACTTCCGCCGGGAGGACACCCTCTATTTTGTGGAGCTGATGGCCGAAGATGACCGCTCCGCCGAGGTGCTGATGGAAGCGGCCCGGGAGAAGGAAGTCATCGTGGAGCGCGCCGTCATCACAGTGGGTGCGGCTCAGAACCTTTTCCTCGGCGAAGGCACCTGGCAGGACTACGGTATGATACGGTTCGACGCGGAGCCTTTCGATGTGGAAGAAAGCTATATGCGGCTGATGATGGAAAGCTGAACGGAATGGTAAAGGAGTGTGTACATGGCACACGATGCAAAACATAAAAAAAGCAGAAAAGGCGGCGCAGCGAAAATGATTCTGATCGTGCTGCTGATCCTGGTACTGGCGGCGGGCGGCTGTCTGCTGGCCATCCGAAAAGAGATCAACGGCAGTGCTTCCGATGGCAAAACGGTGAGTGTGAGCATCCAGCAGGGCAGCGGCGTGGCAGCCATCGCCCAGAAGCTCAAGACGGCGGGCGTCATCAAGTACCCCCACGTCTTCCGCTGGTATGCAGGCAAACAGGGCGCGGCAGGCAAGCTCCAATACGGTGAGTTCGACCTCGCCCCCGGCAGCTCCTACGACGACATCATCGAGGCACTTTCCGCCTACGCGAAGGCCGACAGTGTCCGGCTGACCTTCCCCGAGGGTACGACGGCCATCGCCATTGCGAAAAAAATGGAAGATGCCGGGCTGTGCAGCGCCGAGGATTTCCTCAAGGAGGCCAACACCGGTGATTTCAGCCAGTACAGGTTCTGGCAGTACGTCCCCGACGACAAGGACGCCCCGGACCGCTTCCTCAAATGCGAGGGTTATCTTTTCCCGGACACCTACGATTTCCTGAAGGACGACACCGTCCATCATTACGTTGAGACGTTCTATTCTCACTTCGACAAGCAGATCACCGATGAGATGTATGCCGAGATGGAAAAGCAGGGGATGACCCTCTCCGAGGTGGTCACTCTGGCGTCCTTCGTGCAGGAGGAGGCCGGCAACGATCAGGACGATAATGTGGCGCAGGTGTTCCGCAACCGTCTGGCCGAGGGTTCGCCCTACCCCAAACTGCAGAGCAACACCTCCAGCTACGTCCAGAGCGACGCCGACAACAACTACCTCTGGAACTGGGTCGCGCCCTACTACGGCGGCTGGGACAGCATCCCGGAGAACATTCTGGAAGCCTACGACACCTACGCCTGCACCGGCCTCTCCGCCGGCCCGATTTCCAACCCCGGCATCGCGGCCATCCGTGCGGCGCTTGACCCGCAGCCCGACGATGAGGTGAAAGACGCCTATTTCTTCGTCACCGACCTTGCCGGTCACTACTACTACGCCCGCACCTACGCAGACCACCAGAAAAACTGCGATGAGGCGGCTAAAGTTAATAAAAGTATGAAGTAAAAGAGGAATACCATGTTACAGATACCGGAACTTCTGGCCCCGGCAGGCGACCTCGAGCGCCTGCGGTATGCCATCAACTACGGCGCGGACGCCGTTTACTGCGCTCTGCCCGAGTTCGGGATGCGCTCTGCACCCACCAACTTCACCCCGGAGCAGCTGAGCGAGGGCGTCATCTATGCCCACGCCCGGGGCCGCAAGGTCTACCTGACCATGAACACCCTGCCTACCAACGAGGAGGCTGACCGTCTGCCTCAGGCCATCAAGGACGCTGCCGCTGCCGGTGTGGACGCCTTCATCGTGGCTGACCTCGGCGTGTTGGACGCCTGCAAGACGTTCGCGCCCGACATCGACGTCCATATGTCCACCCAGACCGGCATCACCAACTGGGCCGCTGCCCGCGCCGCCTACAATATGGGCGCGAAGCGGGTGGTGTTGGCCCGGGAGATGACCCTGCAGGACATCGCCACCCTCCGCGACAAGACCCCGCCGGAGCTGGAAATTGAGGCTTTCGTCCACGGCGCCATGTGCATGAGCGTCTCGGGCCGCTGCCTGCTCTCCAACTACATGGCAGGCCGCGACGCAAACCGCGGCCAGTGCGCCCAGCCCTGCCGCTGGAAGTACTATCTCAGCGAGGAGACCCGCCCGGGGCAGCTCTATGAGATCGGCGAGAACGAGAACGGCAGCTACATCCTCAACGCCAACGATATGTGTACCGCGCCCTTCCTCGACCTCATCTGCAACGCGGGCGTGGACAGCCTCAAAATCGAGGGCCGCGCCAAGACTTTCTACTACGTCGCCAGCGTGACGGCGGCCTACCGCCGCGCCCTCGACCAGTATCTGGCCGACCCGATGAACGAGAACTTCGAGCTGCCGGAAGAGGTTTTGGCTGAGCTGACCCGCACCAGTCACCGCCACTATTCGCCCGGCTTCTACTTTGGCCGGGAGCAGGCCCGTCAGGCCACCGACAGCGCGACTTACATCCGCGAGTGGGAGTTTGTCGGTACGGTGGACGGCTGGGAGAACGGCGTCGCCAGCTGCCAGCAGCGGGGCAAGTGGAGCCTCGGCGACACGCTGGAAGTGCTCTGCCCGGATGGCCGCAGCATCCCGCTGGACCCCGAGTGGATAAAGAATGAGGCCGGTGAGCTGGTGGAGTCCACGCCCCACGCGATGGAGCACTATACCATCCCCACCCCGGAGCTGCCGCCTATGAGCCTGCTGCGCCGGAAAGTCTGAGAATCAAAAGCAAAGCCGCCTGTCGTTCGTTGAATGACAGGCGGCTTTTATCGTTTATCTATATTATTCCGGCTTGACCTGCAGCTCCTGCTCGCAGTAGATGCAGCGATACTTGCCGTTGGAGCTCAGCTCGAAGATCTGGTCACACTCTTCCTCGATGGAGGAGATGCAGCGGGGGTTCTTGCACCGCACGATGTTGACCAGACGCTTGGGGGGCTGGGGCTTTTCCTTCTTGACAGCCTTGCCGTTCTCGATGACGGTCACGCTGATGTCGGGGTCGAGATAGGCCAGCACGTCGAGGTTGAGCCAGGAGGCGTCGCCCTCCACCTTGATGATGTCCTTCCGGCCCGACTCTGCCTTGTGGCTGCGGGCGTTCTGGATGAGGGCCACGCTGGAGGTGCGGTTGCCCTTGATGCCCAGCAGGTCCATCAGGCCGATGGCCGTGCCTGCCTTGATATGGTCGATGACGATACCGTTCTGAATTTCATCAATGTTCAGCATCTCAGTTGCCCTCCTTTTCAGCCTTGGGGTCCTTGAGGCCCAGCAGCGTCATGATCAGCGCCATGCGGATGTAGACGGCGTTCTGCACCTGCTCAAAATAGGCGGCGCGGGGGTCGTCGTCCACGTCCAGCGTGATCTCATTGACGCGGGGCAGGGGATGGAGCACGGCCATGTCAGGCTTGGCAAGGGCCATCTTCTCTTTGGTGAGGATATAGCTGTTCTTCAGACGGACATAGTCTTCCTCGTTGAAGAAACGCTCCTTCTGGACGCGGGTCATGTAGAGGATGTCCAGCTCGGGCATGGACTCCTCGAGGCTGCGGGTCTCCTTGTAGGGGATGTGGTTGGCCTCGAGCACGTCGGTGATGATGTAGTCCGGCACCCGCAGCTCCTCGGGGCTGATGAGGACGAAGCGGATGTTCTCACAGCGCGCCATGGTCTTGATGAGGGAGTGGACGGTGCGGCCAAACTTGAGGTCGCCGCACAGGCCGATGGTCAGGTCGTTCAGACGGCCCTTGCGGCGGCGGATGGTCATCAGGTCGGTCATGGTCTGGGTCGGGTGCTGGTGTCCGCCGTCGCCTGCGTTGATGACAGGGATGCGGGAGTACCGGCTGGCCCGCAGCGGTGCGCCCTCCTTGGGGTGGCGCATGGCCACGATGTCGGCATAGCAGGAGACGACGCGGATGGTGTCGGCCACGCTCTCGCCCTTGGATGCACTGGAGACGGTCTCGCTCGGGAAGCCGAGGACATGTCCGCCGAGGTTCAGCATCGCGGCCTCAAACGAAAGACGGGTACGGGTGGACGGCTCGTAGAACAGAGTAGCCAGCTTTTTGTGGGCGGCCACGTCCTGATAGGCAGCCGGGTCGGCGCAGATGCGGTCGGCCAGGTCCAGCAGAGAGGTGATCTCCTGCTGACTGAAATCCAACGGATCGATTAGATGACGCATATTCTTTTGTTTCCCTCCGTCAAAGAAGCTTTCGAAGAATCGAGAAGTCGAAGAAGTTCGTGTAGTAGCTCAACGAACGCATGACGGGATGGCAGAGCCGGTTGTAGCATATCTCATCCAGCAGAAGCATGGCCTCGCCCGGGGCCAGACGCATGGCGGCCCGGATGGGCTCGTCGCCGCAGCTGGCCTTGAGATGGGCCACATTGGAGGCCACCTGCTGGCGGCACTCCCGCTCCAGAACATCGAATATGTCACCCGACAGGTCGATGCGGGTGTAGTCCCGGTTCCCAAACAGGGCGCGGGGCAGGTAGTCGATGGAGTAGATGACGGGGGTGGTGTCGGCGAGGATGCGCTTCTTGATGCAGATGACATCGTCGCCGGGCTCGATGGCCAAATCACGGGCCAGCTCTTCGCCTGCGCGGACGGGGTAGATCTGGATGCCGTCGGCGTGGGGGTAGCTGCCAAAGCTGCGGATGAGCGGGTAATACTCCAGCTTCTGGTCCAATCGGCTGCGCAGGTTCAGGACACTTCGGTTGACCACTGTGCCGATGCCGCGCACCCGCTCGATGTAACCCGCACGCTCCATCTCGCTCAGCGCATCGCGGATGACGGTGCGGCTGACGCCGAGTTCGGCGGCAAGGTCTACCTCGGCGGGCAGACGGTCAGTCTGTGCATAGCGGCCTGTGCGCAGTTCCTCTAGCAGAGCGCTGACGATGCGGTCGCTGATGACAGCACCACCCAGGCGGCTGGAAGGGGATAAGCTGGAATCTCTCATGGTTCGTTTCCTCCGGTACACGGGCAGGGCGGCCCTGCCTGGACTTCCGAAAAAGCTGTGCCTGAGCACAAAAGCTTTTCCTGCAAATATTATAGCATAAATTGACAATGATTCAAACGGCATTTATACTGGAATCAGCCGGAAAGTATGATTTTATTTTGGAGGGATAGAGCAAGAATGGAAATTCTTCTGCACAAAGTGTGCGGCCGGCCCGCAAGCCGCACCATGACCCTGCGCGCTGCCGGGCCGGAGGATGCCGCCGCCTTTTACGCCTTGCAGAACGAGGTGCGGGCCGCGATGCCTCACCCGGAGCAGTTCGTACCCGACACGCTGGAAAACATCGCCCGCTACCTGAAAGAGGATCTGTGCATCGGCGGGTGGGACGGCGGGCGGCTGGGGGCCTACTTCATCCTGCGGTACTGCGGGCAGGACGCGCACAACTATGCCGCCTTTATGGGCATCCCGCGAGAAGAGTGGGACGGCTGGGCCAACGCCGACAGCGCCATCGTCCACCCCGACTACCGGGGCAACGGTCTGCAGCGGAAGCTGCTGGAAGTGGCGCTTACCCTGCTCCGTCCGGGCATCGTGGGCATCGGGGCCACCGTCAGCCCGGAAAATCAGTACAGCCTGAACAACGCTCTGGCCAGCGGCTTTGAGATCGTCTGCCGCCGGGAGATGTACGGCGGGTATGACCGGTATCTGCTGGCGAAGGCCCCTCTCCGCCACCTTCGGTGACACTGCCCGGGTTGCGGCTCCCAGCGTCTGCTTCGCTGCCGCTCGCATCCTGCTGGCCGCGGCCCCAACAGCTCCTCCCTGTTTCCGCCGCTGGCGGCGGTCGTCGCCGTTGCTCCCGAAGGGAGAGGCACTGGCGTGTCGGTCAAGCCCATGCTGGACGAGTAAAGCTTAATTTGTATCGCAAACAGTAGTGCCCTGCTACCAAGGCTAGCAGCAGCTTGACAAGGAACATGGTTCCGCAGCTGCTGCCCTCTGTAGCAGGGCACTATTTTTTGCGTTATATCAGGCTTCCGGCGGCCAGCTCAGAGTTGACTGGCCTGCCAAAGGCTCTCCCTCTGGGAGAGCTGGCGGGCGCAAGCCCGCCTGAGAGGGCAAGGACGCTGCCAAACAGCTCTTGCACTGCGATCGTATCGCTCTGACAAAGAGCCTGCTTACCGCTGTGCAGCAGCTTTAAGGCTCTCGTTCATCTTATGCCGTACCACCAGCAGGCAGGCCAGATGCACCAGTGTAGTGAGGATCCAGCTGACGGGGTAGCTGAGGTAAAGCATCGTGGTGGTGTGGAACAGCCGGAAGATGGTGGCGATCCAGACGAGGCGGAGCAGGCAGCTGCCAACGAGGCTGACCACCATCGGCAGGACGGAGTAGCCCCGGCCGCGCAGGCAGCTGGCCAGAACATCCATGCCGCCGCAGAGCAGATAGGTGGTGCAGATGATGTGCATACGGGTCAGACCGGCGGTCACCACGACCTCATCGGAGGAGTAGAAGTGGAGCAGCTGTTCGCCCAGCAGGGAAGCACCGCCGCCCAGCACGAGGCCGGTGACGATGGAGCAGAGCAGGCAGTTGCGCATGACGCGGTCCAGGTTGTCGTACCGGCGGGCGCCCATGTTCTGGCTCGTGAAGGTGACAGCAGCCTGGGCGAAAGCGTTCATGGCGGTATAGACGAAGCCCTCGAGGTTGGAAGCGGCAGAGTTGCCGGCCACGACGATGGAGCCGAAGGAGTTGACCGCCGACTGGATGACGACGTTGGAGAGGCTGAACACGGTGCTCTGCAGACCGGCAGGCAGGCCGATGCGCAAAATCTGGCCCAGAACCCCCGCATGGAAGCCCAGATGGCCGAGGTCGAGGTGGAGCGGGCCTTTCTCCTTCACGAGCAGGGCCGTGACCATGCAGGCGGAGACGGTCTGGCTGATGATGGTGGCCAGAGCGACGCCCGCCACGCTCATGGAGAAGAGGATGACGAACACGAGGTTCAGCACCACATTGATGACGCCTGCCACGGCCAGACAGAACAGAGGCCGCCTGGTGTCGCCCACGGCGCGCAGGAGGGCCGAGCTGAAGTTGTACAGCATGGTCATGGGCATACCGATGAAGTATATCTTGAGGTAGAGGGTGGACAGGCCGATGACGTCTTCCGGGCAGCTCATCAGCTCCAGCAGGACGCGGGCGGCGAAAAAGCCCACCACGGCCAGCAAGAAGCCGCTGACGAGGCCCAGCGCCACGGAGGTCTGGACGGTGTTGTGGACGCCCTCATCATCCTTCGCGCCGAAGCAGCGGGCCGCAACGACGTTCGCGCCCAGCGACAGGCCCACGAACAGGTTGACCAGCAGGTTGATGAGCGCACCGTTGGAGCCGACAGCGGCCAGCGCCGTGCTGCCCGCAAAGCGTCCTACGACGACGACATCGGCTGCGTTGAACAGCAGCTGCAGGATGCTGGATGCAGCCAGCGGCAGGGAAAACAGGATGATCTTTTGCAGCATGGGGCCGCTGGTCAGATCGCCTGTCCGGGTATTCTGTGCCATGAAAATGCTCTGCCTCCTCAAATATCAGATGGTACTCACGAAAAAACGCGCCGCTCAACAGCGAGCGACGCAGATAGTATTATAATACGGTTTCGGGTAAAATACAAGTGAAATCAAAGCTTTTTCCGTACAAAAATGCGCCCCTGCACACAGGGTGCAGGGGCGCGGAGGTACGTTTGCGAAACAGAACGCTTACTTCTGGGGCTTCATGTAGATGTGGTGAGGCAGACCGGCGATGTAGAGCGGGGTCAGCTCAGCCTGGATGAGGGGCCGTGCGTAAGCGAGGAAATCTTCGGTCATCTGGGTATGATTCTCGTTCATCCAGCTCAGCGGCACCTTCTTCTCGAGATTTGCGACCTCGCTGATGGGGTGCAGCTCAGTGGTACACTGATAGGGGCTGTTGGAGATGCGCTTCAGGGCCACCATCTGGCCGGTGACGCCCTCAAACGCAGCCTTGACAGCAGCACCGCCGACCTGATAGGCCTCGGTGATGTCGGTGCGGCTGGTCAGGTGGCCGGCGCAGCGCTGCAGGGTGGAAAGCTCGATGCAGCGGGTCTTGGTGTCCAGATTGCGGGCTACGACGTTGGCCAGATAGCGGGCGGTGCCGGTCAGGGCCTTGTGGCCGAAAGCGTCCACTGCGTGGACATCGTCGGCCAGCTCACAGACATAGCGGCCATCCTCGAGCTTGACGCCCTCAGACACCGCGATGACGATGCTGGGCTTCTTCTCCTGCATCACGCGCACCTTCTCGATGAAGTGCTCCACATTGAAGGGGACTTCGGGCAGGCAGATCATGTCCACGCCCTCGCAGTCGTCGCTCTTGGCCAGTGCGGCGGCGGCGGTCAGCCAGCCGGCGTTGCGGCCCATGATCTCGACGACGGTGACGTACTTGGTGCCATAGACAGTGGCGTCGCGGATGATCTCCTTCATCACCACGCCGATGTACTTGGCCGCAGAGCCGTAGCCGGGGGTGTGGTCGGTGACCATCAGATCGTTGTCGATGGTCTTAGGCACGCCCATGAAGCGGATGTCGCTCTGGATGCACTCGCCGTACTCAGCCAGCTTGCCGATGGTGTCCATCGAGTCGTTGCCGCCGATGTAGAAGAAGTAGCCGATGTCCAGCTTTTCGAGGATGGCGAAGAGCTTCTTGTACACGGCCTCGTCGGTGTGCCAGTCGGGCAGCTTGTAGCGGCAGCTGCCGAGGAAGCTGGAGGGGGTGCGCTTGAGCAGCTCGATGTCGAGGTCATCGGTCAGCAGGGTGGACAGGTCCACGACCCGCTCCTCCAGCAGACCGGCGACGCCGTTGCACATACCGTAGACGATGCCCGCGCCGCGGCTCTTGCAGCTCTCGAACACACCAGCCAGACTTGCGTTGATGACAGAGGTGGGGCCGCCGGATTGGCCAACGATTGCATTTTTACCCATGATGATTTCTCCTTTTTTGTTTTTCTGTTTCGGCTTTATAAAATCGTGCAGGAGCACGAAAACAGACGCGGGGAAGGGGAGAAGCGAGTTTCCTTACAGGCAGATGTGGCGGGGTGTACCGTTGACGTAGACAGGGGTGACCTCGTCGAGGATGAGCGGGCGGGCGTATTCCTCGAACGCCGCCGTCACCTGCATCCCGTCGGGGGTGATCCAGTCCAGCGGCACCTTCTTTTCGAGGTTTGCCACCTGCTGGACGTCCACCGCTTCGGTGATGCACTGGTAAGGATACTCGGAAACGCGCTTGAGCGCGATCATTTTGCCCGTCTCACCGGCAAAGGCTGCGGCTGCCGCTGCGCCGCCCACGGCGTAGGCCTCGCTGACATCGGTGCGGCTGGCCAGATGGCTGGCGCAGCGCTGCAGTGTCGAGAACTCGATGGCGCGGCTCTTGCAGTTCAGCTTGTCGTGGATGAGGTCGGACAGATAGCGGCTGGTGCCGCTGAGGATGGCTTTGTGGCCGAAGGCGTCCAGCTGGCCTGCCGTGGACACGAGGTCGCACAGATAGGTGCCGTCGGCGGTCTTGACACCCTCGCTGGCCGCGATGATGACATTGGACTTCACCCGCTGCAGCTCATCCACTCTGGCGAGGAACTTGTCCTGGTCAAAGGGGACTTCCGGCAGAAGGATGAGGTCGGGGCCGTCGCTGTCGTCGCCGCCTGCGAGGCAGGCCGCACCGGCCAGCCATCCGGCGTGACGGCCCATGATCTCGGCCACAGTCACGCTGCGGATGTCGTAGACGGAGGAGTCACGGATGACTTCCTTGAGGATGGTGGCGATGTACTTGGCCGCAGAGCCGTAGCCGGGGGTGTGGTCGGTGAGGCAGAGGTCATTATCGATGGTCTTGGGTACACCGATAAAACGCACCGCACTGCCTACCTGTGCGCCGTAGCGGCTGAGCTTGGCGATGGTGTCCATCGAATCGTTGCCGCCGATGTAGAACACCGCGCAGATGTCGTACTTGTCAAACAGGGTGAACAGCTTGACGTAGGGCGTGGAGTCTGCCTCCGGCTCGGGGAGCTTGTAGCGGCAGCTGCCCAGATAGCTGGACGGCGTGCGCTTGAGCAGCTCGATGCTGAGCCGGTCGTCCAGCAGGATGTTCAGCTCCACGAGTTCCTCTTTCAGCAGTCCCTCGATGCCGTATTTCATGCCGTAGACCTTGTCTGCGCCCAGACTGCAGGCGGCTTTATAGACGCCTGCGAGACTGGAATTGATGACGGCGGTAGGACCGCCGCTCTGGCCGATGATGACATTCTTGGCCATGAGAACCTCCTTGTACCATTTACCGATAAATTGGACTTCCTGTGCGCCGCAGCACCGCTCCGCGCTGTCCCCGTTTCGCGGTCCGTACACCCTGCACAGTGTACGGACGGGGGAACAGCCAACAATCGATGACCGCAACTCGCACAAAAATTCTGGCAGGTCGTGCAAGCACTTCGAGAAATGTGTGCAAAAACCTACTCTTCTTCTATTGTAACTGTTTTGCCTGTTGTATGCAAGCCCTAATTGGTTGCAGAGGCAAAAAAATTATGATAAAATAGGTGCTGCACAACTCTGCCGGGCCGGAAAGCGGGGATAACCCGCCGACGCCCGGGCAGACTAAGAGCAGAACCAAACGAAAGCGGGAACACCTTTATGGGCATTTCACACGATTATCATAGCACGGGCAGGAGCCGCAGAGGCGGTCCTGGCGGAGTTATCCGGTTTGCGGGGGCCGTGGCCGGCATCCTGCTGGTGAGCTTCGCCATTACGGCCATCCTCGAGCATGGACAGGCACAGCCCGAAGAGCTGCCCACCGTGACGGCCAACGGCACGGCGCAGAACATTCTGGCTCCGCTGCCCATGCAGGGCGCGGCGGACAGCACCACCGACAGCGCCGTCAGCGGCGGGGAGAACGCAGCGGCAGACGGCATGCCCGCCGTGACCCTCGAGCAGTTCGGCCCGGCCCGTCAGACGGCGGGAGCCTACAGCGTCAAAGCCTACGACAGCAGCGTTATCCGCCAGCCTGCCAGCGGTCAGGTCGATTTGAGCTACTTCTCCGATGCCGCCTTCCTTGGCGACAGCCTGACGGTGGGCTTCTCCGACTATAAGATCAACCTCGGCGGTGCGCTCATCTGCGGCTACACCGGCGTCGGTCCGGATGCCATCGTCAACCGCAGCGCCGTCAAGAGCAGTGTGCGGGGCGAGGAAGTCGCGCTGGACGTGCTGGCCGCTGCTCAGCCCAAAAAACTGTATATCCTGCTGGGTACCAACACCCTGACCACCGTGGGTGCGGCAGACCGCTTCCTCGCTTACTACGGCCAGATGCTGGATGTGCTGCGCCAGACGCTGGGGGAGGACTGCGTCATCTATGTTGAGTCCATCCCGCCCGTCCGCCCCGAGGCCGCAGCGGAAAAGCCGGGCCTTGCCTCGGACATCATCCGCTCGGTGAATGAGCAGCTGGCCCTGCTGGCCGCAGATAAGGGCTGTGTCTACCTCGATTTGTGGGAGACGCTGGCCGACGGCGAGGGTAACCTGAAAGAGGTGCTGGCTGCGCCGGACGGCGTCCACTTCTCGGCGGGCAACGGCTACGGCGCGTGGGTCACTTACCTGCGCAACCACGCCAAGTATTCTGCCGATAATGCATGGACACCCGGCAGTGCCTACGCAGGCTGAGCGCAAAACCAAAAAGAACAAAAGCATCCGTGATGCCCTGCCCCGGGAGGGGGAGAGAAACATCACGGATGCTTTTTTGCAGCAAAAATCCCGCCCCCTGTACCAGTGATACGGAGGACGGGACATTTTGCATTTTATGAGGAAGGCTTACTTCATCTTGCTCTTGGCCTTCATGCGCTGCTCGTGGTTGAGGATCTGCTTGCGGATGCGCAGGTTCTCGGGAGTGACCTCCAGCAGCTCGTCCTGAGCCAGGAACTCGAGGCAGCCCTCGAGGCTCAGCTTGCTGATGGGGATGAGGCGCAGAGCGTCGTCAGAGCCGGAAGCACGGGTATTGGTCAGGTGCTTGGTCTTGCAGACGTTGACATCGACGTCCTCGCCGGAAGCGGTGTAGCCGATGACCATGCCCTCGTAGACCTTCTCGCCGGCGCCCACCAGCAGAGTGCCGCGCTGCTGAGCGTTGAACAGGCCGTAGGTGACGGCCTCACCGGTCTCAAAGCTGACCAGAGAACCGGTGGAGCGGTTGGCAATCATGCCAGCCCAGACGTCATAGCCGTCGAAGATCTGGTTGATGATGCCCTCGCCGTGGGTATCGGTCAGGAACTGGTTGCGGTAGCCGAACAGGCCGCGGCTGGGCATACGGAACTCCAGACGCACACGGTCGGAACCCAGAGACTCCATCTGCTGCAGGATGGCCTTGCGCTGGCCCAGACCGGTCATGACAGCACCCTGATACTGAGTGGGGACGTCGATGACGACGTGCTCCATAGGCTCGTAGGTCTTGCCGTCGATGACCTTGGTCAGAACGTGCGGGGGAGAAACCTGCAGCTCATAGCCTTCGCGGCGCATGGTCTCGATGAGGATGGACAGATGCATCTCACCACGGCCCATGACACGGAAGGAATCGGTGGTGGCGGAATCCTCCACCTTCAGAGCGACGTCCTTCAGCAGCTCTTTCTGCAGACGGTCACGGATCTGGCGGCTGGTGACATACTTGCCCTCACGGCCGGCCAGCGGGCTGTCATTGACAGAGAAGGTCATCTCGACGGTGGGGTCATTGATCTTCACGAAGGGCAGCGGCTCGATATTGGAGGGGCTGCACAGAGTGTTGCCGATGGTGACGTCGGGCAGACCAGAGAAAGCCACGATGTCGCCTGCGGTGATGTTGTCGCAGGGCTGACGGCCATTGGCCTGGAAGTCATACAGCTTGGTCAAACGGCCGCGCATCTTGAGGTCGGGGTTGTGCCAGTCGCACACGACCACTTCCTCGCCCACCTTGGCGACGCCGTTCTGGATGCGGCCGATGCCGATGCGGCCAACGAACTCATTGTAGTCCACAGAGGACACCAGCATCTGGAAGGGAGCCTCGGGGTCGCCCTCGGGCGGCTTGATGGTGCTCAGCAGGGTGTCGAACAGGGGGACCAGGTCAGTGCCGGGTACATCGGGGTCAAGGCTTGCAGTGCCATCACGGCCGCAGCAGAACAGCATGGGGCAGTCCAGCTGCTCGTCGGTAGCACCCAGATCCATCAGCAGGTAGAGGACCTCGTCGATGACTTCCTTGATGCGGGCATCGGGACGGTCAATCTTGTTGATGGCGACAACAAGGCTCAGATTCTGCTGCAGAGCCTTCTGCAGCACGAAACGGGTCTGGGGCATGCAGCCCTCAGCAGCGTCCACCAGCAGCAGAACGCCGTTGACCATCTTCAGCACGCGCTCGACCTCGCCGCCGAAGTCGGCGTGGCCCGGGGTATCGACGATATTGATCTTGACGCCCTTGTAGGTGCAGGAGCAGTTCTTGGCCAGAATGGTGATGCCGCGCTCACGCTCGATGTCACCGCTGTCCATGACACGCTCTGCCACAGCCTGATTGTCGCGGAAAGCGCCGCTCTGGCGCAGCAGGGCGTCCACCAGCGTGGTCTTGCCGTGGTCAACGTGAGCGATGATAGCGACATTGCGCAAATCGTTACGAACCATAAAATACAACCTCTCTATTTTGAATCTCAGTAGAAGTTACGTCATACGATTTAAGTTTATATCATCCGGGGGTGGTTTGTCAAGATTGTATAAAAATTTTTTGATGGATTCGGCGTTTTGCCCGAGAATCGGCTGTCGATTTGGGCGGCATTACAGCGCGAAACGTGATATACTTAATGTACCAAAGTTGGATAATCTCGTTGGAGGTGTGTCTATGAAACTGACGTTTTTGGGTGCCAACCACGAAGTGACCGGCAGCTGTACCCTCTTGGAAGCGGCGGGACAGCGCTACCTCATCGACTGTGGTATGGAACAGGGCAAGGATGTCTATGAGAACCAACCCATCCCCGTTGCGCCGGGCGAGATCGACGGCGTGCTGGCCACCCATGCCCATATCGACCACACGGGCCTTCTGCCTCTTCTGGTGCGCAACGGCTTCCGGGGCAGGATCTATGCCACCAGGCCCACGGCAGAACTGTGCAGCATCATGCTGCGCGACTCGGCGCACATCCAGGAATTCGAAGCCGAGTGGAAGAACCGCAAAGGCCAGCGCTCCGGTGCAGAGCCTGTGGAACCCATGTACACCATTCAGGACGCCGAGGCAGCCATCGCGCTGTTCCGGGGCTATGATTACAATAAGGAGATCGAGCTTGCGCCCGGCATCGTCATCCGCTTTGTGGATGTGGGCCATCTGCTGGGCTCGTCCAGCATCGAGATATGGGTGACGGAGAACGGCGCGACCACAAAGCTGGTCTTCTCCGGCGACATCGGCAACCACGACCAGCCTATCATCAAAGACCCCACGTATCTGAAAGACGCAGATTATGTCTTTATGGAGTCCACCTACGGTGACCGCAGCCACGGCCCGCGGCCCGACTATGTGGCAGAGCTGGCGAAGATCCTGCAGCGCACCTTTGACCGCGGCGGCAATGTGGTCATCCCGAGCTTTGCAGTGGGCCGCACTCAGGAACTGCTCTACTTCATCCGCGAGATAAAGGAAAAGAATCTGGTCACCGGCCACGGCTGTTTCCCGGTGTACATCGACAGCCCGCTGGCCATCGAGGCTACCCGCATCTTCAAGGACACCGATTCCTCCTGCTTTGATGAAGAGACCAACGCCCTGCTGGCAAAGGGCATCGACCCCATCCAGTTCCCGGGCCTGAAGGTCAGCGTCACCAGCGATGAGTCCCGTGCCATCAACACCGACCCCGTGCCGAAGGTCATCATCTCGGCCAGCGGCATGTGCGAAGCGGGCCGTATCCGCCACCACCTCAAGCATAACCTCTGGAGGAAGGAATGCACCGTCCTCTTTGTGGGCTATCAGGCCGTGAACACGCTGGGCCGCTCTCTGCTGGAAGGTGCGGACAACGTGAAGCTCTTCGGCGAATCCATCGAGGTGCAGGCGGAGATCTGCCAGCTCACCGGCCTTTCGGGCCACGCCGACAGGGAGGGCCTGCTGAAGTGGGTCAACTCCTTTGAGCCGAAGCCCAAGCGGGTGTTCATCATCCACGGCGAGGATGAGGTGGAGAACATCTTTGCCCAGACCCTCACTGAGCAGGGGTTCAACGCCTGCGCACCTTATAATGGTGAGCAGTGGGCCATCGGTGCCGAGGGCGCAGTCTGCCTGAAGGAAGGCACCCGTATCCGCATCGAGCACCACGTCAGCGAGGGTGCAGCCCGTGCAGCTACCGTCTTCCAGCGCCTGCTCAATGCCGGCAAGCGTTTGCTGCGAGTCATCGAGCACAACGAGGGCGGTGCCAACAAGGACCTCGCCAAGTTCGCTGACCAGATCAACGCTCTCTGTGACAAGTGGGACAGATGAGGCAAACATCCCGGCGGCATAGCTGCTCCGAAAACATCGTTCTGAAATAAAATGATCTAAAACCGACCCGAGTTCGTGTATCCTCACACGGCTTGGGTCGGTTCTTTTTTGCGTCCAAAAGAGGAAAACACAGTTTTCTGTGCGCTTTTGCACAAGTTTCCGACTATTTCATGAGAATCGTTGACTTTGAATGTGCAAGATGCTACCATATGGCACAAGAAAAGGCGAAGATGACGAAATAAAGTTGTTTCAAGGGCGCAAAGGCCGGCATCTGTGCTGGAAACGGCTCGAAGTTTTTGTCTGCGTGCGGATGGTATCGGCAGAAGCCTCCGCACAGGAAATGACTGCCGAAAAAGGAGGTCTCAATGATAGAATACAAGCTTTCTCTTGCGTCGTCCGGCGCGGTAAAAGCACCGGGTTATGAGGATATGCTGCGGTTTGGCTACAACAAGAACTGCGGCGTCTATCGGCTGAGGGTGACTGCCGCCGACGAGTGGAAGGGGATGAAGCTCCGGGTGTTCTGGCATACGCCGGAGGGTGACCCGCCTGCATCACTGGTAGAGAACGGTGTGGTGGAGGTGCCTGCCTTCGTCACGGCTGTGTCCGGCGAGGGCCGCATCACCTTCGAAGGCTCCGACGGCACCCGGACCATCACCAGCGCCGATATGCGTTACCGCGTGGCGGCAAATTCCGGCACCGAAGACGGTACTATGCCGCCGCTGGGTACGCCTGCGTGGCAGCAGCTGGTGGGTCGGGTGGAAGAAGTCGGTGCAGACGCCCGGAAAAGTGCCGAACAGGCCCGGAAGTCGATGAAACAGGCCGAAAGCGAAAAAAGCGCAGCGGCCGGTAGTGCTGCAGCGGCGGCGAAAAAACTGAAAGAGCTTCAGGATGGCATCGCTGCGGGAGATTTCAAGGGCGAAAAGGGTGATACAGGCGCGAGAGGTCCGCAGGGAAATACCGGACCTCAGGGGCCTAAAGGTGAAAAAGGCGACATCGGCTCGACAGGCCCCACTGGTGCAACAGGTCCACAAGGTCCAAAGGGCGAGACTGGCCCGCAGGGTCCGAAGGGCGACAAAGGCGACACCGGTCCACAGGGTCCTGTAGGCGCGACCGGCCCTCAGGGACCGAAAGGCGAGACAGGCCCGGCGGGCAAAGAAACGAAGGTGGACGCCACCCTCAAAGTCTCCGGCGCAGCTGCCGACGCCAAAGCCACCGGCGACGCGCTGGCGGGTAAAGCTGCCGCCAGCCATACCCACAACTACGCTGGTTCGTCCAGCGCGGGCGGTGCGGCAAACTCAGCCAACAAACTGAACAAGAACGCGGGTTCTGCTACGCAGGGAGTATACTTCAAGGATGGTGTGCCGGTCGCTATGACCTACACGCTGGGCAAGAGTGTGCCTGCGGATGCAAAGTTCACGGACACCAACACCTGGCGCGGCGTGCAGGACAACCTGACCAGCACGGCCACCGACCAGAGTCTGAGCGCAAATCAGGGCAAGGTGCTGAAAGGCCTCGTGGACGGCAAGGCGGCGTCCAGCCATACCCATGACGACCGGTACTACACCGAGAGCGAGATGAACACCAAACTCAACGGCAAAGCCAACAGTTCCCACACCCACAACTACGCCGGTTCCGGCTCTGCGGGCGGCACGGCCAACTCGGTCAACGGCCTGACTTTTGCCGCCCAGACCACCGACCCGGGGGCGGGAAGCGCATTGACCACCAACAAGGTGCTCATCGTGTACGTGTAAAGGAGGCCGGATATGGCAAAAGCAGTTTATGTGGGCGTCGGAAGCAAAGCCCGCAAGATGAAGAAAGCCTATATCGGCATCGGCGGTAAGGCCCGCAAGGTCAAGAAGATGTACATCGGTGTCGGAGGCAAGGCGAGGCTGTGCTACAGTGCAGAGGCTGACAAATTCGGCATGGCAGCATCGCTGAGCAAGGCTAGAAGTCTGCTTGCCGGAACGACAGTTGGCGGATATGCCCTGTTCGGAGGCGGCGGTTATGATAGCGACGCCCGAAAAGGCGAGGCCATAATGGACGCATACAACGCATCTCTCACCCGGACGACTGCAGCTTCTTTAAGCGTGGCAAGGCAAGGATTGACGGCGATAACGCTGGGGAATCACGCACTATTCGTCGGTGGACGAAGCGGAGACACGTCCTTTGGCACGGTGGATGTCTACGATGCATCTCTTACCCGGACGACCGCTACAGAGCTGAGTGTTGCCCGATATGACAGTGCCGCAGCAGTTGTAGGCTCCTATGCGCTGTTTGCTGGCGGCAGAGAAGGTGGCTTTTAGGTAATGGCACAGTCCGCCGTAGATGCATACAACACGTCTCTCACCCGGACGACTGCAACTCCGCTGCCCAGTAATGCATACGCCTGTGCAGGAGGCACAGTCGGAGGTTATGCAGTGTTTAGCGGCGGCAGCAGCATGAACTCGGATTCGACTCTTGTTGAAACCATTGGGGCTCTGGAGATAGTGCGCGCATATGATTCGTCTCTTACGTCCAGTCAGGCCGCGCCCTTGAGTGGCCCCAGAGCAGTCCATTCCGCCGCAACCATCGGGAATCATCTTCTTTTGGCAGGAGGATACAACAGCACTACGGGAAAATACCTCTCCACAGTAGAATCGTACGACGCCTCGCTGACCCGAAGCACTGCCGTCGAATTGAGCAGCGCAAAGAACGGCCTGGCCTCGGCCACAGTGGGCGAATACGCAATGTTTGCAGGTGGCTATAAAGGCAACAGCGATGCAG
>OGUD01000089.1_pt1 | contig 92266 bp, 80 predicted proteins | sample 1573671 | NCBI WGS metagenome assembly OGUD01 (sample SAMEA2582065, study PRJEB24529) | metagenome | biome: Human gut stool | place: China | collected 2011 | reverse complement strand
CTGTCTGTTCAAGCGACAGCTTTAATAGATTATCACATCGTTTCCTGTTTGTCAACAACTTTTTTCAAGTTCTTTCATTCAGCCTCGATGTTTGCCGCCGGATGATCCAGGATCACATCTTCTGTACTCCTCTGTACTTACGGTTTCCAGAACGAAACATCCCCTTTGTATCCCAGCGGCAGCCAAGCCCCGGTCTGCAAATCTTTTTTGTTTTGTTCCTGTCCCCTCAGCGACGAAGACTATCTTACCATCGTCTCCATTAATTGTCAACGTTTTTCTTGTTTTTTATTTATTTCATGCAATTCAGACAATAATAGGATTTCCCGGTTTTAAACGGAATAATTGTCGCATTTTTCTTCTGTTGCCGAGTTCATTTACATGTTCGCGGTAAAGAAATGAGTTTCTTTCATTTCTCCACCGCTTTTTCCTGCTTATGTACTTATAGAAAGATTTATTTCCTCTGATCCATCCCGCACGGCAATGACGTCTCGATCAAACTTTGTTCACGGATCACCGCATCATAAAAACGAAATCCTCCGGCAAAATTATAGCACTCCAATCCTTTCCCCGAAAGAATGCGGCTGGCAATATAGCTTCGCAGTCCGCTCTGACAAATTACATAAATTGGTTTATCCGTATCTATTTCATTCAGACGTTCTCTCAATTCATCTACCGGTATATTCCGAAAACCATCGATATGCCCATGCGCATATTCTTCCGGTGTACGCACATCCAAACGTACTATATTTTCTTTCTGGACTACCTTTTCAATATCTTCTATATGAAATTGTTTTAAAATCCCTTTCGAAATATTATCGATCATATAACCGGCCATGTTCACCGGATCTTTTGCCGAAGAATACGGAGGAGCATACGCAAGATCAAGACCTTTTAAATCAGTCGCTTTCATTTTCATATGGATTGCTGTCGCCAGCACATCGATCCGTTTATCCACACCGTCATATCCTATGATCTGTGCACCAAGAAGCCTATAACTTTCTTTCTCAAAAATCACTTTCATTGTCATCATTTTTCCGCCCGGATAATATCCCGCATGGCTCATTGGAGAAAGGATCACTTTATCTACATTGATTCCGGCTTTTTTTGCAGTTCTCTCATTGATCCCCGTTGTAGCTCCGGTCAGGCGAAAAATCTTGATAACAGAACTTCCCTGAGAACCATGATAGATGCTTTTACCACCGCAAATGTTATCTGCTGCGATACGCCCCTGACGGTTTGCGGGTCCTGCAAGTGAGATTAATACATCCGCTCCGGTCACAGAATGTTTCACCTGCACCGCATCCCCGACCGCATAGATATCTGCAACCGACGTTTCCATACGCTCGTCAACAAGAATACTTTCTTTTATTCCCAGTTCCAGCCCCGCTGCTTTCGCAAGCTTCGTATCCGGTGTGGCCCCAAGTGCCATTACAACCATATCCGCTTGAAGAGCTGTGCCATCTTTTAATAAAACATTTATGCTTTGTTCATTTTCCTCTACTTTTTCCACCGTATGACCAAGATATAACTTCACGCCATGCTGTCTCATTTCATTATGGATAAAAGATGCCATATCCGGATCAAATGGATTCATCAACTGTTTCGGGCGCTGAACGATCGTCACCACCATTCCTGATTCCCGTAAATTTTCTGCCAGTTCCAGACTGATAAACCCTCCGCCTGCAAGTATCACGGACTTCGGTTTCTTTTCTTCGATATATTTTTTAATCTTAAATGTATCTTCCACGGTACGAAGCGTAAATAGTTTCTCATTTCCGATACCGGAAATCTTCGGAAGTACCGCCTTTGCTCCCGGTGAAAGTAGAAGCTTATCATAGGATTCTTCAAATTCTTCCGCATTTTCCAGATTTTTAACGGAAACTGTTTTCCGCTCCGGATGGATTGCCGTCACTTCATGGTGTACTTTCATTTGGACACGAAATCGCTTCCAGAAACTCTCCGGCGTCTGAAGCGTCAACTCTTCCGCATCTTCGATCGTGCCGCCGATATAATAGGGCAGCCCGCAATTTGCATAAGAAATATATCCGGTCCGTTCAAATACAACAATCTCTGCCTCTTCATCCAATCTTCTGATTCTTGCAGCCGCAGTTGCTCCGCCTGCGACACCTCCTACGATCACCACTTTCATCTTATCGTTCCCCCTTTCCCGTGTAGGACGCTATCCCACCGATATTTTTTACATTCGAATATCCCATTTTTCCAAGCATTCTAACCGCTTGACTGCTTCTGCTTCCCGAGTAGCAATATACAAAAAGCGGTTTCTTCTTATCCGTTACGATTCTTTCAAGCTGCCCCAATGACTGCAGCGGCACGTTCTTGCTTGACGGCACATACCCCTCCTTATATTCCTGCGGTGTACGGACGTCCAAAAGAACTGCTCCCTCCGTATTTTTATATTCCACTACTCCCTGATCCATATTCGGGACACGTAAAAAATCCAAAATTCCCATATTGAACCCCTCCTGTTATTCGTATTTGTTATTCTTATTTGTTGTTCTCATCTCCTGATATATTGTATATTAAAGATTATTTATCTCTTTTTCTGTGATAATATCACATATTTTATTCAGAAAAGAAATGACTGTTCATTTTTCTAATGATATAATAATTTGAAAAAGAAAGGAATTTTATCTTATGATCATTAAAAACGGAACCATTATGGACCCTTTAACTCTTACACACAAAAAAGCGGACCTTCTTATCAAAAACGGCTGTATCGAACAGATTTTACCGGAATCCTTCGACCTGCTTACATCACCTGAATTTTCACAGGAGGCTGTGATCGACGCCGACGGTCTCATCGTTGCTCCGGGACTGATCGATACACACATTCATTTCCGTGATCCGGGATTTACTTATAAAGAAGATTTGCATACCGGAGCTTTGTCTGCCGCAAAAGGCGGAGTTACCACTGTCATCTGCATGGCAAACACTTCCCCGACCGTAGATCAGGTCACTGTACTGGAAGATATTCTCAATCGTGCAGAAAAAGAAGCGATCCGCATTTGTCAGGCTGCTGCCGTTTCCCGCTCCCTCAAAGGAGAAGAGCTGACCGATATGCAGGCATTGAAAACTGCCGGCGCCTGCGGATTTACTGACGACGGAATCCCTTTGAAAAATGCAGCATTCTGTTATGAAGCAATGAAACAGGCTGCCGCCCTTGATCTCCCGATCAGTCTCCACGAGGAAGATCCATCTTTCATCAAAAACAACGGGATCAACCACGGACCGGTTTCCGAACAGCTTGGACTTTACGGTTCTCCGTCGATCGCCGAGGAATCCCTCGTTGCAAGAGACTGTATGCTTGCACTTCGCTCCGGCGCAGATGTTGTGATCCAGCATATCAGCTCCGGTTATTCCGTAGAACTTGTGCGTACTTTCAAAGCTCTCGGCGCAAAAATCCACGCCGAAGCGACTCCGCATCACTTTACTTTGAACGATACCGCAGTCCTCAGGCACGGTACTCTGGCGAAAATGAACCCGCCGCTTCGATCCGAAGAAGATCGTCTGGCGATCATCCGGGGACTTGCCGACGGAACGCTCGATCTGATCGCAACCGACCACGCACCGCATAGTATCGAAGAAAAGCAAAAACCGCTCTCGGAAGCGCCAAGCGGGATCATCGGTCTGGAAACTTCACTAGCGCTCGGCATTACATCCCTTGTCCGTCCGGGACATCTGACTTTGATGCAGCTTCTTGAAAAAATGACGATCAATCCGGCCAGACTTTACCGGCTTCCTTACGGAAAGATCGAAGAGCACGCCGCTGCGGATCTGGTTATCTTTGATCCGGAAGAATGTTGGACGCCGGCCAAATATTGTTCCAAATCCTGCAACACTCCGTTCACCGGAACTCCACTGTACGGAAAGGTAAAATATACCGTCTGCCGCGGTGACCTCGTATACAGCGACCGATAGTCAAACTTCACTCTTCACAAAAAGACCTGCCATACAGAAAATCCGAGCGTATCACCGCTTCGCATTCCTCTGTATGGCAGGTCTCTTTTATCTTCTGCCTGTCGATATATTACGACATATTTATGTACTGCTTTACTGCTGCCTTACATCACACTTCCACTTCTCCGGCAAGGATTTTTTTATAATCTTCATAATTTTTCCGAAGCAGATTCGGCGTATCCAGTTCATACGGACATTTGCTTTTACACTGTCCGCAGTCAAGACAATTCTCGATCTGTTTCATATTCTCCTGCCACTGTTCGTTCAGCCAGTTTGCCGACGGCGCTCTTCGTACCATCAGCGACATTCTCGCACAGTTGTTGATCTGGATCCCTGCCGGACAAGGCATACAATATCCGCATCCCCGGCAAAAATCTCCGGTCAGTTCCGCCTTTTCTTTCTCGATAAATGCTTTGATCTCTTCATCGTAAACCGGGCTCTCTGTCATATATCCAAGCCATTCTTCCAGTTCTTCCATCTTCTGGATTCCCCAGATCGGAAGTACATTGTCAAACTGCGACATATATGCAAATGCTGCTTTGGAATTGTTGATCAATCCGCCTGCCAGACCTTTCATTGCAATAAATCCCATATTCCGCTCACGGCACATATTCACCAACTCCACTTCTTTTTCCGAAGAAAGATAACTAAGCGGATATTGAAGCGTCTCATATAAACCGGACTCCACACACTCTCTCGCTACATTTAACTTATGCGCAGTCACTCCGATATGCCGGATTTTCCCCTGCTCTTTCGCTTCCAACATACACTCATACATCCCTGTTCCGTCTCCCGGACGATAACACATGTCTACACAATGAAACTGATAAATATCTATGTAATCTGTCTGAAGCATGTTCAGAGAAGTCTCCAGCTGACTTTTAAACTCTTCCGGCGTCCGCCCCATTGTCTTGCTTGCTATATAAATTTTGTCACGCATGCCGGCAAACGCATTTCCTAATTTTTCTTCACTGTCACTATATGCCCGCGCGGTATCAAAAAACCGCATTCCGCCCTCATATGCCCGGCGCAGGATCCCCGCTGCCGTCTCCATATCTACCCGCTGAATCGGAAGCGCCCCGAACGCATTCTGACAGACCGTGATCCCGGTGCTTCCCAACGTAATCTGCTTCATATCCCGTTCCTCCTTATTCTATATGCTGCATAATTTTCCACTGACAATTTTAGCATATTTTCTCCAAAAGGAACAGACCTTTGAGTGTTCTATGCGCTTCTCTGCACAGATGAAAGCGTCAGCGTACAAGGAGAAAAACGCCCTTGTGCACCGACGCCGTTGATTTTTAATGACAATGTCCGCCACAGTGGCTGCAGTCACCGCCGCATTGGATTGATTTTCCATTCTTTTTATCCCGGATTATGCTCCGGATCACAAACGCCACAACTCCGACTAAAATCGCTCCAACCACAAATGTTCCCATATCTTTATCTCCTTTTCTCTGAATTTTTGTTCTATCATTCTTCTATAGTTAGTTTATACTAATCCTTTTGGAAAGTCAATCACATTCTTCGCCCTACAATTTTGATTACGCGATGACAGGGCTCATTCTGATGATGATTTTCTATCTTTACAGAAACAAGCCATGGTTAGGGATTATTATTTATACACTTTCCTACCTGCCTGCGCTGAATGGACACATGGAAGATCCGCTTGCACTGAAACTAGGGGGACATGCCATAGGGTTTGAAATTTTCGCATTGTTGGCTTTACCGTTTATTTACATTCATACAAAGTCCAACCTCAAAATTTCAAAATGGTTTTTCTACCTCTATTATCCGGCGCACCTTTTCGCAATTTTCTTAATTCAGCTTTTTATATGAACATTGCATTTTCCCTCTGAAAATGCTACCATTATACACATATACATCGAATGAAAGGAGGATTCCCTTATGGATTATATACGACATAAATCAGAAGAATCTGTGGAAGATTATTTGGAGACCATTCATATATTAAGTCAGCGGCTCCCTGTTGTCCGCTCTGTCGATATTGCAACAGAACTACATTATTCCAAGCCAAGCATCAGCGTCGCTATGAAAAATCTCCGTGCACGCGGTTATGCCGCAGTTTCCCCGGAGGGATATATCACGTTGACCGATCTTGGCAAAGAGATCGCCCTAAAGACTTATGAGCGTCATGTTCTTCTCCGCGACTGGCTGATCCGTCTCGGCGTCGCTCCCGAAACAGCCTCTCAGGATGCCTGCAAGATGGAACATGATATCAGCGAAGAAAGCTTTCTTGCGATCAAACAATATATCACCTATACCGGTCATGATGCAGATTCTCTTTGATTAAAACGGAACATCATGAAACAAAAAGAAGCTGAAAGCAAATCCAGATATAACTTTCCTCAGCTTCTTTTTATTATGCTTCTTATTATGCTTCTGCGCAAATCCACGCTTTCTTTCCCGATACAGCTCAGCCGCGGGGTTCTTCCTCGATATGTTCCCGACCCTGATTGATGATCGTCCGTACATGATCGTCTGCAAGAGAATAGAAGACGGATTTTCCCTCTCTTCTGCTCTTCACAAGTTTGTTCTGCTTCAGGATCCGAAGTTGGTGCGAAATTGCAGACTGCGTCATGTTCAGTGCGCTCGCCAGATCACAGACACATACTTCCGCTTCGAACAAAACAAACAAGATACGAATCCTTGTAGAATCTCCAAACACTTTAAACAATTCTGCAAGATCATACAATTCGGTCTCTTCCGGCATCGTCTCCCGCACGATTTTCAAAAGATTCTCATGGAGTTCAAACGACTCACAACATTCCACTTCTTTTCGTTCCATGTGTCCACCTCACAATTCTTTCGGATATGCCACGCTTCAATATATGAATACTCGTTCATTCGTATATTATAGCATGCATCCTTTTCTTGTCAAGCAGACTCCCCGTCGCATTTTCCCCCACATTTACTACATTTGCAACAACATTCTTCCAGAATCTCCGTCAGCGCTGTTCCGCTGCTTGTGTGACACCGTACGATATCCGTCCTGTCGCTGTCCACTTCATCCAGTGCACACCGCACCATCTTATGAGACACTGTACTCGTAAACAGGACAAGCACGTCCGGTGAACCAATTTGTTTATTGAAATCAGCCCTCATCTGTGTAAATACTTTGACTTTGCATTTATATGACTTACAGATTTTTTTATACCGGGCTACCATTCGGTCATGCCCGCCTACGATCACAACACTCATATACGCTTCTTCCTTTCCTTATCCGCTTAGTTAGTATTAGTTAACTTACGTGTTAGCATACACTAACCAATTAATTCTGTCAATAAGAAATGGATTGGATTTTTTGATTTTTCCGTAATTTATCGAAGTTCAGATTTCTTCCGATTCTCCCAGCATCTGAAGCACTTCTTTTTTTAATGTCGCTTTCATATATCCGGCAGAGATCAAAACTGTGAGGATAAACAGTACGATGCCGCTTCCGACCGCCAAAGAAACCGGAGGCTTCTTCTCCCCCACTGTTTTTCGGCTTTCCACTGTCTCTTTTGCTTTTCCTGTCTCTTCTTCTGTCTCTTCTTCTGTCTCTTCTTCCGTCTCTTCTTCCGTCTCTTCCCGGGCTTCTTTTTCCTCCTCTTCCTGTACTGCCTGAACCGCCGCATTACTGTAAGTCGTATCAAATTTCAACTCGGTTTCTGTCTGCTGTCCGACCATCCCGGCTGTCACATAGCCGGTCGCACTTCCGCAAAAGATACCTGCGGCTGCCAGCACTAACATTCCCGATAATACGGAAACCGCACACTGACGTTTCATTCTTCCGAGAAGCCGCTCGACTGCGATCCGTTCCTGCTGTCCGGATATAAAGAGATTTGCGAAAAACAATAAGATTAAAAATGCCATTGCCAGACCGCCGGTCAGAAAGATTTTCGACGTCATTTTTCTGCTTTCCAGATCCTCTTTTAATTCCGTATAACCGTTATCATAGAATTTGATCTCCAGCCCATCGATCCCCTGCTTCTTCCATCCCTCCATATATTCCGCGATCGAACCGTTCGGAATCTGAAAAGATGTATTGTAACTTTTCATATATCCGGCTCCTGTTCCCGTGATATTTTCACTCCATGCTTCTTCCGGCACGGTGTTCCATGGGATGATCACCTCATACATCCCCAATTCCGAATCATCTTTTTCCGCCGATTGACTGACCGTATAAATACCGACGATCTCATATTCCCGCTCATCAAATACCGGATAAATCTCTCCATCCGTATTCAGGATCGTGGGCGCGGACATTCCGTTTCCGCCGATATAAGAATAGTCTGCATAATAGAGCGGCAATGTCACCCGATCTCCTACTTCTTTCTGTAAAAGCACTGCAAGCTGCCGTGGGATCAGACACACGTCCGCACCGGTTTCATACTCTTCTCCGGAAATGTCACGCCCCTCCTCAATCACTGCCTCGCCGCGGTAGAACGGCAGTAACAGTTTCGTTGCCCCCACCGGAGTGACCGGGATGGTCCTGTTTTCATATTCCTGAGTATGTGCGACATTCAGCCACCGCTTCCCACTCTCTGTCTCATAAAATCCATCCGTTACCTCATCATAACGAACGCCTTTGTTCTCCCCACTCTCTAGATACGGATCCGGCTTTTGCTCTCCCTCCGGTGTAAACTGACTGGACACAATTCCATTTGTAAATCCATACTCCAATTCAAACGGATCCAATGCGTTCTGTGCCGCCAGGTCTCCATGCACAACGCCCTGTTCCCGAAGCTGCATGATATAGGTCTTTCCGGCTTCCAGTGTCACTGCTTCCTCCGAATGTTCATCGCAGAACCAGACGATCTCCCCCTCTTCTCTGGCGCCCTCCAAAACCTTTGTGATCCGAAGCGGGATCGACTCGGATGCCGTCCTTGTCTCTGTCACCTCTGCCTCCACCGTGATCACCGTTGTTCTTCCGATTCCCTGATACATCTGCTCGACGTAGGCTCCCAAATGCGGTCTTAATTTCGCCTCTGTCAGATAGGGCGCCCCGTCGAAATCCAATACCTCATCCGGAATCCGATCCCCATACACACCATGATTGATATAATAGTAATCCTGAAGTGTCTCATCCCAAACCGGAATCGTCCGGACTTCTTCCTGTTTCTGTTCTACGGTCGCGATGGTCGTATAGATTTTTTCAAATTCCCGTTCCATCCCGCTGCTCTGATACAAAAGGCTTCCTCCCACAGCAAGCAGCAATGCGGAAATTCCGACGAGCACGAAAAACAGGATGCTCCGCAAAGGTGTCCGCAACATTTGCTTCATACTATAATAAAATGTCATCATTCTCACCTCATTGCTTTTTTATCGATAACAATCTCCCGTCTTTCATCGTCATTTTTACGTCTGCCGAAGATGCCACCATTGGATTATGTGTCACCACGATCACCACATAATCCATCTCATGCGCCAGTTTCAACAAAAGCTGTACGATATGTTCCTCATTTTCCGAATCCAGATTGCCGGTCGGTTCGTCAGCCAGCAGGATATTTCCGCCCGCTGCCATTGCCCGCGCGATCGCAACCCGCTGCTGCTCCCCGCCGCTCATCATTTTCGGATACTGGCGGAAAATTTTCTGATCCAATCCGACTTCCTCCAGACTTTCCACTGCGCGCTGCATCGCTTCTTTTCTGGATATACCCTTCAATTCCAGCGGATACATCACATTTTCCAGCGCAGTCAGAAGCGGAAGCAAATGAAATGCCTGATAGACGACTGCCGCCTGCTTTCTGCGGTACGCATCCCGATCCATTGTTGCAAGATCTGTTCCCCCGATCAACACTCGCCCGGAATCCGGCGCATCCAGTCCTGCCAGCAGCGACAAAAATGTACTTTTTCCGCTCCCGGATTCTCCGACGATCGCATACAGACTGCCGGCTTCAAACCCACACGAAATATCTTTGACCGCTTCGATTTTCTGATATTGATTCTGATAAGAATAACTGATATGTTCCACTTTGATCTGTTCCATATTTCCCTCTCAATCTCGGCGTGCCAACACAGCCGCTATACTGATCCGTCCAAACATCCACATCGCTGCCGCCGCTCCCAGAAGATAACACACAAGAAAGATCACCCAGATCAACCCGGCATGCCTTATCTTTGCAGCGCCCGCCGCAACTCCCGCAATCGCTCCGAGTCCTCCGCCGAAAGCCGCCAGCAGGATATGTTCCGAAAAAAACAAAAGGATACATCGTTTTTTACTTGTTCCAAGCGCCCGCATCACTGCATATTCTTCTCTTCTTCCCTGAAGAAGCAAATGCGGGACAACATAACCTGTCAGAAGAACGATCAGAAACAAAAACGGAAGATAGCCTTTCAGCAGATTCAATGTCCGATCCAGATTTCCTGCCGTTTCTATAAATACCGCATCATCGAACCGGATTGCGGATCCTGCATACGAATCTTTCGCCGCAGTGACAACCGTCTTCATCCCGGCATCTTTCAAGTCTTGCTTTAATGCATTTAATTCCATCGGATCTTTCACGGTGAATGAAAGCGCGGAAGCAAAATACGTTTTATCATTTTTTTCAAACAACTGCTTTGCATAAGAAAGAGGAATCAACAATTCCGGCGGCTGCGCTTCCGCCAATGTATCCGACCGCTCCATCACTCCTACGATCGTCATGTTTTCCGTACTCATCTCTTCCCGCTCCAAATATACTCCGGACAATGTCTGTTTGTAACGTCCCAGATCCAATGTGATCATATCTCCCGGTTCATATCCGTACTTTTCCAGAAACGCCTTATCCGCAATGCAGACTTCTCGTCCGTCTTTAAAAAGAGCCCAGTTCCAATCTTCACACCATTGTACTGATTTTTCGGCGATTTTCTTCATGCATGCTTCTGAACTGACACCCCATATTTTTGTTTCCTCCGTTGCCGGTATCGCTTTCTGTCCCGTCTCTGTTTTTTCTTGATCCAGAGAGATATTTTTATCACTTTTAACTTTACCAAGCAACTCTACGATTTCTTTTACATCTTTTACATTTCCATTTTTATATAACGCATCCAATACTTCCTCTCGTATAAAAAGACCGTTTTTCAACATTCCGTTTGGACTTGCGATTTCCGCTGTCACCGGGATCTTCTCCGCAAGACCGTCAAATTGTACCTGTGTGCGGATCAAATTTCCAAGGTAAAATGTAAGTACGAGCACTGTCAAAAAGCAAATAGTCAGATTCAATATACTTTTTGTACGGTGCCTATGTATGTTCATACCGATCAAATGGATTCCCTGAAATAATTTCTGCCGTCCCGGCGAGATCGTCTGATCCGGGCGCGTCCGTTTTTCTCGTCTGCATATGATCTTTGTTCCCATGCATTTTGTCTTTGGATCTTCTTCCAGAACAGAGACAACCATATAATTGACACTGTCAAGCTTGATCTCCGGGTATCGCCCCTTTTTTATGATTTTCAGTTTCATCCCATGCCCCGCGGCATATTCCTGTATCGCTTGCAGGAGCGTCCCCTCCGTGTTTACCGGATATGGTACATGAAACGAAAATCTGCGTTCTTTCTCCTCCTGCGCGATCTGCTTATAATCATTCATGATCTGTGCAAACATACCGCCGCTTCCGGACATCCGCTCCATCCGCTCCATCCGCTCCAGATAAGCATTCACATCAATGACCGCATTCTTCTCTTTCTGGATACTGGCGCATACTTCGATCGCAGCCTGTAGCTGCTCTTTCTGTGAAAGAAGTTGTTCTCCTTGATGTTCAACTGCCTCTTTCACCGAAACTTCTCCGTTTACTACGCGTTCGATTTCTTTCAGCGGCATATCCAGCATCCGAAGCATCTTGATCAGTTTGAGGCGCTCCACATCCTTTTGAGAATAATCCCGGTAATCATTCCCATCTGCCCGCGCCGGCTCCAAAAGTCCCTGTCGTTCATAATACCGGATATTCTGCCTTGTCAATCCGGTCAGTTCTTCGACCTGTTTTGTGTTCACACCCTCACCTCCTTTGCTTGTTATGCTCCTATCTTAAAGTGTATACCACTCATACAGTCAAGCATTTTTTCATTTTTACGAAAAAAACGGCAGTTCCTCACAAACTGCCGCTTCATACAATCTTACTTTTTCATCACCAGATGATAATCCGAATCATAATACATCCCCAGTTCCCGGCAGATCCGGTCATTCACCCGATCCAACGCTTCCTTATATTGACAATACAATGGAGACAGTCGTTTCAGATTGGGAATAAAAATATCATTATATCCTTTGTCCTGAAATTGTTTCTGCATTTTTCGCTGTGCGATATATACCGGATGATATTTGAGAATTCCGCTCTTTAGCTTGGCTCCTTTTAATGCATTTTCTTTTAGAAGCGCGTAATCTGCTTCACTCATATCACGATAATAAGAAATCATTTCTTCCGCAGTCTTGGTCTCTTTTGCAATACCGCCCGCCAGTCGAATCCCCCATTTCATGATCAGAGGAATTTTGATCGTCGTATCGTCACAATACGATAAAAGAGTCTTTAACGCCTGTCTTTGTTCTTCCGTTGTGATTCGAATGTTCAGAAACGGGCGGAAATGATTTTTAAAGTAGTCGTTCCATTCCCCCGGTATCAATGATTCGATCGCACCATTGATTGTCTCATAATCCAGAGCTTCATCCGCCTTTATGCTGTCATGATCTTCCATGAACAACTTCAACGCCTCAATTTCAGAATCCCGAATCTCTTTTTCCTCTAATTTCTCCAGATAAATTCTCTGTAAGGTACTTTGATCATCGGTTTCTAATAGAGTCCGAATATCCGGTATTCCGATTCCCAGCTTTCGATATACCGAAATGCATTTTAATCTTTCCATATCTTCTTCGGTATAATTCCGATAACCATTCGCATCCTTTTTTACGGACAGTAATTTCTTTTCCTCATAATACTTGACCGCCCGTTTTGTCATACCGACTTTTTCCGCAATTTCACTCAGCAGCATATGAAATCCTCCTTTATCCACTGACGCCATTATAAAGGTATACGCAAGGTACAGGTCAAGCATTTTCCTCAAACACCGGTTATTTTCCTTACCTTTTCACCGCAGTGCCATATAGATCACCCAAAATTCCGTGAAAAGAACGAACCCCAAAACACCATTGATCATCCAGTTGTACTGCACATCCGACCAAAACGCCTTGGAATGTGTCAGAACATATTTTACCTTTTCCCTGCCTGTCAGCCATGCAATAAAAACTTCCAACACCGGAAACAGGAAAATCTGGATCTTTCCGCTGAAATCATCCGCAACTCCATTTGAAAAATGCATCGGTATCAGATCCGGCAGGAAAAGCAAACTGATGACTGCTGCCAGACAGCCGACAATACAAATTCCCCACGCTATTTTTCTGCTGTTTAAAAATCTCATATTCATCCCTCTTTCTATACAAGGTACTTTGTTATAGAAAGTATTATAATACCCGATCCGAAACTTTTCAACATTTTCACTCGAATTCTTCACCCACTGTATTTTAAATCAGGTTCATCGCATCACTGATATTCTTCACGCCGATCACTTTGATCCCCCGGATCCCTTTTACCATATCCAGCGATACTTCCGGCACAACACATGTCTCAAATCCCAATTTCTTCGCTTCGGCGACACGCTGTTCCGGCATATTGACCGCACGCACCTCGCCACTTAATCCAACTTCTCCAAATACGATCATTTTCTCATCGATCGGCCGGTTCTTGTAACTGGATACGATCGACATCACGATCCCAAGATCGATAGCCGGCTCGTTCATCCGGATCCCGCCCGCAATATTGACGTATGCATCGCAGTTTCCGAGATGCAGCCCGATCCTCTTCTCCAGAACGGCCATCAACAGATTGACACGGTTATAATCAGTTCCGGTCGCCGTCCGTCTCGGCATTCCGAAATTACTCTCGCATACAAGCGCCTGGATCTCGATCAAAAGCGGACGCGTCCCCTCCATCGAACATGCCACCACCGAACCCGATGCATTTTCCGGCTTCCCGCTCAGCATATACTCCGACGGATTTTCCACTTCCACAAGACCATTCTGTCGCATCTCAAAAACTCCGATCTCATTGGTCGATCCAAACCGGTTCTTGACGCCGCGCAAGATCCGATAAGACGCATGCCGGTCACCCTCGAAATAGAGCACGGTATCCACCATATGTTCCAGCACTCTCGGTCCGGCGACCGTTCCCTCCTTTGTCACATGTCCGACAATGAAGATTGTGATCCCCAGGCCTTTTGCAAGTTGCATAAATACATTCGTCGATTCCCGCACCTGAGAGACGCTTCCCGGCGCAGATGTCACTTCTTCACTGTACATCGTCTGGATCGAATCAATAATAACCAGTTCCGGCTTCCTCTTCTCGATCACAGAACGGATCGCAGCAAGGTTCGTCTCACACAAAAGTTTTAAATTTTCCTGAAACGTCCCCATCCGGTTTGCACGGAGTTTGATCTGGGAAAGCGATTCTTCCCCGGAAATATATAGCACCGAACGATTCTCGGAAAGTTTCTGGCAGACCTGTAAAAGCAGCGTTGATTTTCCGATTCCCGGATCACCTCCCACCAAAACCAGCGATCCCGGCACGATCCCGCCGCCAAGCACCCGATCCAATTCCGCCATCCCGGTTGTAATGCGGTCCTGATCATCCGCATTCACCTCTGACAATGATACGATCTGTATTTCCCGATCCGTTTTGATACCGGAAGTCACGGAAGATGCGATCACTTTCTCTTCCACAAATGTATTCCATTCTTTACACGCCGGACACTGCCCGAGCCACTTTGTTTCCTCATGTCCGCAATTCTGACAAAAATAAACTGTCTTTTTTCCTTTCGCCACGTCTTTCTCCTTTTTAGCAGCTGAAAAAAGGAACAGAAACGCTCTGCTTTCTGTCCCCTCTGTTTATTGCTTACTATTTATATTTTAGCATTTTACAACATTTACAGATGCATTCTCATCCGGATTCAACTCAATGCTCACGCTCAGTTTTCCGCTTAAATTCGTCGTCATCTTTCCGGCTGATTCTCCGTCGATCAGCACTTCATATTCGCTCTCCGGTTCCAGTTCCAGAGTAAACTGTACGTCTTCCGGTGCGGATACCTGAAAAGATACCCCTTTTTCTGTCTCCTTGAAATTCTCCACCGCGCTTCCCGGTACAGACTCATAAACGAACATTCCGTTCTTCTCCAACTTCGTAATCTCTGAAAATGTCTTCACTTTATAAAGATCGCCCTCAAATTCGTAATTGTCCAGCTTCGTCTTGGATGCCAGTGTGTAATCTCCAAAGCTGAGTGTTCCGTCTTCTTCTGCGCGTAATAATTCTTTTACAGTTGCCATCTTTTTACTCCTCCTGCGTACTTTGAATTGCCATCTTCATTCGGCATATCCCCAGTATATAATAATTCTTTCGTTTTTTCTACTGATTTATCTGCTTCGGATAAAATTTAATTTCCTTTTTAGAAGTTCCGACCTCTACCTGCTGTCCCGGCGCAACCTCGCCTGCCAGGATCGCTTCCGCCAGTTTGTCTTCCAGTTCCGTCTGCATTGCCCGGCGCAGCGGTCTCGCTCCGTATTTTGCATCCGTTCCTTTTTCCACGATATGATTTTTCGCGGAATCCCGTACATGTAGCGTAATATTCAGCTGTGCTTTGACCCTTGCGGTAAATTCTTTGCACAACAGGCTGACGATCTGTTTCATATGTTCCTTGCCAAGCGGATGGAAGACGATGATCTCGTCGATACGGTTCAGAAATTCCGGGCGGAAGATCATTCTGACCTCTTCCATCACATTCTGCTTCATACGTTCATAATCCGCTTTCGTGTCTTCCTTTGCCGCAAATCCAAGCTTTTTCGGCTCCACGATCGCCTTTGCCCCGGCATTGGAAGTCATGATGATCACCGTATTGCTGAAATCTACCTTTCTTCCCTGCGAATCTGTAATATGTCCGTCATCCAAAACCTGTAAGAGAATATTAAACACATCCGGATGCGCTTTCTCGATCTCATCAAACAGAATCACCGAATACGGATGGGTCCTGACTTGATCGCTGAGCTGTCCGCCCTCTTCATGTCCCACATATCCCGGAGGGGATCCGATCATCTTCGCCACCGAATGTTTCTCCATATATTCGGACATATCGACCCGGATCATCGAATCTTCTCTTCCGAACAGTGTCTCCGCAAGCGCCTTGGATAATTCGGTCTTTCCGACGCCTGTCGGTCCGAGGAATAAGAATGAACCGATCGGTCGTCTCGGATCTTTCAATCCGACGCGTCCCCGCTTGACTGCCCGGGCAACAGCGCTGACTGCCTCTTCCTGCCCGATGACGCGTCTGTGAAGCGTCTTTTCCAATTTCTGCAGGCGCTGTGCATCGCTTTCCTCCAATTTCTGCACCGGGATCTTTGTCCATGCGGAAACAACTTCCGCGATCTCGGATGCTCCCACCTCCGGATGTGCCGACCGATTCTTCTTTTCCAGACGCTTCTTTTGGTTTCGGAATTTCTTCAATGCCTCTTCCTGCTCTTTCTGAAGCAGCGCCGCCTCGGTGAAATTCCCCTCGCGGATGCAGTCCTCTTTCTGCCGGATCAGTGATTTGATCAGCTCTTCCAGCTGCATCAGTTGTTCCGGAACCTGATAGCCTTTCAGCCCCACTTTGGAGCAAGCCTCGTCCAGCACGTCGATCGCCTTGTCCGGCAGGTTCCGGTCGGTGATATATCGTTCCGATAACTCCACGGCAGCTCGGACAGCCTCGTCTCTGATCGTCACATGGTGATGTGCTTCATACCGCGTCTTCAACCCCTCTAAAATCGCAGTGCACTGTTCTTTCGTCGGTTCTTCCACCGTGATCGGCTGGAATCTCCGCTCCAGAGCCGCATCTTTCTCGATATATTTGCGGTATTCTGCAATCGTCGTCGCACCGATCAGACGCAGTTCTCCTCTGGAAAGCGCCGGTTTCAAAATGCCGGACGCATCCATCGCTCCCTCCGCGCCTCCTGCGCCGATCATCGTATGCAGCTCATCCATGAACAGGATCACATCCGGATCCGATTCCACTTCTGTGATCAGCCGCTTCATCCGCTCTTCAAATTCCCCGCGGTATTTGGAGCCTGCGATCAGCCCTGCCAGATCCAATGTATAAATGCGTTTGCCCCGCATGCTTTCCGGAACCGCTCCGATCGCAATACGCTGTGCGAGTCCCTCCAAAATAGCTGTCTTTCCGACTCCCGGTTCGCCGACAAGACATGGATTGTTCTTCGTCCTGCGGCTCAAAACCTGCATCAGACGGAAGATCTCTTCTTCTCTCCCGACGATCGGATCCAGCTTTCCGTTCTCGGCAGCCGCCGTCAGATCATGGCAGAACTGCTCTAACGCGCCGCCCCTGCCCCGGCTCTCCTCCTGAATCTCATCCTGGTACTCTTTCGGATCGATCCCCGCCGCATACAAAATATCCTGAAATACTTTCTGCAAATTGATGTTGAGTGTGATCAGGATCCGGGCAGCCACACATTCCACATCCCGTATGATCGCCATCAGGATATGCTCCGTTCCGATCTCTTTCATATGAAAATGTCCGGCTTCCCTGGCGCTGTCCTCCATAATATAGTGAAACCGTGGGCTTTCTTTCGGTCGTTTTCCCTGTATGCCCTCCTCTTCCGGTGCGATCAGTTCATCCATCAGCTTCAGGATCTTTTCTTCATCCACACCATGCTGTGCCAGTACCTGCCCTGCCACACCTGTATACTCTTTCCGAAGTCCAAGCAGCAGATGCTCCGTTCCGATGTACGGATGTCTCAGCTTCTTTGCCGAAGCAGCCGCATATCGGATCGCTCCCTCTGCCTGCTTTGTATAACGATTCTGCATAAATTCTATCTCCTGTTTTCCCATTTCTGTCATACGAGCGCTCTGTATTCCTCAAAGATCTCGTCCACCAGTTCGTGCACTTCCTCTCTGGTAATATTCTTGCAGCATCCTTTTGCAAGGATGATCCGGAGCTGTTCACGCATCTCCTCCAACGCTTTCAGCTTATCGGCATCCAACGCGATCACCGCTCCCCGTCTCTTGTCAAGACTGATAAATCCCTCCTGCTTAAGCACATTGTATGCTTTGTTCACTGTATGCATGTTCACACCGACTGTCTCCGCAAGCTGGCGCACAGACGGAAGCGAATCGCCCTCTTGTATCGTAGATGTGGCGATTCCAAGAATGATCTGGTTGCGAAGCTGGATATAAATAGCCTCGCTGCTGTTAAAATCAACCTCTATCAACATAACATCTTCTCCTTTGTACAGCGCCGTTCCCTCGAAAACTTGATCCAAGCGGAAACTGCCGACACTGTTATAGGTATCATAGCACAATCCACTGTCCCGCGCAAGCACAGAGTGAAAGAAGCCCCCATATCACTTTGCTGGACGCACCCTATACAAAAAGTCTGTATACCGGCTTCACGGGATTTTTCATGTTGTCCCCGCAGTTTTGCCGATATACAGACCTTTTCATTCTCTCACGATTTTCATCTCACATTATAATGCGCGCAGTTTTTCCGCAAATTCACTGCTCAGCGTCACTTTCGCCACATAGAACACATCTCCGGTCATATATGCCTGCCAGTCCTCGTCAATTTCCACCTGCAGGTCGCCGCCCGGCATATGCACGACCACTTTATTCCCGGTCATCCCGAGTTTATAAGCTACCGCCGCAGCCGCACAGGCTCCGGTTCCGGTCGCCATCGTATATCCTGCTCCGCGCTCGTACGTCTCGATCGAGATCTGGTTCTCATCGTCCACACGCATGATCTCTGTATTCACACGCTCCGGAAAATATCTCGCCATCTCGGAAAAGTTTCCGATCTTGCATACAAGCGGTTTGGAGATCTCGCGCATCGGGATCACGCAGTGCGGATTTCCCACAGACACACACGTTGCCGGATAGAGTGTGTTTCCGAATACCATATCTTCATTGATCACCTCGCGGCGCTCTCCCGTCACCGGAACCTCATCGCTCCAGAATGAAAGTTTTCCCATCGACACACGAAGCCTGCTTCCGTCTTCATTGAGATAAGTGATCTCCACCTCCCCGCCGTCCGTCAAAAGTTCGTATTTTTTCTTTTGTACATATCCCGCATCTTTCAAATATTTCGCAAAAATGCGGACGCCATTTCCACTCTTTTGTGCGATGCTTCCGTCCGGATTCCAGATCCGCACCGCCATATGTTTTTCACCGAGAATCGGTCCCTCCAGAATACCGTCCGATCCAAGCCCCATATTCCGGTTACAAAGCATCGATACATTCTTTGGATTCAGCTCCAGCTCATTTTTATTCGGATCAAATACCAGATAATCATTTCCCAGTCCATGATACCGTTCCAACACCATCTTCATGACATGACCTCCTTGCGCCTGCATTCCGTTCTTTTTCCATAAATCTCTTCTTTATTATATGAATGGTTTCTTTTATTATATCAGGCATTTTTTGTCAGAAATATATATAAAGTGCTTTTTATATTGCAAATAATGCTGTATATTAAAAATGGAACATGATTTACATGCAAAGAAAGGAGACTCTTGCCCATGGCGGACAGATACCCAATCGAAGAATATGGCAAACGCGGTTATCTCAACAGCGATTTCCGCATTTTTCATCTCAAAGACCAACTGGCAAATGAATTTGAATTTCATTATCATGAATTTCACAAGATCACTATTTTTCTGAGAGGAAACGTGCGTTATTTTATAGAGGGAGCATGTTATGAACTGGAGCCTTACGACATTGTGCTCGTCAACCGGAACGATATCCATCGGGTGGAAACCGACGCTTCCGTCCCCTATGAACGGATCATTGTCTACATTTCACCGGGATTTATGGAAACCTATCGGACAGACGAGTATGATCTGAGCGATTGCTTTCTTCGCGCAAAAACAAAGCATTCTCATGTACTGCGCATCCCCACCCCGGAAAAGAGCTCGCTCCTGCACGCGATCCACCGGCTGGAGCATTCCTTTGAAGACACAAGCTATGCTTCCGGACTGTACAGACAGACTTTATTTCTGGAATTTATGATTCAACTGAACCGTGCGGTCCAAAACCGCAGGATCGGCTATCTGGATCGTGGTCTGGCCAATCCGAAGATCGTGGAGATCTTAAATTATATCAACTCCCATCTGACAGACCACCTCCCCATTGATTTTCTGGCGCAGACTTTCTATCTCAGCAAATATCACATGATGCGCCTTTTCAAATCCGAAACCGGATACACGATCGGAAGTTATATCACTTATCGCCGGCTTTTACTCGCCCGGGATTCCATCGCATCCGGCATGAATGTAACGGAAGCCTGTTTCGCATCCGGTTTCCGGGATTATACGACGTTTGCGAGAGCCTATAAAGCAGAATTCGGCGTTCCCGCACGGACGGCAAAGCCATGATCCGCAGCGGAAACGCCGACTGTGATTATTCTACCACTTTTGCATTCGGATAGATCCTCTCCATCCGTTCATCCGGGAAATGATCGTCCAAAAATTCCTCGACTGCATTTCCGGCTTTTTTCTCCCCGGTATGACGTTCGGTATATCGTCCGAGCGCCATTCCCGACATCAAAATATTGAATATCATAAAAACGACTAAGACCCATGTAACAGTCTCTCCGGCTTTCTTCGGAATCTTTTCGATCCAGTCCGACAGTCTCGGATACAAAACGCGCATCCATACAACCGCCGCGATCCCCCAGAAAAAGCAATACAGCAAGTTGATCCTGCCACCAAGGTTGAACGGGATCTTACTGTAATCCCAGAATACGGTTCCGAACACCAGCTCGGTAAACACACTGCAGGCGTATTCATATGCACCGCCCAGCACGGTTCCGAACACAAAGATAAAACTGTCGCTTTTATTGCGGTACTGATAAAGGATCATCGTCAAAAAGACCGCCCCGAGTCCCCATACGATACTGAACGGTCCGTAGACCACACTGCTCCGGCTCATCAGCCGACCGCTTGTCACAAGACAGAAGATCGTCTCGGTCACATCCCCCAGGAACGCACCGATAAAAAACAGACTGACCAGTTTGTAAAATCCGCAGCCGACCGCAAATCTGCCGGCTTTTTCTTTCTCTTCTTCCAGCCGTTTCTCCCGTTCCAGTTCCGCTTCCAAAAGCTTCTCGATCTTCAGTTCCGGATAACGATTTCCGAAATGCCGCAGGACAAATCCAGTCAGACCCTCCCCTAAAAAATCCGCCTGTTTCTGGAGACTTTCTGAGACTGTGCCTACCAGCCCGTTTTTCCGGAGTTTGGATTTGGCTGCCAGCACACCGCTGACCGTTCCGACAAAATCCAGAAACAGCACCACATAAATGACCGGCAGTAAAATATCGCCTGCCCAGCGCGGCAGCATCGCGATCCCACGCATCAGGAGCGGATTAAAGAAGCAGATACTTCCGATGGCAGCCACGCCCCACACGACTACATAAGGCAGATTGACGCGTCCGCCGAACTGAAACCGCTTCCGCGAATAATCCCACCATTTGCGGTGGAACACATATTCCAATATTCCCCCCGTCATATATGTGACAATAAACGCCACAACCATACCGCCTAAGAATAAAAACGGCAGATCATTCCGCAGTTCCGTTAAAAGTACCGCAAAGGCGATCCCTCCGAATCCATATGCCGGACACCAGGGACCATATAAAAAACCTACGTCAATAAATTTTCTTTTTCTGATCGCCGCTGCCGCTGTTCCGACGCCCCATCCGAGGACACTGTAAATCAGGAAAAACCACAACAGATCATACGCTGTGTAATTCAAACTATTTCCTCCTTCGTATCATCGACAAATCCGCTGCTTTTTCTAAGTTGGCTGCAAAGATTTCTCTATATCAGAACATCATACCGATTCAGGTTCTATTTGTCAACGAAAGTTTGAATCACTTCACTCTTATCTCTGATCTGCGACCTAAAATAATATATCGATCCGGGTTCCCTCTCCGACCTTGCTCTCCACCTGTACTTTTGCACCGTGCAGAATCGCGCCGTGTTTGACGATGGACAAGCCAAGCCCGGTTCCGCCCCGTTCTTTGGAGTGACTTTTATCAACCCGGTAAAAACGTTCAAAAATCCGCTCCAGATGTTCCTCCGGTATCCCGATCCCGTTGTCTGTCACACTGATCTTTGCTCCGTTCAAAGTTTTTCCGCACCAGACGACCACACGTCCGCCCTCATTGTTGTACTTGATCGCATTCTCACAGACATTATAGATCATCTCATCCAGGATCTGCCGGATTCCACGGTAAACGACCTGCTCGCCCTGTACGCTTACCTGAACACGGCGCGCATTTGCCTGCGGCGACAGGCGGCTTACGATCTCTCTGCAAAGCCCATACAATTCCACGTCTTCTTTTTCCAGTTCCACCGACTCCTCATCCAGCTTCGATAATTTGATGATATCCTCGACCAATGTGATCAGGCGTCGCGCTTCCTTATATATACGCTCGGAAAAATTCGGAATATCCTGCGGTCTTACGAGTCCGTTCTTCATGATCTCCGCATAACCGGAGATGGAGGTCAGCGGCGTCTTCAGCTCGTGGGAAACATTTGCCGAAAATTCTTTCCTCATATTCGAAACTTCCTCTTTTTCCCGGTTGCTCTGATCCATCGCAGTCAAAAGCGGAGTCAGTTCCTCATATACCATATTGTCCAGCGGATGTTCGATATCCAGTTCGTTGATCGGTTTGATCAGCCTGCGTGTCTGCCAGCTTGCAAGAATGACCGTGAGCAGGATCATCACTGCCGCGATCAAAAACATGACCGGAAGCATCCGAAACGCTGTTCCCGCAAGGCTCTCCATATTCTTAGACACGCGAAGTACGGTTCCGTCGTCCAGCATCGTCGCATAATAATACATCTCCCGGTCCCGTGTATCCGACATTCTCGTGATCTCGCCCTCTCCGGAAGCAAGCGCCTGCTTTACTTCCTCTCTGCCTTTGTGATTTTCCAAAAGGCGCTCGTCTCCTCCGGAATCATAAAGCACGGTTCCGTCCGCCCCGATCCGTGTCACCCGCGTATTCACTTCTACATTATCCAGACGTTCCAAATAATCCGAACCGACAATGTCCACGGCAGTCCGGATATAACGCGCTTCCTGCTTCACCTCGGATTTGAGTAGGCTTAAATTCTGATAATAGACAATAAACGAAAAAAATCCATAAGAAAGAAGCAGTGCCAATCCGAGGATCAGCACCATTGTTTTCTGTATTCTAGCTCTCATACGCTTCTCCGATCCGATAACCGACACCTCGCACGGTCTCGATGATCGCGCCTTTTTCTCCCAGTTTGTGGCGGAGCGTCCGCACATGTACGTCTACGGTACGGGTCTCTCCGTCAAAGTCATACCCCCATATATCTTCCAGAAGCTGATCTCTTGTCAGCACGATATTCCGGTTGCGCATCAGCCGCTCCAACAGTTCGTATTCTTTCAATGTCAGGGTTACGGCTTGGCCGTCTACCGTTACTTCATGCTTTTTCACATTCATCTTCACACCGTCGACCTCCAGATCCGCCTTATCTGCCGTCTGACCGGAACGGCGCAGCACGGCTTTGATCCGCGATACCAGTTCCATCATTCCGAACGGTTTTGTCACATAGTCGTCCGCCCCGGAATCCAGACCGATCACTTTATCATATTCGGTACCTTTCGCCGTCACCATGATCACCGGGATATCCTTTGTCTTCGAAGAATTTTTCAGCTTGCGCAGAATTGCCAGACCATCCTCCCCCGGAAGCATGATATCAAGCAAGATCAATTCCGGCGTATCAAATGCCAGCGCCTCCATAAATTCTGCTCCCTCCGCAAATCCTTTCGCTTTCAGCCCCGTTGTCTCCAATGTATAGATCACCAGTTCCCGGATATTGTCGTCATCTTCTACGCAATAGATCATTTTTTAAGCTCCTTTATCCATTTACTCCTGCTTTGTGCATTTCGCCGTCCCTTTGGGCAAACGTCCTAGTCTTCTTTCATCAGCATTGCATTGTTGCGGTGCACGCCCGTAATGGAAAATTCCACCCACTCCGCAATGTTTGTCGCATGGTCCCCGATTCGTTCCAGATACTTGGTCACCATGATCAGATCGAAGATCTGCTTGCCTCTCTGACCTTTTTCTTCCTTGATATAGGCGATCATCTGCTCCTTGACTTCCTCAAAGCAGGTATCCACCGCATCGTCTTCCAGGATCACATTCTTTGCAAGTTCCAGATCTTTGGATACATACGCGTTGACACTGTCGCGCACCATCTTGCTGACTTCCCCTGCCATCACGCCGATCGTCACAAGTTCATCCTCGGAATATCCGTTGGAGGAAAGTACGATCTCCGCAATATCCGACGTCTGATCCCCGATACGCTCCATATCCGTGATCATCTTGAGCGCCGCGGAAATCCTCCTGAGATCCTTTGCCACCGGCTGCTGCTGCAAAAGCAGTTTCAGACAAAGCCGCTCGATGTCTTTCTCCATCTGATCGATTTCTTCGTCTGCGGCCATCACTGCCCGCGCCTGCTTTGCATCCCCCTCCCGGAGCGCTTTCGTCGCATTCGCGATCGCGACTTCACAAAGTTCACCCATATGAGTAAGCTGCTCATCCAAAATCTGTAATTGTCTGTCAAATCTGTTCCGCATAAATCAGCCAAACCTCCCTGTAATATAATCTTCTGTCCGCTTGTCCGCCGGGATCGAAAATAATTTCTCCGTATCGTTGTACTCCACTACCTCGCCGAGCAGGAAAAAAGCGGTATTGTCTGATACGCGGACTGCCTGCTGCATATTATGCGTGACCATGACAATAGTATAGTCTTTTTTCAGCTCCATCGCAAGGTCTTCTATTTTCGATGTAGAGATCGGATCCAGCGCCGATGTCGGTTCGTCCATCAGAAGTACCTCCGGTTCTACCGCAAGCGCTCTTGCAATACAGAGACGCTGCTGTTGTCCGCCGGACATCCCCAGCGCGCTCTTTTTCAGACGGTCTTTACACTCATCCCAGATCGCCGCATTGCGGAGCGACCGCTCCACGATATCATCCAGTTTTGCTTTAGAACGGATCCCATGGGTGCGCGGTCCGTACGCCACGTTATCATAAATACTCATCGGAAACGGATTCGGTTTCTGGAACACCATTCCCACCCGTTTTCTTAATAAGTTGACGTCCATGTTTTTAAAAATATCCTCTCCGTCCAGCAGGATCTGCCCCTCGATCCGACATCCCTCCACGAGATCGTTCATCCGGTTGATCGATTTTAACAGCGTGGATTTTCCGCAGCCGCTCGGTCCGATAAACGCGGTGATCTTATTTTCCTCTATTTCAAGGCTGACATCTTTCAGGGCTTTAAAATCACTATAATATAAGTCCAGATTTCTGATGCTTATCTTTGACATGTTTCTATCCTCTCTTTTTTTGTCTTTCATCTGTTCCGTTCTCTGTCCGTTATGCTTTTGTCAAGCGTTTTGCAATGACACCCGAAAGGGTATTGATCCCCACAACAAGGACGAGCAGTACCACTGCCGTCGCATATGCCTGATCCATGTAGAGTCCCTCGCTTGCGAGATTGTACATATGTACAGCGAGAGTCCGCCCGGATCCCATCACGCCGGACGGCACTTTCGCCACAGTTCCCGCCGTGTACATCAATGCCGCGGTCTCTCCGACGATCCGCCCGATCGCCAGAATGACGCCCGCTAAGATCCCCGGTACGGCAGACGGAAGTACGATCCGAAATACGGTGCGCAGTTTTCCCGCTCCCAGCCCGAAACTTCCCTCCCTGTAAGAATCCGGAACCGATTTCAAAGACTCTTCGGTCTGACGCATGATCAGCGGAAGAATCATGATCGACAAAGTGAACGCACCTGCCAGCAGGGAAAATCCCCAGCCCAGCGTATTGACAAAAAACAACATTCCGAACAGCCCGTACACAATGGACGGGATTCCGGAAAGCGTCTCTGTTGTCAGCCGGATCACTCCCATGAATTTGTTGCCGCGTTTGGCATATTCCACGAGAAAGATCGCCGCAAAAATCCCCAGCGGCACAGCGATCAAAAGCGACAGTCCCGTCATAATGACCGTGTTGATCAGCGCCGGCATTAGCGAAGCGTTCTCCGACGTGTAATGCAGAGAGAACAACGACGGCTTTAAGTACGGAACTCCATGTACCAGAATGTAAACGATCAGAAAAATCAGTACAAGAAATGTCAGGATCGCTCCGAACATCACAAGCAGCATCATGATCAGAGAGCCCGGATGATTCAGGTAATTTTTCATTTTTTGCTTTAACGTATTTCGATTACTCACGTCCGCTCCTCCTGTTCAACAGCGCTACGCTGAAATTAATGATCAGAATAAATACAAACAGTACCACGCCGGTCGCGATCAGCGCCTCCCGGTGCAGATCGGTCGCATATCCCATTTCGATCACGATATTTGCAGTCAGTGTCCGCACGCCTTTTAAGATACCAACCGGCATTCTCGCCTGATTTCCGGCTACCATGATCACCGCCATCGTCTCGCCGATCGCGCGCCCGATGCCGAGTACGATCCCCGCGATCACACCGGATTTGGCTGCCGGGATCACGATCCGGAAGATACTTCTTTCATGGGTCGCTCCCAGCGCGAGAGATCCCTCATAATAATGGGTCGGCACGGCGCGGATCGCCGCTTCGGTCGTTCCGATGATCGTCGGCAGGATCATCATGCCGAGCAGGACCGATGCGGTCAGCATACTGTTTCCGTTCCCCCCGGATGGAAACAGCGCCGGGAACGCATTGTGCAGCATTTTACCGAAATCACGCATTGCCGGAACCAGCACGACAAGTCCGAAAAATCCGTACACAACCGACGGAATCCCTGCGAGAAGTTCGGTTGCCGCTTTCAGCGGTTTATAAATCCGTTTCGGACAGTACATCGCCATAAAAACAGACGTCAGTATTCCGATCGGCACACCGATCAGAATCGCTCCCGCCGTCACATAAATACTTCCGACGATCATCGGCAGGATCCCGAAAATCTTGTTGTTCGGTTTCCACATTTCTCCGGTGATAAATTTTACAAATCCAATCTCTTTCATCGCAGGGACTCCATTTGCAAAAAGAAAGATACAAATGAGAGCTACCGCCAGCACCGAGGCGCAGGCGGCAATAAAGAAGACTCCCTGCATGAATTTTTCAGTCCATGCTTTTGATTTCATTTCACTCGACTACCTCATCCCATGTAAGAGCTTCGCCTGTGTAGATCGCTTTGACCTGATCGCTGCTCAGCTCGTCCATCGCGTTGTTGTTGTTCACGATCACTGCGATTCCGTCGGTTGCGATCACTTTTGCATCAAGCTCTGCGATTTCTTCCTCTTTCAGTTCACGGGATGCCATTCCGATGTCATAGCTTCCGTCGATCGCAGACGTCATACCTGTTGTGGAGTCCGTTGTCTGCAGTTCGATCTCTGCGTTCGGATTTACCTCTTTGTATGCCTCTGCCAGTTTCTCCATAACAGGCGATACGGAAGAAGATCCGCCTACAACCGCTTTTCCGGACGGCTGTGTTCCCTCGAATGCTTCCGCACCCTCAACCGCAATGTATCCGTTATCTTCTACAACTTTCTGTCCCTCTGCACTCATGATATAATTGATAAAATCTTTTGCCACTTCATTGTCCAGATCTTTTTTCGTTGCGATATTAAACGGTCTGGATACTTTGTAATCGCCGGATTTCACGTTTTCGGCTGTCGCCTCCGCACCGTCGATCTTCAGTGCTTTCACCGATTCGTCGAGAGATCCGAGTGAAATATAGCCGATCGCATATTCGTCTCCGGCAACCGTCGTCATCATAACGGAAGTGCTGTTTGTGATCTGCGCTTCCTCGGTCGTCATGTCCACTTTCTCTCCGTCCATTTCCTCCTGGATTCCAAACAATTCGATGAACGCGCCTCTTGTACCGGAACCGTCCTCACGGGAAACGATCGTAATGTCGCTGGAAGAATCCCAGTCTCCCGCTTCTGCGCCTGCTTCTTTTGTATCCTCTGTGTTCGCTTCCGCTTTTGTCTCTGTTGTATCAGCCGCCTGCTCATCGCTTCCGTTTCCACATCCTGCCGCTGCAACTGCCACCATACTTACCATTGATAAAACCGCAATTAACTTTTTCATTTTCATTTCACACAAATCTCCTTTACTTTCCATATTGTTGTGTCTTTTGTGTTTTTCTTGTTTATCAGCACAGTAGTTATCATAAAGAACTCATGTAAAATGTAAAATCTGCTCTTTGTTAAATGTATGTAAAGATTTTTTTACACAATCACCGGAAGTGCCAAAAGGCACATTCCGGGATTGTAAGCGGTCGCCAAGGCCCCGGGCAAGCCCGGACTTTGGCTCGTCGCCTATACAAAAAACGGACGGAACTTTCCTTTTCTTTGGAAAATCCCATCCGTTTTCACTTCTTTTACATATCAGGGTCAGGATGCCGTCAGCACTTCCTCCGCAATGTTCCGCGAATGATCCGAGATACGTTCCAGCGCCACAAGCGCGTCAAGGTAAACGATTCCCGCGTCTGTATTACACTGATTATTGGCAAGACGCTTCATATGTTCCGTTCTGAGACGGATCTCCAGATCGTCCGCCTGACTTTCTTTCTCGATGACTTTCATCGCCTTATCCTTATCGTTCTCCGTAAATGCCTCGACCGCATACTTGAAACTGTCCGCACAAGTCTCGATCATCTCGCGCATCTCTTTTGTACCGATCTCGGTAAATACCGCTTTACGCTCGGTCAGCGTCTCCGCAAATTCGGAAATATTCTCACAGTAATCGCTTACCCGTTCGATATCCGAAAGGATCTGCAGAATGCTCGCCACATGCTGATGCTCTTTTTCATTGAGCGACAGGGAGCTTAATTTGATCACATAATTGTTGATCCCGCTGCAAAGCCGGTCCACGGTCTGCTCTTCCTCTTTGATCTCGAGGATCTGCTGATAGTCTTTCGTGAACATGACTTCTCTCGCCTTGTCCATCGTACGCATAACGATACTTCCCATACGCATCACTTCGCTGACTGCTGACTGCAGGGCGATTCCCGGCGTCTCCATCATACGCTCGTCCAACAGAACACGGCTCTCGTCTTTCTCGCTGTCGTCTTCTTTCTCGAGCTTCTTCGCCAGCTTGATGATCATATCGGAGAACGGGAACAAAAGAACCGTCGTTCCGATATTGAAAATCGTATGGACCAGACTGATCTCGGTCTGTGTGATCATTCCGGCGCCCATTTCCACAAAGAATACTTTGAACATCACGATCGCCGCAATGCTGAAAATGATCGTTCCGATAATATTAAACAACAGATGCATGATCGCCGCGGTCTTCGCATTCTTCTTCGCACCGATACTGGACATGATCGCGGTCACACAAGTACCGATGTTCTGTCCCATGATGATGTAGACAGCCGCATTAAACGGAACCAGTCCCGCTGCCGCAAGACTCTGCAGGATTCCGACCGACGCCGATGAACTCTGGATGATCGCCGTCACGCCTGCGCCCGCAAGGATTCCGAGGAACGGATTGTGTCCCAATGTCACGAACAGGCTGCGGAACATCTCCGACTCCTGAAGCGGCGCTACCGCAGATGACATCGTTGTAATTCCGACAAACAAAAGACCGAATCCGATGATAATGCTGGAAACATCTTTTGTTGAACGTCTCTTTCCGGTCAGCATCACGATCACACCTGCCATGATCGCGATCGGTGCCAGATTGCCCGGACTTAAGAACTTCGCCCACTCCACGCTGGATACGAGCCATCCGGTCACGGTCGTACCGATGTTGGCGCCCATGATCACGCCCATCGCCTGGCTTAAATTCATGATCCCGGCATTGACAAAACCGACGACCATGACTGTCGTTGCCGATGAACTCTGGATCACTGCCGTGATCAGCGCACCGAGAAGCACTCCCATCAGCTTATTTCTCGTCAGAGCTTCCAATAAGGTCTTCATCCGGCTGCCGGCTGCATTCTCCAATCCCTGCGCCATGATCTGCATCCCGTAGATGAACATCCCGAGCCCCCCTACAAAGGGGATAATAATACCAACGTAATCCATTACGCATCCTCCCATATATCACATCTCTATCCCCTTTACGATACCATTATCATCGACAAAAAACAACTATTTTTTCATATGCGGCTCAAAAACAAACGACGCCGCATAGCCGAAGATAAGCGCCGCGCTGATCCCCACCGCGCTGGCTTTGAATCCTCCTTGAAAAATGCCTAAAAATCCGCTTTTATCCACCGCCTCTTTGACGCCGTTCCAGAGCACGTTTCCAAACCCGAGCAGCGGGACGCTCGCACCTGCTCCCGCCACCTCCTGAAACGGCTGATAGATATTTAAAAATCCGAGCACCGCGCCGCTGCAGACAAGCAGTACCATGATCCGCCCCGGCATCAGCTTCGTCCGGTCCAAAAGGATCTGCACAAGCGCGCAGATCAGACCTCCCACCCAAAATGCATTGATATAGTCCATTCTTTTTTCCTCCTCTTCTTTCATCGACCGGTCAGTTGACGTGTTCCAGCACGATCCCGTGGGCGATCCCCGGAACGCTCGCCCCCTCGTTAAAACTGACCGTAGACATCAGCGCTCCGGTCGGCACGAACAAGACGCGCTTCCATTCCCCTTTCCGGATCTTCGGCAAAATATACGAGGACAGCGTCACTGCCGCACATCCGCATCCGCTGCCGCCTGCATGGGTATCCTGACTCTTCTGATCGAAGATCGTCATGCCGCAGTCCACATGTTTCGTCTGAATGTCATAGCCTTTCTGTTCCAGCAGATCGAACAAAATATCCTGCCCCACATATCCAAGGTCTCCGGTGACGATCCGGTCATAATCCGCCGCCGTCCTTCCGAAATCTTTGAAATTCTGCGCGATCGTATCCATCGCTGCCGGCGCCATACAGGCTCCCATATTCTGGGAGTCCTTTAATCCGTAATCCACGATCTTTCCCACCGTAACGCCGCTGATCCGCACATGGCTTTTCTCCGTCCCGACGAGAAATGCGCCGCTTCCCGTTACCGTCCAGTGTGCGGAAAGCGGGCGCTGGGATGCGTATCCGAGCGGAAAACGAAATTCTTTCTCCGCGCTTCCGAAATGACTGGACGTCACTGCCAGCATACAGTCTCCGTATCCCGCCGCCGCACTCATCGCTGCAAGCGCAAGCGCCTCTCCCGACGTGGAGCATGCTCCGTACAAGCCGAACATCGGAATATGGAGTGCTTCAATTCCCATGGATGTGGCGATCCCCTGACGGAGCAGATCTCCGCCGAACAAAAATCGGACGTCCTCCGGCTTCTTATGCGCCTTTCCAAGTGCAAGTATACAGGCTTCCCTCTGCATATTGCTTTCCGCTTCCTCCCACGTTTTCGCACCGAACAGATCGTCCTGATTCGTCATATCAAATAATTTTCCAAGCGGTCCCTCCGCTTCCTTGCTTCCGGCAACCGACGCCGCCCCGATCAAAAACGGCGCTTTCTCAAATGCAATACTCTGACTTTTCTGATTCATGATCTTCCCCCGTTTCTTCCGCGTTTCTTCTGCGTAACTTCCGCATTGCTTCTTCCGGCTATCATTTAGTATGACTTCCGCAGGAAATTTTTATACCTGCTCTTCCGTCCTCCGATGCTTTGCGCGCCGCTTTGCACAATGACCGCCCCATGGATATCGGGATATGGCTTCCCGCACAGTCTATGTATATTTCTCTGATTTTTCCGGATACTACCTTTGAGGTGATTTCTTTATGGACAATCTTGAAAAAATGAAACAAGAAAAGCAGTATGAAGAGTATGTAACTCAGAAGACGCCGAAACATAATGTATGGGCAAACATGCTGAAAGCATTTTTGACAGGCGGTATCATCTGTACCATCGGGCAGGCGATCTACAATTACTGTGAGCTTCAAAGCCTGTCCAAAGACGCGTGCAGCGGCTGGACTTCTCTGCTCCTGATCCTTGCAAGCGTGATCCTGACCGGTATGAACCTTTATCCCCGTATCGCAAAATGGGGCGGAGCAGGCGCGCTTGTTCCGATCACCGGATTCGCCAACTCCGTCGCAGCACCTGCGATCGAATACAAAAAAGAGGGGCAGGTTTTCGGAATCGGCTGCAAGATCTTCACGATCGCCGGTCCGGTCATCCTGTACGGGATCGTTACAAGCAGCGTGCTTGGTCTTCTCTACTGGATCGGAAAAATAACGGGAGTGGTCTGATGCCTCTCCCGTTATTTTTTCTGTTCCTTTTACTGATGTCAATATATACAGGATAACCGCCCCTTATTCCTCGGCGCTACCAGTTTTTAAAGAAATACAGCACTGCTCCCACTCCTCTTCCGAGCGCCATGCTGAGTATAAATGCGGAAATATAGCGCACAATTTTCAACCGTCTCACAAAAATCGGAAATACATTTAAGATCTCCGCCAACGCCATCGACCAGCAACCAACAAACATCCCCGCGAGCAGTCCGAACAGCGGCAGCAGCCACCGTCCAAACGGAACCGGAACATGGAACAAAAAGAACAGATTTCCAACAATTCCGCCAAGCGCTGCCGCATCTTCATATAGAAGAAGGTGATCCGCCGTATGCGTCCGGTCTGCAAAATCCGCGATCACACCCAGCTCGATCAAAAATGCAAACAATCCCCCTGCCACTACCGCTCCGGAACTAAGCCCGATGACCGCCAGGATGATTTGCTCTGCCCACATCCAGCTCTTCCTCCTTTCTCGAAGCATCTTCCACCAATGTTGTCTGAATATCATTCTCATAGAGACGCATCTGCACTTCCATCGGCGTCGGATCGACACTGAACCGTTTCTTTCCGAAATGATTGAAAAAGACAAGGATTCCGATACTGATGCCGATCGAATAACTGATCTCCATGATCGTGATCCCATCCGGTTTTATTCCGGTTACCCACAGATAAATCTGATCAAACAGCTTGGGCACTGACACATCGTTATTAAATGCCATGATCGAAAATGCCGCTCCCGTAAACGTCAGCACAACGACAAATGCAGTTTTGAACAGATGCACCGCCATCCCCGGCGTCTTCTGATTTTCATAAGTAACGATCAGATCACTTTCTCCCAAATTCCGGATCTCCACCCCCGGATACTGCGCATGAATACAGGCAATGATTTTTAAGATCGAGATCACATAACGTTTCTGCCCATTTTCCGGTATTTTCAGAATCTTCAGTGCTTTCACTTTGGGGATCAGCGCTTTGTTGCTGCATTCAAATGTCAATATATCCCCAAGCGTCACCTCCCGTTTTGTCACTTCAACATCGCGCTCTCCCTTGATATAGAGCGTATCCGGGTTAGACGACATAAGACGCCACCTCCGGTCGCCGGATCAGAGTTCCCTCACTTCCGGAAACCGCATCCCCCTCATGATAGTAATAATAAAAAATGCCGATGACCACTGCGGCAAGCACCATTGTGATCAGACAGATCCTGATTTTCTTCTTTCCCTCTTCCATGCGACTGTACCTCAACTTTCTTTTTCTATATTTTCCATTAGTATCTGAAAAAAAAACGGCATTATACGTTTTCCCGCATTTTTTTCAGGATCTGCTTTTCCATTCTCGACACCTGCACTTGGGAAATACCGAGCACTTTTCCGATCTGGCTCTGCGTATGATTTGCAAAATACCGCAGATAAATGATCTTCCGCTCCTTGGATCCAAGCGTATTGAGCAGGTCGTTCAGCAGAAGATGATCCAAAATCCGCTCTTCCTCCCGCTTTTCCCCAGGCAGCTTGTCCATCAGCCGGATCTCCTGTCCGTCTTTTTGATAAATCGATTTCTGCAGAGATTCAATATCTCCGCTCGCCTCCATCGCCATCGTCAGATCTTCCGTCGATACCGAAAGCGCCTCCGCCAATTCTTCGATCGTCGGATCCCGTCCGTTTTTTTCCTGTAATTCTTCCTGCTTCAGATATGCCTTGTAGGACAATTCTTTCAGCGAACGGCTCACCTTGATCATCCCGTCGTCTCTCAAAAAACGTTTGATCTCCCCGGTGATCATCGGAACTGCATACGTTGAAAATTTCACGTCGTATGACAAGTCAAATTTGTCGATCGCTTTCAGCAAACCGATGCTTCCGATCTGAAACAGATCTTCGGCTTCCGTTCCTCTCCCTGCAAATCGTTTGACGATGCACCAGATCAGACCTACGTTTTCTTCCACCAATCGTTCTCTCGCCTCTTTATCCCCTGCGTGCGACTTCCTGATCAGATCGATTGTGTGGTCCATATGTTCCTTCCTTTTCCGATTGTTTTTTCCATTGTCACCGTGGTCCCGACTCCCGGCTCCGACTCCACCTCGATGCGGTCCATAAACGCCTCCATAAACGCAAACCCCATTCCGGATCGATCCAGATCCGGCTTCGTTGTGAACATCGGAAGCATCGCCTGTTCCACATTTTCCATGCCGCATCCCTCGTCCCGGATCCGCACAATCAATGTATTTTCCCGGATCCTGCACCGGATCGAGATTTTCCGGATATCGCCCTCGTATCCGTGGATGATCGAATTGGTCACAGCTTCCGATACCGCCGTTTTTACATCCGATACCTCTTCCACCGTCGGATTCAACTGTGTCAAAAACGCCGCAACCGCAACTCTGGCAAATCCCTCATTTTCCGAACGGCTGTCAAAAATCACTTCCATTTCATTGGTGTCTCTCATCTCTGTTCCTCCTCATAGATCTGCATTATTCTTGTCACGCCTGACAACGTCAGTATTTTTTTGATCCGCATAGACGTGTGGACCGCCCATACTTCCCCGTCCACAAGCCGGATCAGCCGATATCTTCCCATGATCGCCCCGATCCCGGAACTGTCCATAAATTCGGTTCTCTCAAAATCAAAAATTACATATTTGATGTGATTTTTCTCGATCACCATGTCCGCATTTTTACGGATTTCCTCGGCATGGTGATGATCCACCTCCCTTGGCAGGAAAATGGTCAGGCAGTTTTCCTGTACCTGATATTTCATGATATTCTCCCTCCGTTTTTGCAAAAGAAAAGGATGCATCCCCGCTTCCGGATGCATCCTTTTCTTTCGTAATTTCTTTTTGAATTTCTTCTTGATTTCTTTTTTGTTTTTCCGTTTTTATTGTGCAGGCTGTTCCGGCGCTGCCGCGCCCTCCACTGCCGCCTGCGCGATCGCGTCCAGATTCGTCTTCGCTTCCGCCGCATATTCGCTGTCCGCAAACTGTTCATAGCATTGCTGCAGATACGTCGTTGCCGTCGCCGAATCTCCGCTTCTCATATATGCCAGTCCGAGATTCAAAAGCGCGCCGCCGGTGTCATAGTTGGCGTCCATCTGCACAACTTTTGACAGGTTTTCGATCGCGCCCTCATAATTTGCCGCATTCAATGCCGCTACTCCTGTCTCATACTTGGTCTGACACGCCGCCGGGAAAATTGCCGCTGCAAGTTCATCATATTTCGCCTGCCCCGACGCCCCCAGCGTATCCCGATTGATCAGCACCATCGTATCTGCGATCACATCTTCCGTATAGCTTTCTGATTCGTACTGTTCGACCGCCGCCATCAGATTCTCATAGCTGTCTGCCGTCGTCGCCGCATTCTGCGCGTCCGCCTCGGTATCTGCTCCGGCTGCCCGGTATTGATCCAGCATCCTTGTCTGAGCGCTGACCTGCGCTTCCAGAGCATTGATCCGCTCGCTGGACTCGATCACCTGCTTGTTCGTCTCGTCATTCTTCTTCTCCTGCACTGCCGGTGCGATCAGAAACCACACGACTGCCGCGCCGATCAGCGTTCCGATCAGAATGTTGATCACGGTAAACTTTCCTGCCAGCAGCTTCATCGCATTCTGCGCCGGCTGTATGATCGTTTCATTGCCGAGACTGTACTCGACGGCTCTGCTCTTTTTCTTCGTCTCTTGTTTCCGCGCTTTCTGTCCTCTGTTCTGCGCCAACTCATGCATATAGCGCAGCGTCAGATCATTTGTCGTGTCCAGCTTACGCGCCGATTTCAAAACCTGACGCGCTTTTGCATACTGTTCCGTATGTAAATAAAGAAGCGCAAGAAGCTGATAAGCTTTCAAAAACGTCGGATGATCCGTGATCACGCGCTTTAGCTGGATCAACGCAAGATCTTCCCCATTCTGCTCACAGTAAGCGAGACACTGATTGTATTTTTTCACCGCCTGGTTGATCACTTCCAGTTCGCCCGACGCATCCTGGATCCGCTGGATATATTCATTTGCAATATTATCCCGCGGTCTTAAATTCTTACTGATGATCCACTCCACAAGCGCTTCCGCGACTTCTCCTCTTCCATAATAGACAAGTCCGAGAAGATTTCTTGCCGCAATATTTCCCCTGTTATACTGCAGACTCCGCCGGAGGGATACGATCGCCCCCGACATATCGCGGATCTTTGCCTTTCCCAATCCATCATTGTACCAGTAATTCGACTGGTGCATGATCTTCTTTGTATAATCCATTTATACCCACCGTAATCTTTCCAACGTCACTTTTTCGTTACTTATTGTTCTGATCCATCACCTGTTTCAGCAGATCCGTCATGTCCGACAGATCCTCCTGATAAACGGCATCCTCAATATCTTCCACTTCCAAGCTCGGTTTGAATTTCTTCAGTTCTTCTTCATAATCCAGCATCCTAAAGACCCCCTTTCTTGGATCAGTTCTTCGATCATCCCCGCCAGATAAAGAGATCCGAGACAATAAATGCTCCGTCCTCCCTGATTCTCCAGCAGATAATTCCACGCCGTCTCCAGTGTTTCAAACATCAGAACCGGCTGTTCTGTATATTTGCGGAATGTCTCACAAAGCCTGTCCAGTCCGGCAGCCCGGCTGTCGGTGATCTGCGTCACAATGTACACATCCGCCTGTACTCTTTTGCACAAACATGCGATCATTTCCTCGTAATCTTTATCTTCCACGGCGGAAAATAAAAGCATCCGTCCGGCTGCATCCTGCCCGTTTCCGCACTGATCCAGCGCTTCAAGGCTCTGGGCAAACCGTTCCACTGCACTTAAATTATGTGCTCCGTCTACAAAGACGTCCGGCAGTACTTCTTCCATCCGTCCTGCCCAGACTACATCATCCAGCGCCTTTCTCCAGCGTTCTTTCTTCCCATCTTCACCGAAGAGCATCCGCATCACTTCCAACGCAAGCATCGCGTTCTCCGGCTGGTAGATCCCGGTGTTATGAAGACTCCAGATAATATCTTCATAATACGCACTCACACAGGAAAATGCAATACGTTTCTGTTCGATTCCGAGAATTTTGAACGCATTTTTCCCGATTTTTTTACAGGAAATCCCAAGTGTTTCCGCACGGTTTTCGATCACGGTATCGCTTCCGTTTCCATTTTCAAAAAAGAAAAGCGGTGTGCCCGGTTTTAAGATCCCTGCTTTTTCCGCCGCGATCTCTTCCAGTGTATTGCCAAGCAGCGCCATGTGATCCCATCCGATCGAGGTGATCACGGAACATACCGGCGCTTCCACCGCATTGGTGGCATCCAGCCTGCCGCCGAGTCCGGTCTCCAACACAGCATACTCGACGCCTGCATCCGCAAACGCCGTCACTGCCATTCCGAATAAAAACTCAAAAAATGTCGGGTGAAAAAGCCCGTCCGCTTCCATCACCCGCACCACATCCATCACCTTTTCAAAAACGGAAAGGAACTGCTCATCCGAACATTCCTCCCCGTCTATCACGATCCGCTCATTTGGCTTTACAAGATGGGGAGAGGTGAACAATCCCACTCTCTTCCCCTCCGCACGGAGCATCGCATCCAGATAAGTACACACCGAGCCTTTCCCGTTCGTTCCGGCCACATGGATCACTTTTAAGTTTCTCTCCGGATTTCCGAGATAGGAAAGAAAATCTTTTGTATGCTCCGGTTTATTCTTTTTTGTAAACTTTGGAATTTCCAGAATATAATTGACTGCCTCTCGATACTCCATTATTCTTTCGCCTCTGCAAATGCATTTCTTCCGGTCTCCACCGCATCCGGATCCGCCGGAAGTTCCGTCAATGTGCCGTCGTTGTATTCAAATTCCACCGAAGTCCGAAAGATCGTATTGCTCGATCCGACCTGAGCCGCCATCACAATATCGCCGTCCTTTAATTCGGACTTCTTCAGATCCACTCTCGTATTATTTAAGAATGACGTCGGCTGCTTCTCTCCATTGATATAGACTTTTGTCTGCTTCGTGAAGTTTTCACCGTAAATACTGTACGTTCCGTCTGCCTGCTCCACGAGATCGGTAATGATCGTGTCGTTCACGCCCATGACCATATGCCCCTCGGTGATCGGTTTTCCGTTTTCCTCATAAATATACTGATCGCCATACAAAATGTCATACTGCAGAAGTTCCAGATCCGCCAGATAATTTTTCGTCTGGTGGCGGGTCTGATGGTAGTTGAATACCGTTCCCGCATGAATATCCAGCCGTTCAAATACTTCCGCCATGATCTGATATGCCGCATAATTGCCGTCTTTCTTTTCCAGACCGATGTTATCCCAGATCACATAATTGGTGTTGTAGAGATACCGGCTCTTCAGATCTTTCGCTTCCAGATCCATCGTCGGCAGGTGATCCCCGTAAAATACGACGACGGTCGGCTCTCCGCGTTCTTCCAGTGCCGCCACGAGGTCTCCTGCAAATTTGTCCATCTCGTAGACTTCATTTACATAATATTCCCACGCATTGCGTTTGCCCTCGTCCTCCACGCCGTCCACTTTGATCGTCGGATTTTCCAAGGTCGGCTCCGTCGGATAATCACCGTGCCCCTGCACGCTGATCGTAAACACGAAATCCTGTCCCTCGGTCGTATCCATCGAATCCAGGATATTCGGGATCAACACGTCGTCGGTCGCCCATCCTTTCGGCGTCATCCGCAGGATGTTCATAAACTCTTTGCTTGTATAATGATCGAATCCCATATGGTTGAATACCTGTGCACGGCTGTAAAAATTACCGCCGTTGTTGTGCAGCGCCTCCGTCCCATATCCAAGGGAGCCAAGCGCCGACGCCGCGCTCTCGATCACTTTCGTCTTTCCATACGTCTTGTACGGATATTCACCCGGACCGAAGAATCGCATGCTCATGCCTGTCAATACTTCAAACTCGGTATTCGCGGTTCCTGCTCCGACCGACGGTACTTTGAAATATCCGCTGGAATATTTGCTGTACATTTCCCGTAAGTTCGGGATCGGATCTTCCGAGAACTGCAGCCATTCCACTTCTGTCGGATCGAAATAGGATTCCAGCTGCACAAATAAAATGTTCGGCAGTTCTTCCTCGCTTCTTCCGGTTTCATTGACTGTGATCGCGCCGTCATTGCCGATCTTTGCCATCGTCTCCTCACTGTATCCGACCGGTTCGGAAATTCCGGTATTGAACAGACTGGCGGTAAAACAGTACGGGAATCCGTAATCTTCATATGCAAACGCGATATTTCCGAAATAATTGGAGATGACACGTTTATCGATCGCAATGTCAGTCAGCGCAACGTAAGCAAACACCGAGACAGCCACACCGCAAAGCGCGATCACACGATGGATCTTTCCGGTATACTGTCCGCCTCTCCGCCACATCGAAATCACCCAGAGTACGACCGCCGCGATCCCGACGATCAGCAGGATCAACTCCACCGTATTAAAATAATTTCCGGTCAAAGACAATGCGTCCGAAAGTACTTTGAGATCCTGCGCGTTAAACGGTGTTACACGCTTCATCAGCAAATATCCGTTGCACGCTCCTAAAAACAGCCAGAACACACTGAGCAGGATCCGGGCAAATACACGCCGCTTCACAAGATACACGATTGAAAATGTTGCAAAGATCAAAAATGCATTGAACAGAAATACTTTCGGCGTTCCTACCATATAATCCCAGGCTTCAAACAGGGAATGTCTTGAAATCACTTCTATAAAAAAGTTCAGCACACATGCCAGCAAATAGTGAAAAATCAGAGACGTCCGGTTCATAAAACGGTAAACCGGCTGCATTTTCTTTGCAAACCGGCTGTTTCGCCGCTGTTCCAAGATCCGGGCTCTCCGCTCTTTCTTCGCCTGCCATGCAGCTTTCATCGTTTCCTTATCCATCTGTCTCATTTTTTGAAAAAAACCTTTGACATTCGGTTTCTTTATATGAAACTGCTTCATCAGTAACCTCTCTTTTCTAATGGCTCCCACCGAAAACTGTGGGAGCCGCTCTCTAATCTTCCGGTTCCGCCCCCTGCAAAACTCTTTTTGTTTTTCTAAAGACTACCGCGCAAGTCCTTTCATCCGCTCCTGTACATTCGCAAGCATCTGCGTATATTTTTCTAACTTCTCTTTCTCTTCCTGTACCTTTGCCTCCGGCGCTTTGCTGACAAACCGCTCATTGGAAAGCATTCCTTTGGCGCGCGCGATCTCTTTTGTCAGTTTTTCTTCTTCTTTTTTCAGACGTTCCAGTTCCTGCTCAAAGTCAACCAAGTCCTCAAGCGGCAGATAAACAGTCGCTCCCGGAACAACGATCGATACCGCGTCTTCGGCAACATCCTTTTTCTCGTTATCCGCTACGATCTCATTTGCGAGCATCAGCGGAAGAACCGAATCTTTCATCGCATCCACACCGGCAAGCAGCTCTGCATCTTCACTGATGACAAATACTTTTGTCCGGCGGTTGTTCGGCACATTCATCTCCGCGCGCATATTCCGGATGCCTCTTGTGATATCTTTAATATGCTCTACGGCTGTCTCGTCTGCCGGGAAATTCCACTCGTCTTTGTAAACCGGCCAGGAGGACATCATCAAAGATTCCTCTTCCGGAACAAGCGCTCCGTAGATTTCCTCTGTGATAAACGGCATGAACGGATGCAGAAGCTTAAGCGCATTGCCGAGAACCGTTTTCAGTACCCAGAGCGCACAGTTTGCAGCTTCCGGATTCTCTTCCGCGTGATAGATACGATATTTTGCCATCTCCACATACCAGTCGCAGAACTCATCCCATACAAAATCATATACTTTCTGTACCGCGATCCCGAGCTCATATTTGTCCATATTCTCCGTCACATCTTTTGCCAACGTATTGACTCTGGAGAGGATCCATTTGTCCGCTGTTGTCAGAAGCGACGCATCCGGCTTCGTCACGCCCTCTTCTTTCATATTCATCAGAATAAATCTGGACGCATTCCATACTTTGTTGGCAAAGTTACGGCTTGCCTCCACACGTTCGTTGTAGAAGCGCATATCATTTCCCGGCGCATTTCCGGTTACAAGCGTCAGACGCAGTGCATCCGCGCCGTACTGGTCGATGATCTCCAGCGGATCGATCCCGTTTCCTAAAGATTTGCTCATCTTGCGCCCCTGAGAATCCCGGACAAGCCCGTGGATCAATACGGTGTGGAACGGCGTTTTTCCGGTATGTTCCAGTCCGGAGAATACCATACGGATCACCCAGAAGAAAATGATGTCATATCCGGTTACAAGTACGTCTGTCGGATAGAAGTAGTCCAACTCTTCTGTATTTTCCGGCCATCCCAATGTGGAGAACGGCCACAGTGCGGAACTGAACCATGTATCCAACGTATCCTCATCCTGTGTAAAATGCGTGCATCCGCAGTGCGGGCATTTCTCCGGCATTTCTCTTGCCACAACAAATTCGCCGCACTCGTCACAGTAATATGCCGGGATCCGGTGTCCCCACCAGATCTGACGGGAAATACACCAGTCTTTGATATTTTCCAGCCAGTGCAGATAAATCTTGTCAAAACGCTCCGGCACGAATTTCAATTCCCCACTCTTTAATGCCTCGATCGCCGGTTTCGCCAGTTCTTCCATCTTTACAAACCACTGCTGTTTGATCAGCGGTTCCACAGTCGTACCACAGCGGTCATGCGTTCCTACATTATGGGAATGCGGTTCTACTTTCACAAGGTATCCTTGTTCTTCCAGATCTTTGACGATCGCTTTTCTCGCTTCATAACGATCCATTCCCGCATATTTTCCGCCCTTTTCATTGATCGTCGCATCATCGTTCATGATGTTGATCTCCGGCAGATTGTGGCGTTTTCCAACCTCAAAGTCATTCGGGTCATGTGCCGGTGTGATCTTCACGGCTCCGGTTCCGAATTCTTTGTCTACATAATAATCCGCAACAACCGGAATCTCTTTGTTTACAAGCGGAAGCAGAACCATCTTGCCTACAATATCTTTATACCGCTCGTCATCCGGATGTACTGCGATCGCGGAATCCCCGAGCATCGTCTCCGGACGTGTCGTCGCGATCTCAAGGAAACGGTCTGTTCCGACGATCGGATATTTGATATGCCAGAAATGTCCGTCCTGTTCCTCGTGCTCTACTTCCGCGTCGGACAGGGACGTCTTGCAGACCGGACACCAGTTGATGATCCGGGATCCTTTGTAAATATATCCTTTTTCATACAGCTTGATGAACACTTCTTCTACCGCTTTGGAACAGCCCTCGTCCATCGTGAAACGCTCTCTGTCCCAGTCACAGGAAACGCCCAGCTTTTTCAGCTGTCCCTCGATCGTTCCCGCGTACTCCTCTTTCCACTGCCATGTACGCTCCAAAAATCCCTCGCGTCCCAGTTCTTTCTTATCGATTCCCTCTTCTTTGAGCTGGTTCGTTACTTTTACTTCCGTTGAGATCGCCGCATGGTCCGTTCCCGGGATCCAAAGTGCATTGTACCCCTCCATTCTCTTATAGCGGATCAAAATGTCCTGCAATGTGTTGTCGAGCGCATGTCCCATATGCAGCTTTCCTGTAATATTCGGAGGTGGCATCACCGTTGTAAACGGTTTCTTGCTGCGGTCTACCTCCGCGTGAAAATATTTATTTTCACACCATTTCTCATACAATTTTTCTTCAATCTCTTTTGGATTGTAAGTTTTTGCCAATTCTTTATTCATAGTGCCTCCTTTACAAATTCCCCCGCTTTTTTGTCTTCTTCACTCTTTTTTCACATTTTCAAAAGAAAAAGCCCTTTGCATTGCTGCAAAGGGCGAAACATATCCGCGGTACCACCTTTTTTGTCACTCTTGGTTCTGTAACGTAAACCACCACGAAACAACCTCATCCTCTGCCGGGTTCTTCCTGATTCCCACGCTTTCGGTTCGACTGTCCGGTTCAGAAGCTACCTTCCACAATCCTGATTCTGAAGCTGCCTTTCAGCCGATGGACAACTCTCTCTGACAGACAGAGTATGTGTACTCCTCTTCCTCACTACCACTTTGTCTTTTGCTGTATTGAAAAATCAACTAAAGACTATGATATCGGGCAAAAAAGGATTTGTCAACACTGTTTCTGGAATTATAAGAAATTCATGCATCCGGCATAATGATTGCCGCCACAAAATATGCAATGATCCCGGTTCCGAAACTGCATGCTGCAACAAGCACCCAGCCGAGCCGTACCAGCGTCGGATCGATATTAAAATACTCCGCGACACCTCCGCATACACCACAGATCATTCTGTTTTCTCTTGAACGAAATAGTTTCTTCATAATTATATGCACCTCTTCTTATTCTGTAAATGTAATTGTCACAGTACCGATACTGCATTCCACATCCATCTTACTTCCGGCTCCCGCCTGCATTTTTTCTGTGGATATACCACTGAATTCTTCCTCACCGATGGTGATCGTTCCTGCACCACATTCAATATCATAATAGTAGTCACCCTTTGAGCCAACAGCCTGATATCCAACCGCGCCAATTCCACACTCAATCTGACTCTCCTGCATTGCAGTTCCAAAAAGACTTACTTCTCCAACCTCACAACTGACATCCAACTGATCTACTGTAAAATTCGCCACTTCTGCAAAGCCTGCTCCGATTTCCAATTCCAGTTCTGTCGCCTGGATATTGTCTACCAAAAGTTCTCCGGCGCCACAGGCAATCGAAGCAGAATACAACTTGGTATCTTTCGGAATCCAGATTGTAAGTGTCGCATCTTCTTCAAAATTTTTCATCCTTTTTGTCCATTCGTTCTGACCGCGAATCTCCACATTGAGTTCCGCGCCCTCCTGATAAAGCAGCAGATTATCCGTCATATCTCCCGGGATATTGGAAAGTTCTGTTCTCACTTCACTTTCCTCACTCTCCCGGATCCAGACTTTCAGATAATTGACATCCACATCCAATTCTTTGATTCCCGAAAACGTCATACTTTCCTCCGCCTGCTGTGGCGCATGCTGTCTTGTTCCGTCACAGTATTCCGTTTCTGCATAATCGTCATAGTCGTCGTCATCATAATATTCGTTCTCATCTATCCATCCCCACCCGGAACGTGTATTAAGCGCTGCTTCTACCTCATAAAAATCTGCTCCCATCACAGCTCCGCCGATACAAAGCGCCGCACCGATCCCGGTCAGGCTTGCACAAATGATCCAAAAAATCTTCCAGCCTTTCTTCATATATTAAGACACCACCTTTCTTCTATGAAACGGCATCCTGCAAATGTTCACGATCATACGGAACATTGCCGGATACATCACGATACAAAGTTTCACGGTTGCCACAGTTGCGATCAATCCTACCACTGTGACCAATACGCCCGTTCCCGTTGTCAGAAGCGCCGCCGGAACGGCTACTGTAAACAACATTACTCCGATCGCAGTTACCGCGATCCCTGCGATCAAAATCCCAGCTGCTCCGAGTACCAAACCTGCAAAAAATGCATATGCGGCAATTACCAGTGAGATCACAAGACAGATCAGTGCGATTCCGATCGGGATCACAACCGGGATTCCGATCAAAATGATCAGAATGATCAACAAAATCTTAAGTCCGAGACTTGTTGCAGGCTTCTTCTGCTCCTGCGGATCCGGATTCCTGTAAGTATAACCGCTCTTCTCCTGTCCGTTTCTTTCTGCTTCTGTTCCTCGATTGTATCGGTATCCGCTTTCGCTCTCCTGCGTACTTTCCTGCTTTTCATCCCCATCGCTTCTCTTCGCCGGCGTTGCCTTTGCGGTAAAGCGTTCATCTTCATATCCGCATTCTGTAAATAGTCCGGCGTCGGTACTTCCGCATTTCAGATCTGCTTTGATCGTAGCAGCTACTTTCTGCGGGCTTCCCAGTTCCCGGATCACCTCCGCCTCATGTTCCTCTCCCGCATCTGCAAAATAATCTTCATAATACTGTAATGCTTCCTCTCGCTCTTCTGCTGAAATCTCACGGAGCAAGTCTTTCAGCTGATCCATAAATTCGATCCGATTCATTCAGCAACACCTCCCTCAAAAATATCTCGAATCTTCTTAGAATAATTCTTCCACTCAATCTTATATAAATTCAACTGTGCCATTCCTTTTTCTGTCACTTTATAATATCGTCGGTTTCTTCCGTCGAACTGCATGTCATAAACTTCCAGACATTCATCTTTTTGAAGTCTTCTCAAAACCGGATATAATGTCGACTCCGATACATCGATCGCCTTTCGTACATCCTGTGTGATCTTATATCCGTAGGTTCCGTCTTTTTCCCGTGACACGACCGCCAGCACAATGGCGTCCAAAAGCGCTGCTCCGGTATTAAAAACCATTGAATCACCCCTTTACAATATTGTAACCTCATTAATATTATTTATTTGTCTATATTATATGTTGTATAATATTGTTTGTCAACACAAAAATTTGAAAGAAAATCCAAAGATTTTCTTAATTACCGGAAGTGCCAAAAGACACATTCCGGGATTGTAAGCAGTCGCCAAGGTCTCGGGCAAGCCCGGACTTTGGCTCGTTGCCTATACAAGAAAAGAGAGTCAGATCACTCCGACTCCCTCCTATCTTCACCACATTCCCATTTTTTTCATCTGCACAACCGCTCCCAACATGATCTGCCCTGCCAGCATCACCGGCACACCGATCCGGAATTTCCACTTCCTTGTCTTATGTCGGCACAGATGCATTCCTGCAAGCGCGCCGACGGATCCGCCGAATAATGCAAACAAAAGCAGCGTACGCTCCGGAATGCGCCACATTTCTTTTCTCGCCCGTTTCTTATCTTCCGCAAACAGAAAAAATGTAAACAGATTGAGAAACACAAAATAAAACACTAACATCTGATTTCCTCCCGCAGTGTAAAGGAATAAATGATCTTCTCTTTGACCGGTTTCTTTAAAAGCTGTTCCAAAGCCTCCGCATAATAATCCAGCTGCGCATGATATTTTTCCCGCAGTTCCTCCGCCTTACGCACCCGGTCTGTCTTATAATCCAGCACGACCAGTTCTCCGTTTTCTTCAAAACAAACGTCGATGATTCCCTGCACAAGGATCATTTCCTCACTTTGGATCTCCGGATAGATCTCTGATGCCGGAACTCCTAGCACAAACGGCTGCTCTCTCCAGAGGCATCCTGCTCTCGCTGCCGCCCGCATCCTTTTTCCGGCTCCGCTGTTCAAAAAACGCAGAATATCCGGTAGTCGGATGCAGTCTACCATTTCTTTCGACAGCCGCCCCTCTTCCTGAAATCGCCGGATCTGTTCTCCAAGCTGTACGCCGAATGTTTCTTCCTTATATTCCTCAGAAAAATCCAGCAGTTCCAGCACTTTATGGTAAGCGCTTCCTCTGGACGCGCCCTTTAATTCTTCGGTTTCCTGCATAAATTTCGGGATCAGCGGAACCATTTCCGGTTCCTCGTACAAGATTTCTCCGCTTTCTTCTTTCAGATACGCATGCTTTTTCAATTCCGATACGGTAAATTTCAACTGCATTTTCTGTTCTTCCCGATACGGATAAGAAAAAGAGCCCTGCTCTTCCAGATGTTTCCGAAGTTCTTCATCATAAACGGTCTCCGTGTTCCAATGTTCCAATACATCCCGTGCAATCTCATCGCCTTTTTCCTCTGCATGATTTTCCAGTTCCACATCCCAAAGCGATGCAACCTCCACCTTGATCGGCGTCTCTTCTCCGAGAACCGCCGCCGTCACCCAGTCCATATACGATCTGGCTTTCGTAAGCTGATGGAAAGAAAGCGGTGTGATCTCCTGTTCCGTTTTCCATGGCTGTTCATATCCCGCTTTCCCCGGCTGTTCCTGTTCCGTTTCCTGCATCTTACATACATATTCCGCAGTCTTTTCATCAACAGTTCCTACCATGATCAGTTTTTCTTTCGCACGGGTCAGCGCCACATAAAGCACGCGCAGTTCTTCCCCAAGAGTTTCCAGCTTTACTTCCTGCTGGATCACTTTTTTCAGAAGTGTCGGGATCTTCGTCCTCCTTTCCAGATCGACCGTATCGATCCCCACGCCCCACTCCGGATGGATGATCAGATTTCCTGTGATGTCCATCATATTAAAGCGTTTTCCCATTCCTGCCACAAACACGACCGGAAATTCCAGACCTTTACTCTTATGGATACTCATGATCCGCACCGTATCCGCCTGTTCATCGGCAATATTTGCCTCCCCGTAATCCACGTCATACTTCCGCAATTGTTCAATATACCGCACAAAATGAAACAGACCTTTATAACTTGTTCCCTCAAACACCGCAGCTTTCTCCACGAGCATCTCCACATTTGCCGCCCGCTGTTCTCCGCCCGGCATTGCGCTGATATAAAGTCCATATCCGGTCTCCTCCAAAATCCGCCACAACAATTCATGGATCGGCGTATAAGGGATCATTTCCCGGAAACGTTCAACCTGCCGGTAAAATTTCCGAAGTTTCGCGCCGATTTCTCCGGTATGTTCTTCTGCCGCACGATGTACCGCTTCATAAAAGAAATTTCCCGATTCACATGCTTTTTCATCGTCTTCCGTTTCATGTGCCGTTTCATGCGCCTTTTCATCATCTGCCATTTCGCACGCCTTTGCTTTTGCCGCCGTTTTGATCTCTGCCAGCTGCTGTGCGTTCAGCCCCACAAACGGAGATGTCAGCACCGCCGCAAGAGGAAGATCCTGCCGCATATTATCCAGAATTTTCAGATAATCCAAAAGAACGCTGACCTCATACGTTTCAAAATATCCCTCCCGGCTTCCCGCATAAGCCGGAATCCCCTCCTCAGCAAGCACCGATGCGTACACATCCGCCCAGCCTTTGATGCTTCGGGTCAGGATCACAATATCCCTGTACTGCGCCCTCCGAAGCTTTCCGGTCTTTTTATCCGTCACCACACCATTTTGCACCAATTCCCGGATACGATGCGCAACGATCCGCGCTTCCAGTTCTTTTGCTTCCATATCCCCTGTCGGATCTACAAGCAGAAGTTCCGCCTCAAACTCCGATGTGCCGTCCCCCCGCATCACCGGTTCAAATGCCGCTCCCGGGTAAAGAGCCGCCTGATCATCGTAGCAGATCCCTCCCAGTTCCTTTCGCATGATCCGCCGGAAAATATAATTTGCTCCGTCCAGCACTTCCGTCCTGCTCCGGAAATTTTTGTGAAGATCGATCCGCTGGCACACACTGTCGTCCAAACTGTATGTGTCGTATTTCTCCATAAACAATTCCGGTCTGGAAAGCCGGAACCGGTAAATACTCTGCTTCACATCCCCGACCATGAAAACATTATAGTCTCCGCGGCTCACCGTCGATACACTTGTCAGAATCGCCTCCTGGATCAGGTTGCTGTCCTGATACTCATCGATCATCACTTCGGCAAACTGCTCCTGATATTCTCTCGCCGTCACAGACGGCTTCAATTCCCCATCCACTTCTTCTGTTAAAATACGAAGCGCGAACTGTTCCATGTCTCCGAAATCGATCAGATTTTTACTCTGCTTTTTCTCCGCAAATGCATCCGCAAACCGGTTCACCAGTTCCGTAAATGTACACATCGTCTTGTAGGAATCTTCCAGATCTTTAAAAATCTCCTCAGGCGCTTCGTAAAAATAGGCTTCCGTAAGGTCTCCCACAAGCTTTTTCACCTCACCGCGCAAAGCTTTGATCTGCTCCCTTTTTTCCGGCGAGACACTTTCATCTTTCTTCGTGGAAAGCCGCTTCCATTTTAAAGAAGAAAGCTGTTCATACATTTCAGAAAACGAAACGGCTACCGCCGCTCTCTCCAACATCTTCAAATCCGCTTCCAAAATATCCGCCTGCATATATGGGCCGTCCGGTTCTTCGCATATGCGGATTCCCTCTCGCAGGACTTCCAGTATATCTTTCAGATACTGACCGATCCGATTCATTGCTTGCGATATAAATTCCGGTTCATTTCCATCATTTCTATACTGTTCGGCACACTGCTCCAACCATCGTTTTGGCTGCGGATAGCTTCGGGAATACTCATACAGCTTTAAAATCTGTTCTTCCAGCTTTTTATCGTTTCTTCCGCTGCCGAACTTTTCCGCCATTTCCAGAAACTCTTCCGTCCCATCTGCATAGCATGCTTCCAATAATTCTTCGAGTACATCCTGTTTCAGAAGCTTCAATTCTCCCTCTTCTGCAATCCGGAATCCCGGATCGATGTCGATCACATGAAAGTGATCCCGGATCACCGACAGACAGAAACTGTGGATCGTTGTGATCGGCGCACTATGGATCAACGTTGCCTGCCTCTGCAGATTTACATTTCCCGGATCTGCCTCCAACGCTTTTTCGATCGCTTCCCGGATCCGTTCTTTCATCTCCGCTGCCGCAGCCTCGGTAAAGGTCACGATCAAAAGCCGATCCACATCCACCGGATGTTCCCGATCCGTCAGCATTTGGATGATCCGTTCTACGAGGACTGCGGTTTTACCCGATCCTGCTGCCGCCGATACAAGAATATTCCGGTTTCGCAGGTCGATCACTTTCTGCTGTTCTTCTGTCCATTTTACGCTCATGCCTGCCCCTCCTTTCCATTCTTGCACACTTCGTTTACGAAGCTTTCCCCTGCGCGGTCAGATATTTTCTGCGCCCGGCTGCAGATCTGCGCGATCACCTCATCCCGGGAAAGTTTCTCCAGGATTCGATATTCATAACCGTCCAGTCTTGGATCGAATCCGCAAATATCCCGATATGCACAGTAATCACATCCCGTACTTCCGCCCAGTTCATAAGGCGCAGCCTCGGCATGTCCCTCAAAAATCTTTGTTTTTAATTCCTGTTCTTTTTCTTTTGTATAACGAAGAAATCCTGCGAATTCTCCCTGTGTCAAAACTTTGGAATTTTTACTCAGGCTTCCGTCCTTATTACGTCCGACCGGGATCAGTACCGAATTTCCGCTCAGATTTTTCTCCAAATGTGCCAGAACCTCTTCCTCTGCATTGACAAGGCCATCCAGCCGCAGTTCTTTTAAAATCTTCGTCTCCAGAATCTGATCGTCCCTCTCCTTTTCCACAAGCGGATCCTGCATCCGATAATAGAAAATTCCCGCCGGGACGATCTCTTTTGCTTTCGTTTTCCGTCCCTCCAGATCCATCGCCGCATTCAGATAAACCGGAAGCTGCAGCTGCAGACCATGATAAAACGCGGTAATATCAAACGTCTTCATCCCTGTTTTGTAATCTGTCACCTTGACATAAATACAGTTCTCATCCTCGCAAGTATCGATCCGGTCGATCTTCCCGCTTCCAAACTGCAGTTCATATCCGCTCGGCAGGAAATCGCTCTGTTCCATCTGCTTCGTCAGTGCCCAGACCGAACGCCGGATCAGCTTTTTGATCCGCGTGATCATGTATTCATTTCTGGCGCTGCTGTAAAGCACGGTATTTCCATAATCAAGGATACTTTCCTCTACGCTCGCATCGATCAGTTTGCTTCGCACAGCTTCATCCATCTCCGTCCATTTTGTCCGATGCTCATCCGCTTTTCTTGCAAAACGTTCCATCGACTGGTGCGCGATATTCCCCAGATCCATCGCCTCAAACTGATACTGCTCCCGCTCGGAAAGCCGCAGTCCATATGTCAGGAAGTGGGCATACGCACAGGCGGCAAATCGTTCCAGCCTTGTCACACTTACCCGTTTCGGATCTCCAAACAACGCCCCGGCAGTCTCCTCCCTCAGCCGATCCGGCTCTTTCCGGTAAAATGCCGCGTCAAGCAGAAGCCCCGCTTCTCTTGGCTCCGTCTGCTCCGCTGCTTCTGTGATCGGATCTTTCCTCGGTTCTGCTGCCGACTCTGTTGCCTGTTCTGTTTCCCGTTCTGCGATGGATTTCTCTGCCGCTTCCACGGACAGATACCAACTGTAAAGCTGCTTCCAGGAATCGGAAATCCCCTGCTGCCGGTTCCGGAGTCCCGCCGCCAGATATTGTGCCATACCGCGTCCGGTCAGCTCCTGCTCCGACAACGTCCTCGCATCCTCATCCTGCACGGCGATCCCCGGAAACATCCGCCGCAGATCCTGCACAAGATAAGCCGGGCGGAGCGCCTTTCCGTCTCCCGACGCTTTCGCCCAGGAAAGGATCAATCGGTCGGACGGTTTCGTCAGATTCATATACAGGTAAAATTTCTGGATATACGTTTTTTCTTTCGCTCCCGGCGACAGCGCGATCTTCTTCTCCGAAAAATGCGCCCGGTCACGCTCCGATAAAAGACCGCCCTGTCCAAGATTTCCGGGAAGCAGCGTATCGTTTGCCCCGACAAAAAACAGAACTTTCAAATGATTCAGACGCGTCCGCTCTACATCTCCTACAACCACCTGATCGAGACTCGGCGGGATCACGCCGACTTTCGCTTCCTCCAGTCCCGCATCCAGAAGTTCACAATATTCTTTCATCGAGATCGGTTCCTCGCCGAGCAGTTCGGTAAACTTGTCGAATAATTCCAGCACGATCCGGTAAATCTGCGAATATTCCTTTGCCAGCGCCAGCTCGCCTGTTTCCTGAAATCGCAGTTCCATCGCCTGCACTTTCTCCTGCATCTGTTCCTGTACGAGAAATTCATACACAGACATCGTGATATCCCGCACGTTTTTCTTTCTTTTTTTCAAAATCATCATAAGCGGATCTAATTTTTCCACAAACCGTACCCGCAGATGATTCAAACGTGCAAGCTCTTCTTCCTCCACTCCGCCGCATCGTCTCACCCAGGCGCTCTGCCATTTTTTGTAGCCTTTGATTCCAAGCGCGATCACATAATTTTCCATCCGATCCACTTCGTCTCCGGAAAATCCGCTCATCCCGGTCCGCAGAAAACGGAACGCACTTTCATACGAAAAATTCTGTTCCGCCATAGCCAGAAGACTCCGCACATATTCTACAAATGCATTGAGCAAAATACTTTTCTTATAGTCGAGAAAGATCGGTACTCCATAAAGCTCACACTGCTTTTCCAAATGTGCGGCATAAGTATTCAGATCACTTGCCACTACCGCAATATCCCGATAACGATAACCGGATTCCCGTACAAGCCGCCGGATCTGCGCCGCTACAAACGCAGCCTCTTCCTTTGGATTCCGCACCACATGGAGCGACAGCGCATCCGATGTATCCCCACTGACCGGATAAGTCTTAGACGAATACCGGAATAATTCCGCTTCCAGAAATCCCATCATCGGATTCTCCCGAAAACGCGGCGTCGGTGTCTCACACAATGTAATCGGATCTTCTATCAAAACCTTGCATTCTTCCGCTTTCTTCACCAAAGAAAAAACCATCTCTTTACTGATCGCAAACAATTGATACGGATGTCTGTATGTGAACGGATCTTCTTTCGGATCGATCATAACAGTCACGATCACCTTGCGGCATACTTTCATCAATTCTCCGAGCAGACGGACCTGTACCGGTGTAAACCCGGTAAATCCATCCAATGCCACGACGCTGTTTTTTAAGATCTTTGATTTCGCCGCCATACTGCTCAAAAGATCCAATATCTCTTCTTTTGTAATATACCTGTCTGCCAGATACGCTTCAAATCCCTCATATAACTTCCGGATATCACGCAGTTTATACGCCAGATAGCTCTCCGGTTCCAGTGTTTCCAGAAAAGTATCCAGCACGTCAAATCCGATGCCATACTGTGTAAATTCCGAGATGACCGATTTCACTTCACTAATATAGCCCTGTTTTTTCAAATTTCCTTTGAGCACTTTTAAATCGTCTTCATAGTTTCCCGCAATTTTCCTCAGAATCAGATTTTTCCCCTCGTCATCCAGAACCTGTTTCGTCTCACATCCCAATTCCTCGAATACACGATGAGAAAGACGCACAAAACTCAGCACATCGATATTCATGATCCCATGTCTCGGATGTGCCATACAAAGATCTTTCTGCGTCTGCATCGTAAACTGCTCCGGCACAAGCACCAGATAATTTTCCGTCGGATGCTCCAGAGACTCCTCTATGACCGTCTGATATAAATAACTCGATTTTCCGGCTCCCGAATTTCCGAAAATAAACTGTAATCCCATATCCTCTTCTCCTGCTTTCCTGTCTCTTTTCCTGCCTGTTTTTCATAGCTTTTATCTTAACAAAAAATCGAACAAAAAAACACCCGTTCAAAGATAGTTTTTCTCCGCCTCTTATGATAATATCGTATATATCATTTGATACAAATGAAATCGCATTCTATACCATTACACCAAAAGGAGTACAGCCTATGAACAATTTAAAACAACTCCGCGACCGTCTCCAGACAAATTACGGCGACTGCCATATTTCCTATGTTCCGGGACAGCTCACCGTCAAATTCGGAAAAGGGACGATACTCGCCGACGGTATCCGCACAGAATTTCAGGAGGACGGACAGCCCATACAGGAAGTCACCATAGCCAATGACGATGATCTGTATGAGCAAATGGAAGCATTTCTTCTTTATTTGAAAGAGGGCGGTGCGGCAGCGGCACAGCCGGAAAGCGACAAGCTGCGCCGAAACCCGACCTATCGTTCTGCCTCAGAAGCATTGCAAAAGAATGGGAAGCGTCTCCTTTTCGCACTCGGGACTTTGGAAGTCCTGATTTTCTTAAGCGCGCTCTTTTTCGGTGGAAGCACACTGCACTACATCCTATTTTTGCTCGTGCCGTTCCTTGCAATGATTCCGATCTCATGGATCCAACGCGCCTGCATCAAGAAACACTGGATTTGTCCGCATTGTCAAAATGCACTGCCAATATCCGGCACTCGATTTTCCCCGGCGATCCAGTATGTCGCACACTGCCCGTGTTGTAAAAATAATCTGGAAACCGAAGCGATCCCGGAGCCATATGCCGAGTCGCAGACCGACTCTCAGTCGGGATCTGATTCTGAACAAGACGCCGAATCCGGCTCATTCTCTCAGGAAGAGCCGTCTTTCGGTACAGAATCCGCCGCAGAATCTTCCGCCCCGCTTCCCACAGCATTTCCCAAGGCACGCGGCAAATGGGCATGCAGGATTTCCGGACTCCTGCTTCTTCTCTATCTTGCGGTCATCGTACTGTTTTTTATGACTTCCGTTTCAGAAATACCGCTCGTTAACCTTATAACAGGGGTATGTCTTCATATTCCGGTGGTCATTCTCGTCGTAGCTTTGTTTATTTGCGGTATGCCACACTTAAGTGAATTTACCCGTCCGCAGGCGGTGATCCGCGAACGCCCCTCCATCCTGATCGTGGGATTCATCGGATGGGTCTTCGGCATTGCGTTGATCTTTATGGCATTTGCGGTATGCGCAGTACCTCCGCTTGACCTGGTGCTTGTCCTTGTTCTGTACGCTGCCGGACTCGCCTTTTTCCTGTGTGGAATCTGGGCGCTTCTTGCAGTCAAAAACCGGGCGCTTTTTCTCTATGAAAATGGAAATGTCCGTTATCTTACCAGCTTCGGACGCCTGAAAGAATTTTCCGCAAAAGAAATCGCTTCGATCCGGCTTTCCGTAAACGGATCGGTTCAATTTCTGAATGCAGACGGAAGAAAACTTTTCTCTGTCGAAAAGAATATGCAGAGCATGGACGCTCTCGTAAATTGGATCGAAACACACGATATTTCTTTCGGTCTGACAAAACAGATGGAAGAAAAAGTGATTCAGGACGCAGGAATTGTAGAACCGAAACAATGGCGTGAAGAATATCGTTCATGGATGCACGATCATATCAAACCGATCCGGTTCGGTCTGATCTTAACAGTACTTTTCCTGCTCATCGGAAGCGTCCTGCCGTTCATCCTGTATATACGCACGGATTTTAAATTCAGTTCAACGGTATACCTGTCCGCACTGTCGCCGCTTCCGCTTTTGATCTACATTTTGATTTTTGCACCCGTCATCAATCTGAACGGAAAACCGAAAGGCGCGACAAAAGAATGGATTTCGATGCACGCCAATCTTTCCGCCCCACTGCTCCTGATCCCGGGACTATGGCTTATCGCAATGTTCTTCTATGGATTTAACGACGTTGTATTGACCGTGGTTGATTTTGGAAAATTTCTTGTGCTCTGGCTTGTGATCTGTGCTTTGTTCGGAATCCTGTATTTCTTCCGCACTCCAAAGAGACTGCGCGGCGAAGGATCTTTTATTTTCCTTATCCTGCTGCTTCTGTTCTCCTATCCAATGGCGTACGGGCTGAATCTTGCGCTATGTACTCCTGCCGAACATTATCCGGCAGAGATCGTTTCTCAGGAGATCGAACAGGACGAAGACGAAGATTCTCCCGACTATGTCCTGACTGTCCGGCTTGATGACGGAACAGAGACCGACATTGAAGTGGTAGAAGAACTATATCAGCTCGCCTACTTTGATACAGAGCTCGTTGTCTGCGAACGGAAAAGCATCTTCGGAATCCGCATGGTAGATCTGCATATGTCGGATTTTGGTGAGATGGGAGAATAAAAAACTTCATACTTCCGTGCACTGATGCACTCATCCTACGATACGGATTCATCGTTTTTATAAATTCGATGAATCCGTATTTTTTATTCATTTTGATAGAATTTCTGCTCTTTCTATGTTAGACTGTTCTTATCTGTTTCCGATTCCGGAAATTGATCTATTACATTCCGGCTGATTCAGCCAACTTACACAATTCGACAATTATTTTTGAACTTGCGAAGCGGAAAGAGGGATTGCCTATGATCTGATTGCAAATGACACCTGCAGCGTTTATAATCAAAGGAGGAAAACACATGAGTGTAAATAAACAACTGAATATGCAGATTTCAAACGAAGAGGAAATTCTTGAGCCGCTCAGAAAGCTGAATTTGCTGGATGATTTTCTTTTTGATGTGGCAACCGTAGATTTGGAAACCTGTAAAATTATACTGGAACTGTCCCTTGGTATTCGTATCAAAAAGCTCTCTTGGCGAGAGGGACAGAAAGTCGTCCACAATCTGCCCGGATATCGCGGCATCCGCATGGATTTCTATGCCGTGGCAGAAGACGGAACCGTATTTGACGTAGAAATGCAGAAACGAAACGAGGGAAATATCCCTAAGCGAACACGATTTTATCAGGCACTTGTAGACAGCCCAATGCTGAAAAGCGGGGAGCGAGGTTTTGATAATCTACGTCCGACTGTCATCATTGTGATATGTGGATTTGATCTCTATGGCTATGGAAAGTACCGATATACATTTGAAAATCGATGTTTGGAAGATCTCTCCCTTCCACTGGGGGATGAATGTAAAAAGGTCATTTTGAATACCAAAGGAAATAACAAAAATGAAGTAGAGTCTAATCTGGTCGATTTTCTAAATTATATTGAAAATAGTGAAGATGAATCCATTCCGGAATTCTGTGACGAACGTTTGAAAAATCTGCATAATAAAATCCGTCAAATTAAATCCAGCGTACAGATTGGAGTGGAATATATGAAGATGGAAGAACGCGACAGGCTGATCCGTGAAGAAGCAATGCAGCAGGGACTTGCTCAAGGGCAATCACAGGGCGAAACTCGTATGGCAAAACTTGTATTGGAATTGACACAAAAACAACGTTTTTCAGATTTGGAACGTGCGACATTGGACGAAGGGTATCGCAGGAAACTATTCAAAGAATTTGGTATCTAACTTCTGTGAAGAGCAACACAGGTATCTCATATTACAAAAAGATACAGCAAGCAAAAAGCCCCGTAAAGAGTGCAAAGCACCACCAATGGTGGCAAGGCTCTTGACAGGGCTTTTCCTTTTCTGTGGTTAGTAAAATTGTTTTTACGAACTGATCTTATACATTCAAGCTATCATCTCATTTCTTATAAATTTTTAATCGCTCCCAAAATCGCTTTCTCTATTTCCCATAGTACTGCTCCACGATCGCACGCACTTTCGCAGTCACATATCCGCTTCCGCCATGTGGCTTCACATCCTCCACCATTCCGACGACTGCAAGCGGACGTTCCACTCCCTCAAGAGTCTCGCAGATAAACCATCCCCGCTCCACTCCCTCCGTGGAATCCTGTGCTTCTTTGATCTCCGCCGTTCCGGTCTTTCCAAGCATTGGTATGCCCTCGATCTTTGCACTCGCACCGGTTCCGGTCGGATTTTCGATCACCTGGATCAAGCCCTGTTTCACGATCTCCGCAGTCTGCGGCGAGATCACCTGTTCTTTCCAATACTGCGGCGTTTGTTCTTCCTCCTGGATCAAAACCGGAAGGATCATATTTCCGCCATTTACGAACATCGAATACATCGAGAGTAAATGCACCGGATTGACAAGAAGCTCTCCCTGACCATATCCGGTATCCGCCAGTTGGATTTCCGATGCGATTTCTCCGTCGGAATCATCCGAATCATAACTCGAAGCGCCCAGATATACCGGAAAATCCATTTCTTCTTTAAATCCCATTTTCCGGAACCACTCCACCTGGGTCTTGGCACCGATCTCCAGTGACGCACGCGCAAAATAAATATTGTCCGAATACGTCATCGCATTGGTCAGATTCACCTCCGATCCATACGGGGTCAACGTTGTCACATAATAATCTCCCCATCCGGCGTCTTTTTGCCAGCTCAATCCCACGTCGCCGAAATTGGCATTCGGATCTAATTTTCCGCTCTCCACACCGATTGCCGCCGTGATCGCCTTAAATGTCGAGCCCGGAACCCACGTCGTCTCGAACCGGTTCATTAACGGTTTATTCGGATCTTCATTCAAATTCTTCCATCTCGCATCCGAAAGTCCCATGATAAATTCATTCGGATCATATCCCGGTGTACTGACGAGCGCAAGCATCTTTCCGGTAGTCGGATCCATGGCAGCCGTCACCGCTGGATCTGCCGCAAACTGCTCATATGCGCTCTGCTGTACGCCCGCATCGATCGTCGTATAGACGTCTTTTCCGTTCTCTTCCGGTTTAAGCGCCATCGTCTCGATCAAAATACCGTCCGCATTCACAATGTCAATACTGTATCCGTCGTGTTCATGCAGTGTTTCTTCCAACGCCATCTCCAGTCCGGCTTTTCCGATCAGACTGTTCGCGTGATAATCTTTCCCCTCCAGTTTTTCCAGATCTTCCGCCGTTACCGACTGCACATATCCGGTCAGATGTCCTGCAGCGGCTCCAAGCGGATAGACTCTCGTCTCAGCGTCATTTAAAAGCACACCTGGTATCTGCAGCAATGCTTCTTCTTTTGCCGTATCCGTCTTCGCGATCATCTTCAGCGGAACAAATGTATCATCCTGCACATAATCGGCTTCCATTTTCGTGCGGATCGTATCGGCATCCATATCGAGGATCTGTGCAAGCTGCTCCACTGCCACGTCCCGGTCTTCCATCTTCCCCGTCACAACGCCGACTTCCGTTGCCGTTCCCTGTCCGGCAAGCAGAACGCCGTTCCGATCATAAATATTTCCACGCACTGCCGGACGGGTGTTGATCTGCACCCGGTAATCCTCTTTGAGCATCGGAAAAATAAACGTCGAATCCCAGTTGATCTTCCAGTCTCCGCGCTCCTTTACAAACGTGCTTTTATTCACAAAAGAAATCTTTCCTGCCATCGATTCCATTTCACAAGTATAAGACAGCTCCGCTTCTTTTTTCCCTTTCTCAAATACAGGTTCTTCCTCACACTGAACAGTCAGATTTTCCGCTTCGATCCCCTCGTAGATCTTCTGATTCCGTTCCGTAAATTCTTCTTCGGAAATACGTTCTCTTGCCTGTTCACTCAGCATTTCGTACATCCGGTCATATTTTCGTTGATTGACCAATTCACCGTATGCCACGAGCGTCTCTTCCGGTGTTTTCCCGCTCTTCAAAAAGAACGCTGCGCATCCGATCCCCGTAATAAGCAGTACCGCAGCAATACCGATGACTGCTCCCCATATTTTTTTATTTCTCTCGTGCCTGCCTATTGCTCTTTTATCTACTGCTTTTCTGTTTCCCGCTCTTTTCTTACCCCTTTGTTTTGCCATCTTACGCCCCTTTCCGCATGATCTCTTTGCAGCAAATGTCACTGAACATGTTCCGCTTTAATATTACATCTGTAATCTTTCGTTGTCAATCGTTTCCCTGTATAGTTCCACCACTGCTTCTTCCACCATATGCCGCTGCACACTTTTGACATGAATGGACAAATTTCCATCCTCACAGGCAAAACTCTCCCCGTCATCCGGCACACGCCCGATCACACCGCAGACATATCCGCTGAACGTATCATATTCCTCCACCGGAAAATCATGTTTGATCGCTTTCGCCACATCTTCCAGATCCGCATAGCCCTGGATCACCCAACGGTTCTCTCCGATCTGTTCCAACTCTTTCGGATGTTTTGGTTCTTCACAGTCTTCCAGCTCCCCGACCAGCGTCTCCATCAGATCATGCAGCGTAATGATTCCCGACATCCCGCCGTATTCATCCAGGATCACCGCGAAATAACTCCGTTTCTCTTTCATTTGCCTGAACAAAAGATTTGCTTTCATACTCTCCGGAATCAGCCACGCCTTATCTACCGCATGGTCAAGCAAAGCGTCCCGCCCTTTTTCCTGCATGCGGAAATAATCTTTCGTATCGAGGATCCCGACAATATCGTCTTTATTTTCCCCAAACACCGGATAATATGTATGTCGGCTTTCGTAAATCGTTTCTTCCCATTTTTCTTCCGTATCCTTGAGCGAAAGACCGATCACTTCACGCCGGTGCGTGCAGATTTCCTCCACTGTCTGGTCGTCCAGTTCAAATACATTCTGGATGATCTCATTTTCCTCAGATGGGATCACACCTTGTTCCTGTCCCTCCAAAAGCAGCATCCGGATTTCCTCTTCGGTCACCATCTCGTCATCTTCATTCGGATCGATCCCGATCAGCCTCAAGATGCCGTTAGTCGAAAGGGTCAAAAGCCATACCAACGGTGCAAATACTTTCGAGACAACGTGCAGGATTCCCGACATCCCAAGCGCAAGGTTTTCCGGCTTTTTCATCGCCACACGTTTCGGGACAAGCTCTCCGAATACAAGACTGAAATATGCCAGCACAACGGTGATCACAAACAGACACACCGGAGCAAGGATCTGTTCCGGAATTCCGATCCCGCTGTCTACTAAAAATGAAACCAAAATCTCAGAAAACTGATCGGCTGCCGTCGCTCCCTGTAAAAATCCAGCCATCGTGATCGCCACCTGGATCGTTGCGAGAAACTTTGCCGGCTGTGCCGTCAGCGCCGAAAGCCGAGCCGCTTTTTTGTTGCCGCCGTCCGCCAGATTTTTCAGTCTTGCGTCACTGATCGAGATCACGGCGATCTCTGCGCTGGCAAACGCCGCATTTAAAAAGATCAAAAATAAAAATAACAAAAACGTCTGTAACATCAAAATTTCCTCCTGTTTCTCTTTCCTGCCGCATCCGCGGCAGCATACCGCCGTCCATTTTTATCCGTGCGGCTTCTTTTCATTTCTTCGTATCAATGCGCGAAAAGGTACAGTCTGATCCCGATCACTGAGACCAGACTGTACCTTTTATCTATCCATCGCACTACACGGCACAGTCACTCTTCTGTTTGTCCTATTCATCTCACATTCATCATCCGAACTGTCGTCCATGTATGCAATCACATCCTCTCTTGAAATCATCGTGTATATTATTGACTTTAGCGTCAGTGTACAAGGGAAAATACGCCTTGTACACTGACGCTAACATATTTCTTTTCTAAAATCAAGAAAACGCTTCTAAACTTTTTATGAATTTTTCTTCTCTGAAATGACAACCTTAAGAAAATCTTACCTTGATATACGCTTTGATCTCCTCCACACATTTCTCAAACCCAAGTTTTCCGCTGTTTAAGCAGAGATCATAATTTCTAGCATCCGACCATTCCCGTCCGGTATAATGCTTGTAATATTCCGCGCGGTATTTGTCCGTCGACGCAATAAATTTCTCCATCTCTGCCGTCGTCATACTGTTGCGCTCCATGGCGCGCGCCAGATTAAATTCCGGCGACGCATGGACGAACACACTGACCACATTCGGATAATCTTTCAGCACGAAATCTGCCGCTCTGCCGACGATCACACAGTTTTCCGTCTTAGCCACCCGCTTGATGATCTCCGCCTGATAGTTAAAAAGATTTTTCGCGGAGACAAAATCTTTATGTCCCGGCGGGATCACCTTTCCGTCATACACGTCCATCGTCATCCGCAGGAGCGGGCTGTTGCGCAGCTTTTCATCCAACTGCATAAAAAGCTGTTCGCTGATGCCGCTTTCATCTGCCGCCATCTGGAGCAGATTTCGACCGTAACACGGAATCCCCATCTCTTTCGCATACATTTCACCGATCGTTTTGCCGCCGCTTCCATACTGTCTTGCGATCGTCACTACAATATTATCCATCTCCTCGCCCCCCTACTCTCCAAGATATGCTTTCTTAATCGAATCGTCATTCATCAATTCTTTTGCGTCCCCCTCAAGTACGATCTTTCCGGTCTCCAGCACATATGCCCGGTCCGCGATCGAGAGCGCTTTTTTCGCATTCTGCTCGACGAGAAGCACGGTCGTTCCGCTGGCGCTGACTTCCTTGATAATATCGAAAATCTCATTGACCAGGATCGGCGAAAGTCCCATCGACGGCTCATCCATCACAATGATCTTCGGATGCGACATCAGCGCGCGCCCCATCGCGAGCATCTGCTGTTCTCCGCCGCTTAATGTTCCGGCAAGCTGATTCTTTCGCTCTTCCAGTCTCGGGAACCGCTTATAGACCATTTCCAGCGTCTTCGCGATCTCGTCCTTATCTTTTCTCGTGTATGCGCCCATTTTCAGATTTTGGTACACGCTCAGTTCCGCAAAGACACGCCGCCCCTCCGGAACATGTGCCATCCCAAGGGAAACGATCTTATGTGCCGGTACTTTCGTAATGTCCTGCCCCTCAAACAGGACCGATCCCTTTTTCGGGGAAAGCAGTCCCGTGATCGTGTGCAGCGTCGTTGTTTTTCCGGCGCCGTTCGCCCCGATCAGCGCGATGACCTCTCCCTCATTTACTTCAAAAGAAATCCCTTTCAGCGCCTGGATCATCCCGTAATATACTTCAATATCTTTTACTTCCAACATTGCCATGATTTATCCCTCCTATTCGCCCAGATATGCCTTGATGACTTCCGGATCGTTCAGCACATCCGCGGTTTTTCCCTCCGCCAGTACCTGACCGAAGTTGAGGACCGTCAGTTCTTCACAGATCCCAGATACCAGTTTCATATCGTGTTCGATCAAAAGGATCGTCATGTCAAATGTATCCCGCACAAAATGGATCGTCTCCATCAGTTCTTTTGTCTCGTTCGGATTCATGCCCGCTGCCGGCTCATCCAAAAGCAGAAGCTTCGGTTCCGTCGCCAGCGCACGCGCGATCTCCAGTTTCCGCTGCTTTCCATATGGGAGATTGGACGCCAGTGTCTGCGCCTCGCCGTCCAGATCAAAAACTTTCAAAAGCTCCATTGCTTTTTCATCCATCGCTTTTTCCACTTTAAAATAGTTTGGCAGACGGAGGATTCCCGCAAAAGTAGAATATTTGTAATGATTATGAAGTCCGGCTTTCACATTATCGAGCACTGTCAGATCTTTGAACAGACGGATATTCTGGAACGTCCGCGCAATTCCCGCTTTGTTGATCTCCGTCGTCTTCTTGCCCACTATATTTTCTCCGTCCAGTGTGATGATCCCCTCGTTCGGCTTATACACTCCGGTCAGAAGATTGAAGACCGTAGTTTTTCCCGCGCCGTTCGGACCGATCAGACCGTACAGCCGTCCTTTTTCGATCTTCATATGAAACTCATGGACTGCACGCAGTCCGCCAAAGGAGATCCCAAGATTTTTTACTTCCAGCAATGCCATAATACTTAAACCTCCTCCGCACATTTTTTCTTCGCAAATTTTCTCTTTGACAAATGTTTTTCTCTCCATTCGATCGCTTTCGGGCTCCAGTTGAAGAGCATCATTGCGATCAGCACGACAGCATAGATCAGCATACGATAATCATTCAGACCTCGGAGCATTTCCGGAAGCAATGTCAATACGATCGCCGCAATGATCGAACCCCGGATATTTCCGATTCCGCCGAGTACAACAAAGACAAGGATCATGATCGACATATTATATCCGAAGTTTTTCGGCTGCGCCGTCAACGTCGCCAGGTTGTGAGAATAGATCACACCTGCCACGCCTGCAAGCGCTGCCGATACGGAAAATGCCATCAGTTTGTATTTTGTCACATTGATCCCGATCGATTCCGCTGCGATCCGGTTGTCTCTCACCGCCATGATCGCACGTCCGCTCCGGGAGTGGATCATATTCAGCACGATAACCAATGTGATCAAAATTAAAATCACACCGATCGTGAACGTGGAATCTTTCGGAGTTCCCGTGATCCCCTGCGGTCCGTTGATGATGACCTGTCCGTCCGGCTCCATGCCAAGCGACATCACATCTTTCGTCGAAAAATGAAATCCGTTGGAATCTCTTCCTATAAATAAAATATTGACTACATTTTTAATGATCTCACCAAACGCAAGCGTCACGATCGCAAGGTAATCCCCTTTTAACCGCAGAACAGGGATTCCGATCAAAATACCGAAGATCCCGGCGCTTGCCGCTCCGATCAGAAGCGCCAGAAAATAGCGGATTCCCGCAACCGGTATCGCATCCACCATACATTTTGAGAAAAAAGCGCTTGTAAACGCACCCACACACATAAATCCCGCATGACCAAGACTCAGTTCCCCGAGGATCCCGACCGTCAGGTTCAAAGAAACCGCAAGGATCACATAAGAGCAAAGCGGAACCAAGAGTCCCTGAAGCAGACTGGAAATACTTCCTGTCATGATCAAAATCTGCGTCACCAGATAAATACCGATCACCAATCCGTAAGTGATTAGATTGCTTTTTGTTGTTTTTTTCATCTTTTTCATTCCGCTCACCTACACTTTCTCCTGAATATTCTTGCCGAGGATTCCGGCAGGTTTTACGAGCAGCACGATGATCAGTACGCCAAATACGATCGCATCCGCCATCTGGGATGAAATATATGCTTTTCCGAAAATCTCGATCACACCAAGCAGTATCCCACCGATCATTGCGCCCGGAATCGAACCGATCCCGCCGAATACCGCCGCCACAAATGCTTTGATTCCCGGCATTGCTCCGGTATAAGGAGTCAGCGTCGGATATGCCGAACAGAGTAATACGCCTGCGATCGCCGCCAATGCAGATCCGATCGCGAATGTCAGCGCGATCGTCTTATTGACATTGATACCCATCAGCTGCGCTGCGCCCCGATCCTCCGAGACAGCCAGCATTGCCTGACCGGATTTTGATTTCTTGATAAATACTGTCAGTCCGATCATGATCACGATACATGCTGCGATCGTCATGATCGTCTCCCCGGTGATCGTCAGATTTCCGTCCGCCAAAACAACCGGAGGGATCGGAACAACGGAAGTAAATGATTTGGTATTTGCTCCAAAGATCAACAGCGCGATATTCTGGAGCAGATAACTGACTCCGATCGCCGTGATCAGCACTGCCAGCGGAGACGCCGCATTCCGAAGCGGTTTGTATGCAACCCGTTCGATCAGCATTCCAAGCAGGGTACAAAAAACAACTGCAATCAGCACTGCCGCATATGCCGGAAGCCCTGCGGAAGTCATCGCCGTCAGAACAACATACGCGCCTATCATGATCACATCGCCATGTGCAAAATTCAGCATTTTTGCAATGCCGTAAACCATCGTATATCCCAATGCGATGATCGCGTACACACTGCCCAGGCTGATTCCATTTATCAAATAAGAAATAAAACTCATAGATCCTCCACCTGTCTCTCATTTTATCAGAAAAGGTTATCCCGAAAGATAACCTTTTGTCTTCGTTTTGTGTCTCAGCTTTTTATCTCAGCTATATATCCGTTAGGTATCACGGCTTATTCTACTACCGCATAATCACCGTCCGCGATCTTTACGACCATCGGCGCTTTACTCGGCTCTCCGCTTGCTTCCCAAGTCAGTTCTTTTGCCGTTACGCCGCTGATCGTGATCTCGGTCATCGCGCCTTTGACAACGTCGCAGATGTCCGATGCGCTCATATCCGGCGTCACTTCGGCTTTCTCCATTGCCGCTTTCATCGCATAGACTCCGTCGTAAGCATCTGCCGCAAACTGGTTCGGCGTACCGCCGTAAGCTTCTTTGTAATCTGTTACAAATTTCTGGATCGCTTCATCGGTTGAAGTCGGGGTAAACGGACTTAAGAACATCAGGTTGTTCGCAAGATCCGCATCAAATCCCTCTACATCGAGGATTCCGTCCATACCGTCACATCCAAAGAAGATCGGGCTGTAATTGATGCCTGCCGCCTGTTGGAGTACAAGGGCTGCCTCGGAGTAATAGAATGGAAGAAATACCAGTTCCGCTCCCGCATCTTTTGCTTTCTGAAGCTGTACGGAAAAATCGGTCTTACTCTCTGCTGTAAACGCTTCTGCCGCTACGATCTCCAGACCTTCTGTCTCTGCTTCTTTTGCAAATGCCTGATAGATTCCCGTCGAATATACGTCCGAACTATTGTAGATTACCGCGATCTTCGTTGCCAACTGATTGTCTGCAATATATTTCGCGGACTCCGCTCCCTGCATCGGGTCGGAGAAACATACGCGGAATGCATTGTCATACTGTACACATTCCACCGCGGTTCCGGATGGTGTCAGCAGAAACATATTGTCTGCCTGTGCCACTTCCCCGACAGCCACACACGGTGCGGACGTTACAGTTCCGAGCAGCGCCTGCATGCCCCAGTCTTTCAATGTATTATAAGCGTTGACCGCTTTCTCCGCATCCGCTTCATCATCCTGAAAATTAAATTCGATCTGCGCGCCGTTGATCCCGCCTGCTTCATTGATCTCTTTTACTGCCAGTTCCGCACCATTTTTTACTGCTTCACCATAAATTGCAGCATCTCCTGTCACCGGACCAATCCCACCGATCTTAATCGTATCACTGCTTCCTTTTTCTGTTTCTCCACCGCCGCATCCTGCAAGCATTGTCACGGTCATTGCTGCTGTTAATGCAGCGGACATCATTTTTTTCCAATTTTTCATAATCCTTACCTCCTAGATAACAGAGCGCGCTCTGTATTTCATGTTTGAGATAATAACGTGGATGTCTGTTTTTGTCAATCAAATTGATCGATAATGACAAAATTGGTTAAGTTTTCATTAAAAAAGATCAAGTTTCCCGTCTTTATTCCCTGCAATATAGAGAGAAACCTGTCCGCCCTCCTGCGGACATTCTGAATTTTTCAATTCCAGTTTTCCTCCTTGGGCTTCGATAAAACGTTTTGCAATCGTAAGCCCAAGCCCCTGATGACTCCGGTCATGACGACTGTCGTCCCCCCGGTAGAATTCCTGTGTTCCATACAGCAGATCTTTTCGGGAAAATCCATTGCCGTAATCGATCACGCAAAATCGCAGAGAGCATGCTCCGGATTTCGCCGTCGTTTCCTGTGCCTCTGCTTCCACCCGGATACCGCGCATCGGATCGGTATACTCCAGCGCATTGCCGACCAGATTTTCCCATGCCCGCAAAATCTGTACTTTTCGGATCCGGAATTTCGCCTCCGTTTGAGAGAGAGCCCCCATTCGTACGACTTCGATCGGAAGATGTTTCGCCTCCGCCATTTGCCTTGCCTGTGCAAAAAGCATCTGCTGTAACGAATCCGCCGATACACTGATGAGTTCCTCCGCATCGTTTTCTTCTTTCAGGACATTTCGCATTGCCGTTAAATACGACTCGATCTGCCCCGTATTTTCCAAAATGGTCTTATTCCACTTTTTTTGTTCTCCGGAAATCTCTTCTTCCGCCATCAATTCCGCATTTCCGCGTATGATCGTAAGCGGCGTCTTAATATCGTGCGAGAGCGCCCGCAGCCGGAGCGTTTTCTCCCGTTCCATGTCCCACTGTCTCTCCAGAGATTCCTGAAGCGCTTCTTTTAAATGTGCCAGCGAAGCGACAACTTCATTGACTTCTGTCAATTCCGAAGATACGGCGGTAAATTCCAGATCATTTTCTGCTATTTTATCGGTGATCTCTTTCAAACCGGAAAGTTCTCTTTTTAATTTTCCGGAAAAATACCGGACAAGCCATGCGGTCTGCCCGAAAAACAAGAACAAAAATGTACCGATCAACACCCATTCCGGACGAGGTAAAATCCGGTTCATCACTTCCGATCGATAACGCATTTCCAGACGATAGCGCACAATACACCGCTTTTGATCCTCACGCAAAATAAACCGGTAGAAGTATCCCTTCCCGGCAAATGTATCGCTTCTTCCGCTCGCTTCCCACGCTTTATCCCGCTCTTGTTCGTCAAAACTTCCATATGCCCATGTGCCGTCCGTCTCATAAACGCCATAGTCGCTTCCGGGAGGAATCATCGTCTCTTCCACCCAATCTGCTGTACGGATCTCTTCCTGCCTCTCACTCAGAAATGTCTCCGCATAATTAGCCGGATAAATCCCTCCCACATTTTCCAACAGTACGATCAGCAAAAAAGACATGCCCGCCGCTGCTGCCGCTCCGATACAGAACAGCACGATAAAATGCAGAAACAGCTGCGCGATCGACGTCTCTTTTCTATTTGATGTTTTCCGTTTCCTGTCCATTCGTTTCCTCCCCGGTTCATCCTTTCTTCCACCGATACCCGATCCCCCATACGGTCTCGATCGGATTCTCTCCTGACTTCTGGCATTTCGCACGGATATTTTTCACATGCTCTGTAATGGCTGACGAATCGCTTTCCCCGTCAAAGCCAAACACATGCTCATAAATCCGCTCTTTGGAAAATACCTGCCCGCAGTTCAACGCCAGATACTCACAGATCGTATATTCACTTTTGGTCAGCAGGATCTCTTCTTCCCTGCAAAACATTTTCTTTGCCCCAAGTTCAAACTGAAATACCCCGACCGACATCCTGTGCTTTTTCTCCCGCGTCTCTCTCCGCAGATGTGCCGCCACACGGGCACGCAGTTCTCCAATGCCAAACGGTTTCGTGATATAATCATCGCCGCCGTTCCCAAGTCCCTGCATCAGATCGCACTCCTCGGTCTTCGCCGTGAGAAACAGGATCGGGCAGTCCACCCGCTCCCTGATATCCCGGCAAAGAGTAAAACCGTCCTTACCGGGCATCATCACATCCAAAAGGATCAGATCAAACAAATCCAGAGGCATGGTCTCCGCCTGTATGGGATCCGGCTGGCTCGTCACCTGATGCCCCTCTTTTTCCAATGCTCGTTTCACAAGCGAGCAGATCTCCAAATCATCATCTATGATCAATATTTTACTCATCACACGCTCTCCCTTGATACTGATGAAACCATAAAAAAAGTATGGCACAAAGCGCCGCCGCAATCAAGAGACAGATTTTGATCCATGGAAGATTCCCCCATGTCTCCCACCCGTTTGGATCCATATATCTTTGCAGGACTTCCGTACTGAAATGAGATCCCCATGAACCCGGGAAAAACCACCATATCCCGGTTCCCAGCCCGGTCAGAAGCAGAGCCGAGATCAGCATTTCCGCCACCCCGAATCCAAGAGAGAGATTTTTGGAAAACCGCAGAGTTAAAAACAAATGGATCCAATAAAGCGGAAGACTTCCCATCCACATTGCAAGCGCCGCCATTCCCCAGAACTCCCAGAAGATCCATCCGATGCTTTGTCCCCATACCGCCCCGCCGTTCTTCATGATCTCTGCGTAAAACAACACATAGTATCCGACCGCAAAATTTCCGATAGCAAGAAGCACTGCCGCCAGACTCTGGATATGAAGCACCGCACATTTTGCAAACAGCGCCTTTGACCGCTTCGTTGTTCCGAGAAACGTTTGAAAATGATTATCCTCCTCAAGCTGTATGCTCCGCGAGCAGACCATTGCAGCAAGAAACGGAAACGCAGTTCCCATGATCTGCATAAAACCGGAAATCTCCGTGATCCCATGTCGGTTTCCCATCCAATAATAAAGAAGAAAAACACCGCTCCCCAAAAGCGGGACAACCACATGGATCGGCAGCAAGATCGTATGCCGCATTTTCTGCCACTCTGCCCGCATCATATGTATGCCTCCCCCTCGTATATTCTTCTGAAGATCTTTCTGAATATTATTCTGCACATGATTCTGAACATTTCCCCGACTCATTTCTTCATCCGCCTTTCATACCAGATTTTTCCTGCGATCCACAAAATGAGAAACCATACCACTGCAGAGATCGTACCGATCCAGAGTGAATTCGGATCCATCACCTGCGGCGTCCATGTCATTTCCCCCGGTCTGGCAGGCAGACCGTTCGGCAATACGCCGAGTACCACACACATCATTCTTGCCGTAACTCCGCCGGGCAGTACCCAATAATACGACGTCAGCGAATACGAAGTATCCACGACCATCGCCATGGCAAACAACGCGATCGTCGCCGGGATTTTCCCGATCATCCTCGTTAAAAACAGCCCAAACGGTACCATCCATAAAAAGCCGATCCAGATCAAAACAATGGCAAGCATCTGTGCCCCAAGGGACGGGCGGATCTGAAACTGAAAATGCAATCCCCACTCCAACAGATAACCGACAAGGATCGTCAGACTTCCAAGAAAAAGGCATCCGATTCCGCCAAATGACGCCGCACAAAACACTTTCGCATCCCAGACACGCCCCATGTCGCAGGGAATGCTCAAAAGCGAATGATTTTTCATTTTCTGGTCTTTTCCGATCACAATCCCGCACAGCAGCGAAAGCATCCCCGGAAACATCATCGTATACCACCAGTTGTAACTGTCAACCGTAAAGAACTTATGCGTCATAAATGCAGACGTGATCACCGTAACAAGCGGCATAAAAATACAAAGCTTTCCCGCGGAAGAATGTCTGTACTTCAACCATTCCGCCTGCAGATAATTACCTCTCTTATTCCGCATCCCCGGTATGTTATTTTGCTGCCTGCTGTTTTGATCCCTGTTTTTCATCTCCGTGTCCCTCCTTTTTCTGCCGCGATCTTCATAAATAATTTTTCCAGATCTTCACATTCATCCATCCACCCCTCAAAACCAAGTTTCCCGCCGACGATGATCCCGATCCGGTCTGCCGTCTGTTCGATCTCGCTCAAAATATGACTGGATACAAGTACCGTGATCCCCTGCTGCGGAAACGAACGGATCATCTCCCTGAGTTCCTGGATACCGATCGGATCCAGACCGTTGACCGGTTCATCCAGTACAAGAAAACGCGGTCGGTTCAGCAGTGCGATCGCAATCCCCAGTCTTTGTTTCATTCCAAGTGAAAACGCTCCCGCTTTTTTCTTCCCGGTATCCCCTAAACGGACAATCTCCAGTACATCCCGCATCCTTGCTTCGGAAACGCCGAGCATCAGCGCACGCACTTTCAAATTCTCCCATGCCGACAGATTTTCATAAATGGGAGGCGTTTCGATCAATGATCCGATGTTCCAAAGATCTTCCCTCGACCATGGATGTCCGTCAAACGTGATCTCTCCGCTTGTCGGTCTCAGAATCCCGGTCAACATTTTCAGTAACGTAGATTTTCCCGCTCCGTTTGGACCGAGCAGACCATATACACAATGTTCCGGAATATGGATACTCACATCATCCAGCGCTTTTTGTTTTCCGAATACTTTCGTCAAATGTTTTACTTCCACCATATTTTCAGCCAATTTTTTCTCCTCCTTTATGCCGTTTTCATCTTGACAAAATTAAAATAACGGATATTTCTAAGGACTTTCTAAGGATTTGACATCTTGCTAAAAATGTTATACTATCTGATTACAAGTGTAAGAATTTCACGTTAAAAACTGGAGGGATCTGATTTATGTCGAAACTGCCGCAAATTTCGGAAGCAGAATTTGAGGTGATGAAAATCATCTGGAAATATGCTCCGATCAACACAAATGAAATTACGGAACGTTTGCTGAAAACGACTTCATGGCGTCCGAAGACGATCCAGACGCTGATCAAACGTCTTGTGACAAAAGGGGTTCTTTCTTATGAAAAACAAGGACGTATTTTTGTGTATACTCCGCTCGTAAAGGAAAGCGACTATATCAGTCAGGAAAGCAACTCCTTTCTGGATCGGTTCTTTAACGGACATCTAAGTGCCATGGTCTCTTCTTATCTGGAACAGGATCAGTTGTCCAACGCTGAAATCGACACTCTCCGGGATCTTCTTTCAAACAGTGTGAAAAAAGGCGGTGATGCCGATGCTTGAACCCCTTGCCGGTTTCATGGTTCGATTTGGGATCTGCAATCTCATTCTCAGCGGGATCATTGGTCTGCTTTTTGGAATCAAATGGTTGTTCCGAGGATTTCTATCAAATCGCATGCAATATAATTTATGTTTGATTTTACTAGGTTTACTTACTGTTCCATTTCTTCCGTTTTCCTTAAACTCCTATTTAAGCGGTATGGAACAGGCTGTGTTTCCGATTTTGCCCTCTACTTCCGGGATCGATTCCGCCGTGTCCCAACCGCTGACTCATACAACTGATTGGATGAATGATTTCGCACTTTCCGTAAACGATCAGATTTCCCCGACAATCAGCTTACTCTTTTTCGGAATTTGGATTTTAGGAATTTTGTTCATGGTGTTTCTGCTCTTTCGATCTGCAATACAATTACACCGGATTGAACAATCTGCACTTTCTCTGCAAAATCCACTGATTTACAGATTGTACGAGGAATGTCTTCACAAATTAAACATTTCGAAAGAAATTCCTGTTTACAGCACTGCATTTTTAAAATCTCCGATGATCGTCGGATTTTGGAGACCAAGAATTTATCTCCCCATTCATCTGATTTCCGATCATAACACGGTTATTCGTAATGATGACATTCGATATATGCTGCTGCATGAACTTCAGCACTACAAACATAAGGATTCTCTCATCGGTTGTCTGATGAATCTTGTAAGTATTGTTTATTGGTTTCATCCATTCGTGTGGTTTGCACTGAAAGAAATGAGAAATGAACGAGAGCTTGCCTGTGACGCTTCGGTATTGCAAATACTTGACGAAAAAGATTATATCGATTATGGAAATACGCTCCTCAATTTCGCCGAAAAACTGGCATGCACACCATTTCCGTTTACTTCCGGTCTTGGCGGTAATCGAAAGCAAATGAAACGCAGGATTTTAAATATTGCTTCTTATCAACGTCCCGATCGGATCCGCAGACTGAAAAGTACCCTTGTCTTCATTCTGACATCTGTGCTTCTCATCGGATTTGTTCCTTTCATCTTCACAACCGCTGCGGATGATGATCGTTACCAATGGAATCCCGATACCGAAAATCTTATCTATTCTGATCATTCGGAAATCTTCGGTGATTACAACGGATCTTTTGTTTTGTATAACAGCAAAGAAAATTCTTGGAATATTTATAATAAAGAGCAGGCATTGCAAAGGCTCGCCCCTGATTCCACTTATAAAATATACTGCGCGCTTTTCGGGTTAGAAGAAGGGACCATTTCCCCTGAAAACACTTCTATAAAATGGAACGGAGAAACTTATCCTTTTGCCGAATGGAACCAAGATCAGACGTTAGCAAGCGCCATGGCATCTTCTGTCAACTGGTACTTTCAAACAATCGACAAAAAGCTGGAAAAAGAGCGTATCACGTCTTATCTTGAACAGATTAATTATGGAAATAAAAGAATAACTGGAGATCTTTCTTCTTACTGGATGGAATCCGCACTGAAGATTTCCCCGGTTGAACAGGTAGAATTATTGATTGATCTATACAACAACAATTTTGATTTTTCCATTGAAAATATAACGGCTGTCAAAAATGCTCTATGCATTTCCTCGTCCGATACTTATGCACTTTACGGAAAAACAGGAACAGGAAGAGTAAACGAAAAAGACATAAGCGGCTGGTTTATCGGCTATGTTGAAACAACAGATACCACCTATTTTTTTGCAACTAATATCCGCGCAAACACCAATGCCACCGGAAGCCATGCAGCAGAGATCACATTCGATATTTTTAAGAATTTAAACATTATTACATAATCTGTTTCACCGACTTTAGTGCCCCGGAAAACCAGGGCACTAATGCCATTAATCAAATACGACAGTCTCGCCTGTTTCCGCTGACTTATAAATCGCTTCAATGACGCGAGTGACAACTGCTGCCTGTTCTGGAAGAACTGCCGGATCCGTTCCCTTTGTAATGCAGTCTACCCATTTTGTCATATCATAGTCCCACATATCATACTTTGCTTCCGGGCTTGTAATCTCCGTTTTTAATTCTCCATTAACCATCTTTGTGATGCGGACACTATCTTCAAATCCCGGACCTACCATATCGGCACCTGCCAGTGTTCCTGCTACGGAGCAGATAATTCCGGGTGCTTCCTGCTGCATATTTGTTCTCCATGCAGTTTCAACATAAAACATCGCGCCATTTTTCATTGTAATCATAGCCATTGCAGTATCTTCTACATCAAAATTATTTGGATCCCATGGTCCAAGCTGATTTCCTTCCGGGAAATTTTTCATCTTATCGAATGTAACTCCGCGTACACTTGCAACCTCATAATTATCTGTCAGCCACATTGGAAGGTCAATAGAATGCGGACCTCCATCCATTAATACACCGCCTCCGTTTAATTCTTTGTTTGTATATACACCATATGCTGGAAGTCGATTCGGACGAAGCTGTGAAGATCGGATATAGTATACATCTCCAAATTCACCTGCCTCATACATTCTCTTCATTTCCATCGGCGCTGTATTATAACGCCATTGTGTACCACTTGTCAGTTTCTTTCCAGCCTTTTTCTGCGCTTCAAGCATTTTTTGAGCATCAGCATATGTACATGCAAGTGGTTTTTCACAGTAAACATCTTTTCCATGTTCAAATGCGTAAATTGTCATCTCACAATGAAGAGGATTTGGCGTACAAACATGCACTACATCAATGTCCTCTGCCGCACACATTTCTTTATAATCTGTATAAATCTTAGCATTAAGACCGAAATCTTTATTTGCCTTCTCGCATCTTTCTGTAAGAATATCACATAATGCAACAATTTCTACCTCTTCTGAATGTTTTACAAGTTGTGTCAAATGTTTTGTTGTTCCAATCTCACCAACACCGATAATTCCAATTCTTTTCTTTGTCATTTTATTTTTCTCCTTGAATTTTTAAATATTTTTCCTTACATATTCTATTTTTCTATTATGCCGGCAACACTTTACAAGATGCTTCTACTTTCATATCACGATTTTCAAATGTAAAAAATTCCAAACAGAAATTGCCTTCATAACCGAGTTCTTTTACTGTATTCAGTATAAACGCATAATCCAACTCTCCTACCGTAAGTTCTGCTCTCATCGGTGCTCCTGCACCATGAATATCTCCGATCAGATTCAGATTTTTCTTGATAGTCTCTGTGATCTGACCTTCAATGTTCTGGAAATGAAAAATATCATAAAGAAGTTTTACATTTTTACTTCCCACTTTTTCTATCAGACCAAATGCCTGTTTAGAACTTGTAAAGAATCCCCCTGTCACTGGCTCAACCAATATAGTTACATCCTCTTTCTCAGCAATAACGGCAAGACGTTTCAGCGCATCCTCCATAACTTTGATAACCTCATCCGACGAAAGATTTCTTGCATACTCCTCCGCATTTAAAATCAAGTTACTGCATCCGATCTGTTTTGCCTTTGGAACACTCTGCTCAAAAAGTGAAACCAATTCTTCTGTCTTATCAGGATTTCCTAAAAGTGCAGCGCCTGCGGAAACACACGCTCTGATCTCTATTCCCAGTTCCCTGCTCGCAGCGGCAATCCGCTCCAGATCCCTGCCTTCCAGACCAAACATTTCAATTCCGGTCAATCCGTTCTTCTTTGCTAATTTCATGGCTTCAATGATGCCATCCGTATCCGGCCAAATTGGTCCTTTCTCTCCAACTGCCACGAACATAATATCTGCACATAAACTATACTTCATTTCTGAATATCTCCTTTCATTTCCTCATTTTCTTCTTTTTCTTCTTTGTGCCTTTATTATAGAAAATATCTTTTTTATCAGCGTTCCTCTTCCGCAACATTATTTCGCCAATAAGACTTTGGTTCTAAATTTGAAACCAAAGTTCCTCTTAATGTTCTGCTTTATTTCTAAGCGCTTCTTTCTGATCTAATCTCTGTCGTATTTTTGCACATTCCTCATCTGATAAATTTTAAAAAAGTTGAGAAGATATAAGAATCCCAATTACTGCACCACATGATGGAAGCATCATAAGCACCGGAACCAAATCTACTCTTGCAACGGAATACATAATATAATAAAAGGGAGGACATTAGTTCCAATCTTGAAACCAATGTCCTCCCTTTTATTTTTCTATCTACCCAATATACTTCATCCGATATATCTCGCTCAACATCAAAAAGTATAAATCAAACATCAATACTCCTGTTACGATCTTATCCTTATCTGAATAAAATAATTCTTTATCTAAGTACTTCTCATATCGTGTTGACACGCCATATATCTTCGCTCTCTTTTTCTTAATATTATTAAATACAAGCTCCATATCCATCGTTTCCACATGCTCAATCATATTAACAATCACAATGCTCTGTTCCGTCAATGTTATGCTGTCTTCAAGCATATCCGGAAGCAGGCAATAGTATCCTGTTTCCTGTCCTTCCATTGCAAGATTCTGCTGTAACGATAAAATTGCGCTATTCTTATAGGGTGTATAAAAAACTACTTTATCTGCCAAATGTAAATCTTCTGCAATCTGTTCTAATTCCTTTGTATCAATCTGATCTTTTATCAATTCATAAGTTTGCATGACCTGCCTCAACATAAAATCCTTTACACTGGCGGCATCCTGACTTTGCTCGGAGGGAAGAAGTCTGTTGTAATAAGTGTAGTGCTTGACCGCTCTCCTCAACTCATGATGAAAATCTGTAAAATTCTTATATCCCAATTTCTGTACCATTCGCCATACTGTCGTTCTGGATGAATTTGTTAATTCTGCTATATCATAAACAGTTCCATTTGCCGCTTCATCCAGATTCTCCAGAATCCCTTTACATACATTTCTATATGTACTATCCAATGAAAGATGATTGTATAATTCCGTCAAACTCTGAAGAACATTCATATCAAGCCCTCACTTCCACCTGTGTCATTCTATATATCTTCGTTGCGATATTCCCGTTGAGCCAGTAATGTCAATTTCATTTTGATACGTTTCTTTTATTGATTATTATAAAATTTTCTGATACAGAAACCATTCCTATAATTATCCTTTTTTCCTCTTTTATTTTTTCTATCTTTCTCTTCTGTCTAAAATCAGGACAAAAAAGAATGGAATATTTTTGTTCCTAAAAATCCCCCATTCTCTTCATATTTATCTTTTCACAAAATATTCTTCATACCATACAAGGAATGTATAGATTGTCCACACTTTTCTCCAATTATCTGAATTTCCTCCGACATAGTCATCGAAAATCGCATTGATCTCATCCAGATTGAAAAATTTTTCCGCATAATCGCTATGGAATTTTGCCTGTACGTCCTGATTATAACGTTCATCTGCCATCCAGATTCGGATCGGCACAACAAATCCCAGTTTTTTACGGAATGCAATCTCTTCCGGCAGAACTTTTGCCGCCGCGGTACGGAATGCAACTTTATTCTGCTCTTCATTTACTTTATAACGAGACGGCATCCTTGATGCTATATCGAAAATCCGTCGGTCTGTAAGAGGCATTCGGATTTCCAAACCGGCTGCACTGCTCATTCTGTCTACATTATAATAAATGTCGCCTTCCAGCCAAATTTGAATATCGATATTGGACATTTTAGAAAGCGGATCCAAGTCTTCTGTTTCTTCATAAATACTTGTCACCAGTTCGATCGGCAGTACATCCGGATCATAATGTTTCAAGATCCGTTGCTTTTCATCCTCTTTCATAATATTCGTATTTCCGACATAGAACGTTTTCAGATTCTCACCATAACGCTCTGCATTGCGGTACATATTATAACCGCCGAAAAATTCATCTGCTCCCTCACCGGAATAACACAACTTTGTGTGCTCCGCCGTCGCCCGGCATGCCAGAGCAAATGCAATTGCAGATGCATCACCAAGCGGCTGTTCCATATTATACATTACCCACGGTACAATTCCGAAATATTCCTCCGGTGTGATCAGACATCTTGAATTCTCTCTTCCAAGTATATCCGCAGTCTGTTTCGCCAGACCGGATTCGTCAAAACGTGCTTCTTCATAACCACAGGAATCCGACATCTTTGCATCCGACATTGCCAGCACATAAGAAGAGTCCACCCCTCCGGACAGGAACGATTCCGCAGTCTCATCTGCCGCTTTCACTTCCGGCATGATCGTCTGGATCGTTATGTGTATCTCATCCGCCCATTCTTCCAACGATTTGCTTTCATCCGGATGGAATTCCGGCTTCCAGTAACGCTCAATCTTCATTTTTCCGTTTTTCCAGATCAGATAGCGTCCCGGAAGTAATTTCTTCACGCCTCGGAAAAAGGTATTTTCTCCCGCCACATATGTCAATGTCAGATAAAGCTGCAGCATCTCCTCATTCAGCTCTTTTACAAATCCCGGCTGCTCCATGATCTGACGGATCGATGTTCCGTAAAGCAGATCTCCGTCTGCTGTTTCATAATAGAAAAATGGTTTTGTTCCAAACTGATCCCGCAGACAGAACAATTCCTTTTCTTCATCGTCCCACAAAGCAAACGCAAACATTCCATGCATATGATCCGCCATATGGCATCCCCAAGTCTCATATGCCTTTACTAAGATCTGTTCTTCACGTTCCTCTCTGGAAAGACCTGTATCGATTCCCAGTTCCCGGCAAAGTGATTCCCAATTACGGATATGACCTCTGTATTCCTGTACTTTAATCATTATAATCTCCTCTCGTGTAAGTGGTGAGTGAATTTTCTGATTCCTCTGTACTGTTTCCGGCATCCGTGTACAAAAACCTATTATTCCTTGTACACCGATACTCTCTTTTACATCGAAAGTTATTATACCACGCCGGAAGTCACTTTACCAAGAAATTCTTTTGCCGACCGTAAATCTTACTAAGCCAGTTTGAGGATCATTTCCAATACTCGCTTCGCAGTCACTTGAAGTTCCGCTCTTGTAATCGGATATTTTGCCTCCGGATTATCAACAGCACTCAACATTTCTTCAAAATCCGCTTCCATTCCGGGCATAACAAGATCATTTCCCGCATGGATACATCCCGATGCAAGACCTGCCGGATGCTTGTTCTCTCTTCCACCTGCTGCCGCGATCATTCCGCCAACCGCATACCAGTCTGTCATAACCGCTCCTTCATATCCCCACTCATCTCGGAGGACATGAGTCTGAATATCTTTACTGTTGTTCGCATGTTCACCATTTACAAGATTATAGGAACTCATCACTGCTGCCGGAGCAGATTCTCTGATGCAGATCTCGAACGTACGAAGATAAATTTCACGAAGTGCACGCTCCGATACAATACTGTTGGATGCCATCCGGTTCGTTTCCTGATTGTTCAATGCAAAATGCTTAATCGTCGTTCCACATCCCTTATGTTTCTGAACTCCGTTTGTGATCGCCGCCGCGATCCGTCCGCCTACAACCGGATCTTCGGAATAATATTCAAAATTTCTTCCGCAAAGCGGGGATCTCTGGATATTCATCGCCGGTGCAAGCCACAAATGAACTCCGAACTGTTCCATCTCTTTTCCTACCAGATCGCCAAGTTTCTCACACATCTCGGTATTGAAGCTCTGTGCCAGCGCTGTTCCGATCGGGATTGCTGTACAGTACGCATAATGGATCGGAGCTTTTTCTTCCTCTTCCGTCGGCTTCGGCGCCATCGCAGCCATCATCTGAAGCTGTTCCTGATCCAGGAATTCCATCATTCCTGCCAGCGGATTGTCCACTCCTTTTGCTTTTCCATCTACAATCTTGTATATCTTACAAATACGGATGCCGGCAGGTCCATCTGCCATCACAAGACTCGGAACGCCTAATTCTTCCAGTCTCTTTGTCGTCTCTCCTGCTGCTCCCGCCACAGTCTGAGCGCTTGCTCCTATCATCGATCCCATTCCTGTATTATCTTCGTACAGCCCGATACTCAGATATGCCAGCTGCTCGTTTGTAAGAGATGAGATGAATTGCTCCACTGAAATTTTTCCGCTTTTTACATCTTCAAAACTACCGGTTCCTTTATTTAAAATTTCTGTTGGTTCTTCCGAATATGTAACTTTTTCTGTCTGAAACAGTTCTGCATGAAGCTCGTACACTGGAGCTTCCGTTTTTTTCAATTGTGCATCCCTTTCCTGCGCTTCCATTCCATCCGCCGGGATGAATTTGGGAATATCTGCTCCCGGGCAGATTGTCTTACATTCTTTTACAATCACATCTGCATCCAGTTTTAATCCCGCGCATACAACCGTATCTTCTGAAGAATTACCGATACGCAGCCAGTAAACACCCTTTTCCAGCACATAACTTGCCAATTCTTCATCATATGCAGCCAGATCACGCAGCGAAAACGTAAGCGTCACTTCTTCATTTTCTGATGGCTTCAGCTCGCTCGTCTTTGCAAATGCTGCCAGTTCCTGATATGGTTGATCTAACTTTACAGACGGCTTGCTTACATACAGCTGAATCACTTCTTTTCCTGCACATGTCCCGACATTCGTGACCGGAACTGTCACAGAAACTTTTTTCTCATCTGCCGCTACACTTGCTGTGCCAATCTCAAATTTCGTATAGGAAAGCCCATATCCAAACGGGAAAGTCGGTGTCACATCGGCTGTCTTAAAATAACGATATCCGACATAAATCCCCTCATTATAAACCGTATCATCCATATCTCCGAATCCTTTTGTCGACGGATATTGTTCGATCGGCGCCCACGTCATCGCCAGTTTTCCCGATGGATTACTTACTCCTGTCAGAATATCTGCCAATACATCTCCCGTCGGTGTTCCGAGCTGTCCAAGAAGCAGGATATTCTTTACCTCCATAACAGGTTCCAAATTGACCATTCCCCCGACATTGAGCACAAGTACAAATTTTTTATAGTGTCTGCTGCAATACAAAATATCGCGGATCTCTGTCTCCGATAAATTAATATCTCCTGCCGAAACATCACGGTCTGCACCCTCTCCGGAAATTCTTGAAAGTACATAGACTGCCAAATCACATTCTGCATCCATGGCAATCTCATATTGTGGTTCCGGCATTGCCTTTCCCATTCCATACATTACTGCATTGATTCCCAGTTCTGCGGCTTCTTTCTTTATCTGTTCTACAAAAACAGCTCTGGCATCAACCAGTACCTGATCGTAAGCATCCAGCCACGCTTTCGACACGATTTCAAATCCTGCGCGTTCCATTCCCTCTTCCACGGTTACGAAATGACGGACATTGACATCACCGGATCCGGTTCCTCCTTTGATCGTCTTTCTTGCCCCGCTTCCGTACAATGCAGCCTTTCCGGGCGCAAGCGGCAACGTATCATCTTCTCTTTTTAAGAACAATGCACATTCCGGTGCTGTTTTTCTCACAAGATCAATGTGTTCTTTTTCAAAAGGCTGTACGGTCTCTTCCGTAATTCTCAACATTCTAAGTTCCTCCTTTTTGCTTCCGGTTATCTGTCTATCATCTTACACTATTTTTTTATTTCATGATTTTGTTTTTTCATTTTTTATTTTATTTTTTCATGATATAATATGTAAAAAGATATTAAAAAACAATAAAGGAAGTTCATGCCGATATGAAAAACTCACACGATCCTCTTTCCAAAGATTTTGAATCCCATTTAACATTTTTATTTAACAACATCCATGCTACAACAAAAATTTCTTTCAGTCTTTTTGATAAAGAGTTTCATCTTCTCTCTTCTCTTTCCAACTGGAAGAATTACGTCAGCAACTTCTTTTTCCTCAACTGTCCGTTCACCCCAGAAGATCTCGCCGGATCCAAAGCACATGCACCATTTTATTTTTCAGATGTACTACATTTGAATTGGTTTATCTTTCCACTTACAGCTTCAGAATCTTTTCTCGTATTCGGACCAGTTTTTGAAACAGAAGTTACTCCGGTCTATTTTCAGAAAAAATTGGATTTCCAAAATATGTCTGTTTCCTCTCAGATCCGTTTTTTAAAAATGCTGAAAGATATTCCCGTTGTCCCTTATATGCAGTTTCAACAATATGCAGCCATGGTGTATTATGGACTTTATAACCGGAACTTGGATTCAGCCACTATTATTTCCACACATCAGGCAACAAAAGAATCCCTTGCTGAGAATATCACACTCTCTGAACTGATGAATACAAGCAATAATCAAAAATATCATATTCCGAAGTCTCATGGTTCGCAGCTTGCCGAAAAAACAATGCTGGAAAATGTGCGCTGCGGAAATGTTACTGCGCCCCCCTATTCCGATATGAACGATGGCACTGTCGTGGGAACCCTTTCCAATCATGATCCGCTGCGTCAGGCAAAAAACCTGATCATTACCCAGACAACACTGATCACCCGCGCTGCCGTCGACGGAGGCATGCCTTCGGAAGCCGCCTATTCACTCAGTGATTTCTATATCCAGCAAGTGGAACTTTGTAACACAGAAAATGAAGTATACACCTTATCCGGTAAGATATATCATACATTCGTAAAACAGGTTCACGAGATCCGCACTCAAAATTATTCTCCGATTGTCCGATTCATTTGCACTTATGTCGAAAAACATATTTTCGAAGTGATCTCCCTAAATACAATTGCTTCGGAACTCGGCTATAATACATACTACCTCACAACATTATTTAAGAAAGATACCGGTAAAAACATAAAAAACTATATTCTGGAGCAAAAAATAGCACTAGCTAAAATCTTTCTTGATACAACCTCCATGGAAGTCCAGGAAATCAGCGAACGGCTGGCATTTCACTCTGTCTCTTATTTTTGTACACAGTTCAAAAAATATGCCGGTGAAACACCACTTTCTTATCGGAAAACTGTACACTCGCCGTCAAAAACACTTTGAAGTCCGAAAGTGTTTTTCCTTGTATATCTATGCTGTTTTCCTTTATACCGTTGCCGAACCTGCCCCCTCATCCGTATACTGCTCTGCCAATTCTTTGCTATATTCATACAATTCATCATTGATCAGCAGCGCTTTCACTATCTCCCATGTACTGTCCGTTATTTTAATCCGAACCATCGGATAATAACGGGCAAAAGATTTATCGTCTGTTTCAATATCCAAAAAAATCTTTTCCCAGTCTTTATCACGAATCAAAATAGATCTATTCTGCCTGATCATCCATTCTTTTCGTTTTTGAGGTTTCTCCTCCATCAGCTTTTTATAAGTGTCTTCTTTCAATGTGTCTTCTGAAAATCGTATTAATTTTCCGATCTCTTTTTTAATACCCGGAGTGATCGTACTTCCTGTCTCATAAAATTGTAATCCATCCATCCTGTTAATGTCATAATGTTCTTGCCTCTCTGCCTGCCCCGATTCATGAACCAACAATTCTTCCTCGAAAGACGTATTCCGCTCTTTCGCTTCTGTTTCCAAATATGTATCTATCATCCGATTCACATCGCACTTCTCCCCAATTCCCATGAGCAGCGCCATCCGTATCTCCTCCAACGGGATATAGCGATCAACTTTCTCATTTCCGGAAGTACCATGCCTAAATTGATGTATGAAAAAATCGATACCATATGGTGTCTCCACATCCTGACCAGTCCCCCAAATATCCACGCAGTTTTTCTCAGGTATATGAAGCTTAGCATCCATAACCAGCTTCACAAATGCTTCATATTGCGTCTCCGTTTTCTCTTGTTCATCTTTAAATTGTACAAATTCGCATAGTTTCTGCAGATCGAACCCCTGCATCATATACGCAGAAAAACTATCAGAAAATCCAATCGTTCCAATCTTTAGATGGCGAAATTCTTTTTTCCATACTGTGTCAATCGTCTCCTTCGAATATACTTTGCGTATAAACGCTCCGAACTCAGCTCCTTTTATTCCCAGATAAAAACTTCGGAGAATCTCAAGCTTCTCTTCTTCTGTAAACGGTAAAACTAACACACGCTTCCAAAAACGCTCCATATAACAGCGATCCGGCATATCGATCGGCTTTTTCAAAAACTGGTTTGCGATCGCAACAGCACGCTTACACTGGTCTCTCGTAATATCTCCGGAAACAAATGCTTTTGTACCTAATTTTGCTTCGATAAAGCATGCGATTGCAAGCAAATACATATGATAAGGTTCTCCCTGCGTTTTGCCGCCCCACAGACAATACGCATTGTCAAATTTCGAATCATCCCATGGATAATCCAGATACTCCGGTAAATTAGAAATCATCGCATCTCCGGCATCCGGATCCACAGTCTCCTGCTTGACAAGATCTCTGGGCATCGAAAAGGATTCAGCTGTGCGCATATAAAGATAATCTCCATCCACACTCCATAAATAGCGCATGTGCTCATTGTTCCAACCATAAGTCTGCTCAAACTCATCTACCGGCACAAGGCAGATCGTATCAATTCCCTGAATCCTTACTTCCTTGCGCATTGCCAAATTCAATTCTTTTGCCAGGCACAATGCTTCTTCATATACTTCTCGCCACTCCTGCGGTGTCACTGCCTTTGAAATACTTAAAGATATACAAACACCCATCCGCTTCTCTTCCTTTCCGCATTAATATATATTTGTAGTATATATTATATATAATTACTATGTTTATTTCAAGATATATTTTATGTATACTTTGTATAGCGATAAAATATATCAAACTCATTTTTATACTATATGGCTCTACACAACAATTGCATCAGAAAGGGGATTAAAATGAAACAAGAAGATTACACAAATTTAGGTTCAAAAATAAAGGATATGCGGATCCAAATGAATCTCACACAGGCGGATGTCGCTGCCGCTCTGGAAGTCACCCCCGGCTATATCAGTAATGTTGAAAATAACCGGACTGCCATGTCGCTTCGTATTTTGATCTATTATGCAAAATTAGCCGGGATCTCGCTGGATTCTCTCATCGGAAAGATTGATTCCGATTATCAGGAAACGGCACTTGACCGGGAGCTTTTCACACAGATTCAAAAAATGGATCCGGACAGTAAAGAAAAGCTGCTAAAAACGCTGAAAATATGGGGGAATGAATAACACATTCCCCCTAGATCTCAATCACTTTTGTTGCGACCGCATCCCGAAACGCCATATCATGTTCTACCAAAAGCATTGTCGGTGAAAATTTTTCTATCAATTGTTCAATCTGCATTCTGGAATAAACATCAATAAAATTGAGTGGTTCGTCCCATACATATAAATGAGCCCGTTCACATAAACTTTTCGCTATCAAGACTTTTTTCTTTTGTCCTCCCGAAAATTCTTTCATATCTTTTTCAAACTGTACCCGCTCAAAATCCATTTTTCTCAAAACGGTTTTAAATAGACTCTCATCCAGATTATTTTTTTCAGCAAATTGCGCTAAAGTTCCTGTCAGATAAGAAGTATCCTGAGGTACATAAGAGATCTGAAGTCCCGATCCTACCGTTACTGTGCCGGTATGTTCCAACGACTCTCCCGCCAATAACTTCAACAAACTACTTTTCCCGCTCCCGTTTTTGCCCTCGATGAAAACACGATCTCCAGTTCTCACCTGAAACGAAACCGGTCTGTTGATCGCTCGATCTTCATACATGACAGCCGTCTCCGAAAATGAAGCCAGTATATCTGAATGATACGCTTCCGGATTCATTTTCAACGCATTTACAGTCTCCACATTTTTTAGCAGAACGGCTTTTTGTTCGATTGCCTGCTGTTTTCTCTTCTCAATCGTCTTGGAACGTTTCATCATTTTTGCCGATTTATGACCGACATACCCTTTATCCGCCGCGCCGATTTTAGAAGCCTCCACATGATCGGACCATCCTGCAGAACGTTCCGCGGATTTCTGCAGTCTGCTTATATCCTTTTTTAAACGTTCATTTTGTAATAGTTCCGATTCCTGTCTCCGCTCAAAATTTTCCATCCAGGATGAAAAATTTCCGCTTTGCACTTCTATATCCGCGCGGTTTATCGACAAAATATGATCCACGCATCCATCTAAAAATCGCCGGTCATGCGATACAAGTATAAAACCTTTTTTCTTATTAAGATACTCAGATACCTTTTCTCGTGCAGCTGTATCTAAATGATTGGTAGGTTCATCAATCAGCAGAAAATTTCCCTCGCTCAAAAACAGCGCCGCCAATAAAATTTTTGTCTGCTCTCCATTTGAAAGTGTCTCAAAAGTTCTCCACAGCACCTCCATCTCCACATCGAGATACGAAAGCTCTCTCCGTATTTCCCACTCTTTTGCATCCGGACATATTTCCTGTAAAATATCTGCGGTCTGCCTTTCCTTATCAGTGATCGGATACGGAAAGTAATCAAAACGCACATTACTGGTGATTTTTCCACGATACTCATATTTCCCTAACAAAAGATTTAAAAATGTTGTCTTTCCTCTTCCATTTCTTCCTACAAAACCAAGCTTCCAATCCGTATCGATCTGAAAACTGACCCGATCAAATATCAGATCATAGCTTGACGGATAAGAAAATGTCAGGTCTTCCACTTTGATCATTGACATAATGTCATTCCTCCATCCTAAAATTTATATCAAAATAAGCTGCAAGAAAGTAACTCCTGCAGCTCAATATCTTCGATATAAATCCATGCTCAAACACGGATCATTCTATATAATGAGTGATAGATTTGTAACTTTCTTGCAATGGACACAATAATCCCGTAAAACAGAATTATTGTATCGTTTCAATTATCTGCAAGAAAATCCACTCATCTTTTCACCCCTTTTCTTTGCTACTCGAATTCGGCGTGTCCTTTGTTGTTCTTAACTATATTTGTTTAAGTTTTATGCAGATACACGCCATTTTTTACTTCAATTACATCAATTATTCTGGCTTGCTGATTTTCTGTTGCCAAAATGTTGCCACAATCGGCTTAACAGTTGATTTCGATGTAAAACTTAATCTTCTTTGTTCTTATTGACCTTCAAGGTTTTCGCTTTACTTTCAAAATCATCTGTCTTCTTCCAAGCTGCAGCAGAACCTGCTCCTATCATATATAACATTCCTGCGTCTCTAAGTTTCCAAAATATTCTTTTCATGCTATTTTCAGATTTTATTCCTGTAATATTTCTACCTATCCGATTTGTTATACTATCGTTTTTTAGTAAATAATCGACAACTATTTCTTCTGGATATTCTATAGTTTCAAATTCCTTGCCAAATTTTTTGATTGATTCAATAATCTCTTTTGTTTTACTAACAGCCTCATAAATTTGACTATACGCGCATCCCTCAACTGTAACTGGGACGCCAACTAACGTATCCCGCTCCGCTTCCCCACTAGTCTGATATCGAAAATTTTTTATTGATGAACGCTTAGGCAAACAAATCTGCGGCTCGTCGGAAAATAACAATAGCGCCGCAACAGTTAACTTCTTATCAACAAACAATCGTTGTTTTTTTAACCATGCTTCAGTACTTGTATCTGGCACAATGCTATTTTTAAACTTTTCCCAAACTGCAGAATTGTCTACATCCGAAAAATCTGATTCAGCAACCACCTCATTCTCAAAGGAAGAAATTCCCTTGTCCAATTCCAAACGTCTTATCTTCTCCAGAGTATCGCAAGGAAGATTTTGAGCCCCTTTTCTAACATAAGGAATTTTTCCATCAGTACAATATACTATAGATTGTGTTTTAAAAATAGTAACTTGTAATACATATGTTGCAAGTACTGGATGTTTCAAAAACACTACCTCATAATTATTTGTCATTACCATCAAATTTGATATCATCTATATAAATCCATTAGCATCCTCAATCGATTTAAATCCTTCCCAATGCTTTATCTTGGTTTCATTTTCTTCTCTTATCCCTAAATAAACATCGCCTCCACTTGCATTTGCAAATGCAGATATTGTCCGACTCAATTTCTTCCCTTCAATATCTTTTGACTTAAAATCATTAAAGTGATTTTCTTCTATTGCAAATAATGAAATCAAATCCTTTTCCGATAATGTTCGTTCTTCAAAACTTATTGCATAACCTCATTTAATAAAAATTCAATGTTTTGATAGCGCATTACTTTAAATCAATTCAAGTTATCATATAAATTACCTGATATGTAAAATAATCTGTGAAAATTTTTCAATCACTCAAACTCGGCAATTACTAATCAATTTTGTTTAGAGATTATTCTCTGTCGTGTTTACAGTTCTTTTGATTATTTGATTTATCCATATTATCCTGCCTATACAGGCTAATGTTATCATTTTGTTATCGGTGTTGATAACACTTGCTCTGTAACTGTGGATAATAGCACTATATTCTATTTCAGATCATAAGCGATTTTGCTTAAAAAATCAATCTCTATTCAAATTCATACCATTCCTTAAATCTCAGTCTTTGAGCAAAATACGATTTTTTTTGTATTCAATCATGCCATCTTTCTGCATTTTAGAAAGCTCGTTGCACATAGTACTGCGGTCAACATTCAAGTAATCTGCTAATTGCTGGCGGTTATATGGAATCAGAAAAGAATTGCTTCCGGCATGTTTTGCGCATTCTGAAAAATAAGACATCAATCGGCCTCGTATGGATTTGGAACTGGTGTGCAAAATCCTTTGTGAAAGTTGCAGACTTTTATGAGCACAGACAGTCAGTAGATTTCGTGCAAGGTTTGTATGAAAAGGGCAGGCGTTTGTGCAGGTAGTCAGAACACGACCCACATTCATAAACAACACAGAGGTATCTTCCACGGCAGACACTGTAACCAGCATCGGCTGTCCCGGAATACAGGCATATACCTCAGCAAATACAGAACCAGGTGCAACACTTCCTAAAACGCTGGTATTCCCCCAAATATCGTTACAAGATATCATTGCCATGCCTGACAGTACAATGCCGATATTCTCTATAATACTCCCTTCTGAAAGAATTACTTCTCCTTTTTTATAATTGCGTTTTACACTATTCAAACAGCTTAAAAGCGAGGAGATGTCATCTTCTTCTAACCCACGGAATAGCTGCATATCGGATAATTTCATATTTTTTACCCTTTCGTTGTTATAACAACAGATTTTCATTTTTAATTATAATATACTATGCCCAGAAAGACAAGAGAAAGGATGGTATAAAATGATTCGAAGAATTATCCAAATAGATGAAGAAAAATGTAACGGATGTGGTGCGTGTGCCGAAGCTTGTCACGAGGGTGCAATCGGCATGGTAAACGGCAAAGCAACACTTCTGCGAGATGATTATTGTGATGGTTTGGGAGATTGTCTGCCAACCTGCCCGACAGGTGCAATTTCCTTTGTGGAGAGAGAAGCTTCCGCCTATGATGAAAAAGCTGTGCTGGAAAATATGAGGAAAAAAGCGAAAAGCAATCATGCCGCTGTTCCCCATACAGGCTGCCCCGGCAGTCGAATGCAGCGTATTCAACATTCAAAAGAAACAACTCCTTCTGCCCGGGTACAGACAGAATCACAGTTGGGACAATGGCCATGCCAAATCAAACTGGTACCGACTAATGCACCATATTTTGACGGCGCAAAATTGTTAATTGTAGCGGATTGCAGTGCATACGCCTATGCCAGAATGCACGAGGATTTCATGCGTGGGAAAATTACGATTATCGGCTGTCCAAAGCTTGACAGCATAGACTACAGCGAAAAGCTGACGCAGATCATTCAAAACAACAACATTCAAAGTGTGACGGTTGTACGCATGGAAGTTCCCTGCTGCGGCGGTCTGGAATTAGCTGCCAAAAAAGCGTTGCAGGCAAGCGGAAAATTCATTCCTTGGCAGATTGTTACGATTTCGTTGGGTGGTAAAATTTTGGAATAAAAGGAGAGATACTATGAGTAAAAAGATGAAAAACATTGCTCAATCAGAAGTACTGACGCTGAGAGAACAAATTTCTTATCAGGAGGGGCAGGTTGTCAGCAAAACTTTGACACAAAACCAGGCAGTAAGTATTACCCTGTTCTCATTCGCAAAGGGCGAAGAGATCAGCACCCATGAATCGGGTGGGGACGCCTTCGTCACCTGCTTGGATGGTATCGGAAAAATCACGATTGATGGCGTTGAATATCTGCTGCACGAAGGAGAATCTATTGTCATGCCAGCAGGCCATCCCCATGCGGTATATGGGCAGGAAGCGTTCAAGATGCTTTTAGTAGTTGTATTTTAATCAAACGCAAAATTGACAAAGGAAGGTGATTTTATGAAAGCAACAAAAGTAGATAAGGATCTCTGCATTGGCTGTGGGCTTTGCTGTGGATCTGCGACGAGGTTTTCCGTATGAACGAGCAGGGAAAGGTGGAAGCGTGTCAACCAGCAGACGCTGAAAATCAAGGTGCTGTACAGGAGGCCATCGACTCGTGTCCTGTGTCTGCAATCGCCTGGGAAGATTAATTCAAACGCGTCTATATGCTTTTTTGATTGAGAAGAAACCACATTATTTCAAATTTTAATAGTTTTTAGGAGGCATATTATGGAACAAAAAATGTTTTGCTATCAGTGTCAGGAAACCGCCGGGTGCAAGGGCTGCACCATGTCCGGCGTATGCGGAAAGAAACCTGATGTAGCGGCCATGCAGGATCTGTTGGTCTATGTCACAAAAGGAATTTCGGCTATTACGACTGCATTGCGTCAGGAAGGTAAGCAGGTATCTGCCAAAATCAATCACTTGATTACTCTGAATCTGTTCACTACCATTACCAACGCAAATTTTGATAAAGAGAGCATTGAATCAAGAATCCGTGCTACACTGACCGAAAAGGAAGTTCTGCTAAAGCAAGTTACCAATCTGACTGTTCTGCCTGAAGCCGCAAAATGGAACGGATCTGAAAACTGGGAAGAAAAAGCCAGAACTGTCGGTGTTCTTTCTACCGAAAACGAGGATATTCGCTCTCTGCGCGAGTTAATCACCTACGGTTTGAAGGGACTTTCCGCTTACTCGAAGCACGCAAATGTGCTGTTGAAGGACAACGATGAAGTTGACACATTTCTTCAGAAAGCACTGGCTGCCACGCTGAATGACAACCTTAGTGTAGAAGATCTGATTGCTCTAACAATGGAAACAGGAAAATACGGAGTATCCGGTATGGCAATGCTGGATAAGGCTAACACAGACAGCTATGGAAACCCCGAAATTACAAAGGTAAATATCGGTGTCAGAAAGAACCCCGGCATTCTGGTATCCGGCCACGACCTGCGCGATTTGGAAATGCTGTTAGAACAGACACAGGGAACTGGAGTGGATGTGTATACGCATTCCGAGATGTTGCCAGCTCATTATTATCCCGCTTTCAAAAAATATCCTAACTTTGTTGGTAATTATGGGAATGCTTGGTGGAAACAAAAAGAAGAATTTGAATCCTTTAACGGTCCTATTCTAATGACAACCAACTGCATTGTTCCTCCTAAGGATAGTTACAAAAACAGGCTTTACACTACCGGCGCTGCGGGATATCCGGGATGTACACATATTCCGGGAGAAATTGGCGAACAAAAAGATTTTTCTGCGATTATTGAGCATGCAAAAAAATGTGTCGCTCCGAGTGAAATCGAAACCGGTGAAATCATCGGCGGATTTGCCCATGCACAGGTTCTGGCTTTGGCAGATAAAGTTGTAGAAGCTGTAAAAAGCGGTGCTATCAAAAAGTTTGTGGTTATGGCGGGCTGTGATGGTCGAGCAAAGAGCCGCGACTACTATACAGAATTTGCTAAGGCTCTGCCGAAGGACACTGTCATCCTTACTGCCGGTTGTGCAAAATATAAATATAACAAGTTGCCTTTAGGCGATATCAATGGCATCCCACGTGTTCTGGATGCAGGTCAATGCAATGATTCCTATTCCCTTGCTGTAATCGCCTTGAAACTCAAAGAGGTCTTTGGGCTTGACGATATTAACGATCTGCCAATTATCTATAATATCGCATGGTACGAGCAAAAAGCAGTTATCGTTCTTCTGGCTCTTTTATATCTTGGCGTGAAGAATATCCACCTTGGCCCTACACTTCCGGCATTTCTCAGCCCGAATGTTGCAAAGGTCTTGATCGAGAACTTCGGCATTGCAGGAATTGGCACTGTGGAAGAGGATATGGAGAAGTTTTTCGGTATTAACGCATAAAAAATACTCCGTCAAAAGAAATAGATCCAACAGGCATAAAGAAACCTCGGAAACCCTTAGAAAATGGGCATCCGAGGTTTTCTGTCTGTTATTCGAATCTGACAACGCCTAATCATTTTGTTTTCAGACTTGCTTTCCACCATACACCTTTTCTTATTGATAAATCATCCCTTTATCCACAATCTCCCTCGCACACGCTTGTATATTATTCCTTGTATATTATTCGAATTCGCAAAGTTCTATTTGCTTTGTGGTGCTTCCTCATTGTTTTAGTTTTGAAACCGTTCATTTTTGAACTGTTTTATATGTATTCGCTATGTTTTTATCTGATTGTATTGTCATTTTATTGTCAGTAATATGCTATACATTAAAATCAACTAATAGTCTTAAATACTATAATATTCATAAAGCACTTCCATTACCCTACAAACTAAAAGTTATCTATTTCTCCTCTTCGTTAAGACCTAGTTCATTACATATTACTTGCTATCCCTGATACCTTATTCTTTCAACCAGCGTTTCCTTTTTCAGATTACTGCTTAAAACGCAGGAAAGTACAATCTGCAACAGACCGACCAAAAAAATCATAATAAAAATTGGTACGATTGGAACATGATAGATATTCATTCCAAATATTCCATTATGTTTTGCATAGGAAA